>ERZ795055.776-NODE-776-length-27822-cov-5.726762_pt1 | contig 27822 bp, 23 predicted proteins | sample MGYA00375139_ERZ795055 | MGnify/ENA primary metagenome ERZ795055 (study PRJEB30184, sample SAMN05720283) | anaerobic digester metagenome | isolation source: active sludge of municipal wastewater-treating anaerobic digesters | place: USA | collected 2015-01-23 ... | reverse complement strand
ATAAAAAACTACCGGTGGCTTATTGTAACACTGATATTCTTTGCCACCACAATAAATTACATAGACCGTCAGGTAATCGGTTTGCTGAAACCGGTACTGGAGGCTGAATTCAACTGGTCGGAGAGTGATTTTGCCCATATAGTAATGGCGTTTACTGCAGCTTATGCCCTGGGTCTGCTACTTATGGGCAGGCTCATTGATAAGATCGGAACAAAAGCCGGTTATACGCTCATTATTACTTTGTGGAGCATTGCAGGAATGCTTCATGCCCTTGCCAGGAATGCTTCTCAGTTTATGCTTGCACGATTTGGACTGGGCATTGGTGAAGCCGGGAATTTCCCTGCAGGAATGAAGGCAATCTCTGAATGGTTCCCTGAGAAGGAAAGGGGAATTGCAACAGGTATTTTTAATTCCGGTCCCAGCGTCGGAGTAGTTTTGGCCCTGCTTATTGTTCCATGGATACTCAGCAGCTATTCCTGGCATGAAGTATTCTGGATAACCGGAGCCCTGGGCTTTGTATGGCTCATTTTCTGGCTGCTTTTTTTCCGGACACCCGGGAAACAGACCGGTTCAGCAGCTGCTAAAGAGAATTCTGGTGCAAATGATGCCACAGCCAGAATAAAATGGTACAGGCTTTTTGCATTTCCGCAAACATGGGCTTTAATAACAGGCAAGGGACTTATTGATCCCATTTTCTGGTTTTTTCTCTTCTGGTTGCCTTCTTATTTTTCATCAGCATATTCTCTTGATCTGACGAGGCCCAGTATTGAGCTTATTATTATCTATTCTGCAACTACTGCCGGAAGTGTGCTTGGAGGGTACTTCTCATCAGTTTTGATAAGAAGAGGCTGGAGTGTTATTAAAGCACGGAAAACTGCCCTGCTCATCTTCGCAATAGCTGAGCTTTCAATAATACTTGCACAGTATACAACTGCCGCATGGATGGCCGTGGCAATAATAAGCCTTGCGGTTGCTGTTCACCAGGCCTGGGCAACTAATGTGTTCACAATGGCTTCAGATATGTTCCCCTCAGAGGCAGTCGGTTCTGCTGTTGGAATAGCAGGTATGGCCGGAGCTGTTGGCGGTATTCTGTTTCCCATTATCGTCGGTTTTCTGCTCGACACCTACGAGGCGGCAGGAAATATCACTGCCGGATATAATATTCTTTTTACTATCTGCGGACTTACATATCTTACAGCATGGCTGCTTATTCACCTTCTTACACGTAAACACTCTTCAATCAGACCGGAAGACCTGAACTGATTTTTCAGGATTAATTCGCTTTTCACCCTTGAACTGCTCTTTAGGGTGATGGATTGTATTTATATTATAAATTGTAAGCTGGAGGCTGTTTTTATAAAAAATATTAAGATATGAATCCAGTATGGTCAAAAATGTAAATAAAAAATCATTAAATAGTTTGAAATATTAAAATCAATTATTATCTTTGCAGTGTTGTTTGTTTGGTTTTTCTTCATAATAAAAGGTTTTGTTAATCAAAACCTTTTTTATTCAAGACAGGTTTATGAAACTGAATTCTGAGATACTTCCGCTTCTTGATCAGGCTGTTAATTTCGACTGCCATGAGATTCTGAAAACTGAGGAATCGATACATTTTATAAAAGAATCTTTCAGGAAGAGGCTTGCAGGAAATCTTAATCTTGTGAATGTGTCAGCGCCAATTGCAGTGCTTGACGGCACAGGTATAAATGATGATCTCAACGGGATTGAGCGGCCGGTGTCATTTCCGGTTAAAGGATTGAATGACAGCAAAGCAGTAATTGTTCAGTCACTTGCAAAATGGAAGAGAGTAAGGCTTAAGGAATTCAATTTCGAAGCTGGAAGAGGTCTCCTTACTGACATGCGTGCACTGAGGCCCGATGAGGATCTTAGTCCGATACATTCTATATATGTGGACCAGTGGGACTGGGAAAGGCATATATTGCGCGGACAGAGAAACCTGAATTACCTGAAGCAGACAGTGGAACTGATTTATGCTGCCATTAAGGCAACTGAGAGGGATCTCTTTGAAAGGCATCCGGAGTATGAACCAGTTCTTCCTGAGAAAATTTATTTCATTCATGCCGAGGAACTTCTCAGGGAATATCCGACGCTTACTCCCAAGGAGCGTGAGAATGAAATAGCAAAGGTGTTTGGAGCCGTATTTATTATAGGTATTGGTGCAACACTGAGTAACGGTGAACCACATGACGGGCGTGCACCCGATTATGATGACTGGAGTACTGTTAATGAAGCCGGATACTACGGATTAAATGGTGACATAATTCTCTGGAACCCTGTTCTTGAGAGGGCTTTTGAGGTATCATCAATGGGAATCAGGGTAGATATTGATGCAATGAACAGGCAGCTTGAAATAAAGAAATGTGAAGACAGGAAGAAACTTCTTTTTCACAGTATGCTGCTAAACAATCAGCTGCCACTCAGCATAGGAGGTGGCATTGGCCAGTCACGCCTTTGCATGTTCCTACTGAGGAAGCGTCATATAGGTGAAGTGCAGTCAGGCCTGTGGCCTGTGCATACAGGTTCTGGTCTCAGAATGCTTTAAAATTCAGCAATTTTCCATCCGTCCCTGTAGGAACGCCTGAGCAGCTTATTTGCCTCCGGTGAATTTGTAAATTCCATTTTCTCATGGTCCCATTCAAGCAGCTTATCGGGAACACGGTTAGCTATTGTTCCCAGGAGAATAGCCTCAGTCATGGGCCCGGTCTGAGAAAAAAGGGATGTTGTTTTCGGCCCTCCTATACAGGCTACAACAAATTCATGATAATGATTTCCGGCTTCAAATGAAGGTATTTTGAAAGTTGCGAATTTATCATCGGGATAAAGAATTGGCATTTCCTGGTGAGGAAGCAGCATTGATCCTTCTGTGCCGACAACCATGGCCGATTCGGCCGGGTATTCCTGACCCTTGTAGAGGTTTCTTATTTCCTGTGGAGGATAAAATTCACCATCGAACCATTCAAATTCAATCGTATCTGATTCAGTTTTTTCATTTCCCGGGAAAGTCCATCTGATATGATCTCCCTGAGGCCAGGTATCAGCACGGCGCTCAGGTGACTCTTTCCATGATTTCTGCACCTCCGAACTTACTGAGAGGGCCGGTTTCATTCCAAGTCCTTTCCATACGGCATCGAAGATATGGCACCCAATATCGCCTGACCAGCCGGTTCCGAAATCCTGCCATGCCCTCCATTTCATTGGATGGTAGATCTCCGGGGCAAAATCCCTTACCGGCGCTGTACCAAGCCAGAGGTCCCAGTTGAGAGAAGAAGGTGCGGGTTGCCCCTTGGCAGGACGTGGCCCGACAAGCCGGTAGCTTTCTACAGCTCCCGGACGGTTGGAACAGAGGTAAGCATGTTTGATTTTCCCGAGGGTGCCATCCTTGAGAATCTGAACAGCAGCCTGGTCGCCGGGTCTTGCTGCAAACTGAGTCCCGAGCTGTGTTACAACACCCTTCTTAACGGCAGCTTCTGTAAGTAGTCTTACTTCTGCAACATCATGGCACATTGGTTTCTGGCAATAGACATGTTTCCCTGCCATAATTGCCGAGTAAGCAACAGGGAAATGCATGTGATCGGGTACAGTGACATTAACAGAATCAATATTATCACCCTCTTTTGCAAGAAGTTCCCTCCAGTCGGAATAAGTTCTTGCACCTGGCACTGCCTCTGATGCTTTTTTGAGATTTTCTGCATCAACATCACAAATGGCAACTATCTGGACGTTAGGATCTTCAAGGAACTTATGAAGATCACCCCAGCCCATTCCGCCTACACCGATACAGGCATGGTTGAGCCTGCTGCCGGGTGCTTTCTTTTCAGATTTACATTTCAGGATGAATGGAGCAGCAACAGCTGAAGCAGCAGCCAGCTGAATGAATCTGCGTCGCGAAGTTGAATAAATATGTCTTTTCATTAATTCAGATTAGTATTGTAGATTCCTTGAGTATTTTTCCGTCAGGCTGGGTTGCATAGATCTTTACTGCTACGCTTATACTTATTTCACCTATGTTATCTATCAAAGTTCCAACATAATGCCTTATTTCTGTATCACTCATCTCCTCATAATCCTCAGCGTCAAAGTAAAAATGAATAATCACGACACAATTCTTGTCCTGGATTTTTCCCAGGGAATTGACAAGTTTGGAGATCCATATTGTGCTGGCGCTGTTGTAATATTCGAGATGCAGCCTGAAGTTTGTTGTTTTCCGCGGCGTTTTAATATATTCATTTATCCACTCAATGAGGGGATCGTAAACTTTCGCAGCATTTTCCGGTATCGATCTGCCCGACAGAATGAGGTCTCCCGAAAGATTATTGAAATCCACGTGCGGGGATTTCGCATCTCCTTCAATTATAATGTGTTTGAGCTCTGTCATTTCTGAATTTTTGAAATTTTCTGTCCTATCTCCTATTAAAGTTCGGAAAAACTATTCACATTGATTGACTATTTCATCAAAATGTATTAATTCCTTGTCAATAAAAAGCATCTGTTTGACATCAGAAGAACTTTTGGTGTAATTTTGAAGCCCTTTAAGAATTGTTTAAGGGGAACAATAATAGCGATTCATTGTTATAAAAGATTGTAAATCATATTAAGATTATGTCAGAGAATACAATTAGGAAACAATTTCCGGTAACTGGCCTGTCTTGTGCTTCATGCGCAAGCAATGTAGAGCATAAACTGGCTGGTCAGCCCGGAGTGCTCAGTGCTGCCGTTAATCTTGCTTCACAGATTGCAACTGTGGAATACCTTCCATCTCAGCTCAGGCCAGAGGATCTGAAACAGTCAATTGTTTCAATAGGTTACGACCTTATAATTGATGATTCAGCAAATGCCAGGGAGGAACTTGAAAACCTTCAGCAAAAGAAAATAAGATCACTCAGGAAAAGAACAGTTTATTCGCTTGTCTTGTCGGTGCCCCTTGTTGTTATCAGCATGTTTTTCATGAATATGCCTTATGCAAACTATATCATGTGGGTAATAGCCACACCTGTAGTAGTCTGGATGGGCAGGAGCTTCTTTATAAACGGTTGGAAACAACTGATGCACGGAAGCGCAAACATGGACACTCTTGTTGCACTCAGTACCGGCATTGCCTACTTATTTAGTGTATTTAATACACTTTTTCCTGAGTTCTGGCACAGAAGAGGTATTCATGCACATGTTTATTTTGAAGCCGCGGGAGTTGTCATCGCCCTTATTCTTGTAGGAAAACTGCTTGAGGAGGGAGCAAAGGCTAACACTTCATCCGCCCTTAAGAAGCTAATTGGTCTTCAGCCAAAGACTGTTATAAAGGTTGCGGCGGACGGATCAACGAAGGAATTTCTTATATCAAAAGTTAAAACTGGAGACATTATACTTATAAAACCAGGAGAGAAAATCCCTGTTGACGGGCTTGTTACCACCGGAAGCAGTTACGTTGATGAGAGCCTTATCACCGGAGAACCCATCCCGGTTCTCAAGGAAACAGGAACTGCTGTATTCGCAGGCACAATAAACCAGAAGGGAAGTTTTCAGTTCAGGGCCGAAAAGGTCGGTGCGGATACACTTCTGAGTGGAATAATCAGGATGGTTCAGGAAGCCCAGGGAAGTAAGGCTCCTGTTCAGAAACTTGTTGACAGGATTGCAAGGATCTTTGTACCTGTTGTTTTTGGCATATCATTGTTAACACTTGCTCTGTGGGTCTTGTTAGGAGGGGAAAATGCACTTATCCAGGGTGTTATGTCCATGGTTACTGTACTTGTGATAGCCTGTCCCTGTGCTCTGGGACTGGCAACACCAACAGCTATAATGGTCGGAATAGGAAAGGGGGCAGAAAACAATATTCTTATACGTGATGCAGAAGCGCTTGAGCTTGCATATAAGATGAATGCCCTTGTCCTTGATAAAACGGGTACAATAACAGAGGGAAAACCTGTTGTTGCTGATATTGCATGGACAAGTGATGCAGAAAAGGATAAGTATATAAATATCCTGTACAATCTTGAAAAAGCATCTGAGCACCCGCTTGCCGATTCTGTTGTTTCATTTTTAAAAATCAAGGCGTCTCCGCTGCATCTTGAAGATATTCAGAGTATTACCGGAAAGGGTATACAATGCAGCCACGAGAGTAAATTGTATTTTGCCGGAGGAAGCCGCCTGATGCAGGAAAACAAAATCAGCATACCTCCTGAACTTGGGAAACTTGCTTCAGAATGGGAAGAAGAGGCAAAGTCAATAATATTTTTCGCCGACAGCACTAATGCTCTTGCTGTTATCTCGGTAACAGATCCGGTAAAGGTAAATTCTGCTTCCACTATAAAGCTTATAAGGGAAATGGGCATTGAAGTTTACATGATCACCGGTGATAATGCCAGAACTGCCGGGGCTGTAGCCCGTATAACGGGAGTGACTGATTATAAGGCTGATATGCTGCCTTCTGAAAAGGCTGACTTTGTTAAATCGCTTCAGAAATCCGGCAAGGTGACAGGCATGGTTGGTGATGGTATAAACGACAGTCAGGCGCTTGCAACAGCCGATATAAGCATTGCTATGGGAAAGGGTTCCGATATTGCTATAGATGCAGCAAAAATGACAATAATAAGCAGCGATCTGGCATTCATTCCATACGCTATCAGGCTGAGTCGTAATACAGTAAGGACAATAAGGCAGAATCTCTTCTGGGCCTTCATTTACAATATAATCGGAATACCCCTTGCTGCGGGAATCCTTTATCCGGTAAACGGATTCCTTATTAATCCGATGATTGCAGGCGCTGCCATGGCGCTCAGCAGTGTGAGTGTGGTAAGCAACAGTCTGCGGCTAAAATGGTCAAAGTAATAATTCTACCACGGAGTCACACAGAGTTCATCAAAGAGTTACACTGTTTCGACTCTGTGATAGCTCAGTAAAACTCTGTGACACACCGTGGTAAAACAGACCATAATTTTACCGGGAGCCTGGGTTTGTTTGGAATAACTTCTTTAAATATCTCGTACTAATGACGAATTATTAATATTTTTATTCTTACAAAATGTATAGCAAAAATTTTTAACATCCTTTAACTGTTTCATTATTAATATAATTTCACTTTACTGCAATCTCCCCTTCTCCCAATCTCATAAGAATTGGTACACCATTTGTATTATGTATTACAGATAAACACTTAATACCCCAGAAAAATGAAAACTTTATTTGCAGCATCCGTAATGACAGCCCTCCTGATTTCGGGCGTCGCAGTGATGGCGCAGGACCAGAAGGAAGACTATTTAGGTCTCCCCGGTGACAACCTTAACCTTTTTGCTGTTATGAAACTTTTCCAGGAGTCCAAGACCCTCGAGGAGTTTGAAAGAAATCTGAATGAAGAAAACTCAAGAATAAACAACCTCGACCTGAACGGGGATAACATGATTGATTATATAAATGTATTTGACAACGTAAATGGCAACGTTCACAATATTGTTCTGCAGGTTGCAATTGACAATATGGAGAAACAGGATGTGGCAGTATTTACTGTTGAGCGTGATAAAAAAGGAAATGTAATTATCCAGCTTACAGGTGATGAGGAACTATACGGGCAGAATTATATTATAGAACCAAATTATGATGATGCCGTTGCTGAAGAGACTCCTAATCCGGGTTATACAGGCAATGCCTCAAGCGTAAACGGGAGAAAAGTAACAGTAGTCCGTACAACCTATGTTGAAGTTGCAAGCTGGCCGCTCATTACTTACATATACGATCCCGGATATGTAGTATGGAGATCGTCATGGTACTGGGGTTACTACCCTTCATACTGGAGACCATGGAGACCTTATTACTGGCACTATTATTACGGATACCACTACAACTGGTACGATCACTACTATTCTCACTACAGGCCATGGCATCATCACCGTCACGATTACTGGCATGAATATTACTACGGCCCGCACCGGGTGCATTCAAAAACAGTCAATGTATATGTAAATAACGGCCATTACAGGGATACATACTCCCGTCCGGAAGAAAGGGTAAAAGGAGAAGCTCTGTACACTTCCACCCACCGCGACAGCCCAAACAGGAGAACTGAAAGCGTAAGGGTAGCTGACCAGAACAGGAGAACTTCTTCAAAGACATCAGGAGAAAACAGGGCATCAGGCAATACAAATTCTTCCAGAAGGGGTGAAGGAAGTACAACAACAAGAGCTGAAAGCAGAAACAGGACTTCATCACAGGCAAAATCTGCTGAAGGCAGAAGTCCTTCACAGGCACGACCCGCTGAAGGCAGAAGTCCATCACAGGCAAGACCGGCTGAAGGAAGAAGTACCCAGGTAAGGTCTTCAGAAAGCAAAAGCTCTTCAGTACGACAGGCTGAAAGCAGACCGGCAACTCAGGTCAGGTCTACAGAACAGAGGTCGGGTCAGTCGGCTGCAAGACCTGCAGCACAGGAGAGAAGAGAAGCAGCTCCGAGGGCATCTGCACCTGAAAGAAGAGAACAGAAACCGGCAGCAAAAAGTGAATCAGCATCACGCTCAAAGCCGGCTGCTTCAAAGAGCGATAGTAAAAAGGAAGACTCAAAAAGAAGGTAATAATTATAAGATGTTTAAAAAAATCCCGGCTGCTTCCGGGATTTTTTATTTACCACAAGGGAGAAATGCTTAGTCTGCAGTAATCCTTTAATTCCGTTTCAGTATCAGAATCCATTAAGATCCATTGTAACTGCAGGTATGAGAAGTAAAAATCCGATCAGTACAAGAATAGCCAGTATCGGCAGTATCCATTTTAACCATTTGACATAAGGTATCCTGGCCATTCCCAGCACACCAATAAGAACCCCGGAAGTAGGTGCTATCATATCTGTGAAGCCTGCACCGAACTGAAAGGCAACTATCGTGGCCTGACGGGAAAGTCCGATAATATCTGAAAACTCTGCCATTATGGGGATAGTAAGGGCAGCCTTTGCAGAGCCTGATGTGATGATTAGGTTAAGCACCGACTGAAAGACATACATTATTGTAACTGCAGTCAGTTTTCCGGTTCCCTGAAGGGCTCCCGACAGGGAATGAAGTACAGTGTCAATTATCTGTCCGTCGGAAAGTATTGCTATTATACCTCCTGCAAAACCTACAACAAGAGATGCAGAAACTATGTCCCTGACTCCCTCAATAAATAGTTTTGTTATTTCTCCGGGCTTCTTTGCTGACGCGAAACCTGTTACAATTCCCATAGCTAAAAACAGGGCAGCTATCTCCATTATATACCATTCAAAGCCGAGAACACCAATCACAAGATATATCATTGTGAAAGCCAGTATGGTAAGTATGAAAAAATGAAGTGATTTGCGTAGTGTGAAATAGCTTGTTATAAAATAAAGCGCTGCTGTTATCTGCAGCAGGGGAGCAGAGACTTGAGATAAGCCAACCTGCATTGTTGTGACAGGGTATTTCACGGCAAAAACTACCAGTACTATTCCTGTTGCCAGGGCTGTTATCCATGCTGAAACAGGGGTGTGATATTTTATGTCATCAATATGTGAGCTTCCTTTATCTCTCCAGTATGCATCTGCTTCGTACATTATGCTTTTTACGGGATTCTTTTTTATCCGGGAGGCATAAAACAGAACAGCTGCAATACCTGCTGCTGTTATCACCATCCAGGCAACAATCCTGTACTCGATGCCTGTAAAGAGGGGTACACTGGCAAGTCCCTGGGCAATACCTACAGTAAAAGGATTCAGGATAGCTCCTGCAAAACCGATATGAGCCCCGAAATAGCATAGGGCAACGCCTGTAATTGAATCATAACCCATTGATATTGCAAGAGGAACAAAAACCACAGTGAAGGCAATTGTTTCTTCCGACATTCCGAAAATAGCCCCGAACAGGCTGAATAATAACATTATAAGTGTGATTATAATGTTGTTCACTCCGAGAAATCTTACTGGTTTAAACTTCTCCATTCTCCTTGTATAGCCAAGAAAAGAGAAGATTCCCACATCAATTGCCTTTGTGTCATTCATTATCCAGAATGCGCCTCCGATCATGAGAACAAAGACGATTATGTGTGACATGTTTATAAAGCCCTTGTAAAAGGCTGAGAATATCTGCCAGGTTTGCGGCTGGCTGTCAACATATTTGAACGAACCGTTTACAATCACGCTTCGTTCAACACCATTTACACTTACTGTCTGTCTTTCATAGCTGCCACCGGGAATGATCCAGGTGAGCATTGCAGCAAAAATTACAATGCTGAATACTATGACAAGGTTATGGGGAATGGAAAACCTGAAACGCATGGCGTCATTTCAGTTCTCTTATACCCATGTTCCACAGTGTAAACCCGAATATGTCAGCATATTGCTCAATAGTCTTGCTTACTGGTGTTCCTGCTCCGTGTCCGGCTTTTGTCTCAATCCTTATAAGTACAGGATTATTGCCTTTATGCTTCTCCTGGAGGTTGGCGGCAAATTTGAATGAATGTGCAGGGACAACCCTGTCGTCATGATCGCCGGTGGTGACAAGTGTGGCAGGGTATTCTGTGCCTGCTTTTACATTATGAACAGGTGAATACTTATAAATATATTCAAACATTTCCTTGCTGTCTTCTGAAGTTCCGTAGTCATAAGCCCACCCTGCACCTGCAGTGAACTTGTGATATCTGAGCATGTCCATTACTCCAACTGCCGGAAGTGCCACCCTGCAGATCTCAGGATGTTGTGTCATTACTGCTCCGACAAGCAATCCTCCGTTTGATCCTCCTCTTAAAGCAAGGTGATCAGGAGAGGTATATTTTTCGGAAATAAGCCATTTCGCTGCACTGTAGAAGTCGTCGAATACATTCTGTTTGTTGAGTTTAGTGCCTGCAAGATGCCATTTTTCACCATATTCGCCTCCGCCCCTGATATTTGGGACGGCATAAACGCCACCCATTTCCATCCAGAGGGCATTTGCCGGACTGAATGCTGGGGTCTGGCTTATATTGAAGCCTCCATAACCATAAAGAATAGTCGGATTCTTTCCGTCGGGTGCTGTCCCCTTCCTGTAGCTTATTATCATTGGAATCTTTGTCCCGTCATTGATGCTGTTATAGAATACCTGGACAGATTCATAATCGTCACTGTTAAACTGCACTGCAGGTTTTTTGTAAACACCGGCGTTACCGGTTTCAGGATCGAGCTTATAAATTGTCGATGGTATTATATAATTTGTAAAGGAAAAATAAACTTCCCTGTCCTTCCTGCGTGAGCCGAAACCTGAGGCTGTTCCTGCACCTGGCAAAGTTATCTCCCTGATAAGCTTGCCATTCATGTCATACTGGTAAACTTTCGATATAGCATCAACCATGTATTTTGCAAAAATATATCCTGAGCCTGTTGATGGAGTCAGGACATTCTCAGTCTCTGGAATAAGGTCTTTCCAGTTTTCAACTCCGGGAGATGATGCATCTACCGTTATCACTTTGGTGTTGGGTGCATTCAGGTTGGTTTTTATATAGAGCTTTGTACCTTCGTTGTCAATAACTGCATGGTCATTGTCAAAATTGCCTGCTATTGTTATGAATTTGCTGTCTTTTTTTGACAGGTCTTTTATATACAGTTCATTGCCGGTAGTTGATACTGCTGCTGTCACAACAAGGTAACGGCCATCCTCACTAACAGTACCATCAACATACCTCCTTTTAATATCAGCTCCAAAGACAACCTTATCTTCGCTCTGCTGAGTCCCGAGTTTGTGATAATACAGCTTGTGATGATCGGTTTTTGCAGTCAGCTGTGAGCCTTCAGGCTTGTCGTAGCTGGAATAGTAGAAACCATCATTTCCCTGCCATGAGAGGCCACTGAATTTTACATCCTTAAGGGTATCGCCTATAACCTGCATTGTTTTCGTGTCAATGACTATAACTTTTCTCCAGTCCGATCCTCCTTCTGAAACAGAGTATGAGGCCTTGCTTCCGTCCTCTGAGAACTCAAGTATATCGAGAGAAGTTGTTCCGTCTGCGGAAATTTTGTTGGGATCGAGGAAGACTTCAGGTTCCCCGTCATCCTTCTGCCTGTAGACTACAAACTGGTTCTGTAATCCGTCATTCTTGGAGAAATAAGTATAATCCCCCTTTCTGAACGGGGCGGAATATTTCTCATAGTTCCAAATCTTTTCAAGCCTTTTCTTTATCTCTTCCCTGTATGGGATCGAGGCAAGGTAACTGAATGTGACCTTGTTCTGTTCAGTCACCCATGCTGCAGTTTCCTCTGACCTGTCATCTTCCATCCAGCGGTAAGGATCTGGTACTTCTGTACCGAAATAGTTATCTTTTACATCGGTCTTTTTTGATTCCGGATATTCAATTTTCTTACTTGAAGGTCCGCTGCATGCGCTTAAAAGAGTCATGGCAATTATCAGATTCAGAATGTTTTTCATTTTCTTAAAATTGTTTTTTTTAATTCTTTTGCCGGCAAAACTTAAGGATTCAAAACTAATAAAATAATAAAACATAAGTATCCTGAGTTTACCAGTTGTGTTTTTTACTTTATGCTTTGCATTAAAAAAATTAAATTTGCGGTTTAATTAGAAAAATAGAAATTATGAAAAAGATCTTATTCGCATTAACACTTTTTATTGGGTTCACACTTGCAGCAAGTGCTCAGGATTATAAAACAGGGATTGGTCTGAGGGGAGGAAATTCTTCCTCAGATGCGGCATGGGGACTTTCTATCAAGCATTTTGTAAGCGGCAAGAATGCTGTGGAAGGTCTTATTTATTCCTATGGTCATGGATTCACACTTACAGGTTTGTACGAGTACCATAATCAGGCTTTTGATGTTGACAGGCTCAACTGGTACATAGGATTTGGCGCTCATATAGGATCTTATGATGCAGGTGAATCAAATGACATGGTTCTTGGTGCAGATGGTATTCTGGGAATTGAGTATTCATTTACTGAAGCGCCAATAAATATTGGTCTGGATTTTAATCCCTATTTTAATTTAATAGGAGATTCAGGATTCAAGCCGGCATTTGCGTTATCAATAAGGTATATTTTCTGATATATAATTGGAACTTAAAAAAAGAGGGTGTCTCAAAAGGGGCACCTTTTCTTTGTTAGTTGATAAATGTTGAATAAAATCAGCAAGTATTCTGTTACTTTTTTAGTATATTTATAATTCAGGTATGCCTGATTGGTTTGAATCTGTAAGCTTGTTTTTAACCTGATTAAATAGTTATGTGTAAAGTCTTTAAGTATCTTATCTCTTTATGCGTAATATTAATATCCCTTCCTGGATTTTCTTCAATTGCTGATACTACTACAGTAATTGACGATATTTTCAATTTCGATTTTCGGAAGGCTGACATTAAGCTCCTGGAAATCGGAAAAGAAGATTCATTTATGGCCGAGGCAATGAAACTGGAAGTCAGATGGTGGGAGGCAGTATCTTCAGATGATAAAGCAATGTTTAAGAGTTTTGAAGAGGATATTGCACAGTTTGATAAACAGTTCGGGGATCCGGTTTCGGATCTTATAATTTCAACTTATAAAATACGGTATTATTCAGCTATTCACAGGTATTACATTTTACCATTGTTATTCTTCAGGGTAAACCATGAAATAAATGATTTAGATATACATGAGTGTAAGAGCCTGGGGAGGGATGAGTATGAATTAATTAAGCTATACAAATCAATATTCCTGCTTATTGAAGGCAGCTGGCTCCCTTTTTATAAGACACCTGAATATGATCAGGAAAATCAACTTAAAAATATTGAATACATAATAAGCAATGGATCAAGTTCTAACAGGTCGATCGGGACATATCTGCTTATGAAGTATTATCTTGAAGTTGAAAAGAACAGGTCAAAGGCAATGCCATATCTGTCAGAATTACATTCGAAATATCCGAACAATAAAATATTTATTCAGTTACTAACCAATTATTAATTTGTCATGAAAAAAGTAAAAATTGTTTTCTTAATGCTTTCATTAACTGTTTTTTGCAGCTATAGCGCATTAGCTGTGGATTACACAATTAATGATGATCTGGTAGATCAGATGTTTGCTTCTGCACCTGAAACTGTAAATGCAGCATTTACCGGTCTTGCAAATGCTGAGGCATTTGCTTCTGCTGGTGATAAGAGCGCTGCAGCAGCCCTGCTCCTTGATTTCTTTCTTGGCGGTCTTGGAATTCACAGGTTTTATCTTGGAACAGAGGTCTTAACAGGTATTGGTTATATCATTACCTGTGGCGGTATATTTGGGATAGTTCCCCTCGTTGACTTTATCGTTCTTATAATCAATATTGAAGACATATCTCCTTATGTAAATAATCCTAAATTCTTTATGTGGGCTAATTAAGCTTACCTGAATTTGCGGGAATATTATAAATAAGTACCGGAATTTCCGGTACTTATTTATATTCAAACAATTCATTTATGAAAAGAGCGTTGCTTATATTATTTCTCTTGTATTCATTTTTTCCTTTCCTTTTGTTTTCCCAGAACAGAGACAGGGTCAGTATACATCAGGAAACAAGTGTGTTGGCAAAAGGAAGTAAAAGCATTTATAAATCGGATATTTATTATAATATCTCAAATGACAATCTGCTTGTACATCATCTTTATCCTGCTGAATTCATAAAGATTTCAAACCGGTTGGGTGAGACAAAACTTTACTTTCCTTCAACAAATACTGTCAGTATTCAACAGAGTGCAGCTCTCTCATCCACCAATGATCTCCTTTATTATTTTGTTCATAACAGAATATCCGATCTCGGACTTGTAAAAGAAGGTTTCAGACTTGTATCGAGCATTACAGAAAATACCAGAAATATAACAGTCTGGCAAGCGCCGGAATCTCTTAAGCTTGTTTATCAGGTCAGACTGATTTTTGAAAATCTTCTGCCGGTATATGCAGAATATACAGATATTAAGGGAATTATACTGAAAAAAGTCTATTATGGCAGATATACTGATTTTACTACATTTAACCTGCCTTTAAGAATTACAGAGATTTCTTATGAAGGTTCACAGGATTCAGTTATAAGGCTTTCACAATTCTCTCAGATCAAAATGGGAGATTTTAAAGATGAAACATATTTTGAATTCAAAATTCCGGAAAATGCTTCGATCAGCAAATAGGCTTTTTGTTTTGTCCTTTCTGTGTGCCTGCTGTATTTGCACGGGAGCGCAGAATTCTGAGCCTGATGCAGATATGATTTTAATTGCACAGAAGCTTAATCAGAATCAGCAAAACCACAATCATCGCTCATGGGTCTATAAAAACGATACAACTTTTTTCAGGAAAGTGAATCCGGCAGCTCTCCTTTACGGGAGCAGCCTTTATGTATATCAGAATGTTTTTTCTAAACATCTTTCGACTGATTGCCTTTATTCTCCCAGTTGTTCTGATTTCAGCAAACAGATTGTAAGGCAGGAAGGATTAATTAAAGGAATACTACTATCAGTTGACAGAGTTAACCGTTGTAACAGGATAGTTGCCGCCGGAATGAAAAACAGGGAAAGGGATAGAAAAACAGGCAGGTTCTCTGATCCTGTTTCAACATATACAAAATAAACTGATATGCCGATCAGAAGAAATCTGTCTGTTATCTTTTTGCTGATTTCTCTCTTCCCCGGAAATGGTAAAGCCCAGGATCAATCCACTTGTGATTTGAGATTTCTTAAATATCTTATTGACAGGGAGCAATACCGGGAAGTACTATTCCTTATCGATTCATCAGATTGTATTTTCTCTTCTTCGTATGATACCCTCAACTATTATAAAGGATGGAGCTTGTATTCTCTTAAACAGCTTGAAAAATCAGGCAGTTACTTTCTTAAGGTGAGTAAATCCTCAGTTTATTATCCTGAATCAAGATTATTTGCAGCCTATAACTATGCTCATTCCGGGAACTATGGTCTGGCAATGAATATACTTAATGAATTTGATAGTCACGATGATAAGCTTGGCACTTTAAGAAATTTTATGACGTCTGGCATTTACCTTCTGGAGAATGACACATCAGGATATAAAAAATCAGCCATTCTTGTTAATAAGAGCTATTATGAGTTCTCAGAGTCGTATGAAAATATCCGGAATGTTTATGATGATATGAAAATGCACAGAAGGAAGTCGCCTTTATTGGCAGGTTCTTTGTCTGCAATAGTTCCCGGGGCCGGGAAATTCTATTCGGGACGAAAGGCAGAAGCTGTTTCTGCTTTTCTTGCATCAGCAGGCCTTGGTTTTGTAACCTGGGAAAGCGCAAGAAAAACAGGATATAATAGCATCCGGACTCTGTTGTCAGGAAGTGTTTTTGTAATATTTTATGCGTCAAATATATATGGGGCGGTTGTCTCAGCGCGTGTTGTTGAAACCGAATATAAGAACAATGTTAAGAATACTGTTTTGTTCAATCTTCATATTCCTCTCCGGAATTCATTTGAAAGGTAACGTGATTTCTGAGGATCCTTTTTCCAAAGCTCTTTACCTGTATGGAAAAGGAGAATACTTCCATGCTTCAATTGAATTTGAACGTGCTGTTTTTTATCAGACTGATTTGGTAAAAATAGCATATAGCCAGTATTATAAGTCCCTGTGTTATAAGAACATGGGACAGACGGAGAGAGCACTGGATCAGCTTCAGTCAATTAATGTTTTCAAACTTCCTGATACATTGTTCTTTAAAATTAAATATGAACAGGCATTGAATAATTTCCTTTCAGGAAACCATACTCAGTCGATATGGAATATAAATGACATAAAATCGAGAATTAATGATTCGTTGTTATTGATTCAAATAGTGCCTCTTAATATTCTATGTCTTAATGCTGATCGGAACTGGGAAGAGGCAGGCAGGCTCCTCAGGTATCTTATAAAAGTATCAACAGCAGATTCTGTAAAGCGGGCGGAAGTTCTCAGGGAAGCTGATTCTCAATATCTGAAACGTAATCTGCCTGAATTTCGTTCTGAAAAGAAGGCAGAGACATTATCACGATTTGTTCCCGGATCAGGGCAGATATACTGCGGAAAAGTATTTGAAGGTTCATTTAATTTCCTGATGAATGCATCGTTACTGGGATTTTCACTGTATGAGTTTTATACAAAGTATTATTTTGCAGGATATGTTGCAGGATTAACTCTCTTTAATAAGACTTACCACGGCGGAATGCACAGAGCATCATATCTGGCCAGAGAGAAAAACAATGAAAGTATCTCCGGATTCAATATGGAAACACTTGATTTACTCAGTAAAATATATGAGGGATCGGAAAATCATAATATACCGGCAGTAATTAAATAAATCATCAATTCAGGTTTTTTCCATTATTTTCTTAATTTAGAAGCACATAATTAAATTAAATAAATATGAAAAAGATTTATATCCTGCTGTTTTCAATTATGCTGCAAACTGTAGTATTCTCACAGGCTAAATTCAACGGTCTTGATATGAATATGGGCAACCTTTACAGGCTGTCGGATGCAAAAACAAGATCGATCAGCCCCGAGAACTTTACCGGAGAAAAAGGAAAAGCCGGTATGGCTGATCCTGCCGACAAGGACAAACCAAATGTTGCCAATGCAGCCTATGCTGCAAGAGATCTCGGACAGGGATGGAAGGTAAATCCTTACATCCGGATTAAATCAGGTGAGACATACACTCTGGCCGAAATAACAGGACCGGGGGCAATCCAGCATATATGGATGACACCAACAGGCAACTGGCGCTATTCGATTCTCAGGTTTTACTGGGATGATGAGACAGAGCCCTCTATTGAATGCCCTGTAGGCGATTTCTTTGCAATGGGCTGGGGAAGTTATGCCCAACTTTCATCGCTTGCAATATGTGTGAATCCCGGAAGCGCTTTCAACTGCTACTGGACAATGCCTTTCAGGAAGAAATGCAGGATCACAATGGAAAACATAAACGACAAGGATCCGATGACTCTTTATTATCAGATCGATTATACACTCACAGAGGTACCTTCAGATGCTGCTTACTTTCATGCTCAGTTCAGAAGGTCAAATCCCAATGAATCATCAAATTACACAATTGTTGATGGCATAAAGGGAAAAGGTCAGTATGCAGGTGTTTACATGGCCTGGGGTGTACATAATAACGGCTGGTGGGGTGAAGGAGAGATCAAATTCTACATGGATGGAGATACACAGTACCCGACTATTTGCGGCACTGGCACTGAGGACTATTTCTGCGGTTCATACGACTTTGACACAGCCAAAAAGAATGCTGCAGGGGTAACCGAGGTAAACTATACAGAATTCTGCACTCCTTATGCCGGACTGCATCAGGTAGTCAGGGGTGATGGACATTATAACGTCATGCAGAGGTTTGGCCTGTATCGCTGGCATGTGATGGATCCTGTCAGGTTTGACAAGGATCTCCGGGTTACAATTCAGGACCTTGGCTGGAGGAAAGATGGAAGATATCTTGCGCAGAAGTCAGATATATCTTCCGTATGCTTCTGGTATCAGACAGAACCTCATGCAAAATTTCCGAAATTCCCTTCCTGGCAGATGCTTGAGGTTTATTAATGACCGGTTTTAAGTATTTTCCAGTTGTTTCTGATTGCCAGATGCGATAAGCTGCGATTGGGATTCACACAAACCGGATGACCGATTTCTTCAAATACAGGAAGGTCTGAAAGAGAATCGCCGTAGTACCACGACTCAGAGATTTTGATATTGTTCGAAGAACAGAAATCTCTGAGTCGTTTTATTTTTTCCTCTCCGAAGCAGAAATTTCCTGAGGCCTTCCCACTTAATTTTCCGTCTTTGCATTCCAGTACTGTGCAGATTGCAGCATCAAATCCGAAATATGAAACAATGCGGCTGCATATCTCATAAGCTGAGGCTGACAGCACAACTACCCTTGCCTTATTCATTTCATGGTGGCCAATCTCAGCTATTATCTCATTGTCAATATGTTCCAGTAGTATTTTTTCAATTGTGTCCTGGCAGAGTCTGTCGAATTTTTCATGAGGCATGCCTTTTGTCCAGCCTGCAAGCTTTTCTGACATTTCAACAGGCCCTTTTAACCCAAGTTTATATTGAATGTAAGAAAATAATACTCCCGGGACGGATGAAATTTTCAATAAGCCTTTCCGGGTAGCATTTACAGCCAGTTCCCTGCCACTCACCTTTCTTATAAGGGTGTTGTCAAGATCGATGAAAACTGTATAAGCGAAGTTATTTTCCAAAGTAGTGGCTCCCATTTTTATTGTATATTATTTTTAGCGCTTTTGGAATAACCTTTACATCAAATTCCCTTGCAAAATGCAGCTCTCCGTCAACATGAAAAGGCACTTTTTCTGTGAATTCAAGTTTAATTTCCTGTACCTGTCTATAACTGATCCTTCTGTCCCTGATGTGTTTTCCCTCAGGAACCTTGAGAAGAAGATAAAAACGTTCGGTAAGCTTAAGTTTTCTTATCATGCAGATATCAAGAAGTCCGTCATCAGCAAGAGCAAGAGGTGTCAGGAAGAAGCCCCCGGCAAATCTTCTGCCGTTTGCAATTGTATTTATAAAGCAATCGGTTTCGGTTCTTTCATCTCCGGTTAAGTATATCATTCTTTTTTCCCTGAAGAACAGAAGGGTTTTCACAATATGCCATAGGTACTTGCTTTTGCCACCTTTTTTCACTTTCCCTTCCCCGGTATAATTGCATGCAGCCACCTCGGCATCAAAACCAAGCCCCATGCCGTTCAGAAAAATAAACTCATTACAGGTTCCTGCATCCATAATCCTTTCTTCGGCACTGAAAAATACATCCCAGTCATGCTCATCAAAGCGGTTTGGAAATCCTAATATCTGAATGAAATCATTACCAGATCCTGCAGGAATGATTCCAAGGGTAATGTCAGTATTTCCGATCAGCGGTATAGCTATTTCATTTAGGGTGCCATCTCCTCCGGCCCCGATTATATATCTGAAGCCATTCTCAGCTGCTTTTGCCGATAGTTCTGTTGCATGACCGTGATATTCAGTAAGAAAAATCTCTGCATTAAGATTTTTCAGGGCAATCTTGTCTTCAAGGACAGGAATTATTTTCCTGCCAAAGCCGTTGCCTGCAACAGGATTCACAATAAAGGCCCATTTTTGTTTGTTATTTATCATCAGGAAGCGGTTAAGGTGCTAATTGTCAGCAGTTTCAGCCGGGGTTGTGCTTTTTCTGTAGGCTGATTCTATAATAGATTTTACTGTTGAGATTATTTCACTGTCGGTTTTTGTGAGCAGGTTGTTCCTGCTGACAGGTTCATGGATTATTATTTCAAGATCGGCTCTGAAATTGATATGTGGACGGTTTTTTGGTTTTAGATCATAAAATCCGTTGAGAGTCACAGGAAGAATATCCGATTCATTGTGCCTGAGAAGGTAAATGAATCCCCTGTAGAAACTGTTTATGTTGCCGTCGAGGGTTCTTGTTCCCTCAGGGAAGATGGCAACTGACTTGTTTGCCGAAGTTGTTATGAGCTCTTCAATCATTGCTTTTGTATTCCGGTAACCGGGTTCTCTGAAAGGGATATAGCCATTCATCAAAAGCAATTTTCCGAATAGTGGAACCTTCAGCAGTCTTTCATGTCCGAACCAGGCTATGCCCGGATATAATGACATTATTGCAACAATATCAAAAAGACTGCCGTGATTAGCCAGAAGGATATATTTTGTTTTACTGTCAAGAAATTCTGCTCCTTCAACCGAATACTTCTTGCCGATAATTATAAAGACTGATTTTGCCCAGATCATTGAAATTTTATGAACCGGCTTCTGAAGCCTGAGAAATGTAAGGACAAGTGTCAGGGCCACTCCGACTGCAGTGAAGGAGTAAAGGATTCCGAAAGTCATTACAGACCTGATTGCGGTTAATTGCCTTGACATTAATTAAAGTCGTTTATTATCGTAAAATTAAAATAGTTAAAATTTCTAAAACTATATAAATAATCGGCATAAAAAATTTCAGTGTTCAATAAAATCAAACACTTTTATTAATTTTAAGAGTTGAATAAAAATTCAGAAACCAACAATAAACAACTGTTCAAATGGAAAATAAGAAAGATTTCAGCCGCCGCAGTTTTATCTCAAATACTGCAATGGCCACTATCGGTACTCTCGGAAGTGCAGCTCTGTTAAACTCCTGCTCCGGAAAAGGATCAGCCAGGGAGGAGATTAAGTTGCCTGTTTTACTGAACGAAGCTCCTGACGGTAAGGTCCTTAAGGCTGGTCTGATCGGTTGTGGCGGCAGGGGAACAGGCGCTGCAATTAACTTCCTTGATGCAGGGCCAAACCTGCAGATAACTGCACTTGGAGACATCTTCCAGGACAGGCTTGACAAATGTCGTGCTGAGCTTAAGACACAGAAGAATGTAGAGATTGCAAATGAAAACTGTTTCCTTGGTTTTGATGCTTATGAAAAAGTGATGGATTCAGGAGTTGACATAGTACTTCTCTGCACACCTCCTCATTTCCGTCCGCAGCATGTTGAAGCTGCTGTGAAGGCAGGCAAACATATATTCATGGAAAAACCCTGTGCTGTGGATCCTGTTGGTGCACGCTCGGTTCTGGTGTCAGCCGAAAGGGCTAAGGAGAAAGAACTGTGCATTCAGAGCGGTACAATAAGGAGAAGCCAGAAGGATTTCATGGAAACTCACCGCAGGGTGCAGAATGGCGCTATAGGTGAAATTGTAAGTGCACACATAATACGCAATGGTGGCGGACTGTGGGTCATAAAACGTCAGCCGGGATGGTCCGATATGGAATACATGCTCAGAAACTGGGCTAACTTCTGCTGGCTTTCAGGTGACCATATTACTGAACAGTTTATTCATGAGATAGATGTAATGAACTGGTATATAGGCAAGAATCCTGTTAAGGCTATCGGCTGGGGCGGGAGACAAAGGAGGGTTACCGGTGACCAATATGATTTCTTCAGCATAGAGTATGTTTATGACAACGGAATGCAGGTGCATTGTGCTGCCCGCCAGATAACAGGATGCAGCAATATGACACATCAGCTTATCACAGGTACAGAAGGTTATGCTAATGCCAAGGGAACAATCTATAATCTTAAAGGTGAGGAAATATGGAAATATCCTTATCCCGAAGAAGGCGCTGCTGACCAGACCTGGAAGGTAAAGGATCCTTTTGTACAGGAACATATCAATCTAGTAACAGCAATAAGAACAGGTAATTATCTGTCAGATGCCGTAGCCCAGGTGAACTCAACACTTGTTACTATAATGGGCAGGATGTCGGCATATACCGGTAAGGATGTTACCTGGGAGGAAGTAATGAACTCCGACCTTTACCTGGGACCGAAAACTTATGCCTTCGGACCGGTTGTGCCGCCAATTCCGGAAGTAATACCTGTAATTGGTGTAGAGCCTAAACTTTAATAAACAAGATGATGAACAGAAGAGAGTTTGCCAGAAATTCGGCCATGGCTGCAGCATTTATTGCCTCAGGCAGTCTGAACAGCTTTTCAGCAGCGGGTAAGCTTCCGCAGAGAGAGCTGAAGAAAGGAGTAATGTGGGGCAGCATTGCAATGGGAAAGACAATTCTTGAGAAATTCAAGTTTGCAAAAGATGCAGGGTTCGATGGTGTGGAGGTGATGAGTCACCTTAACAGGGCTGAAGTTCTTAAAGCTGTTGAAGTAACAGGTTTGCCTGTTGCAAGCGTATGCGGCGAGCTTCACTGGAAATACCTTCTTTCTGATCCCGATCCTGCAATCAGGGAGCAGGGAGTAACAGCACTTAAGGTATGCCTTCAGGATGCAAGCGCCTACAATACTGACACTGTCTTACTTGTTCCGGGCCGGGTTAGTGACATTGTGACTTATGATGAATGCTGGATGCGAAGCACCGAAGAAATCAAGAAGGCGCTTCCTCTGGCTGAAAAGCTGCAGGTGAAAATAGGGATAGAGAATGTGTGGAATAACTTTCTTCTCAGCCCGATGGAAGCTGCAACCTACGTCGACCAGTTTAAGAGCCCCATGGTAGGATTCTATTTCGATTGTGGAAATATACTTGCTTATGGATGGCCGGAACAATGGATAAAAATACTCGGACGCCGTCTTGCAAGGGTTCATATTAAGGAATTCAGCAAAAAGCTGGCAGGCGAACAGGGCAACAGGGCCGGATTCGGTGTGAAATTACAGGAAGGTGATGTAAACTGGACTGCCGTTATGAAAGCCCTTGACGATGTTAACTATCACGGCTGGACAACAATTGAACAGCCTGGTGGCGAGACTCCTGAAGGACTTGCTGATTTGTGTAATCGTTTGAAGAATATACAGCGTAGCTAAAGAATATTTTGGCGTAAGGCTGATTTTCCCATGCACGGATTACAAATCCGCGCAAGCATAATATACCTGGTTGATTATTATACAACATAAAGTAATCAGTAATCGGTAATCAGTATTCAGTAAAAATCACCGGTTACCGATTACTTTTTACCGTTTACTAACCTCTAACGTTGAAGCTGGCGCCAATTTGTAATTGGTGCCATTTTTCCATGCACGGATTACAAATCCGCGCAAGCATACTATAACTTCTTACTGCCGCAGATGGCTCTATCGTTCCGAATTGCTTACAAAAGCAATCGACCTGCTGTCGGGTGACCATGAAGGAACATTTATTGTACCCTGGCCTCCGTACAGATAAGCAATTACTTTCGCTTCTCCGCCGTTTACCGGCATAAGTCTGAGCATCACGTGTTTATATGAAGGGTGGTCGTTTGGTGACACCTCAGGTGGAAAGGAAATGAAAGCAATCCATTTGCCGTCAGGGGAGATATGGGGGAACCAGTTATTGAACTTGTCTTTTGTAATCTGTTCCCTTCCTTTGCCATCGGGTTTCATCCTCCAAATCTGCATTGAACCATTGTGATTACCATTATAATAGATGTATTTGCCGTCAGGAGTGTATTCACAGCCGTCAACATGTTCACCTGCCTTTATATTGGTCAATGCAAGCTCTTTGCCACCTTTTATTGAGTTCTTATAGATGTTGTAGATATTTTTGCCGTCTCTCTGGGCTACATAAACAACTTCCTGGTTATTCGGATTCCATCCATGCCAGTATGAAGGAGTGTTTTCAGTAACCATTTCAGGTGTGCCTCCTTCAATGGGGAGAACATAAACTGTTGAGCCACCGCCCGGCATACCATCTCTGTGATTGCTGATAGCAAGCAGTTTGCCGTCAAAGGAGATACCATGATCGTTATTGTTCCGGTTGGCAAATCCGGTATTTAGTTTTTCAAGTGCTCCGCCTTCTGCAGGTATTTTATACAGTGAACCATCCATGTTGAACAGAAGCTTTTTCCCGTCCGGCATCCAGTTTGGCGCCTCAAACCTGTCATTCTTTTCATATATAACCATTCTCTTACCATCAGCGACAGTCATTGTTTCGAGCCTGCATCCAAGGTAGCCACCCATGTTTGGATCATAATTCTCTGCCACCGGTCTGTCGATCCTCACATTCCATACTTTTGCTTCTTCCATTACCTCAGGATCATGAGAACAAATGAAGATACCGGCAAGTATTTCATCAGGCATGTAAGGCATCTCATTTGATCCGATAACTTCAAAGGGTTGTCCGGGAAGGGCAGCACGCATTGTTATTTTTTTGCCTGTCCTTTCTATCTGCAGCACATTATACCATGATGAATCGGCAAAAAGCTCATCCTGTGGATCCCGCATCGGAGCGCCATAGGTTCTTCTCCACTGAAGGACTGTCAGTCCGTCGCCATGAAGCGTTGCTGTGCTGTGTGCAGATTTGTCTGAAGTTGTTTCCCTGAGCATTAAGCCCACCTTCCTGTGAGCATTCGTCCCCTTTCCGATAAATGCGAAATTTGCAGTTATCATGAAATCTCCTTTCATTTTATTGAAAAGATAGAAGAATTCATCCCTTTCAAACCATATATTATATCCGCCACCCCTGAGTGTATAGCTCTGATCGGCAGCATTGTAAGCTGCTGAGCCTTTGACTTTTGGATTGCCAATGTCGGAACTCATTGTAAAGATACCTGCAGGTTGGTTCTGGGCTGAAGCCGCAAGAAAAATACCTGAAAACAGAAATGCCAGAATAGTTCTCATAGTTTTATTATTAGTCATTATAAATATAATTATCTCTTATTAAGTTGGTATCACTCAGGCAATAAATAGATTTTTAATTAACAATCTTTAAATAATTAAATTGAGTATCAGGAATCTTTAACAAAAACCCAGGTGTCATTTGAAAATCAATTTATTCACCCCATCCCCAAGGGGGGTAAATTGATTTTCTTCGCTCCCCTTGGGGCCGGGGTAAACGAAGAAAATCAATAATGTATTCTGTTTGATTCCTGATACTCATAATAATTAAATATATTTAGCATATCAAAAATAGTTTTATTTATTTTGAGATAATTATACTTTAACAATCAATTGACCAGACATTAAACTTTACCTGACTTAAAAAACAAAACTATGAGCGAGATTCTTGATAAAATAGCATTATGCGTTGAGTTTGGAAAGATAAACAAGGTTTCACCATATCCGCCTAACATGAAGGACCAGGACGGGGCTGATGAACTTACAAGGCAGGCGCTTGATTCAGGTGAAAGACCCGATGCAATTCTTGAGAATGCTCTCGTTCCGGCTATGGCAAAGGTTGGTGAGAAATTTTCAAAAAAGGAAATATATGTTCCTCAGATGCTTATGGCTGCAAAAGCAATGAACAGCGCAATGGCTCATCTTAAGCCTTTTTTCCAGTCGGGTGAAACAAAAAGAAAAGGCAAATTCATTGTTGGCACCGTTGCCGGCGACCTTCATGATATAGGAAAAAATCTTGTTGCAATGATGATTGAGGGAGGAGGCTGGGAAGTAATTGACCTTGGAGTTGATGTCGGAACAGATAAATTCCTTTCAGCTCTTGATGCGAATCCGGGAGCAGTAATCGGCTTGTCGGCCCTTCTTACAACAACAATGGAAAACATGAAGCAAACTGTTTCGGCAATCAAGGAAAAACACAAAGACTCAAGGATTCTTGTTGGCGGAGCTCCTGTTACAATGGAATATTGCCAGAAGATAGGCGCCGATTTTTATTCGCCTGATCCTCAGGGAGCTGTGAATTACCTCAAAACACTAGTTTCATAGCTGAAAAATACCTGAAATATGAGAACAGTACTGCGAGGCAAAAGCAGGGAGGTCCTTATTGATACCTCCGGGCCTGTTGTTATTATAGGTGAATCAATAAATCCAACAAGGCGGAAAAAGCTTGTTACAACTTTACAATCGAATGATTTCAGTTACGTGCTTGAACTTGCAGAATCGCAGATAAAAGCTACAGCTGAAGTGCTTGATGTGAATGTGGGATTCCCGGGTGTTGATGATGTAAAGCTGCTTCCCCTGGCTGTTCAGGCTTTAAATGAGAAATTCGATGTCCCGCTTTGCCTTGATTCTCCAAATCCGAAAGCCATTGAAGCTGCACTGAAGGTGGCACAGGGTAAATGCCTTATAAATTCAGTAAATGGTGAAGAAAAGTCAATGAATGCGCTTCTTCCAATAGCAAGGGAATATGGAGCCGCTATTATTGCTCTTGCTATGGATGAGGAAGGAATAACTCATGATCCGGAAAAACGGCTTAAAGTTGCTGAAAAGATACTTGAGCGGGCGATTAAATCCGGGATAAAGGAAGAAGATGTGGTAGTTGATCCGCTTGCAATGGCTGTAAGCGCTGATCCCAGGGCTTGTATTGTAACCCTTGAAACAATTAGGCTTGTTCACGAAAAGCTTGGTCTGAACATTACACAGGGTTCCAGCAATATTTCATTCGGACTGCCTGACAGGGAGACACTTAATGCTGTACACATGTCACTTTCAATAATGTATGGACTGACATGCCCTATAGCCAATCCTGAAAAAATTGCTGTTACAGTCAGGGCTGCAGATCTTATACTGGGCCGTGATGATTTTGCGATGAGATATGTTGAGCTTGCCCATTAGGCTTTCCTCAGAACTATAAATAAATCATAATATAATGTCGGGTATAAAACCTGCCAGAAGATGGCAGCCTGCTTTTTATCCTTTCAAAAAGGAGCCTTTCGGCAGGAGACTGCTTGCTAAAACAGAGCTCCTTGTTAAGGGCCCGCTTTTCGGATGCAGGATGTGCGGGAACTGCCTTTTACAGGAGACTGCTTTTATCTGCCCGATGGAATGTCCTAAAGGCATGAGGAACGGACCATGCGGAGGCGTAACACCCGAAATGAAATGTTATGTGGATGAGACCAGGCTCTGTGTTTGGGCTGCCATATATAAAAGGGCACTTGCAACAGGCAGGCAGGAACTCCTTCTGGAGGTCCTTCCGCCCCTTGATTACGACAAGGTTGGTTGCGAGACATGGGGAGATGTTATACGACAAACAGGAAAAACCGGTACAGCTAAATTCATTGGCAGTCTTTTTTCAAAAGATAAACAGTATAAAGCACAAGTCTGGGATTCGGTTTTCAGAAGCATTCGCCAGCCTGATTGGTGGAACGGGGATTCTGCTTATCATGCCCCATCTCCGGGAGAGCCTGTTTCACAGTTGGAAAAGAAACTGAAGTCGGGTGTCTTTGTGGTTGCCACTGAGGTGACACCTCCTTTAGGCTCTTCAACAGGAAAGCTGAAACGCGACATTGAGTCTGTAAAGCCTTATGTTACTGCGATCAACTTCACTGATTCATCATCTGCCCGTGCTAAAATGTCAAGTCTGGCCTGCAGCAGGATAGCTGTTGAGCTGGGGGCAGAACCTGTCCTGCAGATCACCTCACGCGATACAACACGAAGTGCATTGCAGGGAGACATTATTGGAGCGAACA
>ERZ795055.772-NODE-772-length-27941-cov-5.346052_pt1 | contig 27941 bp, 16 predicted proteins | sample MGYA00375139_ERZ795055 | MGnify/ENA primary metagenome ERZ795055 (study PRJEB30184, sample SAMN05720283) | anaerobic digester metagenome | isolation source: active sludge of municipal wastewater-treating anaerobic digesters | place: USA | collected 2015-01-23 ... | reverse complement strand
ACCTGATAATCAATATGCTGAGTATCCAGGATCTGGATCCTTTTCAGCTTACCCGCGACATCAAAGCCAGATACCCAAAGATTCCCATTGTTGTACTTACCCCATTTTCGAGGGAAGTATCGGTAAAGCTTGATCAGGAGGATCTTACCGGAGTCGATCATGTGTTCTGCTGGCTTGGGAATGCAGACCTTCTGCTGGCAATCATTAAACTGATTGAGGATCAGATGAATGTTGAACATGATGTGCAGGCGGTGGGCGTACAGGTGATCATTCTTGTGGAAGACTCAATACGATTTTATTCCAGCTACCTCCCCACGATCTACAAGATTATTTTCAATCAGAGCAAAGAGTTCATGCAGGAGGGACTGAATGAACACCTTAAGATGCTCAGGATGCGGGGCCGGCCAAAAATCCTTCTGGCAAAGACCTACGAACAGGCGTTGAAATACTACATCAAATACAAGGATAACCTGTTGGGAATCATTTCCGATATCTCCTACAAGAAGGGAGGGGTGCAGTTCAAACAGGCCGGTATTCTGTTGAGTCAGAAGGTGAAGGGGGATGATCCGTTTATGCCCATCCTGCTTCAGTCGTCGGATGCTGAAAATGAAGAAATTGCCCGTGAACTGAAAGTGGGCTTTCTGCACAAAAACTCCAAGACCCTCTCACAGGACCTTAAACAGTTCATCATCAAATACTTTGCGTTTGGCGACTTTGTATTTCTGAACCCGGCAACTATGGAGGAGATCAACCGGGGGAGCGACCTGCAGACTTTGCAGCAGAAACTCTTTGAAATTCCCGACGATTCGCTGGAGTACCACATCAAGCGGAATCACTTCAGTAAGTGGCTCAATGCCAGAGCATTGTTTCCGTTGGCCCAGTTGTTCAAGAAACTCAACTCCGAAGATTTTGAAGACCTTGATGAAATACGCCGGTTTCTTTTTGATGCCATTGCGAATTTCAGGCGCAACAAAGGGAGGGGCATCATTGCAGATTACAACCGTGACCGGTTTGATGAGTACCTGATTTTCACCCGCATCGGGGAAGGGGGGCTGGGAGGAAAGGCCCGCGGACTTGCCTTTGTGGATTCGATGCTGAAACGCCATAATCTTACGGAAAAGTACCCTGATACCATTATTACCATTCCCCGTACCGTGGTACTGAGTACCGATGTATTTGATGATTTTATGGAGGATAACAACCTCCATTATATCGCCATGTCGGATCGGTCGGATGAGCAGATAATGGAGGCTTTTGTGGATGCACGACTTCCGTATCGCATCCATGAGGATCTGCTGGCTTTTATCAATGTGGTGAAGAATCCGATAGCCATCCGTTCATCAAGTTTATTGGAGGATTCACATTATCAGCCATTTGCGGGTATTTACAACACCTTTATGATTCCCAAGGTGGAGCGGAACGAGCGGTTGATGATCGAGATGCTGAGCCATGCCATCAAATGCGTGTATGCCTCAGTGTTTTACAAGGATTCCAAAGCATACATGGAGGCTACACGGAATGTGATCGACCAGGAAAAAATGGCGATTGTGCTGCAGGAAGTTACCGGTAAGCAGTACAATGAGCGGTTTTACCCCACTATTTCAGGGGTAGCCCGGAGTATCAACTTCTACCCCATACCGCCCGAAAAGGCAGAAGAAGGCATTGCCGACATCGCCCTGGGATTGGGCAAGTACATAGTTGACGGGGGCATTACCCTGCGTTTTTCACCGGCACACCCCGACCGTATTATCCAGCTTACCAATCCGCAAACCGCCCTGCGCGAAACCCAGAAGTTCTTTTACGCCCTCGACCTGAAAGCCTCCAGTTTCCATCCCAGCACCAACGATGCCGTAAACCTGATAAAAAGTCCGGTGGCCGATGCTGAGCCTGACGGGGTATTGAAGTTTGCGTCTTCCACCTACGACTTTCAGAACAATACGTTAAAGGAGGGAACCTATCACAAGGGTAAGAAGGTAATAACCTATGCCAATATTCTGAAGCACAAGCAGTTCCCTTTGGCTGAGATCCTTCATGACCTGCTGGTTACCGGGTCGAGGGCCATGAATAAGCCGATAGAGATTGAGTTTGCGGTGAACCTCGATGTACCGAAAGGCCAGCCGCGGGTTTTCAGCTTTCTGCAGATCAGGCCGATCGTTGAGCATAAGGACGCTTCCAGGATCCATCTTGATGAAGTAAAGGCTGATCAGGTGATCCTGTGGTCGGAGCAGGCTTTGGGCAATGGCGAGATCAAAGGGTTGCATGATCTGGTGTATGTGAAGCCCGAGACCTTTAACCCCGCCAACACCCAGGAGATTGCCCACAGGGTAGGGGATCTGAACCTGAAGTTCCTCAATGAAAAACTCAATTTTGTGCTGGTTGGACCCGGCCGCTGGGGCTCCTCGGATCCCTGGCTTGGTATCCCGGTGAAATGGCCCCAGATCTCAGCAGCAAGGCTCATTGTGGAATCCGGCCTTGAAAACTACCGCATCGACCCCAGTCAGGGTACACACTTTTTTCAGAACCTTACCTCTTTCCATGTGGGGTATTTTACCATTAACCCATACATAAATGAAGGAGTTTATGATGTGGATTTCCTCAATGCCATGCCATCGGTGTACGAGGATGAATTTCTGCGCCATATCCGTTTCGACGAAGAAATTGTGATACGGATCGACGGAAAAAGAAACCGGGGAGTGTTGTTCAAACCTGGCTCAGCCTGCGATTGAGATCGTACGGATCAGTTCGGGACGGATCAGCTCGATGCCGTCTTTCACGATTTTGATGATACCGTCGCTTTTTAGCTCGGAGAGGATCCTTACGGCACTTTCCGTGGACATACCTGCGAGCTCAGCGATGTCTTTCCGGCTGATCACGTTGGGGATATAGGGGCTTTTAAACACATCATTCGCCAGGTACAGCAGCACATCGGCCACCCTGCCCGGTGCCTGTTTGTTGGCCACACAATTCAAACGGTTCAGCATATCACCTGCAAGGTTGCAGTAGAATTCCAGCAGATATTCCTGCAGCACTCTATTGGAGGCGGCCATGGAAAGGAACTCCTCTTTATCCACCAGGTACACTTTACATGGTGTGATTCCGGATACCGAGTACCGGTAGCAGTTGGTACCTTTCACCGAGGTAAGACCTATTAAATCGAATGGTTGTATAACCTTAAAATTGAGCCCTTTCTCCTGATAGCCTTCGAGATAGGCCTTCGCCATCCCCTCGGCAAAAATCATGATGTAGGCGTTAAGAGCTCCCTGCTTGCAGATGGTTTCCCCTTTGCGGAAGTCGATCTTTACACGGGTGCACCTTATGATCTGATCTTCAGTCAGTCCGATCCCCGATAGCCATTTGTTCACGGTGTACTGCTGATCAGGAGGAACCGGAGCGGGTGATTCCTGCTGTCGGTTGACCGTCTCTTTCAGCCGTTTGAGCAGGATAAAGCCACTGAGTTTGTCGGCAACGGTATTAAGCAACCGCTGCTCCTCTTTCAGGAAAATCCCTTTTTCGTTGGTTACCGGCTTGATATAGTAAATCTGGATCTCTCCAACGATATGATCTTCAAGGGTAATGGGTGCTGTCTGTTTCAGTTTGGTTTTTACAAAGGGTTCATATTCAAACTGTTCACCTTCATACATCACACAAGCCCTGCAGATATCGGCATACCTCCAGGCATCAGGCAAAATCTTTGAGAGCTCTATAAACACCCCTTGCAGATCAACCGTATAATCCCGCAGCAGATCGTTCACCTGATAGATACAGCTCAGCTCCTTGCGCCGCTCTGTCAGCGATTCAATAAGGTCGGTAATCTTTTCAGGCTCTTTCTCCTGGCGCATACGGGTTGAATTTTCGGTTGCCAAAATTACGCTATTATCGCCGACAACAAAGCAAAGAAGGGTGAAAATTGACGAAAATCATCCGTCTGGTTGATTTTTATCAACGTGAAAACGTCCTTTTTCTCCGTGCAATCCTATGGTGGTTTTCGGGGGATGGGGTACTTTTGCATCGTCCGATTTTGATCAAACACTTATACAAACACTAAAAAGCTTTTGCGATGAACGTTGAAAAAATCATGAACGACCTCGAAAAGAAAAACCCCGGTGAAGTTGAATTTCTCCAGGCGGTGCACGAGGTATTGGAATCAATCGAGGATGTGGTAAACGAGAATCCTCAGTTCGAAGCTGCCGGCATCATTGAGCGGATCATTGAGCCCGACAGGGTATTGATATTTAAAGTTCCCTGGGTGACCGACAAAGGAGAGGTATGTGTAAACCGTGGTTATCGTATTCAGTTCAACAACGCCATCGGACCCTACAAGGGAGGACTTCGTTTCCACCCGAGTGTAAACCTGAGTATTCTTAAATTCCTGGGTTTTGAGCAAATTTTCAAGAACAGCCTTACTACCCTTCCGATGGGCGGTGCCAAAGGCGGTTCCGATTTTAATCCAAAGGGCAAGAGTGACCACGAGATCATGCGCTTCTGCCAGTCGTTTATGCTGGAGCTCTGGAAACTTATAGGCCCTGAAACCGATGTACCGGCTGGTGATATAGGTGTAGGTGGCAAGGAGATCGGATATCTTTTTGGCATGTACAAGAAACTTACCCACGAACACGTAGGTGTGCTTACCGGCAAAGGCCGCAACTGGGGTGGATCACTGGTCCGTCCGGAAGCCACCGGTTTCGGTAACGTATATTTTGCACAGGAGATGCTGAAAACCCGTGGCCAGTCTTTCGAAGGGAAGACCGTTGCCATTTCAGGTTTTGGGAATGTGGCCTGGGGTGCTGCACAGAAAGCTACCGAACTGGGTGGTAAAGTGGTTACCATCAGCGGTCCCGACGGATATGTGTACGATCCGGAAGGTATCAGCGGGGAAAAAATCAACTATATGCTCGAACTGAGAGCTTCCAACGAAGACATCGTGAAACCCTTCTCTTACGAATTCCCGAGCGCCAAGTTCGTTCCCGGCAAACGTCCGTGGGAAGTGAAGTGCGACATCGCCCTTCCGTGTGCTACCCAGAACGAGCTGAACAAGGAAGATGCAGAGATGCTGGTGAAAAATGGTGTGATGTGCGTGTGTGAAGGTGCCAATATGCCTTCAACTCCCGAAGCAGTGGAAGTATTTCTCTCCAACAAAATATTATTCGCACCTGGCAAGGCAGCCAACGCCGGAGGCGTAGCTACCTCAGGTCTCGAGATGTCCCAGAACTCCCTCAAGCTGAACTGGTCAGCTGCAGAGGTAGATATGAGACTGAAGGAAATTATGGTCAACATCCATCATGCATGTGTTGAATACGGAAAGGATGAGGATGGCTATGTGAACTACCCGAAGGGTGCCAACATCGCCGGATTCCTGAAAGTGGCCAACTCCATGCTCGATCAGGGTGTACTCTGATTAAGCAACAGAGGACCATATAGTTTAGGTTAACAACTCATAGTGTGTGGCCGGGAGGATGGGAATTCTCCCGGATTTTTTTTGTGCAAAGGTGAATTGACCACCAGAACAATTTGTTTACATTCACGTTCTGAAATAAATCGGCTTTATCTTCGTTGTAGCCCTCATACATATCAGGAATGAAGCATATCCTCATCATAGCGGCTGGCCTGTTCTGCCTCAATTGTACGCTCCATGCACAGAGCAGCTCAAATCATATTTTTCAGGTGATGAACCTCGCTGTCTCCCCACGGGTTGCCTCTTTCGGGGGTAATTTTCTCCCGCTTCAGGATAAGGATGTCCTTCTTGCATTGCACAACCCTGCCACTATCGATACCGATCTCCACAATGCACTGGGATTCACTTTTCTCAACTATCCCGCAGGGATCAATGCCGGTAATGTGGTGTACGGAAGGACTTTTGAGCGGTACGGGAGCTTTGTGGGCGGGATTCGCTACTTAAACTATGGCACATTCGACCGCACCGATGATGCCGGCAATGCCGGCGGTAGTTTCACGGCATCCGACATTGTGATTACCGCTGGGTGGGGCAGAAGCATTTTCAGGGATATCCGCATGGGTGCTGCCCTCAATGTGATGATTTCCGATTACGATGTGTGGTCTTCGGTAGCCCTTGGGGTTGATGTATCAGGACATTACCACAGCCCTTCGGGGCTCTTTGACGCTTCACTTGTGGTGCGGAATGTGGGCCGCCAGATCATCCGCTTTGGCGATGAAAATGAGCCGCTCCCGTTCGAAGTAGCAGCAGGCATCAGCCGTAAACTGAAACATGCGCCGGTACGGTTCTATGTCCTCCTGAATACGCTGAATCAATGGGACCTGACCTACAACGATCCGCTGAATCCCGATTATACGGTGGATCCCATCACCGGAAAGGTGATTGAGGAGAGCAAAACGGTGGATTTTCTCGACAAAGCCATGCGCCATGTAACCGGAGGTATTGAATTGATGCCCGGTAACCTGCTCCGTGTCAGACTGGGATACGACTACCGCACCCGACAGGAATCAGGGGTGCAGACGAAAATGGGGCTTGCCGGATTTACCTGGGGACTGGGACTGAAACTTGGAAAATACCAGTTCGACTTCAGCCGCAGCCGACAACACCTGGCCGGAGCCCCCAACTACTTCAGTATCCGGACAGTACTGGGAGGCTAAGGCCAAGGTAGCGGTCAAGGTTCTTCTTTACCACAAAGGCACTTAGGGCACTGAGGAACACTTAGAATTTCCACATTTTCATATTTCCACATTTCCACATTTTCACATTAATAAAAAATAGGAAGCTCATCCTCTATCAGCAAGTCCCGCAGCACGGCATTGAGATCCCTTCGCCATTGCAGGGCCGGCTTACCAAGCATCTTCTCCAGTGAGGGGTGATTATCCGTAAGCAGTTCAGCATCCTGCAACGCACTGTCGGGAACATCCACCAGAAATTCACGCAGGTCATTGATGGGTTCCTGTGAGTGCGGCTTTGGTTTGTACAGCAGGTTTTCGAAGAGAAAGGGTGTTTTTGTAGCCACGAATATGAGGTTGCGATCGGGGGCATCCCCTTTGCGGGTGCCGATCAGCTGAACCTGAAACCCGCTCTTTTGCAGGGTTTTAAGCACCGACCTTGCACCCAGGCCCTTCTCCCCCCGGATGTACCCGAAAAACTCGATTATCAGCATCCCGTCAGGGGTAAGCCTGCTTCCGATGGTTTCGAAGCACTCCTTTGTGAGCAGGTGCCAGGGGGCATTCTCCCCAAGGAAAGCATCCAGTACCATGAGGCGGTATTCTTTTTTTGTCTGGTTGATGTAGTGCCGTCCGTCGTCGATGATGATCTCCATTGCCGGATCGAGGCTAAAAAACCGCCGGGCCAGGGTTTTCAGCCTCCCGTCGATCTCCACCACCTCCACATCCATCCCGGTTTTCGTCATCTCTCGGGCGAGCATTCCACCGCCAAGCCCAACCAGCAGGGCATTTCCCTGCTTGCCCGAAAAACTGCTCAGGATCGGTTCGATGAAATACACATAATCGAGCAGGTTTTCGTTATCGGTTTTGTTGAACAGCGTTTGCCAGGTGTTGTTCACCAGGAGGCCACGGGGTTCCATGGGCTTCCCATTCAAAGCCATCTCTTTGATATCCACCACTTTCACCTGCCCCAGGATCCCTTCGGAGGCGTACAGCACAGAGAAACGAACAGAATCTTCCTTCCCTTTGCCGGCCTGCGCCCCCATAGAGATCAGGGCCGCAGCCACCACCAGAAGTACCATCGAAGGCCTGATCTTTTTCGGTAAAATCAGCAGCACCGACAACAAAACAAGGGCACCATAGGCCATTGCGGGCCCTTTGATGCCAAAGGTGGGGATGAGGTAAAATCCCAGCAGCAGGGTGTTCAGTACTCCGCCTACGGTTGAGATGGCGTACACCTTTCCGGCCGTACTTCCCGTCTGGTCAATGTGCTGCACCAGAATGTGCACGATCAGCGGGCTCACCATCCCGAAGAAGAATACCGGCGGGAAAACAAACAGCATCAGCGAAATGAGGAGTCCGGGCAGCAGGTCCATATGCGTCACGGCTGTCATGATCCATACCCCCCAAACCGGCATCAGAATCATCAGCAGCCCGGCTATGATCAGGATGATTCTCAGGATCCTGTCGGCACGGTACTTTCGGGTGAAAAATCCACCGGTATAGTACCCGGCGGCGAGCCCCGACAGGGTAACGGCCAGTACCGCAGCCCAGGCATAGATGGTGGTGCCGAAAAACGGAGCAAGCATTTTGGCACCGAGGAGCTCGGCTGCCATCACCGTACCTCCTTCAATGAAAGCTACTGCCAGTAAAAGCACCGGATTCGTCCTCCCGGTTGCTGAAAGATTTTGTTTCATATTTTGTGCTGTTTCGCGTAAACAAAAATGCTCTAATTTTGTATCTTGTACAAATACCTAAATCGATGTACACTAACTTTCTCCGTAGACTTCTGTTTTCTTTGCTGGCAGGGCTCTGGCTTGTGCTTCCTGCACAGGAATATTCCGGATCCAATGCATCTTCACGCGTTGATGGGGCTGCAAAAATCTGGACAAAAGAGGGAGCTCAGTACCCATCCTATGTGCAGTTTGCACCGGGCAATGAGATTCCGGAAGGCACTTTCGGCGAATGGTTCAGCCGTCAGTTCAGCTTGCAGAATGGCTCCGGATTAAGTCTGATTTCTGAGGAAACCGATTTCAGGGGAGATGTGCATAAACGTATGGCATTCACCCTGGGTGGCATTCCGGTGTTCGAGGCTGTGTTGGTGCTTCACACCAGGCAGGGGATGGTGTACTCCTTCAACGGCGAGATCCCTGCGAAGGTGAGTGTGGCAAATGGAGTGGCCCTCGGTGAGTCAGCAGCTTTGCAGTTTGCGCTGCAGCATATCGGTGCGGTCCGTTACAAATGGCAGATGCCCGAAGAGGAAACACTGCTGAAATACCAGACAGGAAACCCGGAAGCCACCTATTTTCCAAAAGGTCAGGTGATGATTTGGAAAGACCGTCAGGAAGGTTCCTTCCGCTATACCTGGGTGTTTAATGTATATGCCGATAAGCCGTTGTACCGTGCTGAAGTGTTTGTGGATGCCTCCAGCGGAGAGATCTTGTTTGAACATGACCTGATCCATGAAACCGATGTCACCGCCACCGCGGTTACCAAATACAGCGGAACCCGCACCATCACCACCGACTCGACCGGAACCACCTATCGTCTGCGCGAAACCTCCCGGGGTAACGGCATTGAGACCTACAATATGCAGGAAAGTACCAGCTACGGCAGCGCCGTGGATTTTACCGATGCCGATAATTACTGGAACAATGCCAACGCCAACCTCGATGAAGTGGCCACTGACGCCCACTGGGGATCGGAATCCACCTACGACTATTTCTGGCTGAAACATAATCGCAACAGTATCAACAACCAGGGATTCAAGCTGATGAGCTATGTGCACTACGATAACAATTACGCCAATGCCTTCTGGGATGGCCAGCGCATGACCTATGGCGACGGGAATGGTTCCTCTATGGGGCCCCTCACGGCACTTGATATCACGGCTCACGAAATCACCCATGGACTTACCTCCTTCACGGCTGATCTGACCTATCAGGATGAGTCCGGCGCACTGAGCGAAGGGTACAGTGATATTTTCGGCTGCGCGGTGGAATGGTTTGCCAAACCCACCATGGCCAACTGGCTGATGGGTGAAAATATCGGAAGTACCATCCGTTCCATCTCAAATCCCAAGTCCAAAGGTCTGCCAAACTGCTACCAGGGCACATACTGGTATACAGGTACCGGCGACAACGGCGGTGTACATACCAACTGCGGACCCCTGGCGTATTGGTTCTACCTTCTCTCTGTAGGAGGATCAGGTACGAACGACAAGGGGAATCCCTACAGCGTAACGGCCATTTCAACCGACAGTGCAGTGGCCATTGCTTTCAGAACCCTTACAGTGTATCTGACAAACAACAGCAACTACGCAGATGCACGGTATTTCTCGATCCAGTCTGCCATTGACCTTTTCGGTCCCTGCTCCCAGAAGGTAGCCTCCACCACCAATGCCTTCTATGCCATCGGGGTGGGTTCTGCCTATGTGCCCGGCGTCAACAGCGATTTCTCCGTTCCCATGACGCAGTTCTGTGCAACACCGGCGACTGTGAATTTTACAAACCTGAGCAACAATGGATTGAATTATCATTGGAATTTCGGGAATGGCAATACCAGTACAGCGCTGAATCCAACGGTTACCTACAATGCCATGGGAACTTACACTGTTACCCTGATCGTTGACGGAGGTACCTGTGGTGCAGATACCATGGTGAAAACCAACTATATCTCCATCAGCTCAGCCAATCCCTGTGTGTATAATGTGCCTGCCACAGGCACCACCACCAAAACCGATTGCCAGGGTTTTCTGACGGACAGCGGTGGCAGCGGCGATTATCAGGATAATACCGATGGTCGTTTTGTGATCAGTCCTCCGGGAGCCATGTCGGTTACCCTCAACTTCCAGATGTTTGATTTTGAAGCAGGTTATGATTATCTTTATATCTATGACGGGAGTACCATAACTTCACCCCTGATCGGGCAATTTGATGGTACCAGCCTCCCCAACGGTGGCACCATCACCTCCACTACCGGAAGCATTACCCTGCGCCAGAAGACTGATGAGGGACTGGTGCGCCCGGGATTCCTGCTGGGCTGGCAGTGCAACTACCCCACCGCGGCTCCGGTGGCCAACTTTATCGTCTCAGACACCGTCACCTGTGATGGCCAGGTTACCTTTATGGATGTCTCCACCAACGGCCCCAGCAGCTGGCTGTGGCAACTGGGCGACGGCAATACAGCCAACACCAAGGTTGTGACCCATACTTACCAGCAAAACGGCATCTATGATGTTACCCTGATCACTTCCAATGCATTCGGCACAGATACCATCCTGAAATTTGCCGTGGTAAAAGTGGAAATTCCCTGGCCTGATGTGGCCAATGGAGCGGTTTGTATTTCAGGTAATGCCATCCTGACCAATACCGATACCACCACGATCACTAAATGGTATGATTCCCCCTCGTCGTCAACCCCTTTGTTTACAGGTTCTGCGTTTACCACTCCTGTGATCCAGCAAACAGCTACCTGGTGGGTGGAAGAGCTGGTGGAAAAACCGGTGTTAACCGGAGGGAAGCCCAACAATTCCGGCGGTGGCGCCTATTTTACGGCTTCCGTCAAACACTATCTGGTGTTCGATGCCCTTAAGCCTTTCATCCTCAAAAGCGTGCTGATGTATGCCGGTGCAGCCGGAAACCGTACCATCGAATTACAAAACAGCTCAGGTGTTGTCATGAAAACCCTTACGGTCAATCTGGTGCAGGGTAGCAATACCGTAAACCTGAATTTCGATGTGCCGATGGGAAATTCGTTCCGTCTGGTGGGTCCCGCCTCCCCGAATCTCTACCGCAACGATGGGGGTTGCACCTATCCCTATCAGATCGGGAACCTGGCCACCATCACAGGCAGCTCCGCCACCACCAATCCCACCGGCTACTACTATTTCTTCTATAGCTGGAAAATCAGCGATTATCCCTGTGTCAGCCCCAAGGTGCCTGTGGAGGTGTTTGTGTCCGATGCCCCCCCGGTGGCCGATTTTTCCTTTGTGGTTTCCGATACCAAGGTGACTTTCAGTGACCTGACACAAAACAAGGGCGCCAATCTCTGGAGCTTTGGCGACGGGATGTTCTCTGTAGCACCGGCTCCGGTTCACAACTACAGCACCACAGGAATATTTCCGGTTCAGCTGAAGGTCGACAATGTCTGCGGTATCGATTCCGTAACCAAAAGTGTTACCATTTCGATGGCCGGGCTTCATGAGGCTGCTGCCGATGGTTCTTTGCGCGTCTTCCCCAATCCGTCAGGAGGTAGCTTTGTGGCAGAACTGCCGGCAGGTGCCGGTGAGGAATCCGGTTGGGTTACCCTTGCTGAACTCACGGGAAGGGTAGTGTACCGGCGGCAGATCGTTACAGGTTCCCGGCAGGTTGAAATCCGGGCCGGCGAGCTGGCTGCAGGGATCTATCTGCTCCGGCTTCAATCCGGTGACAAGACCTTTACCCAAAAGGTCATAATACAATAATATTCAGCAGTTTATTGGCTGAAATGTGCCGCAAGGGCTGTAATGGGGTCAGGGATGATGCCTGAGAGCGGGATCCCCTGTTCATCCATGCATCCCTTCAGGATCGGTTGGAAAAGGGAAGGGATGCTTCCGCAGAAACCGGCATGCAATCCCTGATGACTTTGCAGGAGCGGGACCACCATTATATCCACGAATTCTTTGAATGATCTCCTGATCAGGGAGTTGATCACAGGTACTTCGCTGCAGCCAGCAATGAAGGGTATCACGGAGGCTGCGAACGCCTGCGGTTTGGGAGCCTGGTACAGATGGCTTAGAAGCTGATCCGGATTGGTTTCGTGCTGCTGGTAAAAGCGTTGGGACAGGGGTTGATCCAGAGCACCGGAAAGGAGCAGCTTCAGAAAACCGAATCCGATGTGGGCGCCGCTCCCTTCATCGCCCAGGAGATAGCCCAGCGACACCGGCCGCTCCGTGATGGTTCCGGATTGGTAAACCCCTGCATTGGAGCCTGTTCCCAGGATACAGGCAATCCCGGAGCCCGGCCCGAAAAGCGCCATCCCGGCGCCGGTGAGGTCGTCCTGTACCAGGATATCAGCGTCCGGAAATGCAGCTTTCAGCGCTTTTTCCACCTTCCCCTGCATGTCGGGCCTGCTGCACCCTGATCCGTAATACCGCACGGAGGCCACGGACGGGCAGCCGAGGGATTCCCCTGCTTCGAGTGCCAGGGTTGTGATTTTTTCCGGTGCATCAAAGTACGGGGATATGCCCGAAGAGCGGTGAAACAGGGGATGCTTCCCTGCACCTGCCAGTGCCCAGGCGGTCTTGGTGTTTCCGGCGTCAGCGATCAGAATCATAGACCAAAGGTAGCAATCCCAGCTATTCATTTTTACGATGAATCCAAGAACAAAAACATTTTTAGTTTTGGATTTATCGAGATACAATATCTCCTTGAATTACCATATCTTGTTGAAGGACATTGTAGTTCGATTACGGGACATGTTATTCAACCCACTGCGTGGGTTGTAAGGCGATGGGAGCGCATTATCTCCCCGGATGCGATCCGGGGCTATGGTTATTCAACCCACTTCGTGGGTTTTTTGGTTATTGTGGATGTATATAACCCCGCTTGCGGGGTTCAAAAATTATAGCCCCGGGTGGTACCAGGGGTAATGAAGGGGGGCATTAACGACAACCCCGAAAGGGGTTGAATAAAGGTATTCCACTTTATTTCAACTCATTGCGTAGATTACTCATGTGCATCATTCTCATGGGTTTACCAAAAACCTGATTGCACAAACCACCCGGAGATCGCATTCAAATTCTACATTGCAAACAACAAAACGGCAACACGACTAAACAACTAAACGAACAAACAACTCAACATCCTCAATCCTGAGCTTCACTCCTGGTAATCCTTCTGCAACGCCTCCACTTGGTTTTTAAGCTGAAATTCAATTATATGACTGCTTGCTGAATATTCTTGCAAAGCCCTTCGGGTATACGTACGGCGTTGTTTCCAATCATAGGGTGGTGTTTTCAGAATTTCCTGATATACCTCCAGAATGGCCAGCAATTCAACCCGTTCAGGAGATCCCGGAACATGCCTCCTGATCTGGTCCGCGATCAAACCGGGCGTAGCGTAATAACAAAACGGAACGCATAAATTCTGTCCATAATCCCGGTGTCCCGATTTTAGGTTGTGTATTACCAATTTCTGAAGTATGATGGTGTCAAGCGGAACCGTTCTCCCGGACTGAAACCCACTCCACCACACCAAGCCAGAATCTTTTCCGCCCGGTTGATGCCATGGTGAGGCGCTCTTTCTGAAACGATATCGGGGTCATGATTTGTTCCTGTTATGAAGCTAATACTCTGATCTGATTCACTCTGTGGTAGTCAGCAGGCCGGATATTCTATGGATTAACATCCCTTACCTATTTTAACGTAAATTTTCGGCTCTTGATGGAGAAACTGATCAGCTCAAGGCTATCAACAGCTTTCCCATGTGTTTTCCTGTGGTTCCAATCATACAAATGTATGACTATCTGCCAGAATAGGCAATGGCCCGTTTCATAACCTTCTTCAGAATCGCTTGTGAAAGTATTGATGGATGCTGTATCTTTGACCTATGGATGTACCTATGAAACAACACCTAAAGTTGGGTTAATCAGACAAAAGTTGGACTGGCTGCTCTTCTGAACGGAGAGTATAATGACCTGATGGAAGTTTTGAGGTACAGATACAAACGAGTTGTCATCAATGCTAAAAAGACAGTGGTTCATATTATTATGTCTGACTTTGGTTTCATGTTATCAAAGTCAGACTTCGAAGGACAAAGAACCGCATGACATCACAAAGCACCTTGACAGTGTTGTAACAACTCCCAGCCAGACAATTATCTCTCAAAAAATCACTTTGACCGTAGACAGCACTTACCCATGCCAACTTTCCAACCCCGACACTTCTGTATATGACATTATTCTTAACGACAGACAAAGTTCAATAAGACAGGTCGGAGACAAATTTTCTCCTATCGAGGATGATATTGATCTGCCACATGAAGATTTTTGCACACAGGATAGAGAGCAAACCTTGACTTTGTTTTTTCACTATGGAGGTGTTCGCAACGAATTTTCAGAATTTCAGGTAAAAAAATATTCGAATTCAGACAGTGCCATCAAATTATCGGCCACTATCTTCCAGACAAATAATGGTATTACACTCGGTCTTTCAAAGTCAGAAGTAATTTCTATCCTTGGTGACTGTTTTAAAAAAGTAAGTAATAGCAAGACAAAAGAAATTATCAAGTATCGCATTGACGACTTTGAACATTCGACCTTCTTACAAAGATTTAACTATCCATCATACTATGCGGAGTACGAATTTCGGAATGATAAACTTGTTAGATATAGATTTGGTTTTGAGTATCCTTAAACAGAAGCATTCCCGGAAAAAACGAATATAAAATGGCTTGTCATGAAACTTGAACAATATATTGATGCTGATACAATAGAATGGCTATTGGAACAAGAAAATCCATCAATCAGGTATTTTACTTTAACAAAGCTTTTAAAAAAGAGTGAGAGCGATCATGATGTTCTGGATGCCAGAAGAGACATTATGCATATTGGAATTGTTCCGGCATTACTTGATAAACAAAATGAAGCCGGATATTGGGGCGATCTTCAGAAATTCTATCCGGATAAGTATAAAGGCACAGTCTGGCAATTGATCATATTGGCAGAAATGGGGGCTGATGCAAATGATATACGTATTAAAAAAGCATGTGAGTTCATCCTTGACAATTCGCAGGATAATGAAAGTTACGGTTTCTCGATGAATAGAAGTTCAAAGATGGGAGGTGGCCGGCATAGTGAAGTAATTCCATGTTTAACAGGAAATATGCTATGGAGTCTGATCAAGCTTGGATATTTGAGTGATGAACGGGTACAAAAAGGTATCGGATGGATTTGCAGGTATCAAAGAAGTGATGATGGAATTTCTGAAACACCCAAAGAGTGGCCATACGATAAATACGAAATGTGTTGGGGTAGGCACACATGTCATATGGGGGTGGTCAAATCTTTAAAGGCGCTTTCTGCAATTCCCAAAGAAAAAAGGAGTAAATCGGTAACAGATAAAATAGAGACTCTTTCCGAATTCATTCTTATTCATCATATTTACAGGAAAAGCCATGACCTGAAATCCATCTCAAAACCCGGATGGCTCAGATTGGGATTTCCTCATATGTATCAAAGCGATATATTGGAAATTCTGGAAATACTGGTGGAGCTTGGTATCAATGATTCACGTATGAATGATGCTATCGATAAACTGATATCAAAACAAAATAAAGAAAAGAGGTGGAATTTGGAAAACACTTTCAATGGCAGGATGATAAAAAACATCGAGACAAAGGGAGAATCATCCAAATGGATTACCTTAAAAGCATTGAATGTGTTAATAAACCAATAAACACGGCCACTAATAAAATCGGAGCAATTTCACCGTATTTCTGCGAGAAAGAAAATACACACCGAGGGAATCGATTTCACAACAGCTCGTCGAATTTTGGAAGCAGTGCAAAAATCTCCTCCGTGTCCTCATGATCTCAGTGGTAAAAAACCTCTATTTCCCCGGAAGTAATTCGCTATTTTTGGTTCCATGAATAAACCAAAAATCCCGGCAGCAAAGCTTCCGGACCCGAAGAAGCCCCGGCCTCAGAAACCTGAACCTGCAGCGAAGCGGTTTCCCGGAACCGGTGGGGTTGCCCTGATCCTGGCCGTCGTGGTGCTCCTGCTGTATGGCCATACACTTCAGTTTGGTTTTACCTGGTTCGACGATGATACCATCCTGCTCCGAAACCAGGTCTTTGTATCCGAAATCTCCAATACCGGTCAGGCTTTCCTGCGCGATGCCGAGTTCAGGTCAAAGAGCATGGAGCTATACAGGCCGCTCCAGAATGTGACGTTCATGATGGATGCAGCCCTGGGTGGATATGACCATCCGGGCGTGTTCCATTTCACGAGCATGTTGCTGCATTTTCTGGCTTCCTTCCTGTTGTACCTGCTGATGAAACGTCTGGGGTTTTCGGCACGGATCTCCCTTTTGGGCAGTCTGGTGCTGGCCATACATCCGGTGTTCGCCTTCACGGTGTGCTGGCTCCCCGCACGCGGCGATCTGCTGCTGGCGGTTTTCTCGCTTCTCTCCCTCCTCTTTTTCCTTGATTTCCTCTCCACGCGCCGCCATCGTTTCCTGATCCTGCACCTGCTGTCGTTTTTTCTGGCCCTGCTGGCCAAGGAATCTGCGGTGATGATTGCCCCGGTAGCGCTGCTGCTGCTGATACGAAACGAAGGCAGGCTTAAACTGAAGAGATGGCACTACCTTACCGCGGCCGGTTATGTGGTGCTTACCGCAGTATTTCTGGTGATGCGTGCCGGTGCAGTTGCCTCTGTAAAAGGGGAGGGGTTTGCCCTCAAAGGGCTGCTCCATAACCTGCCGGTGTTGCCTGAGGTGTTGCTGAAGTTCTTCATCCCATGGCCCCTGGCAGCCCTGCCTTTCTACAATTTGATAGCTACCCTGGTGGGCATCGTAATCCTAGGGGCGATAATCTGGCTTCTCTTTAGATTGAAGATCAACAGGATAGACTCTGTAGCTTTTTTCTCCTGGTTCCTGCTTTTCAGTCTGCCTGCCATGCTGTACAATCCCGACTGGTCAGGATACATTTACGATTATGTAATTCACCGCAGCTACCTTCCCTTGGTGGGCATTCTGCTGCTTATATTTATGATGATTAAACGATATGAGGAGCGCCTTTTCGGCACCCCTCTCCGCTACCTGATGCTCATGGTGGGGATTGTCTGGCTGGTCATCAACGTGCAATTCTCAAAGAACTTTTCTGATCCCCTGAAATTCTGGGAGTATGCCGTAAAAACCAATCCCCGTTCAGCCTTTGCCCACACCTACCTTGGGGGGGCTAAGTTCTATGCCGGCATGAAAGAGGAGGCGGTTGCAAGCTACGACCAGGCACTTGCCATAAAACCCGATCTCCGGGAAGCTATTCTGAACCGTGGCATCACCCTGGCCTCCATGGGGGAGCATCAGAGGGCACTTACCGATTTCGACAGCTGCCTCAGCATCTCTCCAAAAGATACAATGGTATTGAGGTACAGGGCAGTGTCCCTATCTGAAACCGGTAATTTCAGGGCCGCCCTCAAAGACCTTGACCTGCTGGTCTCTTTGGGGGATACCCTGGCGCGTACCCGTTTCCAGTGGGGACTGGCCAGTCTGCTGTCAGGGGAATATCACCGCGCCGCAACCATTTTCAACGAACTGCTGCTGAAAGAACCCGGAAATCAACAGTACCTGCGCATGGGAGCCCTCTCTGCCCTCATGGATGGCAATGCCAATAAAGCGGTCGAGCGGTACAGGCAGGTGATTGCCATCACTGCTCCGGATCAGAACGCCTTTGCGAACCTGGGTTATGCGTTGTGGGAGCAGGGAGCTTATGCAGAAGCGCTGGCAGCTTTTAAGCAGGCTCTTGCCAAAGGGCCTGAGGATCTGAGTATAAACCTCGGTCTGCTGATTACCTACAGGAAGCTGGGGGATCAGAAAAGTCTGCAGGAAACCCTGGTCCGCACCTACATCCTGAATCCGGATCTCAGAAAATTCGATGAAACCATTGAAAAACTCACCCGCGAGGGGTATCTCTTCACCCCCGCACAAATCGGTGTGCTTGGTTCAATGCTTCGGTAGGGGACAGGGGACAGGGGACAGGAGCTAGTTATAAGTTATTAGTGATGAGTGAGTTCTGATCCGGGACCTGTAACTTACATCTTTGATCTTTGATCTTTGATCTTTGATCAAAGTTCCTTGAACATAAAAAACGGGCGCCTGAATCCAGACGCCCTTCCTGTATTATGCTTACACCGTTGATTATGCTTCCGGCTGCGCTTCAGCGGTTTCACCGGATACTTCAGGTGCTTCGGGAGCTTCAGCAGCCTTAGGTGCTTCAGCTTCAGGAGTTTCTTCCTTCTTCTTCTTGCCACCTTTTGCCTTGGGAGCTTTTTCGGCTACCTCTTCACTTCCCTCTTCACCTTCGGTGTGTTTCTCTGCCTTGGGTTTGGTCTGACGTGCCTTTTGTTTCTTTTCCATCTCCTCGAGCTTGGCTTTTGCATCAGCAACCTCTCCTTCCATCATCTCTTCTTTCAGGTCAGCAAGAACGCTGAGGTCACCAAGGGTGGTTTTTTCAAGGTTTTCCTTTATTTTCTTAACTGCCTTGCTGGTGCTCTGTTCACGCTTGGCTTCTTCCTGTTTTTCTTCTTCCTTCTGCTGAATCAGTTTGTCCTGAAAAGTTTTGGAATGGGAAACAATGATCTTCTTGTTTTCCTTTGAGAATTCAATCACCTTGAAATCAAGGGCTTCATCCACGCGGGCGATGGAGTTGTCCTCTTTCTGCAAATGGCGCAGCGGGGCAAAGCCTTCCACACCGTAAGGTAAGGCAATGATGGCACCCTTTTCCATGCTGCTCATCACGGTACCACGATGGATCGAATCAACAGTGAAAACGGTTTCGAACACATCCCAGGGATTCTCTTCGAGTTGTTTGTGGCCAAGGCTGAGCCTGCGGTTTTCAAGATCCACCTCAAGTACGAGTACTTCGAGGGTTTCTCCGATTTTGGTGAATTCTGCCGGATGCTTGATCTTTTTGCTCCATGAAAGGTCAGAGATATGGATCAGGCCGTCAACGCCCTCTTCAAGTTCCACAAAAATACCGAAGTTGGTGAAGTTCCGCACGATAGCCTGGTGCTTCGAATGCACCGGATATTTGGCAACGATGTTTTCCCACGGATCGGGGATCAGCTGCTTGATACCCAGCGACATTTTACGCTCTTCACGGTCAAGGGTAAGAATTACGGCTTCAATTTCGTCACCTACCTTCAGGAAATCCTGTGCGGTGCGCAGATGCTGCGACCATGACATTTCCGATACGTGGATCAGCCCTTCCACACCGGGGGCAATTTCCACAAATGCGCCGTAATCGGCGATCACAACCACTTTGCCCTTCACTTTGTCGCCTACCTGCAGCCCTTCGCTCAGGCTGTTCCACGGGTGCGGGGTGAGCTGTTTGAGGCCCAGGGCAATACGTTTCTTATTGTCGTCGAAATCAAGGATAACTACCTTGATCTTCTCATCCAGTGTCACAATCTCTTCAGGGTGGTTGATACGGCCCCAGCTCAGGTCGGTGATGTGGATAAGTCCGTCTACGCCGCCCAGGTCGATGAATACCCCATAAGTGGTGATATTCTTGACAGTACCTTCGAGGATCTGCCCTTTCTCAAGCCTGGCAATAATTTCGGCTTTTTGTTTTTCAAGTTCATCCTGGATGAGGGCTTTGTGCGATACCACCACGTTTTTGTATTCATGGTTGATTTTCACCACCTTGAATTCCATGGTCTTACCTACATAGATATCATAGTCGCGGATGGGTTTCACATCGATCTGCGAACCCGGAAGGAAAGCCTCAATACCAAATACATCTACAATAAGACCACCTTTGGTGCGGCATTTCACGTATCCGTTGATGATTTCATCCTGCTCCATGGCCTGGTTGATACGCTCCCATGACCTCAGAACACGTGCTTTTTTATGGGAAAGGACCAGCTGACCGTTCGGGTCCTCCTGGTTTTCAACATATACTTCAATGGCATCTCCAAGGTTGATCACATCGCGGTAACGCAATTCGGCAAGGCTGATCACACCATCCGACTTGTATCCGATATTCACAACAACCTCGCGGGCATTCTTGGCTACCACGATGCCGTCAATAACCTGCTGTTCATTGATGGACTTCAGGGTATTGCCATACAGGTTCTCCAGGTTGTTACGCTGGCTTTCATCATACTTCTCCTTGCGCTTGTCAACGGAATCCCAGTCGAATTCTCCCGGCTCGCTCAACACGTGCTTTTTGGGCGCTGCTGCTACCGGTGCTGCTTGTACCACAACTTCCGGAGCCTTCTCAATCACCGGCTCCTGTACTTCCGGCTCAACTACCTCTTCCACAACGGCTTCAACCTCAACTTCCGGTTCGGCTTCAACCTCAGCTTCCGGTTCAGCTTCAACCTCAGCTTCAATCTCGGCTTCAACCTCAGCTTCAACTTCTGCCTCAGCCTCAACGCTCTCAACTTCCTCAACTTCCTCAACCTTCTCAACATTCTCAACTTCCTCAACCTGCTCCTCAGCCGGTTGATTAACTTCCTGTTCTTCAGGAATCATCTCATTTTGCATTTCTTCTGTCATAACCTTGTTTTTTTTTGCCCTGATGGTGGTGCCTGATGCACTTTTTGCCCCGGGCGGTTTATACTGATTTTATTACCCCTTCAAATGGGGGTGCAAAGATAGGAAATTATCTGACACAAAAATTGTTATTTAAAGCAGGATCCGGGATTACGACATCTCCCTGATCCGGTCCCTCACTGCTTCCATCACCCATTGCGGGGTGGAGGTGGCGCCACAGATCCCCACCCGCTCTGTATTGGTAAACCACTCTTTCTTAAGATCTTCAGGCCCGGTTACAAAATAGCTTCGCCGATTGGTTTTCAGGCATATCTCAAACAGCTGCTTCCCGTTGGAGCTTTTCGGATCACTTACAAAAATCACCAGGTCAAAACGCCCGGCAAACTCCCTGATCTCAATACCACGGTTCGATACCTGACGGCAGATCGTATCATGCGCTTTGAACATGGTTGCAGGGTCATATCCGGCTGCACGGTATCTATCCTCGATATAGGCAGCCACAGTTTTCAGTTTCTCAGGATCCTCGGTAGTCTGGGCATATAACCGCGATGGCCTGCTGAAGTCGGCATCTTTCAGGTCGTCCACATTCTGAATTACCCTTGCCCTTCTGCCCGTCTGGCCCATCAGTCCTACAACTTCCGCATGTCCCTCTTTTCCAAGAATATACACGTATCCTTCAGCCTCCTGCATCTCCTGAGCCCCTTTCTTGACCCGTTGCTGGAGCTTCAGCACAATCGGACAGGTAGCGTCAATGACACGAATATTCTGCTTACGGGCGAGTTCGTAGGTTTCAGGGGGTTCCCCGTGCGCACGGATCATCACCCTGGTACCTTCCATTTTCTGCATATCATCGCGGGTGATCACCTGTAATCCCCTGTCGGACAGCCTCTTAACCTCATGGCTGTTATGAACGATATCTCCGAGACACTGGATGGGCTCTTCAGAGGCAATGCCCTCCTCCGCTGCCGCGATGGCTTTCACAACCCCGAAACAAAATCCCGATTTGTGGTCTATCTCTATGATCATTGGCTTTCTTTGCATTGAATCTGATCTGTCAGGTACCTGATGAGGATGCCGGTATCATCCGGAGAAAACCATCTGATGCCCTGATCCCTTTTAAACCAGGTCATCTGCCGTTTGGCATACCGCCTGGTATTGGTTTTGATTTTTTCAACGGCCTGTTCCAGGGTGCACCGGTCATCAAGAAATGTGAAGATCTCCTTGTATCCAACCGTATTCAGCGCATTTAGTTCACGAAAAGGAAAAAGAGTTCTGTATTCTTCTACCAGTCCATCCCCGATCATGCGCTCAACCCGCATGTCAATCCGTTGGTTCAGCACCTCCCGCGGAAGGGTTAATCCCACTTTGATGATGCTGAAAGGCCTTTGTACCTCCTTCGAAATCCGCAATGTACTGAAAGGCTGCCCGCAGGTTTCAAAAACCTCCAGAGCCCGCAGCAGGCGGCTGGGATTCATCCGGTCCACCCGCCCGAAATAGTCAGGATCCAGACGCGCTACCTCCTCCTGCAGCCATACGATGCCACGCTCCTCATATTTTTGTCGCAGATTTCTCCGTAATGCAGGATCAATGTCCGGAAGGTCATCAATCCCCCTGGAGATCACATCAAGATAAAGCCCTGATCCACCTGCAAGAATAACCATTTGCCGGGTAGAAAAAAGCCCTTCCAGCAGCGACATCACCTCACCCTCATATCTGGAAACATTATAAGGATCTGTTACTGAGATGTGTCCGATCAGATGATGGGGAACAGCATCCCGTTGGTGCGCGTCAGGTGCTGCGGTGCCTATCCGCATTTCCCGGTAGACCTGCCTCGAATCAGCCGAAATGATCTCCGTGCCGAAATGCTTAGCCACCTCAATGGCCACTTCGGTTTTGCCCACCGCGGTAGGCCCGCAGATCATCACCAGGAACTTTTTCATAACCCCAATTTCTTACCCTCTTCCAGCATCAGCGCATACGCCTCCTCAAACCGGTTTGGGATGATCCCGTCGAGGATAGCTTCACGGATGGCGGTTTTTATGATTCCTACCTCTTTCGAAGGGGCAATACCGAATGCCTCCATGATCATCTCTCCGGTCACCGGTGGCTGCCAGTTGCGCAGCCGGTCCTTCTCCTCAATCTCTTTCAGTTTCTCCTCAACGATCTCGAAATTACGGGTATAGCGTGTTCTTTTCTGTTCATTTTTCGAGGTGATATCAGCTTTGCACAACTGCATCAGCTTGTCGATATCATCACCTGCTTCAAACAAAAGGCGCCGCACTGCTGAATCGGTAACATGGCTCTCCACCAGGGCTATGGGCCTCAGGTGGAGCTGGATCATTTTCTGCACAAACCGGAGCGGTTCGTTAAGCGGCAGTTTGAGTCTTGAGAAGATCCTGTGCGCTGTTTTTACCCCCAGCACTTCATGCCCGTGGAACGTCCATCCGGTGCCGGGCTGAAATTTCTTTGTGGCGGGCTTTGCAATATCATGCAGCAGGGCAGCCCACCTCAGCCACAGGTCATCGCTCTCCATGGCCAGATTATCCAGTACCTCAAGGGTGTGCAGGTAGTTGTCCTTGTGCCTGATACCATTCACGTTCTCAACCCCTTTCATGGCGGTAAGCTCCGGCAGTACCTTGTCGAGGATCCCTGCAGAATCAAGGAGGTTGAAGGCAAAGGAGGGGCGGGGGGTGAGCATCATTTTGTTGAATTCTTCGGCAATGCGCTCAGCCGAGAGGATCGAGATCCTTTCGCGCTGATTTTCAATGGCATTGAAGGTCTCCTCTTCTATGCTGAATCCCAGTTGGGAGGCAAATCTGATGGCCCGGAAAATCCGCAGTGGATCGTCGGAAAAGGTGATCTCCGGGTCCCGTGGTGTACGGATCAGCCCTGCCTCCAGGTCCCCAAGTCCGTTGAAGGGATCGCTCAGGGTACCGAAGTCTTCGCGGTTCAGACTGATTCCCATGGCATTGATGGTAAAATCGCGCCGCAACTGATCCTCCTCCAGGGTGCCGTCTTCTACCACCGGCTTGCGGCTGTCGTGGCGGTACGACTCCCTGCGTGCCCCTACGAATTCCACCATAAAATCATCATATCGCAGCATGGCTGTGCCAAAATGCTTGTAAACAACTACTTTGGGTTTTCTGCCGGAGAGATCTGCCACCCTGCGTGCCAGGGCAATCCCGCTCCCAAGGGTCACCACATCAATGTCCTTTCTGTTCTGATACAATAATATGTCGCGCACAAACCCACCGATTACATAGCTTTTCTGCCCAAGATCCTCAGATGCCCCGGCAATGATCCGGAATATCTCATGATCAAGGTGTTCTGAAAAGTCCTGATGTGGCAAACCGGCAGTCATTCCCTGATAATGGTGATGAGGTTGTTTGCTTCAACCTTAATAATGGTGGAAGGTTTCACCTCAGTGACCTCCTCCTGCCGGACCTGCACCACATAATCCACCCCTTTGATAATCTCAGGTTCGATCATCGCAAAGGTAAGTGGGGTAATATTTCCGGAAAGATTGGCTGAAGTGGAAACAATTGGATTTCCAAGAGATTCTATAATCGCTTCACAGAGGGTGTTCCTTACAACCCTGATGGCGATGGTGCCGTCCTGCCCGATCAGGTTGTCGGGCAGGTTCACTGCTCCGGGGTATATGATCGTAAGGGGTCTGTTGTAGGTTCGCAGCAGGTCGGGAACAACCTCCGGTATTTTCTCCACATAGGCTGCAACCTGCTCAAGGGAGGTGGCCAGCACAATCATCTGCTTCGAAGGATCACGCCTCTTCAGATGAAAAATCCTGGCAATGGCCTTGCGGTTCCGGGCATCACAGCCGATTCCCCAAATGGTGTCGGTAGGGTACAGGATGACCCCACCCTTTTTCAGTACGGCAACTGCCTTTTTAACTTCTTCCTGCATAGTGGTGTAAAATATCTGTAAGAATTTGAGGATCAATATTTTTGCCACATTTATAATGTTTTTCAGGACACCGCTTTCTGCCATGCAGTCCACAGGGTCTGCACGATAAATCTTCCTGACATTCAACAATATGAGATGTCTGAGAACGAGGCCCGAATCCGAAGGCGGGTACCGTTGAACAAAAGATGGCAGTTACGGGAGCATTCACCGCCGATGCCAGGTGCATGGGGGCTGAGTCGTTGCTGTAATTCATCACTGCATCCTGCATCAGGGCTGCAGATTCCAGCAGCGAGAGCTTCCCGGTGAGGTCTATAACCGCCTCGTTTACTGATCCTTTCATGATGCGCTGCGCCAAAGCAGAGTCGGCTTTGCTTCCAAGGATATAACACCTGAAGCCGGGTGAAAGTTTTTGCAGAAATGCTGTCCACGTCTCCTCCGGAAGCTGTTTGGTAGGCCAGAGCGAAGCGGGGGAAACGGTGATGTAGGGCTGCTCCTTGAACTTAAGGGTGTTTTTTACCGATGCCTTATCAGGATACAGGCGCACCGGAAAGATGGGTTTGATGCCCAGATGGGCGATGAGGGATAAGTTGCGGTCGGTTTCATGCACGGCAGCGTCTCCGATCTGATGGGGAATGCGTCGCGTAAAGAACCTGGACCATGGATTTTTATCGAATCCCACCGTGGCTCCCGCGCCCGAGAGCACTGCAATCATACCGGTACTGAAGAAACGCTGTGCATTGATAATCAGATTGTAATGCTCCTTTCTGATCTCCCGGATCAACCGGAAAAGATTCCTGTATTTATGCTGCTTTTTATTCCAGATATGAATTTTGGATATATAAGGGTGTTCGGTAAAAAGTCCTTCCATCCCGCTTTTTACCAGGATCCCGATGGAGGCTTCCGGAAAATGGGAGTGGAGTGCTTCCAGCACCGGGGTAACCAGTATGGCATCTCCGATGGAGGCGGTCTGAATCACAAGGAATCTGGCATTTTCCATTTCAGACGGATATCTGGTATTCCCGCAGCACCTCATTAAGAGAAGTCTTCAGGTCTGTTGAAGGGTTCCGTTTTCCGATGATCAGGGCACACGCTACCTGATACGTTCCTGAAGCGAAACTTTTCGGATAGGTCCCCGGGATCACCACACTGCCGGCCGGTACCCTTCCGCGATATACCACTTCTTTTACTCCGGTTACCTCAATGATGCGTGTTGATCCCGTAATCACCACATTGGCGCCGATCACGGCTCCGGTCTCCACAATAGCCCCTTCCACGATGATGCTCCGTGAGCCGATGAAGCAGTTATCTTCCACAATCACGGGAGCTGCCTGCAACGGCTCCAGCACCCCGCCGATCCCCACGCCTCCGCTCAGGTGAACGTTTTTCCCAATCTGTGCACACGAACCCACGGTAGCCCAGGTGTCGACCATCGTGCCTGCATCCACATAGGCGCCGATGTTTACATACGAAGGCATCATGATTACTCCCGGTGCCAGATAGGCTCCGTAACGGGCTACGGCATGTGGTACCACCCTCACCCCCAGGTGCTGGTAATCCCCTTTGAGGGGTATGCGGTCGTGAAATGTAAGATCTCCTGCCCGAAATACCTTCATCTCAGAGACTCTGAAATACAGCAGGATCGCCTTCTTTACCCACTCCTGCACCACCCAGCCTCCCGGTGTGGGCTCCGCCACCCGCAGTTTTCCGGCGTCGAGTTGCGCGATGGTCCACCGGATGGCCTCCTTCACAGAAGCTTCATGTATCAGTGCCGGATCCTCCCAACACCGCTCTATCAGAACTTTTTCCTGTTCCATGGGTTTATTTTTCGGGATCAGCCTGCGAAGTTACACCAAAAACCGGTTGCAGCAGTGCGTCTGTTTGAGTACTTTTGACACAAATATGCACGTATGACTTTCAGAATAGAGCAAGACTACCTGGGTGAAATGGAGGTGCCTTCCGATGCCCTGTATGGCATCCATGCCCTTCGGGCTAAGGGGAACTTCCCTTGTAATCAGCCCTTTAACCCAGCCTGGTACAAGGCAATGGGCGTGGTGAAAAAGGCTGCTTACCTTACGTATGATGCCTTCAGAAATGCGGCATTGGAGCAGGTGGAATTTGCCTCTTTTGCCGACCGGATGATGCCGGCCGACTGGATTGCGGCCCTGTGCGACGCGGCAGGTGAGGTAGCGAAAGGCGACCATTATGCCCATTGCATCGTGCCGGCCATCAGCGGAGGAGCCGGGACCAGCATCAACATGAATGTCAATGAGATCATTGCCAACCGTGCCCGGCAGATCCTGACAGGGCAGGGGAGGGGAGCCCCGTTCCCCGACCCGGTGGAGCATGCTAATGTCTATCAGAGTACCAACGATGTGGTGCCTGCAGCCCTCAAGATAGCCGCGATGCGGGAACTGGAAACCCTTGAAGCCTCCATCAACGGCCTCCGTTTCGCCATCGAAGCGAAGGAAAAAGAATACCGCGATGCCCTGCGGGTTGGATATACCCAGATGCAGGCCGCCGTACCCTCCTCCTTCGGGATCCTCTTCAGCACATTTTCCGATGCCCTCTCCCGCGACTGGTGGAGGGTGTCGAAATCCTTCGAGCGGATAAAAGTGGTGAACCTGGGGGGTGGCGCCATCGGTACGGGGATGGCTGTTCCAAGATTCTTCATTATGGAGGTGGTCAATACCCTGCGGGAACTTACCGGCCTGCCGGTGGCCCGGGCCGAAAACCTGCCCGACAATACCGCCAACCTTGATGCCCTGGTGGAGGTGCACGCCGTGATGAAAGCCCTCGCGGTAAACCTCGAAAAAATGGCAGGCGACCTGCGGCTCCTGGCTTCCGACCTCAGCCACGGGGGGCTCTCCATCCCCCATCGTCAGGTGGGAAGCTCCATCATGCCCGGAAAAATAAACCCGGTAATCCCTGAGTATGTGATCAGTATATCTCACCGGGTGTATGCCAACGACAGCACCATCACCTCCCTCAGCGCACAGGGCTGCCTCGAACTCAATGCATACCTCCCCATCATCGGTGATGCACTCCTCAATTCCCTGCAGTTGCTGCAAGGGGCCTGCAATACCCTCAGGGCAAACCTTGTGGAGGGGATCACGATCAATGTTGCGGATTCGGAAAATCAGCT
>ERZ795055.771-NODE-771-length-28006-cov-4.560588_pt1 | contig 28006 bp, 24 predicted proteins | sample MGYA00375139_ERZ795055 | MGnify/ENA primary metagenome ERZ795055 (study PRJEB30184, sample SAMN05720283) | anaerobic digester metagenome | isolation source: active sludge of municipal wastewater-treating anaerobic digesters | place: USA | collected 2015-01-23 ... | reverse complement strand
GGTCGTGCCCAAATCGATGCCGATAATCGGTTCTGCCATGCCCTCATCCCCGCGGTCCGTTGCCGCTCACACCTGAGATCTTGGTGATTTTTCTACCTTTTCGCCGTGGTAAGTGCCAGATTTCGTCCGATGCTCTTGGCAGGCACCACGGTCGTATACGGCGGTAGCTTCAACCCTCCGCATGTGGGTCATCAGATGACCTGTTTGTACTTGCTCGAGGCGTTGGGGGCCGAAGCCGTTTGGCTGATGCCGGTCTATCGGCACCCATTCAACAAAGACCTGGCGCCGTTCGCTGCGCGGGTGACGATGTGTCAGTGTTTGAGCGCGCCGTTTGGTGAGCGCGTACAGGTAAGCCAGGTGGAGTCTGAACCGGGGATGACGGGGCGCACCTTCGACACGCTCACGACGCTGGTAGCGCAGTTTCCTGAACGGCGCTTCGCTTTGGCCGTGGGCGCCGACATCTTACAGGAGGCACCCAGCTGGTACCGCTGGGCCGATCTGGAGAGGCTCGTGCCTGTGGTGGTGTTAGCACGGCCGGGGTATCCGAACGCACGGGGCAGCGCGGTGGCGATGCCGCAAGTATCGAGCACAGAGATTCGGCGACGCCTGGCCGCTGGCGAATCGATTGAAGGAACGGTCCCGTTGGCGGTCGCTCAATTCATTCGCAGCACCACTCTCTATGCGTGAATTCCACGCATGGTGGTCTTCATCTATCACCGTAGATCAGTAGCACTTCAATGGCTGAGGGTTTAGCATACCTGCGCGAACGCGGGCATGTGGCCTATGCGGTGAACCATCGTAGGGCCGCGCGACGACAACTGGAATGCGCTCGGACCGCACGCGGAGACCGCAATGGCTGTTGCCCATAAGTTACCCAAGATCGCGGTCATCGACGACAGTGCCGTGGAGTTGCAGTGGGCGACGCAAGTGCTTCGCAATCGCGGCTTTGAAGTCGTTACCTACAATCGCGCGCTCGGGTTTCAGGCCTTCGTTGCCAAAGAGCAACCTACGCTAATTCTGTTAGATGTGAACATGCCGGCTTTGAACGGAGACATGGTGTGTCGATTGCTTCGGAAGAATCCCCACACGAGCCAAGCGCTCATCGCCTTGTATTCCTCGGTGCTGCCGAGCCACGTCGACACCTTCATCCAAAATGCCGGGGCCGACGCTTTTATTCTCAAGAACCACGACGAGCATGCCCTCGTCGAACAGATTATCAACTTGCTCCCATGAGCGTTTGACGCAACCAACAGCACGCGCAGGGCTTGCCATGGTCGATTCGCGCGAAGTACCTGAGCTTCACCAACTCGTAGCGGCACTCGGCGACGTGGTGGCGTTGCTTGTCGGGGCTGTACCTGATGACCATGAGCTGCTCACCACCTTGCAGCGCCTGCTTCATCAAGAGATCGATGTGCGCGGCTTGCCAGTTGAACCGCAGCAACTCATCACTACGGCACGCAGCTGCCTGAACGTGGTCTTGGAGGCGCGCAGTCAGCACCCCGAGGAGGAGCTGGCGCGGGCCGCGAACGCGGTGCAACAGGCCATCGAGCTCATCGAGGATCCGGGCGACAAGGGCGTGGCGCCAGATAAACCGGTGGACGCTTGTGATGCCATCTCGTCTGAGTCACGGCCCGCGCCTGTTCATGAGTCCTCGCTACGTGGTGAGTTTGTCGCCGAAGCGTTGGAGCATTTGGCTGCTGCGGAGACGGCGTTGCTAAGCCTAGAACGGGCGCCCCACGATCCAGCGTTGATCAACACGGTGTTTCGCGCATTCCATACCATCAAGAGCGGTGCTGGACTTTTGAACCTCAGCCGCATCAAGAGCCTGGCGCATCAAGCCGAGGGCTTGTTGGAACGCGCACGTCAGCGCGAGCTCGATTTAAGCGGCGGGCACGCCGACCTGGCGTTTGCTGCCTGTGACCTGCTTGATGGCATGGTCCGGTCGTTAGGAACAGCGCGCGATGACAACGATCAGGTCTTTCGTATCCAATACGATGAGATGGTTGCCGAGCTGTCAGCCCTCTCGGCGCGCCGGCCTACCGATGACGTTCAGATCCCGGTTCATGCACCACCGTTATCTGAAGCTGATGAGACTTTGCAGGGAGAGTCTGTGCCCACTAGCGACGTGGCGACGGTGGACTCAAGCATCGCAGCGGGAGATGCCACGGTACGTGTGCGCATCGAGCGTTTGGACACCATCGTCAACTTGATTGGTGAGCTGGTGGTGGCCCAATCGATGGTGACGCAACACGCCGATATTCACCACAACCCGTACGGGCGTTTGGCGCAGAATATCCGTCACGTCGACAAGATCATGCACACGTTGCAGGACCAAGCCATGTCACTGCGGATGGTGCCGTTGCGGGCTACTTTTCAGAAGCTATCGCGCCTGGCCCGCGACCTAGCTCGCAAGTCTGGCAAACGTCTGCATTTCGTCAGCGAAGGCGAGGACACCGAAATCGATCGCGGCATGGTGGAGCGTCTTAATGATGCGTTGATTCATATGGTGCGCAACGCGATCGATCACGGCCTCGAAACCAGCGATATCCGACGAGCGGCGCATAAAAACGAAGTTGGGACCCTCATCCTGCGTGGCTACCATGCGGCCGGCAGTGTCGTGATCGAGGTGGTCGATGACGGTCGGGGTCTGGACATGGCCAAAATCACCGCCGTTGCGGTTGCGAAGGGCTTGCTGCGCGCTGGGCAACATCCCTCTGACAGCGAGGTGGTGAATCTTATTAGCACACCTGGTTTTTCCACAGCCGCCACCGTCACCGACGTCTCGGGACGCGGCGTGGGCATGGATGTCGTGCGGCAGCGCGTTGAGGAGCTGCGCGGACGCATCGAGGTCCGCTCGGCCTCAGGGGTTGGCACAACTCTGGCACTGCGCGTGCCGCTCACGCTCGCTATCATTGATGCGATGCTAGTGACCGTGGGGCGACAGCGTTATCTGATGCCCACCGTATCTATCGTCGAAAGCTTCCGTCCGACCGCAGACGGCTTGATCAGTGTGGCCGGCAAAGGCGAGCTGGTGCGACTGCGTGACGAAGTGCTGCGTGTGATTCGGCTCGGCACCTTCATGGATGTGGCCGACTACATTCGCGAACCGAGCGCCTCGATCTTCGTCGTCATTGAGGCAGATGGGCAGCGTTGTGCAGTGCAGGTGGATAGCCTCCAGGGGCAACAACAGGTGGTCATCAAGTCGATCGCCGCCGATCTCGGCAACCTCCCGGGGCTGTCAGGTGCTGCCATCTTGGGCAACGGCTCCGTGGGGTTTATTCTTGATGCCGCCGGCATCATCGAAGCGGCACATCGCCATGTCGAGGCGCCTCTTACACCCGTTGCGCCAGCACCGACCGTGGTTGCCCCCCCGCCGTCTCTAACCCCCAGCCCCGAGGCATCGAGGAGCTAGCATGGCTACGCGCACGCTGTCGTCGAAACGCTCGATTCGTGTGGACGCCAAGAAGTACCTCACGTTCACCCTCGGCAAAGACGCCTATGGTGTCGAGATCCTAAAGGTCCAAGAGATCATTCGGTTGATGGAGATTACCGAGGTGCCGCGTGCGCCGGGCTTTGTGCGTGGCGTGATTAACCTGCGCGGCGAGGTGATTGTGGTGGTGGACCTGCGTCGCAAGTTCGGCTTGCCTCAGCGCGCTGACACCGATCGTACCTGCATCATTGTGCTGCAGGTGATGGCGCCGAACGGCCAGCCACTCACGCGCGGCGTCATCGTCGACACCGTGTCGGATGTGCTCGACCTCGTAGATGAACAACTGGAGCCACCCCCCGACCTCGGGCAAGGGGTGGATGTCAGTTTCATTCGGAATGTTGGCAAGACCGATGACCGGGTTGTCATCATTCTCGATGTCGACCGTGTGCTTGATTTTGTCGACGTGCTTGCGCCCGTAACGACCACCAGCTCAAGCCAGGGAGGGGAACCGTGTTCAACCACATGAAGCTTTCGGTCAAGATTGGCATCGGTTTTGGATTGGTGTTGCTTATTTCCGCCGTCGTAGGCCTCGCGGGTTGGCGCGGGCTCAGCAACGTCATGGAGATCGTTGCCATTGATGACCTCGGTCAAAAGTGCACGGTGGCTTTGAATGGCTGTGCCACGGCGCGCCGAGACTTCGCACGCTACGGTTTTGCCGAGACCGGGCGCGACCGTAAGACGGCGCCAGAACGGTGGCAGACCTCCTATGAACAGCTGCGTGCGCATTTGACGTCGCTGGGAGCGCAGGTGGGTTTGACCGCGGAGTATCGGCAGATGATTGCCGGAGCGCTCACCGCATCCGATGCCTACAAACAAGCCTTTGCCGAGCAGCTGGCCGGGCGGCGCAACAAGGATGCTGCCTTTGGCGCGTGGCGAGAGTTGGGTTTCAAAATTACCGGTGAGATCGACGCCGCTAACAGCATCATGCTGCCGTTGCGTGACGCCGCCGAGGCGCGCAGGGATTTAGCGAGTTACAGCCGTTGGAATCGCATGAGCGAACAACTGAGTTTGGCGGTGGTGGAGCCATTCCTGTTGCTGCGCATCAGCGCAATCTATCTCGTCGTGACGAACGCCGACGCCGAGTGGAACAACTATCAGACCCAGCTGAAGAAAGCGCGGGATGGTGTGGCGAGTTGGCAAGCGCTGGTCCGGGGTGATGCCCGATTAGAAGCGGCAGGGCAGCGCACCGCCGCGCAGCTTGCGGCGTATGAAGCGGCCGGCGAACAATACCACCAAGGTATTCTTGCAGAGCGCAAAGCCGAAGATGACATGGCAGAATCAGCCAACAACATCGTGGCGCTCATCGAACAGCTTGCACACGCGCTGCGCGAGGACATGCGGGCCATGGCTGCTCAGGCCAATCTACTCATGCTGCTCGTGACGCTCATTGCTATTGCGATTGGGATCACGCTCGCGGTGGTGCTGACGCGCGGCATTGTGCGACCGATCAATCGGGTCATCGAGAACTTGGGCGCAGGTGCCGATCAAACTGCCTCAGCGGCGACCCAGGTTTCGTCAGCGAGCCAATCGTTGGCGCAAGCCGCCAGTGAGCAAGCCGCGAGCGTCGAGGAGTCATCTAGCTCGATGGAAGAAATTGCCTCAATGACACGGCAGAATGGTGGCAACGCTCAACACGCCAGTGCCTTGATGAACGAAACCGCGGGCCGGGTCGAAAAGGGTCAGGAATCGATGGGTAAGCTTACGAGCGCCATCGAGGCGATCAAGAAGTCGTCCAACGAGACCGCCAAAATTGTCAAAACCATCGACGAGATCGCTTTTCAGACCAATCTCTTGGCGCTCAACGCCGCAGTCGAGGCTGCCCGGGCCGGCGAAGCAGGACGTGGCTTCTCGGTGGTCGCCGAGGAGGTCCGCAACTTGGCGCAGCGCAGTGCTGAGGCCGCGCGCAACACCGCAGAGCTTATCGACAGCTCGGTACGCGATGCCGAAAATGGCGTCGCGGTGACGCGTGAGTCGGTGGAAGCGCTCGGGGCCATTACGCAGGCGGCCGAGAAGGTGAAGCACTTGGTGAATGAGATTGCGGCGGCCTCGCAAGAGCAGACCCAAGGGCTCGACCAGGTGAATCAAGCCATCGGCCAAATGGATACCATCACCCAGCAGAACGCTGCATATGCTGAAGAGTCGGCCTCCGCGGCCGAGGAGTTGAACGCGCAGACCGAACAACTTCGGTCGATGGTGGCCGATTTGCACCTCCTTGTTGGTGGAAGCCTTGAGCATCGCGCGCCCGCGGTCGAGCATCTGACCGCGGTGAGTCACAAAGCGCTCGGCGCAGCCGCCGCAGGTCCCTATCGCAAACGCGAAGGGCGCCCGCAGCTGACGACGCCAGTCTCCGCGCGTCGACACCGGGGCGATGCGCCAAAACCTGCGACCGACGTACATCATAATGGCGCGGGGGGCGGCGATAGCTTTCCGCTAGATGCTGCAGAAGACCAGGAAGTGCTGGCCAAATTCTAGCGCTGTCTTTGAACGTTGGTGCTGGCGCAAGTGGCGACCTCCTTGCCGGCGCTCAAAAAGATCCAGCGCCGTACGGTCGCGGGAGTCACCATGCATGGGGCCTCCATCATCACCGACCATCAGTTCACGTGGCTGAGTGATTACGTCAAACAGCTCTCCGGACTGAATCTGCACGCCGGTAAACGCGAGCTGGTGAAGGCTCGACTAGCTAAACGTCTCCGAACACTGGGGTTTACTGATTTCTCGGAGTACGTCGCCTTGATCCGCAGCGACCAGGGAGAGGCGGAATTGCCGGTCATGCTGGATGCTTTGACCACGCATCAAACCAGCTTCTTCCGCGATGCACATCATTTAGAGGACTTGGTGAAACTCGTGCTGCCGCACGCGCGCGAGCGTCGCTTGGTGGTCTGGAGCGCGGGTTGTTCGTCGGGCGAGGAGACCTACAGCATTGTGTTGGCGTTGCTCAACGCGAAACCGGAGATCGAGACCTGGGACTTTCGGGTGCTGGGCACCGACCTATCTCGTCAGTGCATCGAGCGAGCCCGTCGCGGCGTCTATCCCTGTGAGCGCCTGGCCGCCATTCCCACACCGCTCAAGAATCACTACTTCGCACCCTGTGTGGACGGCCCCCCGGGGGCGTGGGGGGCGACGCGGGCATTGCGCCGCTTCGCGTACTTTGCGCAGTTGAACTTGGTTGAGTCGTGGCCGTTGCGCAGGCCCTTCGACGCAATATTTTGCCGGAATGTGATGATCTATTTTGAACGTCCCAACCAGATGCGATTGGTCAACCGCTTCTTCGACCTGCTGCGGCCAGGTGGTTTTCTGTTCATCGGTTCCGCTGAGAGCCTGTCTAACCTGGGGCATCGCTTTCGCTACGTCAAACCCACTGTGTATGTGAGGCCGTAGACGGCTTTGAGGAGTAGCGTGTGCGGCACGTTGTTGGCGTTTCAGAACGGTGTTTTGCGATCGATCCGGCGGATGTGGTGATTACCCATGCGTTGGGGAGCTGCCTGGGAATTGCTGTGTATGATCCCGTGGTGCATTTGGCCGGGATCCTGCACGTGATGCTGCCCTCCTCAAAAATCGACCCTGACAAGGCGCGCGCCAACCCCTTCATGTTTGTCGACACCGGTGTGCCTGCGTTCTTTCTGGAGGCCTACGCGCGCGGGGCCGTAAAGAGCCGCTTGATCGTCAAGGTGGCAGGGGGAGCCACGCACCGCAACGTCCTGGAGGGACCGTTGGCGATTGGCAAGCGCAACTGGATGGTTCTGAAACGCCTATTTTGGCAGAACCGCATTCTGGTCAGCGCCGAAGAGGTGGGTGGAAGTGCAGCGAGAACGCTGTCTATCGCAGCGGCGACGGGACTTGTCACCCTCACCTCTGCAGGGGTCCCACGGATCTTGTGAAGGAGCGACCATGGCTTTGAACGTGCTTATCGTGGACGACAGTGTGGTGATGCGCACGATGCTCAAACGCTGCCTCGCTATGGCGGAGTTGAATCTGGGCGAGTTGTGCGAGGCCAGCAACGGTCATGAGGCCCTGGGCGTTTTGGAGCGCCATTGGATCGACGTGGTGATCGCCGACATCAATATGCCCGTGATGAATGGCGAGGAGTTGATCGGTCGGATGCGCGAGCTGCCAGAGCACGCCAAGACGCCCGTGATCGTGGTGTCGACCGAAGGGAGCCAGACGCGCATCGAGCGGTTGGAGAACAAGGGCGTGACCTTCATTCGCAAGCCATTCCGCCCAGAGGCGATCCGCGACGTCATGACCTGTGTGACTCAGGGCTCACCTCCCACCGATCTCCCGCGCCTGCTGCGCGAGGTCGCCGAGCAGACGTTCAATGAGCTGGCCTTCACTTTTCCGCGCGACCAGGCTGAGGCTGTGGCTAGCAATGGGGTGCCGAATTTTGAGGTTGAGGCCAGCGTGCAGTTCAATGGCATCTTCGCCGGACGCCTGGTGCTCACCACCGGCAGAGCCGCCATGGCCATGGTGGCCGCCAACATGCTGGGGTTGATGGACGGCGAGCGTGCCTCGGCCGACGAGCAACAGGACGCGCTCAAGGAGTTGGTAAGTGTGGTGTGCGGTAACTTGTTGCCTGCGGTGGCCGGCACTCAGATGGTGTTCTCGTTGCACTCTCAAGCGTTGCACCCCGTCGCAGGTGGCCTCGCATTCGTAGGGGCACCACCTGCGGTTGCGAGCGTCGACTTGGATTTGGAGTGCGGTCTGGTCCGACTCACTTATTGTGCTGAGCATCGTGACATCCATGCCACCGCGGCGTCCGCCGGTGCGATTGCCTAGGGACGCCATGATCAAGGTGTTGGTCATCGATGACTCCGCCATGGTCCGCCAGGTATTGGTGCAGGAGTTAGCGCGGGCGGCGGATATCGAGGTCGTGGGCACGGCGATGGATCCCTATCTCGCGCGCGATAAGATCCTGACGCTGCAGCCCGACGTGTTGACGCTCGATATTGAGATGCCGCGTATGGACGGCCTGACGTTTTTGGCGCGCCTGATGAAATATCATCCGATGCCGGTCGTGATCGTCAGTTCGCTGACACCCGTGGGGGGGGATCTGGCGGTACGGGCTCTCGAAGTCGGTGCGATCGATGTGGTGCCCAAGCCAACGTCGACGTTCTCGGTGGCTGAGATTGGCCAGGTATTGATCCAGAGCATTCGCATTGCAGCGCAAGCCCACTGCCACTGTACCTTGCCGACGGCACAGGGGGCGGCGTCGAGGGCTATGCTGCCGATGTTGCGAACCACCGACAAGATTCTGGCGATCGGCGCCTCTACCGGCGGCACCGAGGCGATTCGCCAGGTGTTGTTGGGATTGCCCGCCGATGGGCCAGGGACCGTCATCGTGCAGCACATGCCAGCCGCCTTCACCCAGGCCTACGCCAAGCGCCTCGATGAATGCTGCGCGATGGAGGTGCGTGAAGCGCGCTCGAACGACGTGGTTGTTCCGGGCGTGGCGCTCCTGTCGCCCGGGAATCATCATTTGGTCTTGAAGCGCAGCGGCAGCCGCCCTTGGGTGGAAGTAAGAGAAGGGCCGTACGTTCATCATCAGCGCCCCAGCGTAGACGTGTTATTTCACTCGGTGGCTCGAAGTGCGGGCCCGAATGCTATCGGCGTGTTGTTGACCGGGATGGGCGCCGACGGCGCTCGCGGCCTATTAGCGATGCGGAAGGCCGGTGCGGTCACGTTGGCGCAAGACGAAGCCAGTTGCGTGGTGTTTGGTATGCCCAAAGAGGCGATTGCGTTGGGTGCGGCTGCTCAGGTGGTGCCGTTGCCGCTCATGGCGCGGCGGGTTCTACAGGCACTCGGCTAATCACCTAGCCATTTGGCATCTCTGCGAAGGGCTGCCGTTGCCAAGCGTTGCCGGCGCGCGTAACATCTCTGTCGGTTTTGAGCATCGCTCGAAACCGAATGAAATTATTATGGAATCTCCGCGTTACCGCGTGGGAGGCTGCTGTGGAAAACAAACCAGTCGCATTTCGTGTTCAAGATCTTGAGCCGAGCGTTCGCACGTTGGTCGAAGACAAGCAGCTGGACGCCAACAAAGACGGCGTGATCGGCGCTGAAGATGCGCCAGCGTTGGCAGCCCTGGCCGATGGGGTGGAAACTCCTCAGGGCTCGCCGGAGACGCAACAATTGGCCCGCCAGCTGTTGAGTGTGGCGCGTGGCCAGGTGGATGCGGCGTTTGTGCCGCGGCCTGAGGCTCCTAGCAAAGCGATTCGTGACCTGATCACCCGCGATGCCGCCAAAGCGGGCATCGGGATTCAGGGTGCTCGTGAGCCGCTGAACGCCAGCGAGATTCGCACGCAGAAGGTCAAAGAGCTGTTCACCCAAAGCCATGTGGACCCCAAAGCGTTGGAGCCAAAAGAACGTGCGCTGCTGCTATCGGCGCTCCTCGATGACTGGTGGGTGGCGCCCACCGATATACCCGACGGTGTGTTTGGCGGCGTGATTGCCGAGAACGAAGAGGGCATGGTCGCGAGCATCATCGAGGCGACGCCAGCGCATCATAAGGCACAACTGGCTGAGCTTTTGTTGCAGACCAAGCTAGATCGCGGCGATGCTCTGGCCGATCGACTCAAACGCTTGTTCGGGTTGTTGCCTAAAGAAGGCACGCTGGCATTGGCCGAGCGTATGAACGATGTGGTCAACAAGCAAAGCTATCGGGATCGGATCAACGTCGCCCTCGGACCTGCGTTGGAGCAAGCCCGGCTGCGTCTGGCCGAAAGCCAAGCCGCAGGCGATGTGGCGACCACGAGCGTACTCGAAGCGACCCAGCGCGTACGCCTCGACAAAGGTGTGCAACTGGCCTCGCGCTATCTCAATGAAAACGTGTTTCTCACCGGCGGCCCCTACACCGGCGTGAGCTTCCGAGCCGACAGCGCCACCGGCGACAATGTTGGTTACGCGGATGTTCTGCTGCACGTGCGCGACGGTGAGCCGGTGATGTTGGCGCGGCTCAACATGCAGAAGTACGGCACCCAAGCAGAGGTCACGCGCGCGGTGTTGGAGCGTTTCAACGAATTCTATTATGGCCAAAGCGGTCGTCTGCTAGACCCGCCGGCTTGGTTGGTGTTGGCCCGTGATTACGTGCCAGCAGCTTCGTCGAGCGAGCCACCCGGCAAGCCGTTGTTGGATGCCATACCGATCGCTCGGGACGCCAACGGTAAGCTCATTGTTGAGCACCTGGAAAATGGCGGCATCAAGCCGGTGCGCGAGTTAGCGCTGCCGCTTTTGGGCTACGCAGCCTTGCTCGGGACGGACACGACCGACCTGAAGCAGCTCCAGGCATTGCTCGACGCAAAGCTTGCGGCGCTGGGAGCGAGCACTCCAGCGACCAAGCTCGTCGAGGGGCGGCTGCGCCTCTCGCTTGCTGATGGCGAACTTCTGCTAAAGGCCCTTGCGTTTAAGAAGGCCGCGGCACCCTTTGTGAACGACTCCGCCTGGCAGCCGCTCTTGCGCATCGATGGTCAGTTGCAATTTGTGTTGCCGGTGCAGGCCTTTGCGAGGTTTGAGCGCATCAACGCACCCGCGAATGCCACGGCCTCGCAGATGAAGGCAGCCCTGAACGCGCGGCTGACAACGTTTAGCATGGGCGACCGTGTCACCGGGCCACTTACGCTCGGGGGGCAAGAGGTATTGGCAATTCCGCCGGTGGACGCGCACAAGCTTTTGCAGACCTCCACTTTCGGGTTCATGCCCACCGTTAAGTCGTTGGACATGAACAACATGTATTGGGCCACGGTGTTATCTGATTTGGCCTACTTGGATTTTAACGCGGGAACGACTGAGAACGACCAGCTATTGAGCGCCCTGAAGCGGTTTGGTTTCAACCAGGTAAAACTTATCCAAAACGCTGGCGCCGAGGTCATGGTGGTGAACAACGGCCAGATGACGGCCGTTGTGTGGCGCGGCACGTGGGGCAAGGACGACATCCTCACCGATCTGAAGTTCTGGCAGTCCAAGCCCACCGAGGCCGCCATCAAGGCGTATCGCGAGAAGCTCGAAAAAGACGGCAAGCTCGAAAACCTCACGGTGGGCGGCAAGAGTATCAACTTGCACGGCGGTTTCGCTGGCCAGGTTGTCGCCACGCTACCGTCGGTTGCTGCGGCGGTGCGTGAATTGGATCCGACAAATCAGCAGCCGGTGTGGGTGATCGGCCACAGCATGGGGGGCGCTGATGCCGAGATTTCGGCGCCAGCGCTTAAACTCCAGGGGTTGAACATCGCGGGCGGCTATTCCATTGAGGGTGCGCGAGCTGGGGATGCTGGTTTGGCTGCGCTGGCACGCGAAACCGGCGTCGCTCAGAGCTTCTTCCAGCTCAACAACCTGCATGACCCGGTACCACACGTGCCAACGTTTAAGATGGGCTTCAAGCACTACGGTTATCCGCTCTTCCCAGAAGAAGGCTCCGGCCAGGCCTTGTGGGGGCTCGACCCGATCGAACGGATGCGCATGGTGCTGGGGGCCTTGCCGGGCGGCGATGCCTTGGCCGCGCACACCACGGGCTACAACCTCGATTTGGAGAGCAGCCTGTTGGGCACGCAGTACACCCCACCGAAGGACCAGCCTGCGGTCGAGCAGTAAGCTTTTGCCCAGCGGTCCCTTTGGCCTTTACGACCGCCTGACGAGCTTGGTAAGTCGACTCCCCTATGACGTCTTTAGTCGCCCGCGGCAGCGTGTACATCGAAACCTATGGTTGTCAGATGAATCAGCTCGACTCCGAGTTGGTGGCCGACCAGCTCGCGAGCGCTGGCTACACGATGGTCGAGGATGCCGCCCAGGCGAGTGTGGTGCTTATCAACACTTGTTCTGTGCGCGATTTGGCCGAGCATAAAGTCTGGTCGCGTTTAGGGCGCTTGGTGGAGCTCAAGCGTGGGGAGAACCCTGGCCTGGTGATCGGCGTGTTGGGATGCATGGCTGAGCGCGAGGCCGACGCGATTGCCAAACGGACACCGCTCGTGGATGTGGTGTGCGGGCCGGCCATGTTGAAGCGGTTACCGTTGTTACTCGAAAACGCCGTGCGCAACCGCCGCGTGCAGGTAGCCGTCGCGGGGCATACCGCGCGTAGCAAGCCTGGGCCGCGCGTGGAGCTGGATGACATCGATGTGCTGGACGTCTCGCGCAGCGTCACCCGTGAGCGGGTAAAGAATCAGGCCTACGTACGGGTCACCCGCGGCTGCGATAAGTTTTGTAGTTACTGCGTCGTGCCGTACACCCGCGGTCCGGAGATGCACCGAGCGCCCGAGCGCATCATTGAGGAGGTGCAGAAGCTCGCCGACGCCGGCGTGTTGGAGGTGACATTGCTCGGGCAAACGGTGAATCACTATCACTACCAGGAAGGCGGGCGGAGCGTGCGCTTTGCTGACCTGCTCGCTCAGGTGCACGATGCAGTGCCGCAATTGCCCCGTTTGCGTTTTGTTACCTCGTATCCACGTGACTTCGATGACGCGACCTTGCAGGTGATGGCCAACTCTCCGCGTATTTGTCGCTACTTACATCTGCCGGCGCAGAGCGGCTCCAACCGCATGTTGCAAAAGATGAATCGCGGTTACACGGTGGAAAGCTATCTGGAGCTGTTGGCGCGGGCGCGGGCAATGCTGCCCGATTTGTGCTTAGCTGGTGACATGATCGTCGGCTTTCCGGGTGAATCCGAGGAAGACCACGAGGCCTCGAAGGCGCTGCTGTTGCAGGCGCAATACAAGAATTGTTTTGTGTTCCAGTACTCGCCGCGCGACGGCACCCTCGCCGCCACGCGCTACGCGGATGATGTGCCCCTCGACGTCAAGCATCGGCGCAACCTGGATCTCTTGGCGATCCAGTCCGAGATCAACCTAAAGCACAACGAGGCGAAGCTTGGCAGCACCTTCCCGGTGATGGTGGAGAGCCAAAGCAAGATCCGCGCACACAAGCAGGGAGATGTCGTGCAAATCGGTCAAGCCCGCCGCCAGAGCGACGATGTCCGGTTGGTCGGGCGCACCGCCGGAGATGAGATCGTGGCGTTTGACGGCCCGGCACACCTGGTAGGAAACCTCGTGACCGTGCGCGCGGTGGGCGCGACACCGCTGACGTTGCTCGCGGAGCTGTGTCGATAGAGCGTAAGGCCTGTGGGGCCTACGGTACGCCCGTGACGCTCAAGAGTGATTTCAGATCATCGTCAGTGAAGCGCAGCGCACCGCCAGCAAACCAGGTGCGATAGAACTGATTGAACGGGTCGTCGAAGCCAGCCTGGAGGTACAAGTGCTGCACTGCCTCGTACATCGCGTACGAACGAATGCGCGGGAAGATTTGCTTGTTATTGTTGGGATTGCGCCGCGAAAAGTCGTAGGCGTCCAAGCGTAACTCCAAGCGGTCATCGAACAGATGGAAGTTCGTGCCCAGGCCGCCGGTGTTCTCGATGATGCCAAAGCGCATCGTCAGGAAGTAATAGCGCTTGGCGAACTGCGCCGAAAACTTCAGGTCGTTGAGTGTCGTGACGGTTTTGTCGAAGGTCGTGGTTTCTGAACCATAGGTCGTGGTGGTTTGGGTGACCGTCTGGCGCCCACGAGGATCGGCCACGGCCTCGATGATGTAGTACTTGTCGGGCTTGGGGCGCACGCGCACACCCAAGGTGTTCTTAATGCCGCGCACGTTGTCGGGGTCGGGTTTGCCTGCTTGGTAGGAGTCGATCGGCACGGAGTATTCGGTGCGCAGCTCTACCTCGGTTTCAAGCTTCGTGATGCTGCCAATGATCTCGCTGGTGTCGTCGAGTGCTTGCTCGACCTTCTCGGAGATGCCTGGGTCGTTGATGATGCGTCCGACGGTGCCTTGGCCTTCGTCAATTTTCTTAGCGATGGCGTTGATACGAATCAGCGATTCATTCAGGTTTTCCAAGCTGCGCTTCAGCGATGCGCCCTCTTCCCATTGTTCACCGCTCCCAGAGACCATGTCGTCGATGCGTGAGGCTATCTTGTTCATGCGACCCGAGAGCTGTGCCAGGTTGGTGGTCAGCTCGCTGATGTCGCCCCCGGGTCCACCCGCCTTGGCTAACGTGTCGGAAAAGGTGCCGACGTTCTGGATGATGCGATTCACGGTGGCGTCATTTTTGTCGAGAGTGCGAGCCAGCATCGAGGTGGCCTGCTCAATAGCGCCCATTGAGTTTTCCACTCGGGACATGATGGCGCGCAGCGAACCCTCGCCCTCGGGGCCAGCCAGCACCTTCTTAAAGTTGTCGGTCACCTCATTGACGTTTTGCGCCACTTCTCTCAGTTGCGATTGAATCTCATCTAGGTCGGAGCGACTGACGACATCCTCAATGAGGTCACCTTGCTTTAGGGCGTGGACGTTAAGGCCTTCCATGCCGGGGTCCAGGTCCAAGCGAAAGTCGCCCAACAGCGATTCGGCCACTTTACGGATCTTGGCGTTGGAATAGACGGTGTACTCGTTGAGCAAGCGCAACTTCACACGGGCTACCAGTTTGCCGGAGCTGGCGCGCTGCAACTTGATCTCTTCGATCTTGCCGACATCGATACCGTTCACCTGCACGCGGGTCTTCCAGCGGATGCCCGCGGCGTCGGCGAAATCGGCAAACAGATAGAATGTTGTGGACTCGTTGTACTTGTCTTTGCTCGTGGTGAGCATGAACCAAGACAACGACGCGGCGGCGAGCACCATGACGAAACCGACCAATAGGGGGGTGCGCACACTCATTGTTTGCCAAACCAGGTGTCGAGGTACTTTTGCACAAACGGATGTTTGCTCTGCCGAATCTCCGAGGCTGGGCAGTCCTCGACGATGACGCCCTGCTGAAGTACGGCAATGTCATCGGCCACGCGGATGGCGCTGCCGATGTCGTGGGAGATGACGACGCTCGTGACTTGGAGTCGCGCCGCCGCATCCATGATCATCTGGTCGACATAGTCGGTGGTCAGCGGATCGAGGCCAGTCGTGGGTTCGTCGTACAATACGCACGACGGCTCCAACACCAGCGCGCGCGCCAAGCCCACGCGCTTGCGCATGCCGCCCGATAGCTCCGACGGGTACTTGTGGTTGACGTTTTCTAGGCCCACTACGTCTAGCTTTTCTTTGACCTTGGCCGCGATGGCATCTGGTCCGAGCTTGGTGTGCTCCCTGAGCGGGAAGGCCACATTTTCGGCCACCGTCATCGAGTCAAACAAGGCCGCTTGCTGGAACACCATGCCGAACTTGCGGCGCACGCGCAGCAGCTCTTTGTCATCCAGTTTTGTGATGTCTTCGCCATCCACCAGCACCGTGCCGCTGTCGGGTTTGAACAGGCCAATGAGGTGCTTCATCAACACCGTCTTGCCAGAGCCCGAAACCCCTAGAATGACGCGGGTTTTGCCACGGCGCACGTGCAGGTTGATGCCGCGCAGGACGCTGAAGCCCGCGAAGCTCTTGTTGAGATCGGTGACCTGAATCATTCAGGGGCACCAATCAGCAGAATGCTGGTTAAAATGTAGTCAAAGACAAACACCGAGATGGAGCCAATGACCACCGCTTGGGTGGTAGCCATGCCGACGCCGCGCGCGCCGCCGTTGGCGTTGTAACCCTTGTAGCAGCCGACCAGCGCGAGAATGAGCCCGAAGAAGATGGCTTTGTACAGGCCGTGGGTGAAATCGAAGGGATCCAAGAACCACTCGATGCGCGCCATGTAGGCGCCTTCATCGATACCCAAGATGCCAACGCCCACCAGCACCGAACCGATGGTTGCGACGACGAGGAAGATCACTGAGAGACATGGCACCATCACCGCACCGGCGATCACACGCGGCACCACCAGGTAGTTAATGGGGTCAACGGCCATGACTTCCATCGCGTCGATTTGCTCGGTGACACGCATTGTGCCGAGCTCGGTGGCCATGGCCGAGCCGACGCGGCCGGTGACCATCAGCGACGTGAGCACCGGAGCCAATTCGCGGGCCACGGCCAAGAGCACCGTCGAACCCACCATGCTTTCCATGCCCACGCGCGCAAAGGCTTGCGCTGACTGTAGTGTGAAGAAGGCGCCGGTGAAGAAGCCGGTGAGCAAGACGATGAAGATGGAGCCGAAGCCAACAAACTCCATCTGTTGTAGCAACAGTCGCCAGCGATAGGGTGGCGTAAGGCTGCGGGCGACTACCAAGCCAAAGAACTGCGCCACCCGGCCGACCTCGGCGAAAAAATCCAAGGTCAGGTTACCCAACAACTCAAACGGCACGCGTGCCTTGCTGACAAAACTGCTCATGCTCACGTCGTGTGGTCGATGTAGTAGCGTGGCACGCGGCTGCCGACACCACAGATGATTTCATACGGAATGGTATCTGCCCAGGCTGCGAGTTCATACGCCGTGATCTCTTCGCCCTTTTGCCGGCCCATCAAGACCACTTCGTCGTCCAAGGTGGCATCGGGTACATCCGTGACATCCACCATGCACAGATCCATGCAGATGTTACCTACCACCTTGGCGCGTTGGCCGCAGATCAATACCTGGGCCTTACCGCTCAGGGCCCGGGGATAACCATCCGCATAGCCGACCGGCAGCGTCATCAAGCGGGTTTCGCGTTGTGCCACCCACCGACCGCCATAGCTGACCCGGGTGCCGGCCGGAATGGTCTTAAGGTGCACAGGGCGAGTCAGCCAGCTCATCGCCGGCACCAAGCCAATCTCGCGACGCTTCTCCAGTGGGTCGAGGCCGTAAATCACCAGGCCCGGGCGCACCAGGCCGATATGTGCCTCGGGATACGACAACACCGCGGCGCTGTTGGAGATATGCACCCATGTGGGCTTGAAGCCATGCTCGCGCACCGTGGCAAGCGCGCCGTTGAATAGGCGCAACTGCGCGTTGTTGAACTCCCGGTCGGCCAGATCGGCGTTGGCAAAGTGAGTCATCACACCGTCGAGGGTGAGTTGCGGGTAGCGTTTTAATCCTTCCAAGAGGTCGTTCAACTCGCCCAACGGCACGCCCAAGCGCGCCATACCGGTGTCGATTTTTAGGTGGAACTTGAGTTGTTTGCCGCGCGCCGCCATTCCCAGCGCTTCGATTTGGTCCAGCCGGTAGATGGCAGGCGTGAGGTTGTGGGTAACCAGCTCGTACAGGGTGCCGCCTAAAGCGCTGCCCAGCACCAGGATGTCGGTTTTCACTCCCACGCGGCGTAGATTGATGCCCTCTTCGACCAAAGCGACGGCCAGCCACTCGACGCCAGCGCGGTCGAGGGTCATGCCAACTTCATTGATGCCGTGGCCATAGCCATCGGCCTTCACCACGGCGCAGATCGCTTGATTGGGCGCGAGCCGCCGAGCCACGGCCAAGTTGTGGCGGATCGCACCTAGGTCAACGGTGGCGATTGTCGGGCGAATACTCATCATCGTGTGGCCATCATCGCCGCAAACCCTAGGTAGTCAAGGTATTTGCAGGGGTTTTCGGCGCCGCCGCTTGAGAACCACGCTACGAGCCAGGGCTTGCTCCGTCGCCTCTGACCTGTCAGCTTCGGGCGCGGTCGAAGGGCCGCAGAATCAACCGTCGCAAATGCTGGAGGCAGGCAGTGCGAGGTACCCTACCCACGCATGTGGATGTTGTGGTCATTGGTGCAGGCCTGGGTGGGCTGTGCGCCGCGGCGCTCTTAGCTAAGAGTGGCCTATCAGTATGTGTGATCGAGAAGGAGCCGAACCCGGGTGGCTGTTTGGCGGGTTTCGAGCGTCGGGGCTACAAGTTTGACACAGCCATTCACTGGCTGAATGCCTGTGGTCCCAAGGGCTACGTGACGCAATTGTGGCGCTACCTGGCAGTTGATCCTCCGCTCACCACGCCGCTCACGCGTATTCGTCGGTTTAAAGGCGAGAGTTTTGACTACCTGTTGACGACAGAGCCGTTGCAGCTGTGTGAGCAGCTGATGGCGGCCTATCCCACTGAGGCCAAGGGGATTGCCCGGTTTTTCGCCGATGCGCGGGCATTTGCCCAGAACCTGCAGATCTGTAGCAGCCGTGTTCGCGCACCCGCCACGATGGGCATGGCCGAGCGCTTGGGTGAATTGATGCGCCGCGCCTATTGGGGCTTGCCGTTCTTCCGGCTGTCACAGGTGAGTGCCCAACAGGGGTTGAGCCGCTATTTCCGCGATGCGGAGCTGCAAGGCATCTGGTGCTCCGAGGATGACTTCCTGTCCATCTTGGTGCCGCTCGCATGGGCTTTTCTCAAGGATTATCAAGCACCTCCCGTCGGCGGCAGCGTCGCGTTTGTGCACTGGTTGATGACCGCCTGTCGGGCGTTACAGGTTCCAGTGGCGTTGGGTACCTCCGTTTCGCAGGTCTTGCTGCACAAGGGCGCGGCCGTAGGGGTGCAACTGCACGATGGCACGGTGATCAAGGCTGAGGCTGTGGTGGCCAGCTGCGATTTGGCAACGCTGTATGAGCAGATGCTGCCTGACGGGGCCATTCCCGCGGCGATGCGCGCGCGGTTACGCGCCGCGGATCTTTACGATTCGTGTGTGAATCTGTCCGTGGGGCTGGACGTGCCGGCCGAATCACTGGGATTGGGCGAGGAGCTGGTGACTCTGACCCGTGGTCGCATCTTGTCGCACCAGGGGCCACGCGGCGACCCAGAGACCACAGCGATTACCGTGTTATCACCTTCGGTACGGGATGCATCCTTGTGCTCGTCTGGGCGCGGCACGCTTACCTGCTACCTCGCAGCACATATCAGCTACGCTGAGCACTGGCACAGCGACGCGGGCTTGGGGCGAGGTGCGGCGTATCGCGCGTTTAAACAGGTGTATGCCGAGCAAGTGCTTGCGCGGGTGGAGCGTACGTTGGTGCCGGGGTTACGAAGCCACGTTGAGCTGTTGGATGTCGCAACACCGCTCACCTATCGACGCTACACCGGCAATCGGGATGGCACGATTATGGGCACGACCCCGAGCTTCAGGAATATTCGCAACCACGTGGCCGATTACAAAACGCCAGTGCGAGGGCTGTGGCTCGCGGGACATTGGGCTGAGTATGGCGGCGGTGTGCCGATGGTGGTGCGGGCCGCAGCCAATGCATCGCTGCTCGTGTTGCAGGAAGCCGGAAAGACCCAAGCGTTGCGCGCGTTGTGCGCGGCGGTGGATAACGCCGCAGCGCTTTAGGCCGGCTTGGCGACTACGAGCATCTTCTCGACAAAGTCGTAGATATCGCCGACCGTGCGGATCTTTTTAGCCTGCTCTTCGTCCACGCGAATCTTCAAGCCTTGCTCCAACGCCGCAATCAGGTCTACGGCGTCTAGGGAGTCGAGGTCCAGGTCCTCCCGGAGACGCTTGTCGGTCGCGAGTAGCTCATCGGCTACTTCGAATTCGTCCTTCAAGGTCTGGTTGACGCGGGCGATAATCTCGCTCCGGGTGACTTCCATGACGGCTTCTCCTTAGAACACTAAGTGATGGCTCTTACGGGCCGACGAAAAGTTTGCGGACCATAGAGAAAGCTTTGCGATTCTGCAAGGGTTGTGCGCATGGCGCCGATCCCCTTGAGGGCGCCCAGCGCGAATCGGTACGATGGGGGAGTGACGCAAACCAAAGCGGTGCTGCTGTCGATTGGGGGAGGGGCATCATGACGCGAGGCCTTTGGCTAGGCAGTTGTTGGTGCGGGATTCTCTTGGTCACGGGCAGTTGTCAAAGTGACGACCCGGCGGTGTCGGCTGCAACGTCTCATGCGCGGCGAGTGCTGCGGGGCGGTGTAGGGTTTGGGGTTGGCCACTCCCGCGCCGGCACGCTCGGTATCACCCCTTCTGATGGTGTTTGTCCTACCGAGAGTCCGCTGCTGTGTCGCAATAGCTATGGCACCTTTTGTTGTCCCACCGGCACTACCTGCGATCCGAACTATTTGCACTGTCGTGTGGATGGCGTCGCGGCCGTATGTCCGGCCAACGCCCCTACCGCGTGCGGCACCGAGTGTTGTCTGCCGTCCGAAAGTTGTACCGGCAGTGGTTGCCGCCTTCCCCCCACAACGCCTGCGTGTCCCGATACAAGCCCGGTGGATTGCGGTAACAACGACTGTTGCCAAAACAATCTTTCCTGCACCGATACGCTGGGTATGCTGCATCCGGGTAGCTGCTGTAACCCAGGCACCGACAGTTGTACCACCTCTGCCACGCTCAAGTGTCCGAGTTGGTCGCAGGCCTGCGGGACAACGTCAGGCACCTGTTGCCCAGCCGACTACAGCTGCGACACCGATTTGCAGCTCTGCCAAGATCGCTACTTGAGCCAGCGTGGGGTTTGCTCCGAACTGCAGAACCGCTGCAACCAAACGGGCACGCTGGCCTCGTATTGTTGTCCTGGTAGTCAATGGTGCACCGACGCTGGCATACAAGATGGCTGCGCCCAGGCCGGTGCGTTACTGGTGGCCGCGACAGGCCAAGGTTCAACTTTCTGTTGGGATGGCACAGACTACATGGCGATATTTTGTCCGCTAACCGCGCTCGCCTGTCCGAACGTCAATGACGACACCGGGGGGATCTGTTGCCCGGGCGAGGTTGGCGCTGGCGTCAATACGCCGTTTTGCGATGGCACCTGTTGCCCGGCCGGAACCTTGTGCGAGGCGGGCGGCCGTTGCGCCTGCTCCGACACCGAGTTTGCTTGCGGCGATGTCTGCTGTCCTGTGGGAACCAGCTGCGAAGACGGGCAGTGTGCGCCGGTGTGCAACGCGGCGTACCCGGTACGCTGTGGCGACGAGTGTTGCGCCGCCGGCATCGCGTGTGTCGCAAGTCGTTGTACCTGCCCTGATGAGCATCCGCTCGAATGTTCGCTGTTCTGCTGTTTGCCAGGCACGAGTTGCACCGCCAATGGCGATTGCGCGTGTCCGAGCGGCCAAGTGCCCTGCGCCAACGACGTCGAACGGTGTTGTCCAAAGCCACCCGATCCTACCTGCAGCGCGGGGCAGTTGCTGTTTGGTTGTCCTGACGGCACGACTCGCTGTTGCTCCGAAAACATGGTCTGTTGCCGCGACAGCATGAACGGCGGCGCCGTGGGCTGCGAGTTTTCTGGCTTTTGCGAGTAGTCAGCCCCGCTGGTGGCCTGCCATCGCTTTGCCTGTCGACGCTTGCTAGCCCCGCCAAGTTGACGCAGGCTGTCGCCGGTTTCGGTTCTTAAGGATGACGTCAGGACACCGAGCCCTGGCGTTTAGGCCAACCGCGTATGTTGCCAAAGCGACCACGGATAGCAGGGAGAGATGCATGAGCAAGCGACTGACCCCGATTGATACCGAAGTAGTGGCCCGCCGCACCCACGACCTGGGTTTAAAAGATTTGGGCTCGGCCTCGATTCGCGAGATCAAAAAGATCATCGACCTGATTGAGGCAGACACCGGGCAAAAGTTCATTCGCATGGAGATGGGTGTCCCGGGGCTGCCGGCGCTGCAGGTAGGGGTGGCGGCGCAGATTCAGGCGCTGAAGGACGGCGTCGCCGCCATTTATCCAGATATTCAGGGGATTCCGGAGCTGAAGCATGAAATCGCGCGCTTCGTGAAGTTGTTCCTGGATGTCGAAGTCGAAGCTGAGCACTGCATCCCGACCGTCGGCTCAATGATGGGAGGCATGGCGGCGTTTATGACCGTGAACCGAATGTGGGGTGACCGCGAAGGCACGCTCTACTTAGACCCCGGTTTCCCGGTGCAGAAGCAGCAGTGCAAGCTTTTGGGCCATGGCTACATGTCCTTCGACGTCTACAACTATCGCGGCGACAAGCTGGGGCCGAAGTTGGAGTCGTACCTGAAAACCGGCAAGGTCTCCTCAATACTCTACTGCAGCCCCAACAATCCCAGTTGGATTTGCTTCACCGACGCGGAGCTTCGCACGATTGGTGAGCTAGCCACGCGCTACAACGTCATCGTGGTCGAAGACCTGGCCTATTTCGCGATGGACTTCCGACATGACTATGGCAAACCAGGCAAGCCGCCGTATCAACCCACGGTGGCCAAATACACCCAAAACTACATTCTGCTCATCTCCAGCTCGAAGGCGTTCAGTTATGCCGGTGAGCGCATTGGTATGATGGTCCTCTCCGACCAAGTGTGGAATCTGCAAAGCCCCGATCTATTGCGTTACTACAGCTCCAACCAACTGGGGCACGCGTTGGTGTTTGGCGCGGTGTACGCGATCAGCGCCGGCACCAGCCACTCAGCGCAGTACGCATTGGCCGCGATGCTCAAGGCCGTGAACAACGGCGACATCGATTTCGTGGCCGAGGTGCGTGAGTACGGCGAAAAGGCCAAGGTGATGAAGCGCTTGTTCGTCGAGAACGGCTTCAAGATCGTGTACGACAAAGACTTGGAAGAGCCCGTGGCCGACGGCTTCTACTTCACCTTCTCGTACCCGGGCTTAAGCGGTGGCGAGCTGCTCTCAGAGTTGGTTCACTACGGCATCAGCGCCATCACGCTCGGCATCACCGGCAGCGAACACACCGAGGGTCTGCGCGCGTGCACGTCGCTCACCAAGCGCGAACAGTTTCCGATGCTGGAAGAGCGCCTGAAGCGCTTCCGCAAAGACCATCCGGTGGCGTAACCGCTACGGATTCTCCCGACTGCAGACGACTTCGTCGAACTGCAAGTGGTCTTTGTCTGCCATGGTGCTGCTCGGATAGAGAACCACCACGCATTGCGATGTGCCTGTGGTGCTCTTCATCGCGAAGGTCGCGCGCTGCCAGCTGGTGGAGTCGATCGGCACGAAGGTTGGAGAGCCTGGGCCGAACCCGCCGCAGTAAGTGCGGATCCAATAGCTACCGTGGCCTCGCACCCACAAACCACACGAGTACGCCACCGAAGGCACCACGGTGAACGCCTCCGATACGAAGCGCGGGGCGTTGGAGGTGTTGGTGTACACGAGCTGTAGGGCCGTCACACCATCGTGGGCGGAGGTGGTGTAGGCGTGCACGGCCGTGGCTTGAATCTCGGTATCGGGTGGTGAGGTCAGGCCATCTTGGTGGTACCAATCGATCGGCAGGTTGTAAACGGTCCCGCCCGGTACGAACGACACCTCTTCCCAAAGCTCAAAACTGCCATTCGGTACGACATTGGCGGCATTGTCGATAGCGACGCACGTGCGCGTGGCAGCAAGACAAACTGGCAACGCCCCGTTGCAATCGGCGGTGGTTTGGCAGCGGCCGGCTTTTAGCACGCAACTGCCATCCGTTGGATTGCATTCCTTGTGTTCCACGCAGGTCACATCGGCACAGGGGTCGCCCGCGATGCACAGATGGCTGTTGACGTCGCACACAGGTGTTGGGTCGCCGCAATCGCTCAGGGTTTCGCAGCGCTCTGAGGCCAGCACGCAGTTGTTCGTGGCATCGCACACCTGCCATTCTTCGCAGTCGCTAAGCAGGTTGCAGCGACCAAGGTTGGGCACGCAGGCGACGGACGTTGGATCGCAGCTCTCCCAGCTCTCGCAGGTCACGGCGTCGCAAGGCTCAACCTCGCGGGTACAGCGCACGTCATCGATCACCAGGTGGTTCATGTCGGGGTTGGTGTTGCGCACCGAGAAGATCAACTCGAACACATTCACAATGTCGGCGGCGACGTTGAAGCTGTAGCGGATCTGCTGCCAACCGCTGTCGTCGATCAGCGTGTAGCCTGCCGGAACGTAGCTGGCATAGTCGCCATCGTAGTAGCTGTTGCGGATCTCACCACCTCCCAACACCCAGTAGCTGCAAGTGTAACGGCCGGCCGCAAGCGACATCGCGGCGGTGGTAAAGCGTACGTGATTGCTGTCGGTGTTTTGCAATTGGCAGGCGAACACGCCGTCATGCATCGCGGCGTCGTAGCGGACCACCGATTCCTCGGGGATGTTCGTGGTGGTCCCCAGCCAATCTACTGGCAGACCACTGGCCCACATTTCGAAGCTGCCGTTGACCAGCACGTTCGGTCCCTGCGGCGTCAGGTCGTCATCGCCGACCTGGCTGTCGCCGGGGCTGCTATCGGCTGGGTCGGTGTCGCTGAGTTGGTCGCTATCGCTGCCCATGCCATCGGTGGCAGCGCTGTCACCCAGGTCGAGATCACTGTGTTCCGCATCACTTGTGTGGCCCAGATCGCCCATCGTGCTATCGCCGCCGACATCGGTGTCGCCAGCGTTGAGACTGTCGCCCCCGGCAGGGGTGCTGGAACCATCGGTGGTGCAAGCGACAGGTACCCACAGAAGAGATGCGACGATAAGAACAACTCTGGACAACGACATAAACAACTCCATAGGCGCCGCGATGGCGACACCAACTGACCCTGCGCAATTACCGACTGAATGTGTCAGCATTCCAGCCACAAGGGTCCCCTGGTTTATCAAACTCGGATCGGGTGGCAATCTTGTTGACCCAGTCACCAGAGCCAGGCTTGAAGATGATGAAGACTTTGCCAGGTGGCCGGGTGACCAGCACGTTTACCCCATTGGGCATTTTAAAATCACTTGGCAGGCTGAGGTAGGGGACTTCGATGATCTCTTTCCCGGCGAGCTTGGCGATAGGCAGGCCGAGCTCAAATTCCAAAGGGCCATAAAAAGGCAAGGGCTCGGTGGATGTGTAGAAGCCCTCGCGGAAAAGACTATAACCGCCTGCGTGGTCGCAGATGGGCTCGAATTTCCCTGAAGGAGCCCATTGTTGTGTCGTGTGATGGATCAACTTGAGCGTTTTCTCAGAGGCCGGCACGCCGACTTCCTGCCTGAGGAAGGCTTGGAAATCATAGATTGTGCCATGCACGTTCGAGCTTTTGTATTCGCGTCCCACCAACGGGGTGGGCGCCGGTTGGGGTTTGGCGGAGCGCAAAGCGGCTGTAGTTGAGCGAATGCCCATGGCGATCTCCATGCGTTGTTGCAATGCAATAGTTATCGCTGCAACGAGGCAGGAGTTGCGGATCATAGTCGGGAACTGGTGGTGACTACATGGGCGCAGATGCGCGACTCTTCTCCAGTAGAATGACGTTCACCGGGGCGCCTTCCAGCAGGTAGCCTGCGGCGTTAATCGGCCGCGTATCGGGGATGGTTAAGGTGACCTCGCGGCCATCGACAATCGTCGGCAACGACAGTTTGCAGGTATCGGGCAACAGCGGCTTGATGTTGCCGGCCAGCATGTTGGCCACCTCCTGCATCACGTCGCGCACCTGCTCAATCGTTACGGTGTCCGGTTCTTGCATGAACATCTTGGAGGTGAACAGTCGCGCCACCGGGTAACCGCACTGCACGATCACCGCACCTTCCCACTTACCGACGAACTGTACGCACGCCGAAAAGGTGATGTCGTCGGCCGGGATCTTGTTGGGGTTAGGCAGCGGCGCGGCATGGGTGCCAATGATCGATTGGCAGATGCCGTCGAAGGACTCGTGCAAGATCTGATTGCTTACAGTCATGCTTTGCTGCTCCGGTTTTTGAGCCGATACGCATCGAACTTTGAAAAATCGACGCGCTCGTAGTCGTCGACGATGTTCAGGGTGGTCTCGGCGCCGCCCAACAGCAGGTAGCTGTCGGGGCGCAACATGCTCTTCATGCGCGTCAGAATGGTGCGCTTGGTGTCGACATCGAAATAGATGAGCACGTTGCGCAAAAACACGATGTCCATCGTGGGCAGGTTGGGCCACAAGGCCGAGAGGTTCATCTGGCGAAACTCCATCATCTCGCTCAAGATCGGCTTCAAGCGCCAGTGGAGGCCGACGCGATCGAAATATTTCACCAGGTATTGTGCCGGCAGACCTCGGTTCACCTCATGCTGGGCGAATAGACCCTCTTTGCAGCGATTCACCATCTCGGCGGCGATATCCGTACCCAAAATGCGGATCTTCCAACCGTCCAGCGCGCGGAAATTTTCGCGGATCACCATCGCGATGCTGGCGGCTTCTTGACCTGAAGAGCTGGCGGCGCTCCAGATGTTCAACTCTCGCACATGAGCGCGTTTCGTGAGGAGCTCCGGGAGCATGCGGTTCTTCAAGGCCTCGTACGGATACAGGTCGCGGAAAAACGAGGTTTCGTTGTTGGTCATCGCCTCCACCACTTGTTGGTGGGTGGCGCCCCAGGGTTGGCTACGCAGATCGCGCAACAGGTCGGTCAGGCTGGCGCTTCCTGAGCGACGTACGATCGGCCCCAGCTTGGCTTCGGCCAGATAGACCTTTTCGGCCTCCAACACGATCGCCGTCTTCTCCCGCACGATCCGCCGCAGATAGTCGAAGTCAAAGCTGACGGGAGAGGCGAGCATGGCTTAGCGCACCGCCGGGATAGCGCGAGTCGCGACGATCCGGTGTTCCATCACAGCCTGGACAATGGCATCCGCCACGCTGCTGAGCGGCAGCACGCGGTCGGCCAAGCCCGCCTGGACGACGAAGCCCGGCATCCCCCAAACCACGCTAGATTCTTTGTCTTGCGCGAAGATGCGTCCTCCCATCTCGCGAATTCGCTCACATCCCAACAGGCCGTCTTGGCCCATGCCCGTGAGGATCACGGCGAGCGTGCGGCTGGCGACGTTGGTGGCGACCGACCGGAACATCACATCCACCGACGGACGGCAGGAGTTCTCAGGTGGGCCTTGGTGCAATCCCAAGCGCAACACTCGCCCGACACGCAATACCTCCATGTGGTAGTCACCGGGGGCGATGTAGACCACGCCGGCGTCGGCCGTCATGCCGGTTTTGGCTTCGACCACCTTGAGTTTGGCCTTGAGGCCAAGCCGCTCCGCCAACAGCGGTGTAAACAACGCGGGCATGTGCTGCACGATCAGCACCGGCACCGGCAAGTTGGCCGGCAAACGCGGGATGATCTCTCCCAGTGCCGTGGGTCCGCCAGTGGAGACGCCAATGGCGACCAAGTCGGGCGCCACATTCACGTGCGGTAACGCCGTGCGGATCAGTTGAGCAGTGTCTCGCTTGGGCGGCGGGGAGGCGACGCTCTGTTTGGGACACAACGCGCGGATCTTCTGTAGGAGGTTCTGACGGACTTCTGCCAGCGTCTGTTCTGGCGGACCCGAGGCGCTCGGTTTGGCAATGTAGTCGCTGGCGCCCAGTGACAGCGCGTCGATCGTGATGGCTGCGCCGCGCTTGGTGAGCGTGCTGAACATCAACACCGGCAAGCGCGGGCGGGTCTTGCGGAGCTCGGCCAGAGTTTGCAGGCCATCCATCTCCGGCATCTCAACATCCAGGATCACCACATCGGGTTGCACCTGGTCGAGCATCTGCAGGGCGATCTTGCCATTCGCAGCCACGCCCGCCACCACCATGTCGGGGTCGTCGGCGATAGCATCGGCGACCATGCGGCGCACCACCACCGCATCGTCGACGACCAGGACGCGTGTTTTAGGCATGAGTCCCCACATCAAAGCCCAGCATTTGCAGCTTGTCGCGAATTGCGTCTTTGGTGAACGGCTTCATCAGGTACTCGTTGGCGCCCGCCTCGATCGCCTTAGTGATTTGCTCTACATCGGTTTCAGAGGTGACCATCAGGATACGCAGGCTGGCAAAGGTCGACACTTGGCGCACCGCGACAACGAACTCATATCCGTTCATTTCCGGCATGTTCCAATCAACCAACGCCACCTCGAAGTGTCTGTCTTCGGTGAGTTTGTGCAA
>ERZ795055.769-NODE-769-length-28078-cov-92.539700_pt1 | contig 28078 bp, 39 predicted proteins | sample MGYA00375139_ERZ795055 | MGnify/ENA primary metagenome ERZ795055 (study PRJEB30184, sample SAMN05720283) | anaerobic digester metagenome | isolation source: active sludge of municipal wastewater-treating anaerobic digesters | place: USA | collected 2015-01-23 ... | reverse complement strand
CTTGGCATAGGTCGGGGTTTTCACGAACATGAAAATCGGCTGGACGGCGCTTCCGGCGGCGAAGCTGGTGCGCTTCCAGATCCCGGCCGGGAGGTTCTGCATCCGGCCCGTCGCGGACAACGTCCCCCGCCCTCTCGACACAAAATATACGAATCCCTGTTTCCTCCGGTTGCCCTTCGCCAGGCGCGCCTTCCTGGCCTCCGTGATGTTCGCCTTGTACCCCTGCTCGCCGAACGCCTGAAGGTAAGAAAGAACCTGGACGATAACGGATCGCTGCACGTTCCCGTAGGCGTCCATCGGGCAGGCCGAACCCGGAACGACAAACCGGCCCTCCGGAAGCAGCCCGACCCTCCGCAGCGCCATCTCGAAGCGCTTCAAACCGCGGTGACCGCCCATGATCTCCGGGCCGAGGTATTTTCCGGCCGGTGTCCCCTTTCCGGCGAACTCCTTCAGGTAAACCTTCGCGGATAGGTCACGCTTCGTCGCCGCCTTGACATAATGAGACGAGAGCGTGTAGGGCGTCGGCCGGTCGAAGACGGCGCGCATTTCCTTCACCAGGGCATCCTTGGCGTCCTGCGCCGTCCGGGTCAGGGCCAGGGCCATCGCAAATGGGAGCTGCCCGGCGGAGACCTTGTCCAGCCGCTTCTGCAACTCCTCGACGCCCGTCACCTTCATCGTGATCATGGCTACGCCTCAAATGCTCACCAGCAGCTCGATGGTCGCCTCGTAGCGGCCGTACAGGGACGGCGATACGGAGACGTTCGGGGCGTTCCATAGCGTCGCCGTCCAGCTCGTCCCGGCCGGGTCCACATAGGTGAAGCTGTGCGATACGCCGTCGATGGCCGTCAGGAACGTGGAAAGGCTCGACCAGTCGGCGGCCGTCATGTCGCGCCAGGAGAGCGTGTGGATCTCCCGGACCAGGCTCTTGTCGTAAACGAAGCGGTCCTCCCCCGCCCCGGCGCGGGCGACGGGCGAGAGCCACTTGCGGGTGCGGCTCCATTCACCCATGTCCGGCAGCCTGCTGAAGGTGACGGAGGTCCCGCCGTATGTGAAGCTCACCGCCATCAGCAGACCTCCAGCTCGATCCGGACCTCGTGCCGGCCGCCGCCGACCTCACGGTGCGCCAGACCGTCCGCGTTGGCCAGGCGGACCGTCTGCGTTCCCGAGTCCGGGTCGGTGTAGGTGAAGGTGTAGCGCGCCCCGCACATCGTCCCCAGGAAGGACAGGAGGTTCGTCATGTCCGAGGCGGGCAGGGCCGCCCAGCGCAGGGAGAAGATCTCCGACGAGCCCTTCTTGTAGCTGTACAGGTCTCCCCCGTCGGAGAGGCTTTTCGGCTGGTGGCGGCGGATGCTCCGGACGTAACCGTCCCCGTAGTTCGGGTTGTGCGTCGGCGACCAGGAGCCCGCAGGGGCCGCCACTCGCGCGAAGGTGATCAGCGCCATCTATTCACCATATTGCCGTATCGCAGCCGGAATCTTCCACTTGTCCAGCTCTTCCATGATCTTTTCGACCTTCTCAGCCTCGGAGATGTTGTAAAGGTGCATGAAGCCGCCCCATTCCCCGGTCCACCCGATCTCCTTCTGTATGTCCAGCACACCCTTGAATTTTAATCCGTAGCGGGCGATGTTGCGGCTCATGGCGTAGTCGTCCACCAGGTGATCGGCCAGGCAGCCGCCGCGCAGCTCCTCCACGATCGGATAGATCTTGGCGATGGCCTCCTCCGGCCCGATGTCCAGCGGCCGCCAGAAGTCGAGGCACCAGTCCGAGGCGATGGCGATCCAGTTGCCGCTGCCGATGTTCCGCCCGTCCCGCAGAAAATACTCGTCGTATTGCCATCGGACCGGGGCAAAGTCGTGGCCGTTGTGCGCCACCGTGTCCTTTTTCAGGAAGACCGTCGGGTCGAACATATGCGGATGGACCAGCGTATCGGCATCCAGAAAGATGTTCCAATCGTTCCCGTGCAGGCGGCCCAGCTCGTGTATCTGCAACTTCTCATAGGTAATCGGCCAATCGGGGAACTTACGATCACGGATAACGTGGAACTCTGCCCCGATCTTGCTCGCCCAGTATTTAATCAACGGGAAGGTCAGCCTCGTGATCCGCTCGGAATAGCCGTTGACCTGCAGGGTGTAGAGGGTCTTTCTCATTGCAGCGTAAACTCCTGGTACAGGTCCCGGTTCCCCGGAACGGTGATCCGCACCGCGACGCTCACGTTCGGCCGGTCGAGGCTGACCACGGCGTCGAACGTGCGCGGCAGGGCGAGCGACATGCCGAGCTGCTTGCGCTTTGCGGCCAGACGCTGCCACTGCGTCGTATTATTCAGGCAGGTCTTCATCATTTTGCCCAGGGTCATCCCCGTTCCCGGTCCGCGCTGGAGGGTGAAGTAATAGCGGTAAAACTCCCCCCATTGCGTGTCGAGCAGCGCGTAGCCCTTCCGAAGCTCGGCGTCGATTTTCTTGATCTCCGCCGCGATCTTCGCGTTTTCCTGCCGGACGATGTCCCGCACCCGCTCGCGGACGTAATTGTCGATCATCGGGCGGGACCCACCGAGGATGCCGCTGTTCTGCGGCAGGCTCGCCCATTCGACACGCAGGCCTTCCATCAGGCCCCCTTCATTTTGGCCAGCGTCGCCTCGATCTCCGCCAGGGCATTGGCGTGTGCCTCGTCCGCCGCGATCTGCTCGTTGTAGATCTTCGCCGCGATCTCGTTGACGACGCCAACGTGCTTCTGCAGCAGCTTGAACAACCTCATCGCTTCCATTCTCATGCCTCCCCTCGTCAGTATTCCCGGACGGTCAGCTCGATCGTGTCGTTCGCCTCGGCCGAGCCTGGCTGGAAGGACACGTTCCGGACCTCGCACAGCAGGCTCGACAGGGCGGAGAGCGTAACGGCGTCGGCGTACTCCAGCTCGGAATTGTCGAGGAACGCCGTCATCCGGACGATCTTCTTCCGGTTCTTGTACCTGGCCAGGTAGAAATCCCGCAGGTCCGCCGCCATCGTCGCCGAGGTCACAAAGTCGAACTTGAAAGTTTCCGGCTTGTCCTTCTGGCCGTAGGCCGTGATGGATGTCGCGTCGCTGGTCGAGGAGATCGCCTGATACGCCTCGTCGCTTGTCAGGCTCCAGTCCTTCTTGTAATACAGGTCGATATAGTTGACCACCTCGTCCAGCGGCGAGCGCCAGATCCGGGTCGTCGTCGCGTAATTGGACAGCATTCCGGTCATGGCGGCCGTCAGGGTCTTGTCGGATGTCAGGCTATCCGTCCGGTATAGCAGGTATGCCTTCCCGGCGGCGAAACGGAACCAGCAGCGGCATTGCAGAGCCATGGATGCCAGCCATTCACGGAGCTTGCGGCGCTCGTTGATAACGACGCCGAACTTGTAGCTGTCCGCTGCGAAGGGCGTAGCCGCATCCGTGGAGAAGTCCGCCACCGGCCATGATGCGTAGGTGTAGAGGAAATGCTTGAAGATATGGTCCGGCCGCTCGATCAGGGCGGAAGCCGACCCGGTGAACGTCCCGCTGCCGTCGTCCTGATAGCCGTCGCCGGAGATCAGGATGTCGATCCCGACGGCGACATCGGCATACGAATCGCTGGAGATGGTCACGGTCCCGGTCTTGGTGGCGGCGCCGGCTTTGGACGCCGTGCCGAACTTGGCTGCCGAGCCCGTCTTGGATGCCGAGCCCGTCTTGGATGCCGAGCCGGATTTGGTGACGCTTCCTGTCCGGTTGGCCTTTCCGGACTTCGTCAAGCTTCCTGTCCGGTTGGCCCTTCCGGACTTCGTCAGGTTCGTGTTGACGTTGACGGTCTGGCGGGCGATATAATTTAATATCTGCACTTCAAATGTCGATCCGTTGACCGTTCCTGTCTTCGTGAGGATGGTCCTTGTGCCACCCGGCCAGGAGCCGGAACGGTTTATATATAAAGGCGATGGGGCGGATTGCGTCCAACCATTAGAAGATATGGTCCCCAGGGTGACATTGCTTCCGCCGCAGTTTGTGTTGATCGTGACGACTGCCGAATTTGCCTGCGGCACCGTACAATTGCCGTGCCAGACCACCTCGTAATACTGGTCATTTCCGGTCGTGGGCAATGTAGGCAATGTGGCGGCAGGAGAGGCGCCGGTTTGATTGACATACCACGGACTGCCGGATGCAACATTAGATTCAGCCTGGACAATGACCGTGTTCGACGTATAGTTGATGTTGTCGTTAATCACGATCCCATCCGCATAGGAGATGTTGTCGTTGATTACGATGCCGTCGCTGACGGCAATCGTGTCGCTGACGGCTATGGTATCGCTGACGCCTATGGTATCGCTGACGCCTATGGTGTCTGACACGCTGATCGTGTCTTGAACGGCAATTGTGTCCACAATCCCGACGGAAACGGCCTTCGCATAGGACACATAGCCCGGAAGCGTGACGACGGCCTTGTCCTCATATCCAGCCAGCTCATCTCCGGTCTGCCCGGTATAAACAGTCGCCAGGGACGTGACATCCACCGGGACGCCGTTGACCGTCGTATATACCGCGTCGATCGCCTTGACGGGGTGATCCGCAAACATATAGACATGCGTTGCCTGTTTCTCGGTAACCGTCGATCCGGCGCGGTGGGCCACGTTGTCCGTCGTCGAATATCCGCGGGTGCATCCGGTGAAATTATTTCCAGTTATGCCCCCGATAACGATTTCTTCCACATCAATGATGATGTGATCCCCGGCGTTGAATCCGGTGGAATCGCTGACGGCTATGGTCGTGGCAGCATCCGTGATCGCCGACGGCAGGCTGGTGATTTTCCCCACGTCAAGGCGGATGGCCGGGACCTTCTCCACGGACCCGTAGAGGATCGGAAGGGTGTAGCCAACGTCGTTCAGGTAGGCGTTGGAATAGTCCGCCAGCGACAGGACGCGGCCGACGGACTTGTCCAGGCGCGTCCCCTCGTCCACGAGACTGACCTCGTAGGTCAGCTCGTCGGTCCGCACGAAGTCGATGATGTTGCCGCTCCACATGAGGACGGGCGGGTCCGTGGAAGCCGTCAGCCCATCGAACCAGAGGTAAAGCTCCGCGTCGAGGGTCTCCACGGCCTGGCTCCAGAGAAGGGTGTGGAGGTTCGGCGAGGCGTCCGGGTCGATCAGGGCGGTGACGGAAAACTCGGAGACGATCGGGGCGTCAAACTCGCTCGCGATGTCCTCGTCGATCCGGCCCCAGGCGGCGATCCAGGGAACGGTGGTATAGTTGGAGCCGCCCCAGCCGTTGATCGTCACGATCCGGTCGGAGAGGCAGAGCGTCCCGGTCGTGAAGGGGATCCGCAGAACCCAGACCGGGGCGGCCCCGGTCTTCTTGTTCTTCTCGGTGTTGAAATTCGTCGTGAAGGTCTTCATGCGCCGACGGCCTCCAGCCGCCGCATCTCCGCGCGGAGCGGCTTGACGATCTCGCGGGCGAGCTGCTCCGGGGACTTCCCGCCCCCGCTGATGCTGATCGACGGGGAAAAGTGGATGGTCTGGCCCATGGACTGCGCCTGCTTCTTCGGGATGACCGCCTCGCCCTCGTGCAGGCGGAAGGCACCGGTGTGGGGGACGTAGCGCGTCCCGAAGGCGTAGGACGGAAGGCCCTCGCCGTAGGACAGCTCGTAGCCGCCCGTGCCCGGCAGCGCGTATCCTTCGGTTGCGGACGGCAGCGCATAACTGCCGGCAGAGGCCGCGCCCTCGCCGAAGGACTCCCATGAGACGCTTCCGCCTTCATACCCTCCGGATACGCCCGTTCCTGCGGAGACGCCCGTTCCGGCGGCAACCGCCGCGCCTTCGCCGCCGACCTGCTTGATCTGGACCGTGACGGTGTAGGGCGTGCTGACGAGCCGGTTAAGCTCGGCCTGGATCTGCCGGATGGCCGGGGTCGCCGCGTCGTTGACCTTGATCGCGATCTCCTTGTCCAGCTTGGCCAGTTCGTCGGCGACCTTGAGGATCTGCGCCTCGTACTCCGTCATGGCGGCCTTCGCCTCGTTCATGGCGGCGGCGAGCTTGGCGCGGCTCTGCTCCACCTGCTCCATTTCCGCTCTTTTCCCGTCGATGATCTTCTGCTGGGCGGCGGCGATCTCCTCCTGGACGGAGGAGACGTTCCGCATGGCCTGCTGGATCTGCTGCTCCGAGGTCAGGATGACCTCGTTCTTTGCGACCCACTTGGACTGCGCCGTGTCCCACACCTGGCTTTCCGTCGTCACCTCGCCCGTCAGGGCCGCGTACTGCTGCTTGACCTTCTCCAGGGCGGCGACCTGCTCGGCCCCGGAGAGCCGGTTGGCGTCCGCCCGCGCCTGCTCGATGGCCTGGAGCCTCATCGCGTAAATCGACTCGTCCGTGGCCGCCTTGCCCCTGGCCTGGGCCAGTTTCGTCTGCAGGTCCAGCATCGTGGCGGCGTACCCCTGCTGCTGGGCGCGCTGCTCCTTCTCCAGGGCGGCCAGTTCGGCCGTGAGCGACTTCATTTTGCCCGTGGCGGCCTGGTGCTGGGCGGTGAGCGTTTCGTAATAGGTCTTCCATGCGGCCAGCTTGTCGGCGATGAAGGCCTTTTCCGCCTTCAGGACCTCCGTTTGCTGCTTCGCCAGGTCCGCGCCGGAGACGTTCGACTTGGCCATCAGGTCCATGATCTTCTGCTCGCCGTCGATGCGGGCGTCGTAAACGGCGGTCAGCTCGGCCAGGTAGCCCTGCAGGGAGGCGCGCATTCCGGCGATCGTGGCGCCCTCCGCCTTCAGGGATTCGCCGTATTTCGACTGCGCCAGCTTCAACTGCTCCTCGCCGACCCTGGCCTGCGCCTGGGCGAGTCCCTGAAGGGCCTTGGTCGCATCGGAAGCCGCCTGGGCCTGCTTGCGATCCGCGGCGGCGATCTGATCCGCGGCGGCGGCATTCTTCGCCATCGCCGCCGTCAGCTCCGCCGTCGAGGACGTGGCCAGCTTGTAGTATTCCGCCGAGCGCTTGACCAGCTCGTTCCGGGCGCCCCAGGCCGCCTCGGCATTTTCCGTCTGCCCCCACAGCCGCTCGTTGGCCGCGACAAGCCCCAGGACGCCGGCGGCGAGGTAATTGAACGCGGAGGCGGCGAGCATTCCGGCCCGCAGCAGATTGACCCCCATCTCCGTCTTCAGGTCCTTCATCTGGATCTCGAAACGCTCCATCTTATCCGCCAGGCTGTCCGTGCCCTCGCCGAGCTGGGACTCGATCTTGGCCGTCGCCGTCATGATGGCGTTGTAGGCCTGCATGGCCTTCTCCGCCTTCGTCATGGCCTTTTCCTGATTCTCCGTGGCCTCGGTCATCTCGGTGATGCCGATAGCCGCCGTGATCGACCTGGTGCGGCCCGTCTCCAGGGCGGCGGCGAACTGCGCGAAGGCGTCCTCGACCTTGACCCCCATGAAGTCGGCCAGGACCTGCGCGGAATGGGCCAGATCCGTGAGCTGCTTCGGCGACAGGCCCTTGGCGAGACCGGCTCCCGCAACCTCCGCCGCCTTGCCCATGCTGATCATGCCGTCGGAGGCCCGCTGGATGCTCTTGACGATGCTGTCCGACGACTGGCCGTACTTACTGGCGAGGGCGTCGAGGAGCTGCATCTGCTCTATGTAGTCCGCAGCATCCCGCATCATCCCCCAGGCTTCGCGGATCCCAACCGCCGCTGCCGCGACCGCCGCCGTGACGCCGACCCACTGCGACTTGAAGGCCGCCCAGTGGCGCTCCATCTGCGATGCCGCGTCCTGCGAGGCGGATTTCAGGTTCTGGATGCCCGCCTTGGCCGAGGCGACCGCGTCGGCCGTCAGGTCCTTGGCCGAGATGATGTAGGAGAATTCTTCAGAGAGGTTCGCCATCGTATTTCTTCTCCATCAGGAGCCGGGACCGCTCGGCCCGGAGCAGGCCGAGGCGGACCCAGTCGGAATTGGTCAGCTCGTGGCGCTCCAGCGGGCAGCCCGCGTCCAGAAGCGAGAGGAAGCGCATGAGGCGCTCCATCGCCTGCGGCTCGCGAAGCTCACGCCCCCACGGGCAGATCGGGCAGAGCGATTCCACGACGAAATCGGCCGGGTTCTCGTCCCAGGCCTCGCAGTCCTCGCATCCGGGGACCCCCTCCCGCTCGGAGAGGAGGCGGAGGTCCGCGATCAGTTTTTTACTTCGACCTGCTCGACGGACTCGAAGGCCTTGAAGACGATGTCCGACTTCAGCCGCTCGGGAATTCGGTCCAGCGTGTCCAGACCGAGCTTGCCCTGGCCGTCCTCCAGGTTGTCGATCCGCAGGACCAGCCGGTCGAACAGGGCCGCGCGGGCCGCCGTGGCGTTGTTCCGGAGCTTCTGGTTCCGCCCGATGGGATACCGCTCCGCCTCAAAGCGGTTCCACTCCTGGTTGGTGGGTTCTCGCAACTCGATCAGACCGTCCTCTCCGATCTTCACTTCAATCGACGCACCGATCCTTGCCATTGAAAATTGCCTCCCTTCCGCGATTATGCCATGTACGCCGCCTGGGCGTTGTAAACGTAGAGCTGCACCGCCGGGTCCGTGCCGTTCTCGAAGACCTCGTATTCCAGGTCGCAGCTCACCTCGTCGTTCGGGCCGCCCTTGGGGACCGGAGCCTCCCGCAGCTTGCAGCGGGGAATGATGAGCTGCATGCCGTAGTACATCGTGCCGGTGACGGCGATCAGAGCGCCCTTCAGGTCGAACTCGACGGCCAGGGCGTCCTGGGCCGTGAAGAACCCCAGCTCCGTCGTGGAATCGAACAACATGGAGAGCTTCAGCTCCGCGCCGCGCCGCACCCGGTCGATGTCCTGGTAGACCAGGCCGCCGCCGAAGCCGTACTGCCCCCGGAGGTTGTTCTTGAACTGGAACTCGAAGGACTGCATGCGGGCCTTCAGGTCTTCCGGCGTGGCCGAGGAGATGTTCTCCGCGTCCTGCGTGGCCGGGGTCGTGATGGAGACGTTCGACCCGTTCTCCATCCAGACCTTGCAGTTGGACAGGATCATGTAGGACTCCGTCAGCGGCGTGAGGGCCGCCGTGGCCGAGGCCGTGCGGGTGCCGGACCCGATCATCTCGCAGTCCAGGGCCAGCGTCCCGCCGGCCGTCCCGGAGAGCTTCAGGGACTCGCCCTTGACGCCGTCGTACTTGTACTGGACGCCGCCGATCTTGTCCTCGACCGTGATCGACGGGATCGCCGAACTCGCCGCGATCGGCGTGATGTAGTGCTTGTATGCGGTCAGCGCGCCGTCCTGCGTGCTCGCGCATGATCCGAGGACCAGCGCTCCGAGCCCGGCCAGGGTGTTGGGCTTGCACTTCGCCTCGCGGTACACCAGCTTGACGGCCTGCGCCATGATCTGCTGGTCGTAGCCGAACTCCTTGGCCGTCAATTCCTCCTTGTCGTTGCCGATCTTGTCCGGCCAGGTCACGTCCAGCTCGTAGCCCGTCATGGCCGTGCCGGTTCCGGCGGTCAGCACGACACCGGCGTTGTACGTCGCTTCCTTGGAAAACAGGCTCATCATCGTGAGCCTGTCCCATCCCTTTTTGGTGATCATCGCTCCATCCTCCTATGTGTAATTGTCGAACGGGTCTGTCACATAACTCACGACGAACCTCAAAATCGCCCCGGCAACGCGCCGTTCGTTCTGCACGACGGTAATGCTCTCGCCCTCGCCGTACCCCGTATCGAAGGCCAGTCCGCCCCAGGTCCGGTCGGAACCGACCGCCTTGACCACGTCGGCGACGGCCCGCCGCATATCCGTCGGGGCCGCAGCTCCGGACAGGATCAATTCGATCTCCAGATCCATGCGGTGGTCGTGCCTGCCGACGGTGATCTCCAGGGCCTCGTTCCGGTCCCGGTACACGACGGCCGGAAGATCCGCCTCGTCCAGCGGGATCGAGCGCCACTCGTGGACGCTCTTGCCGAGGTCCAGCTCGTAGCCGTTGGCGACGAGCATCGCCTTCAGCCGGGTGTCCACCTCCGTCATGATCTGCTGCCGAATGGAGGTCGCCATCGCCTAATCCTTGCTCAGCACGAGCGTTGCCACGAGGCCGTCCAGGTCATAGGCCACATTGACGATGTTGTAATATGTCCCGTCGATCTCCAGCCCGTCGCCGATGGCGACCCCGGACACGGCCGACGCCGCGCACTGCGCCTGGGGGACATACTCCGCGACCTGATCGTCATATACCGCCAGGGCGCTGCGCGGATTGTCGAAGATGACACTGACGGCATGGGCGGCGATTCCCTGCCACCAGGTAGCCGCCTGGGCGAATCCGTCTTCGTCAAAGAACGTCGTCAGGTCATTCGACATCTGGTCCCGCAGTCCCATTTCAAAGCACCTCCACCGTTGCCGTGCCTTCGATCTTCTGGCCGTTGGTCGTCGTCACCTTGACAACGACGGTGTAGGTTTCCCCTGCCGTCCCGCCCTTCAGCTTGTAAATCGCCGTTGTCTTGGTCGTATGCACGGCGGCGTCGGAGATCATGGTGGATGATTTGTCCGTTCCGCTGGAATCGAGGCACGTCACCGCAACGCTGGACAGCTCCTCGCCCGCGATCAGTCCGTCCTTGCCGTCCGCCCTGGCGAATGCGTAATACCGCCAAAGCTCCTCATATGCGTACTTCTGAAAGTGGGTCATTGTCGCCTCACGCCGCCCGCTTGAACATGATGTCCGTGAACTCCCGTTTTTGAATCGTGTCCGTGAACTCCCGCGCTCCGATCGTCTCGCCCAGCTCGACCGTGTCCGGATACGCCCCGCTGTATTTCAGGTCGACCGCCGTTCCCGCCAGGGCAATGCTTCCGGACGCGGCGGCGATTTTCCGGGCCGGCTTCAACGTAGTTGCCGTTCCGGCCAGGGAAAGCGCCCCGGACGACACGACCAGCTTCAAGCCGCGATTCAACCCGGCTTGCGTCCCTGCCAGCGACAACGCCCCCGATGCCGTGGCGAGCTTTCTGGCCGTCCGCAGGACAACGGCCGTTCCATTCACGGCCAGGCTGCCGCTTGCCGTCGCCAGTTTGCGCGTGGCCTTGAGTCCCGCCGCCGTGCCGGAGAGTGACAGGCTTCCGGACTCGCATGCCAGCGAGTAGGAGCCGACCTTCGTCAGGACGACTGCCGTCCCTGCCAGGGTCAATGCGCCGGAGGCGGTGGCCAGCTTGCGGGCGGCCTTGAGCGCAACGGCTGTGCCGGAGAGGGCAAGGCTTCCGGATGCCGTCGCAAGCGTCCTCGTTGCCTTCAGTCCGACGGCTGTGCCGGACAGCGCGAGCGAACCGCTGGCGCAGGCCAAACTGAAACTGCCCGTTTTGGTCAGCGTGACGGCGGTGCCGTTCAGGGTCAATGACCCGCTGGCTATTGCCAGCTTTCGGGTTGCCTTCAGAACGACTGCGGTGCCCGAAAGTGCCAATGAACCGGAGGCGCAGGCAAGGGCCTTGCCCGCCTTCAGCGCGACGGCTGTTCCAGACAATGACAGCGGTCCAGACTCTGCCGCGATCCTGTACCCTTTTTTGAGGGATACAGCCGTTCCAGACAGGGCCAGCGAACCGCTTGCCGTGGCGAGCTTGCGCGTGGCCTTCAGTCCAACAGCCGTGCCGGATAGTGTTAAAGAGCCGCTTGCACAGGCAAGCGAGAACGCACCTGCCTCAACCCATGATCCGTCAGCCCATGATCCCGCTACCCATGAGCCGGATGCCCAGGCCGCTCCCATCGGTTAGGCCGGACCCCACGGCGTAGCGCCGCCGTCTCCGGTTACAGCCGTGCCGTTGATTTCCTTAATGTCGGCGGCCGCGTTTCCGCTCGCATCCACCGCGATTGCCGCCGTTCCCTGACCGACATAAGCCCCGACCGTGACCCCCGCCGCACAGGTGACGGCCTGCGTTTTGATGGTGTCCACATCAACAGACGGCTTTGTACTGCCGTACACCCAATCGTAATACGCCGCGCTCACCACATTGAACTCATGCCGCACGCAGAGGCAGTCAGTCAGCTGGACGACTACGACCAGAAGTCCAAGTGTGTCGGTGTCGGTAGCGTCCAGAGTTGCATAATAGAACCCCGTCGCAATCTCCGTTGCCCCGCCGCTGTTCTTGTTTCCCAGCGTCGTGCCGCCAGCCTTGAACAACTTGATGTCCGTGTTGGCGATGGTCAGACCCGTCTTCTGCGTCACGCCGTCATCGTCATCAAGGAACGGGCCAAGCAGGATTTCCTGTGATGCGGTTGATTGCTTTAAGTCCATTTAGACCACCTTCATCTGTTGGTAGTGGTTGTGATAAATCATCCGGTACTCCGTCCCCGCAGGCGGCGTATAGTCGTTAGCCGGAAGCCCCGCAGTGATATAGAAGGCGTTGGTGGCGACAGTCGCAATGTCATTGTAGTCGATTGCGGGAAGTCCGGCAGTAATGTAGAACTCGTTTGCCATTTATGTCCCAGTTGTCCACGGTATCGGTATCGGTATCCTTCTGGCAGTAGGGTCTGTCCCATCTACATAGTTGGTCGCAAAGTTATGGCTTGCAACCGCCGCCGTATACCCCTCATTGTTATCTTCTTGATTGTACTGATTCGTGTCCGTTTCACCAGCACCCAACTTCCCCAGCGTCGCTGAATCCGCTTTTAATAAATATGTTAACGCTACCGTCTCGTCATGTATATTGTCTGTGTTGTCCTCAAAATAATTCCAACCAAGTAGAAATGGCTCACCATTACATTCTAAACCAATGTCCCCCGCGCCAGATTGATTTGTCAAGCGAGAGCCAATCAACAATGATGGTGCGATTTGCGTCCCTGCGACCACATTAACCCCAACGCTTGTATTTCCGTCAGCAACGACGTTCATTGATAACTGACCGTATGTATACATAGAGATTCCTATGTCATTGTGGTGTGCGATGCAACCGATAGCAAAATCACTCCACCCAATGACTACGAACCCTTTGTCCGAGTTATCATAAGCATTGCAAAATAGAAATTTAAGCCCCCCTCCCATAAACCCGCAGGAAGAGTTGCTGTAAGACACGCATCGTAAACACCACCCGTATTCAAAATTACCATTGCTATACCAACCGGAACCAGAACAACCCGTTGCACAACAATTTATAAACACGCATCCTCTCACGTCAGCGGAGGCATAGAATCCGTGTTTTGACCCTGCGCCAGTGTTCTGCGCCTGAATGTTTTCCATCCATGTCATTTTTGCCGTTGTCGTCCAGTTTGTGATGTGAATCCCGGCACTGTTCCCGTTTAATACATATCTCGTTCCATCCACCACCCCAGATGAGTTGCACCCGATGAACTTTATATAACCACCTGAGTTTGATCCGGCATTCGTGTCAAAATCTACTGCGGCAGCAAGCGTTTCGGTCCCCCTGCAATAAACAATATCTCCCGCAACAGCATTATCAGCCGCCAACTGCATTGTTTGATAGGCATGTGTCCAACTCGTGCCGTTATTGTCCCCGGCTGCTGCGGGATCAACATATCTGGTAGTCATTATTCCACCACCTTATCTTCACGGTAGTAATTCGTGTCCACTGCAACTCCGTCTATGATTATCGCATCCGCATGGATGATATGGGTACAACTCTCCGCACATGCAGAGATGCGCGCATGAGCAAGCCATGAATCATGCAGATGAGAGCAGAAAGAAACATGCCCCCTGTTACAAAATTCCACCACAGACCCCGCAGGAACATCGCAGTTCAACAAGTTGCAGTTCCGAAACGTCAAGCCCGTCTGCCCTGTATAAATAGCCGTGTGAGGCGCACCCTGCGTGAAGTTATGCCCCTCGACAACCCCGTTAACGGGTTCTGGCAGTCCGGTAGTCTTGAAAGAGTAGTTACCCACGTTCCACCTCATCCCCAAAGAAGTTATCTCTCAAGTATCTGAATATCGTCCACGCCAGACTCATGATCGGGTCTTTCCCTGACGTTATCCACGCCTTCTTTTTCACCAGAGGGAGTCTGTCCCAAATCTCTTTCCTCAACTCCATCGCGTTTCGGAATTGCGTTATCCGCGTCTGGACTTGACCCGCCAAGGTACTCTGTCCGGTTAGGTTAAGGTCTGACATTAGCAATCCTCACATTTCTCGGTGCGCCGGGGCAGTAATCGAACCCGCACGGCCACGCTGGGTTCGGGTGAATGCCAAGCGGGTCAGGAGGACACTGGTACGCCCCTATCGTCCATCCCCCCGTTTGAGGCAACGGCATCCCCGCCATGTCGTGCGTCATGCCCATGTCACTCAAATTAGCCCCCGCGTCACAGGCAGGGTTTCTGCAATTACTGCCCAACTCGTTCTGCTCCAACACAAACCCTTCGGGGCAAGCCCCGTATGCCGTCGTCGCCATCAGTACCAAGAGATAGAATAAAGCTTCAATCGCTTCAATGACGATTGCCGCGTAGTCTCCAACGGCCACAGCCGCAACCTCGGTAAAGGTAACGGTTTGCCACCCTGCGCCTGTGACACTGACGGTGCCATATGCCTTGTTGCCAGTTGCCGTTGCCCAGATCGTGCCAGAGGGAAGCCCCGTTGCCATATCGACAGTCTGCAGGGATATTTTGACTGTATCTGCTCCTGTTACCGCCGCCGCATAAGCGTGAATCTTCGCGATGTTCCCTGCGGTCGCAATCTGAAAAATGGAAGCCCACCGCTCGCCAGTCGCGTCCATTGACGCAGCCTGTACAGTATTTGGTGAATTAACAATATCGGGGAAGGTGCCATATTTCAAGGTCATTGTCATATCAGGTCACCACCTGCAATCCTTCAATGGCAGCCTTTCTCTTGGCCGCCGTGTTCGCATTGTTGTCCTTGATCGCCTTCTTGATAAGGAAGATAATCACATCGGTTAGATCTGTGTCGTCTGTTATTGCCTCGGTCTTGGTGATTTGCTTCGTCCCGACCCTTACGGCATCCTTGTACAGTCCTATGCCAATATGCTCCCCGCCCGTGCAGACCGATTCAACTTTCAGCGTGTATGTTGCCATTACTTCTCCTGTATTCGTTCATAATCCTTGCGCCCTGCGATAGCGTCATCGGGGAGCGGAGCAGGTCCTTTATGGCCACCGGAACATCCCCATATCCGTATTCGTGCCGCTCGACCTCGACTTCTTTTGCGCCCTTCCCCTCCGCTTTCACAAGCTCTTGCACAAGCCAGAATGTCATCAGCGGACTATCACTCCCGTCGGCTTCGGTGGACGGCAAGAGCCAGAGAAAATGTTGTAGATATACTGCGGAGGGCAGCACTTGCCATCTGCCCGTGAGGTGCAACAGCTCTCGTTGTCCGTCGCCAGCGTGAACCCGTCAGGGCAACACTCGTACTTGTTGACCGTATGCCAGCCGGTCTTGCAGCAGGGATCGGTTTCACTCATTGCCCAGCAAGAACCGTCCGACTTCAGGATCGCGCCGTTAGGGACGCACTCAAAGTGGTCTTCCGTCGGATGCATCCCTATCGGACAGCACCACTTGTCGGTCGCAGATGTGATAGCGTAGCCGTCGGCGCAGCAGGCTTCACAACTGACGCTCTCCTGCGCCGTCGTTCCCGGAGGACAGGGCGGCTTGTGTGAGCAATCCAGCCCCCAGCACATACCTGTCATCGCCAAAAAGGCGATTACTGAAATAAGTATATTGAGATGCCTTCGCATATCACTCCACCACGATCCGTAAATTGACAGGCTTTACTGGCACTGTCTTTGAAAAAGGGGGCATTACTGCAGCCTCCCCGCAATCCCAGATGTTGCACGGCTTAACAGACACATTGTAGGTACCAGCGGGAATGCCTGCAAGATCATACCTGATAGATCCATCGGTCTGTGCTGCTATCGTGCCGGGAACTCCAGGCACACCAGTAATCTCATACCCAATCACTCCTTCCTGAGGATCACAGACGATTAAAGGCTTTGCCTGAGCAACTCCCCATGCGATGAGGAGCCAGAACGCCGCCAACACCACCGCCGTCAAAAGAATCTTCTTTTTCATGTCCATCCTCCTAATTGTCCCGGCCCATGAACAGCAGGCACATGCAGATCGCGCCGAATGAACCGCCCGCTATGAACACGGCCAGATAGATCGCTACGTCAATCATGTGATCGTCAGCAGGCTCGCCGTCACGTCGATCGTGAAGGTCTCGCCATCCGCAAGCGTGATAGAGCTGCCGTAATCCCAGTACCCGATCAACTGGTCATCGGTTGACGTGTCGTTATACAGCAGCACATACCGGAACGGCCCGATACCGCCCGCCGTGGCCGTGATGACCACATCCGTCGTGCAGGCCAGCGTATAGGTGCCGCCGGATTCGGACGACGACGCGATGGTGGCATTATGGCCGCCGGTCGTGTAGCCGTTGGCCGCCGCCGGGGGCGGGTGCGCCGATCCGGGCAGAAACCCCGTATCCGATGCCGCCGTCGGGGGCGTGTTGGTCAGGGCGAAGCGGAGCTGATCCGAACCGAGGTTGTGCTTCTTCTCAGCCAGCGCCTCCAAAAACTTGTTGAATTTAACAAATGCCGCCATCTCTCATTTCCTCCTTGATTGCTTGTTTCCTTATCCCGGCACGACCCGGCCCCAAACCGGATACTTTTCGGAACCGTCCGGATTCCGCGCCTGCTTCAACCATGCGTTGACTTCTTCCGGGGTCGGGCTGTGGCATACCCCCAGCCATTCCGCCGCGTCCTGGTCGATCAGGGCGAGCTTGCCGATATGCTCCGAACAGAACTGGTGCTTTTTACTCTGGAGCCAGTCCCATCCCAAAAACTGCCCAACCACGCCCAGAACGTCATACCGCGTTGCCCACTTCCCTTTCGACAGGCAGCCATTGATGACCTGTGTCAGCGTGTCCCGCTGGGCCTGCGTCCATGTCGGACACCAGAACAGCTTGAGGCTGTTGACCTGGAACGACTTGGCATCGGCGGCGTGGAACCACCATGACTGTGTCGCGAATTTCCCCGGCGCGTACATCCACATGAAGTGGCTATAAAAGGACTTCGTTACCATCTTGATCAACAGCCCGAATGCTCCGCGAAGGTTGTCGGATATGACCATCATCGGCAACTGCTCCGGCTTGACGTTGTAAAGTTCATCCAGCGTGTAATATGTCGTGTCATCGATCCGTGGTGTCATTTCGCCTCGAAGTCGCCGCCAGTAGTCTTGTCCTTGAAAAACATCCCGATAATTCCCATTACGGCCAATCCCGCCGCCACGATCTTGTCCACCATTTCAGGGCTGATCGTCACGCCTGCCGCCGTCAGCAGGGCGATGATCCCCCGCCAGGTGCTTGCCTCTTTAAGCCTGTCAATGATGTATGTCGCCATTATGCCACCCTTTCCTGCCGTGTAACCTCGCCGAACCACTTGCGCGGGTTTCCGCACATTGGACATGAACAAGATGTACAGGTCTTCCTCATTTGCTGAATCGTACTACGTTCCCAATCCGGATAAAGACCAGACTGAAAAGTATAGTCACCGCTATATCTGCGCCGAAACTTTCTCTTCGCGATCACCTTTGCTTTTTCCATCCTCTCGCCGCGCATTACTGCACCACCACCGGAGCGGGTTGCGTCACCACTTCAGTAGGGACAATTACCGGAGCAGGCTGTTCCACGACCACAACTTCCGGCTTTACCACAGTCGGGATGGATGTCGCATCCGTGGCCCCGACATTCGCCGTCGTGCCGCCGCTTATGTTGGCCGTGGTGCCACCCTGGACCTTGACGCTGCTGCCCTGTCCATACATGTTGTAATTCGTGCCGCTCGTCCAGTATTTGCCAAGCTCATGTGTCGTCGCCCAGATGCCGCCGACTCCAATCAGCCCTGCGGCTACACCCGTAAAGGCTGGTATCCACGGAGCCGAATAGTCGACCTGGCGGTATTGAGGCATCAGCGGGCCTTCCTTCGGATTCGGAGTCGCATAGACCGTGATCGACGCGACGTTTGAGAAGACCATGTCCTTCGTCGGGTCCATCGCCCTTATTTCAAGGATCGGCTTCTGCGGTGCAGCCTGCGCCTTCATGATGTCGGCGGTATATTCATAGTACGCGATTTCAGCTTCTAACATCGCGGCAGAAGGCTGGCACCCAACCAGAGCGAAAATCATCAAGGCCAGCAATGCAAGTTTTCTCATCTGAAGTCCTCCGGTTTCAGGCACCCGATCAGGTACATCAACATCACACCAGACCATACAACCCAGAACGAAACGGTGATCAGATATGCCCTCATGCCTTCGCCTTTTTTGACCCGTTCAACTCAAAATGCGGATAGTCCTTTGACCGCGCATAATTTCCTCCCCACCGCAGACCCAACTTGCAGCCAATCTCCCCGGCCTTCTTCCACGCCGGATCAGACACATCCCAATTCAGCTTTCCGTTTCGCAACAGGACGATGTCGAATGCCTCGCCGTCGATGTGCTTGCTCTTTTTAGTCCACGTCACAATCGGCCCCGGCTTGCTGCGACCCTGTGCATAGAGTGCGTCCTGCTCGGCCTGGGTCCGGCGGGTACATGTGCATATCCACGGGATGCCAGCCTTGTCCATCTCGGCGCAGAACTCCTTGTATATCGCCCGCATCTCCGGTATCAATCCGCTAACGTCTCGACGGGCCATTCTGCTGCCTCAACTCCTTCTCGTACCGCCTGATCTGGTCGTCACGGACTTCCTTCATTACAGTGCGGATCTCGGTCAGACTTTCTGTAATATAAGGAACTTGTGTTTCAAACTTCGTGAGGCGGTTCTCATGGTTCATCATTGAAATAAACATGAACCCGTATATCCCGATAATGACCGTCAGAACCGCCCACCATTTCACCGTCAACGTGCTTTCGCCGATGCTACCTCCGCGCTGGTCAGGCATTTCCGTCACCCATTTCATAATCCATCACTCGATCACACCTTGACCGAATATACAGATCGCCCCGGCCCCGCTCGCATCCACCGTCAGGGACGTAGCCGCCGTCAACTCCAGAGGCGGGTTGAAGGTCCATTGCATGGAAGTGTTCGCCGCGAACGCCACCGGACCGATGAGCGCCGTCGTCACCGCGCCTCCCGTTTCGCCTGCCCCGATAGTAATAGATATAGCGTTGGCGCCGTTGTTGATCGTCAGGTGCCTGATCTTGATCGCCGTCCCGGCGGCCGGGGCCGCGATGATCTCCTCGCAGCCGGAGGCGTCGGCGGAGGTCGCGTTTTTGATCCAGCCGACTTTCGTCGCCGGACTCGTCACCGTGATTGCCATGGTTCAATCCTCCAGCTTACGCCCGGTTCGACCAAATCTTGATATAGTCGATATAGAGACTCCCGACGCCCGTCCCGGTCTCCTTGTGAAGCATCATGAAGGGCTGCGTCACCACGTTGGAGCTGTTGCTCATGTCGAAGGTGGTGCCGGACCCCACGCGCGCCCCGTCGATGAAAAACTTGACGGACGTGATGTCGGTGAAGTCGATCCGGTAGATGTTGTATGTATCCAGCACGGCCGTGATTCCGGTCGCGATGGCATCCTTGTCCGTGGAGGCGTCGTCCGTGTGGATCGTGCAGGCGAGGCCGCCGTCGAACACGAAAAAGGCATGGACGGTCGGGCCGGCGTCCGCCTCGACGATCGGACCTTCGACGTAATTGTTTGACAGGCCGAAATACATCTCCGCCTGCCCGGTCGCGGCGGTGTGGACGGCAGCACGGATTTCCACAATCGGACCGTAATCGAGGTTGATGTGGAGCGAATCGGCCATATAGAGGCCGGATTCCTGCTTCTCGTTGGTGGCGTCCAGGTTCAGCGATACGATGCCGTTCGATGCGTCGCCGACGATGGCCGGGGCCGCCGTTCCGCCCGCGCTGGTGTCCTTCACCGTCCAGCCGGCGATACCGGAGCCGACCGTCTTGATGACGGAGCCCTCAAAGTCGTCAACGAAATGGAAGGGGTACATCGCCAGCAGCGTCTCGAAGGTCACGCCGTCGTAGAAGACCTGTCGGCCCGTGTTCTGCCAATTGTATTCGCACTTTGTCCTGCTCATGTTCATTCTCCTTCGCCCCGGAGGGGGCGCCCGGCCCCGTTAAGGGCCGGGCAAAGGTCAAAGGGGTTAAGATTACGCCAGCGCCGTCGCGGACTGGTTGCCCGTGTAGCGCGGCTCCAGGATGGCGATGACGATCGCCTGGCCGGTCGCTCCGCCCGGATCGGTGAAATCGAGGGTCAGCCATTCCTCTCCGTTGGCGACGTCCATCTGCGCCCCGTCGATCTCCACCACCAGCAGATAATTATCGTATGTGCCGTGGGTCAGCGTCAGGCCCGTGGCCTCGCACAGCGTCCAGTCCGCCAGGACATCGCAATTCGCGGAGGCCTGCGCGGCGGAGCCGAAGGCATACCGGAACTTCAGGGCGCTCGTGCAGGCCGCGTCCGTGGCGCCGGAGTAGGCGATCAGGACGGGGCTGGCGGTCCCGATGTCGTAGAGCTGGATCAGGAACGTCGCCCGGTGGTAGTTCTTCATGTTGATGGAATCGCTCAGGTTGCTCGCGGCGGTGTTGAAGTCGATGTCCACCCCCACCGGAACAATTTTGTAATTTTCGATGAATCTCATTTTTTCAATCCTCCTTCAAAAGGTGCAAGGTTCAGGGTTCAAGGTTTAGGCCCGGGTCGCCAGCGTCACGAAGGGGCTGACCGTGCTGCTCCCCTTGTACGGCGTGATGGCGGACGCCCAGCGGGGCTGACCGTCGAAGTAATAGATGAACCGGAACGTCTCCTGGTCATAGATGAAGCTGACGTGAATGCTCATCGCCTCGTTGATGTCGCCCTTGTTGGCCGTGATGTACTGGCTGAAATCGGCCAGGATGATGTCGCCGACTGTGCCCAGGGTGGCGCACTGCTCGATCTCGACGACCGGGGCGCCCTTGATCCGCGTGACGCCGGCCGCGTCGAAGGTCACGAACCGCGGCTCCAGCGCGCCGGTACCGGCGGGGATGGACAGCTCATCGATCTGCGGGTTCGTGTCGCGGTTGATCATCCAGACCATGTTCTGCCGACGCCCGATCGCGCGCGCCCACATCTTGGAGAGGTTTTTCGTGACGATCGTCGCGGCGGCCTGCCCGGTCTCCTTGGAGACGGACACTGTGCAGCCGGCATTGACGACGCCCAGCGGCTCGCCCGCGCCGGAGCCGTTGATGACCTGGTCCTGGCACTTGAAGGCGAACTCCTCGCCGAAGAGCTGCCGCATTTCCTGCCCCAGGAACGTGACGTTGGAAATGATCTCGCCCGAGGCGTAGTACAGGCCGGTCAGCTTTTTCGGCTCGATGCGGATCTTGTTGAACTTGGTCTTGGACTGGGTCAGCGATTCCAGCTCCGCCGTGGTGTAGACGCGGACGCCGCCACCACGGGAACCGTTGGCGCGGCTGGTTTCGTCGATTCCGACGATCTCCAGGAACTGTGTCCCCGGATTGAGCGTCCGGGACTGGCAGCGGGAGAGGACCTCGGAGTTGTTGAACCCGTTGGTCATGAGGTCGATGGCCGTCTCCCCCTGCAGGAAGAACCCGCCCTCGGACGGGACGCCGGCGGTGAAGCCGCCCGTTCCGGCCGCCCGGTTCTCCCGGCGGGCCGCCTCCTCAAGAATGACCTCGTGGCGGCGCTGCGCCCTTTCCAGCCGGCTGCGGGCGGCGGCCACGTCGGAGGCGCGGTGGCTGTCCGGACGCGACATGGTCCGGATGTCCATGAGCTGCTGCCCAAGCATCGCCGCCGGGCTGCCGCGGTAAATCGGCTGGTCGGGGATGTGCGTCCTCCCTTCCGGTCCGGCGTCGGGGTCGATGTCGTCCGGTGAAGCGGTCAGCTTCCCGATCACGAAATCCTTGAATTCCGCGACGGTTTTCCCCTCCGAAATGTATCGTGCGCCATCCTCGATCAGGCCGTGTTTCTTGGCAATGGCCATGATCTCGGAGACGCGGGTCTGTTCGGCCTTGACCGCATCCTGTGCGGCTCGCTGCGCCGCTTCTTTCGCCCTCGCGCAAACGGGGCACTCCACGCCGTCATATTCGGCGCCGCAGATATTGCACTTTTTCATGTTGTCTTTTTCCTCCTGTTGTGGAATTTCAATTGCGACTTCTCTTTCCTGCTCCCCGCCGTCCCTGCCGACGCCGACGGTGACATCCGCCGGGACGCTGACCAGGCTGATCTCCAGCGGCTCCCAATCGACCACGCGATAGGTCTCGATGCTGGATTTCCCCCCGTCGATCGCCTCGGACTTGATCAGCTTCATCTTGAGCACGCTGTAACTGACCGAGACGTTCCGGCGGATGCTGTCCACCACGTCCTGGAAGATCTCCGCGGCCCGCGCGCTTTTTCCGAAGCGCACCAGCGCCCGCCCTTTGCGGGTGGCCTGATCGATCCAGGATTTCTCGACAACGCCCACCTGGTCGCGGGTGTTGTGGTCCATCAAAAACGCGCCGCCGTCGTTGATCCGGCCCAGGCGCACCTCGTCCGGGTTGTGACCCAGTATTTCAACTCCCCAGTAGCGCTCGTAAGGCTCTTCCGAGGAGAACGACAGCTCCACCGTGCGGGCTTCCGAATTGAAGGTCCTCTCGTCGAAATGCGCCGTGCGGTTCATGGTTCCCATTCGGATCGACCGCGCGTCTTTCCTGCGTTTATTCTTCATCCTCTCCTCCTTCTTCCCCGTCGCCTTCCATTCCGGGACCGTCGGGCTTCGCGGGGTCTTTTCCGGTCAGGCGGCCGACGGCCTCGCCGAAATCGGACTTGATCCCGTATTTCTTTTTCAGGGCCTCATCCTGGGCGATCTGCGCGTAAAGGTCCTCCAGGTCCATGTTGAACCGCTCCAGGACGACCTGCCGCTCGGTCTTCCACTTCGCGCGGACGCATTTCAGCTCGGCCTCGATGTCCTTTTCCGGGTCCACCCAGTCGTAGGTACGCCCCCGCCAGTCCGGGGCGTTGAATTTTTCGTATTTTGAATAGGGCAGGCTGGTGCGGTTCGTCAGCAGGAGCATCTCCAGCCAGGAGGCGTACACCTGATCGAGGAAGTCCTCCATCATCCAGCCCTGGATCGTCTTCCAGTTGTCGCGCTCGTCGATGGCGCCGACCCGCATGGAGCTGAAGTTGACGCCCTCCAGGTCGTTGGCCAGGCCGTTGTAGCTGACATTCATCCCGGCGGAGACGCCGCGCAGGCTCCCCTTGATGAAATCGGCATACTGCGCCGTCGGATGATCCGGGGTGTAGGCTGTGAATTTGTATCCCGCCGGCAGCTTCTCGATCTGCCCGGCCTCGACATAGGAAATCGGGTTGCCGGCCTCGTCCGACCCGTCCATGCCGGGATACGCCCCGATCGCCATCGGGTCCGTTTTCTCGTAGAAGCCCATCTTGGAGGCCCCCATGCGGGCGGCGACCACTTCGGCGTATTCGTACTCGCCCACCTGGTTCAGGCGGCGGGCGGCGGTGTGCATCCAGGGTACGCCGCGCCCCTGCGTGGACCGCTGGGGGACGTAGCAATGGATGATCTCGGCGGCAGGGACGCGGACAGATTCCTGCTGCGTCCCGGCGTTGATGGTCATGTATCCGTCCCCGGGGTGCCGGGTCCGCAAATGGTACGCGACGGGGCGGTTCCACTTGTCGTATTCGATGCCCATTCGGATCTTGTTTTTCCCGTTTCCGGCCTCGACGTTGTGGGCCTCGTTGAGCATGTCGCCTTCCAGGATCTGCAGGGCGAACCGCCAGGGGTTGTCGAACCCGCGGATGATCCGCGCCAGGAACTCCCCGTCGCGCGCGACCGTGCGGATAAACAGCTTCTGGACGCCCAGGAACGACAACCGGCCGTCCACGGTGCAGTTCCCCTTGCGGCCCCAGCGCCACCACTCCCACTCGATCAGGTCGTTGGCGACGCGGTCATAGGTCCCGTTCGGGTCCCTGGCGAGGTTCTTCAGGGTGAATCCGGCCCGGCCGACCACGTTGACCTCGCACATCTTGAGGTACTTCTGCGCGTAATCGTTGTTCCGCTCCAGCTCGCGGGAGCGGGCGCGGGCCGTCACAAGGGAATAGCGCAGCTCCGCGTCGCCGGTCGTCACGGGCGCGCGGAAGCTGCTGGTCAGGTTGTCGATGCGGGCGATATCGTAATCGCGGCGGGCGGCGCGCATGGAGGCGCGGTTGACATATCCGAAACGGGCCAGAAGGTTGTCGATCAACTGCATCGAGTCGGCTCCATCAGATGAAACGGGTCCGGATCTTGTTGCCTGGATTCAGGCCGGCGGCGATCCGGTCGGCCGCCTGTTCGGATTCATACTCCGCCGCATAAAGCGCCTTCATCCTCAACAGATCTAAAATGGGCATTTTCACGATGCTGCGGCCGGAGATGCTGTACTGCGCCACATCGGAGGTCGCGCGCCCCTCGAGAACGGCTTGGATCGCATCCAGCATTTTTTTTGCGTGGCTGCGGTTGTCATAGAGGGCGCTGCGCCCGGCGATGTTGTCCGTTACGGAGACAACGCCGGAATCGATGGTGTAGCGGGTGGTGGTTTTCGTGGCGACGATCTGCCACTTGTAGTCTCCGACGACGTAAGCCGCCGTTACCGCAGCGGTGGCGGTGAAGCAGAAATCGTCCGGGTCGTCCGTGTCGGCGCTTGCCGTGATGGTGATGGAGCCTAACTGGCCGACGGCGACATATTTCAGCGTCCATCCTTCGGAGGCCTTGATGTCCTCGTATTGGATCTCGCCCGCGTCGTTTTCATAGGCCGCTTCGACATCGCGCCGAATCCAGGTCAGGGTGTCGCCGGCGATGATTTCAAGAGGTTCGGGATGTGCCATTCAGACCCCGGATAAAGTGGTGGCTTGACTGGCATCGACAGTATCACGGGTTTTTCGGGAAAAACGCAGACGGGACGATTCTGAACAGAGAAAGGGTATTGTTTGAACAGAAAAAGGGTATTGACATGGTTTTTATTTCACTCCGCGTCCTCGGGAATCTTCTTCGACGGCTTGCCTGTCCCGGCCCGGAAAAAGGCCTCCAGATTCTCGGAGTGGGCGCACCATTTGCCGTCGATAACCACGGCCGGCAGGCCCATCTGAACGAGCGAGTAGAACTTGTTTCTGGACACGCCGAGATATTTTGCGATCACTTCCGCCGTCCAGAGGATATGCTTGCTCTGACAGTCCGCCATTATTTCCGAAACCATCCCGTCTTCCGCTTCAGGATCCCGCCTTCCGGGCGCTTGCGGGCGGGATCGGCCGCGGGCGCGGCCCCGTCGCCCGCCGAACGGGATGCGATGAGGCGCAGTCCTCCGCCGGGGAACTCCATCTCGACGCAGGCCGCCGCTAACGTCTCCGCATCCAGGAGGTGATTCGGACGCTGGTGGACGTTCACCCACTGCTCGCGGCCCTTTTCGTCAAGCTCCTTGCGCTCCGCCAGGATCTGCCGGGCGTAGTCCATGCCCGTGTCGGCGTGGAGGAATCCGGCGCCGGGCAGCTCCCGCGTGTCGGCGGCGGAGGCCATCTGCAGGCGATAATGGTACTGGTCCTTGGCCTTGTCCGTGTCCACGGAGAGGATGCGGATCCCGGCGGGGAGCTTCTTGCCGGAGGCCGTCGTCAGGTTCTCCGGGCCGAGCTTCAGCATCCCCGGCAGCGGCGCGCTGGCGCCCTTCGTCCCCCAGAGCGAAACGCCGCCACGGCCCCGGTTCTGGATGATCCAGAGGTAGGTCTCCTCGGTCATCGTCATGTCCTCGTACTTCCCCGTGCCGCCCGTATCGACGGCCGCCCGGAAAATCCGCATCGTCTTGCCTTCGCGGCCGGCCACTGGGTAGGAAGTGTCGTAGACCAGGCGCTCCACGTCCTCCCAGGTCGCCAGGAACCCGTAGTGGATCAGCCAGCTCGTGAGCGAGGGCGACCAGGCCCGCACGGCGAACCAGAAGCCGTCCTTCTGGACGTCCACGCCGCAGGTGAGCGCGACGGCGGCCTCCGGTACGGTCTGCTGCGGGACATCGCACCGGGCGGAGAGGATCTGGTCCTCGTTCTTCGAGACAACGACCATCTTCCACGGCTCGGCCAGGTGCTTGTTGTGGAAGTCCTTGAACTTCGCCATGTCCGTCAGCCCGCGCAGGAAGGACGCCGCCACGGCGGAGAAGGAGACGAAGGGCGAGATCCACGACGGGATGTGGAATCCGATCTTTACGGGCCGCCTGTCCCGCAGGTACTCCCCGATGGGCTGCTCCGTCTCGCGGTCCCGCCAGCGGCCGCGGCGGACGGCCAGGTCGCGGTCGTAGTCGTTCCACTCGGCGGCGCAGTAGGGGCACTCGTACCAGGCCAGCTTCTCCGCCTCGATCGTCTCCGGATCCTCGGAGTGCCGTTTGCCGTCCGGACCCGGCTCCTCCTTGTGCGCCCACTTGATCTGCTTGAACCGCATCAGGTGCTCGTGGCCGCAGGCCGGGCATTTCACCCAGTAGTCGAAGACCGCCTGGGCCTCGGTCGTGAGGGCCTTCCAGATGTTCCCCGTCTCCGTCGTGGGCGTGGAGATCTTCCAGACCTTGCGGTTGTGGCGGAACGTGGTCGTCCGGGCCTCGCCGAGGGAGATCGGGTCCGCCTCGCGCTTGCCGGCCGTCTCGGGGTACTTGTCCGTCTCGTCGAAGATGACGTAGCGGATGGGCTTGTTCGCCAGGCGGGCCGCAGAGCGCGCCCAGGCCATGTAGACGGGCATGTGCTGAAGGCCGATCCGGAGGATCGAGGCGTCGTCGTCCTGGCCGGTGAGATGCAGGCGCAGGCGGGGCGAGGTCCGGATCATGGGCATGATGCGGTCCTGCGAGTTCTCCTTGGCCGTCAGCTCGTCCGGGTAGATGCACAGCGCCGGGCCGGGGTCCCGGTCGATGGCGTAGGCCAGGCAGTTCAGACACGCTTCTGTTCCGCCGGTTTGAGGGCCTTTGCAGAGGATGACGGTCTGGACGGAGGGGAACCACGAGGCGTCCATGACGCCGGCCAGATAGGGCGTGACTTCGTTCTTCCAGCGGCCGGGCAGGACGGACATCGTGACGTACCGGTACCGCTCCGCCCAGCGCGAGACGGGGATCGGCTTGTGCTTCCGCAAGACCTTCCGGTCCGACTCGGAAAAGCGGATGACGCCCTTGATCTGCCGCCCCGGCTCCCGCAATGACGGCGGCAGCCAGGGCGCGCTCCTGGGGATGCGGATGGTGGTCAGCATGGGGAATTCATGCCGTTCTCTTGCCCCCTTTCATCGGGAACCGACTTTCTTTTTTCTTTCTGCATGCTTCAGCGGCGAGGAATTTGAGGGGAATCTTTTTCCCGCTTTTGTAGTTATAGACTTCCTCAAACATGCTCAAATATTCTTCAAGGTTTGGTTTCTTTTTGATTATCTCGCTGAATTTTTTAATTTTATTTTCAAATTTATCGATATCCAATTCCTTAACCAATAAAATTTTAGAAGGTGAACGATCGCAAACGTTGCGATCCTCATCGCCTCCGTCACCATTTTGGGCTTTGCTTGCCCCCTCCTCACAAGCTCCTCCGGATAATCGGTTCTAACCTTCATCTCGTTGACGACCTTCTCGACGTGCTTTGCCGTAACCTTTCCGTTCGGCGCTGTTTCGACTGCCCTCTGCCATGCCTCTTTCTGTTGTTCGGGTGGAAGTTTGGAGAGGGGGCGGGCATGTCTTTCGTTTGTTGGAATATTACCAATTGGTAACAAATCATCCGCTTCTGGATTTGCATTGTTACCCAGGGGTAACAATGCAGTGACAACCTCATGAGCTTTGATGAGCCTGTGTGCATGTATTCGGCTCATCCCCCACTTCGTCCGGCAGTATTCCTCGAACGTCCCATATTCATGCCGGTAGAGGCGGCTGTTGCGGATCTCCAGGAGGGACGCGCCCACATCGATGAATGTCATCAGGCCGTCATTGATTACCCTCTCCAGTTCTGAAAGCCTTGTCTGTTCAGGTACAGTCAATTCCACCTGGCATCACCTCCCGTCATTCTCGTTTTTCATGTTCCGATAAAACCCGCGGATCTCAGCCTTGAACGTCTTCGGCTTCGGCCGTGATTCCGTAATACCCCTCTCCCGCTTCTTCGCTTCCATCGTCGTCACCTCCCTTCGCGATCTCCTCCGCCGGCTTCCCAAATGTACATTTCCTAACCGAGGTCTCCGGGCCCGTCCCACGACGCCGG
>ERZ795055.767-NODE-767-length-28166-cov-5.892284_pt1 | contig 28166 bp, 22 predicted proteins | sample MGYA00375139_ERZ795055 | MGnify/ENA primary metagenome ERZ795055 (study PRJEB30184, sample SAMN05720283) | anaerobic digester metagenome | isolation source: active sludge of municipal wastewater-treating anaerobic digesters | place: USA | collected 2015-01-23 ... | reverse complement strand
ATATACTTTATCCGGGACTGCCTCTGATAAAGAAAAATCTGATAATTGAAAACGCCGGTAAAGCAGATTTGAATATAGAATCAGTTGATATAGAGAGTATTAAGTTTGGAGGGGATGATGGTACCCATACCTGGATAATGCATGAATACGGCCGGCAGAAGGCCCTCGGACCCTTTGTCGGCGAATGTTACGACCCTGTTGTTGTTGCTCACCAGTTCAGGAATAAAAGGGGAATAGCCTTTGGGAATGAGGCACCGGGTGTTATGAAGCGTACAACAGCTTTCCTTAAACCGCAACAGTTCACTGCCGGGCTGACACATGCAGACCAGAACTATTGCTTCAGAAAATGGATAAAACCTTCCGGTAAATGGGAGAGCACTCAGGTTTTTACAGCTGTTTATGAAAATTCTTCTGATCCTTATGAAGTTCTGAATACAACAGTCAGCGATTATGTAAGATTATACATGGGTACAAGGCTCAGCCAGATTCCGGAAAAGCCTGTATTTGTGTACAATACCTGGGAGCCTTTCCTTCATAATATAAATGAAAAGCTGATTTATGAGCTTGCTGATGCTGCTGCAGAATGCGGAGTGGAAGAGTTCATAATTGATGACGGCTGGCAGGACTCCTATGGCGACTGGGGAATCAATAAAGAAAAGTTCCCGAACGGCCTCAAACCGGTTTTCGATTATATTAAATCAAAAGGCATGAAACCGGGAGTATGGATAAGCCTGGGAGCTGCTGAATCGAAAAGCCGGGTTTTCAGGGAGCATCCGGAATGGCTCGTCAGGAAAGCAGACGGCTCACCAATCAGCCTGCATGCCGACTTTGACAAAATGTATGACTGGGAAACTTATTCAATGTGCATGACTACAGGTTGGTATGATTACATAAAAGGCGTAATACTGGGACTTGTCAGGGAACATGGACTTGAGTATATAAAGGGTGATTTTGCTGTAGTGACTGGAGCTTATACAACAGATAAAACGAGATCGGGCTGTCATGCAAAGGACCATCCTGCTCACCGCGACCGTAGTGAATCGATGCTGCAGATGTATCAGAGAACCTGGCAGCTTTTCGATGATCTGCATGCAGAAGCCCCGGGATTATTCATCGACTGCACCTTCGAAACAATGGGCGCTCTTCAGCTTATCGACCTTGATATGTGCAAACATGCCGAGGGCAACTGGCTGTCAAACTTTTCTGAAAAAGTACCGCTTGGATCTCTGAGAGTCAGGAATATGTCGTGGTGGAGAACACCGGTAATCCCTGCCACTGCAATGGTTATAGGAAACCAGTATTTTGACGATCCTGAGTTTGAACTCTCACTGATGTCTCTTAACGGCTCGTTGCCTATTGTGCTCGGCGATCCTCGAAGATTAACAAAGGAACAGAGAGCCGGTATGAAAAAATGGGCCGACTGGATGAGGATTACCCAGGAAAAACATGATTATATGTCTTTCCGTCAGGATCTTAAGGGTTACGGAGAACCTGCGGAAGGGTTGTGGGACGGTTACCAGAGAATAAATACTGATTCGAAGTCAGGCGGCATTGTCGGAATTTTCCGTCAGGGCTCCGCTGAAAATACAAGGCTGGTCACTGTTAATTACCTCGATCCGGCAGCTGAGTATGAAATCAGGAAGGCGCCTTCAGGCGAACTTATTCTGAAGGCTTCCGGGAAAGACCTTGCCCATTCGGGATTTCATGTTACACTGACAAAAAAGTATGACGGGGCAGTATATGAGGTTACTAAATCAGGAAATTGATACTTTTGTGAAATATATTAACTCAGATATGATAGTAAACTGTGTACACATCAAAGTGAAGAAAGGTCTTGTTGATCGCTTTATTGAAGCAACAATTGTGAACCATAAACAGTCTCTGAAGGAGCCGGGAAACCTGAGGTTCGATGTGATCCAGATGGCCGATGATCCATGTCAGTTCATGCTTTATGAAGCTTATGAGTCTGAACAGTCTGCTGCAGAACATAAGCTTACCTCACATTATGCTGAATGGAAGGATATTGTTGCCGATTATATGGAAGAACCACGTAAAGGTGTCAGATATAAAATATTAGAGCCCGACGATCCGTCACTATGGTAGATAATTTCCGTTTTGCACGAATACCCGCTGTTCATTTTGGCAAGGGTGCATTTTCAACCCTGCCTTCATTATGCCGGAAATACGGTAAAAGCATTGTTGTTGTAACAGGTAAAGGTTCCTTTATCAGGTCTCCCCATGCAGAAAAATTCTTCAACGATCTGAAGGAGGATGGCTTTACCTGGCGGCATGTTCCGGTTGAAGGTGAGCCTTCTCCTGAAACTATTGACAGTGCAGTGCAAAATATTGGAAATGAAATAATTAATCTGGTTGTAGGGATAGGAGGCGGGAGCGCGCTTGATGCCGGAAAAGCAATCTCTGCAATGCTGCATTGTGAGTGTTCAGTTAAGGATTATCTCGAAGTAACAGGTACAAAATCCCACCCCGGGACAAAGGTTCCGTTCATTGCTGTACCCACAACCTCGGGAACAGGCAGTGAGGCTACTAAAAATGCCGTGATATCTCACATAGGTAAGGATGGCTTCAAACGCTCACTCAGGCATGATAACTTTGTTCCTGAAATAGCGCTTGTTGATCCCCTGCTTACTGTTTCTTGCCCGCCTGACATTACAGCAGCCAGCGGTATGGATTGTTTTACACAGCTTACTGAAGCTTACCTGTCAAACAACGCCACACCTTATACCGATGCACTGGCTCTTGAAGGCCTTAAGGAAGTGAAGAATTCTCTTGTAAGGTGCTGTAATGACGGATCAGATACAGAAGCAAGATCAGGAATGTCCTTTGCTGCCCTTACCTCAGGTATCTGCCTCGCTAATGCAGGCCTTGGTGTTGTTCATGGTTTTGCTTCATCACTTGGAGCACGCTATAACATACATCACGGATCTATCTGCGGAACTCTGATGTCTTCTGCCAATGAGATAAATGTCAGAGTTTTACGGAAGGAAAGGGGTAAGGCTGCATTATCAAAATATGCCACGCTTGGAAGATTGTTTCTTGGTGAAAATAACTCTGATGATGATTATTTCATCGACGGTTTTATTGATTATCTGTTCAATATTAGCAGTGAGCTGAAGCTGCCGGGACTGAGATCAGCAGGCGTCGATTCATTAGATTTTCAGGATCTTGTACAGCAAACCGAATGCAAGAACAACCCGGTAAAGCTTTCTCCTGAACAACTTTACGAAATACTTGATAAAAGATATTTCTGATTTTCCCTTTTTGTATCTTCCTCTGTGTCCCTCTGTAGTCCTCTGTGGGCCGCTAGCTATGTAACACTTTATATTAAATGTAACAACTTCTATAAAAATACCATGATTTCATTGTAAACTTGTTTAAACCCCCATCCTGGCCTTCCCCCAGGGGAAGGTACAAAAAACAGTTTTGCACAGGAAAAAGTATAAGAACCGTTTCCCCCCGTGGGGGGAAATTTGAAAGGGGGGGTAAATAGAAAATTGTGTTCCATGATTTCCGAAGACATACATAGCTAAAATACTTTGTGTAATTAATCAGCAACTTACACAGTGATCATTGAGTTAAAAAAATATTAAATTTACAGTAAGCTAATTTCGATCTAATCCTAATAAACCTGATATGAAAACCAGAAGTTGTCTGATTATTACCATCTTACTTGTACTGTTAATTAATTCACAGTACTCAGCCGCACAGCTTCCAAAAGAGACTGATGCTCAGAAAATGCAGAGAATGAAATGGTGGACCGATGCCCGTTTCGGAATGTTCATTCACTGGGGCCTTTATGCAATGCCTGCCCGTCACGAGTGGGTGAAAAATTACGAGAGGCTTAATAACGACCAGTATCAGAAGTATTTCGAAATGTTCAACCCCGATCTGTATGATCCGAAAGAATGGGCAAGGCAGGCTAAGGCTGCAGGAATGAAGTATGTGGTACTGACAGCCAAACATCATGAGGGTTTTTGCCTGTTCGATTCAAAATACACTGATTATAAGGCCACTAACACTCCAATCGGGAAGGATCTTATAAAAGAATATGTTGAAGCCTTCAGGGCTGAGGGGCTGAAAGTCGGATTCTATTATTCCCTTATCGACTGGCATCATCCTGATTATACTATTGACAGGGTTCATCCTCAGCGGACAGACAAAGATGAGGAATATGCTGCCATGAATAAGGGAAAGGATATGAACAAGTACAGGGAGTATATGAAAAACCAGGTACGCGAACTCCTTACAAACTATGGTGAGATAAGCATTATCTGGTTCGATTTCTCTTTCCCCGGGAAAAATGGCAAAGGTCGTTCTGACTGGGATTCAGAGGGGCTTCTGAAACTTGCACGCTCACTGCAGCCCGGCATAATTGTAGATGACCGGCTCGATCTGAAAGATATTGAGGGAGGCTGGGATTTTGTATCTCCCGAACAGGTTAAGGTTACCAGATGGCCTGAGTATAATGGAAAAAGGATTCCCTGGGAAACCTGTCAGACCTTCTCCGGATCATGGGGTTATTACCGCGATGAGCAGACCTGGAAAAGCCCTGCACAGCTTATTGAGCTTCTTGTCGAATCTGTAAGTAAGGGCGGTAACCTTCTACTGAATGTGGGACCAACAGCACGCGGCGCCTTTGACCAGCGGGCACAGGACAGGCTGAAGTCAATGGGAGAGTGGATGAAATATAACAGCCGTTCGGTTTATGGCTGCACTGAAGCTCCGGCCGAATTTAAAGTGCCCGGTAATACTCTTATGACATATAATCCGGAAACAAAAAGACTGTATGTTCATCTGCTTGCCTATCCAATGGGCCGGCTGAATCTTCAGGGAATGGCTGAAAAAGTGAAATATATACAGTTCCTGCATGATGCTTCAGAGATTAAATTCACTGCAGGATCCGGTGATGAAGCAGGTAACCTCTCCCTTCAGCTTCCCATGCTTAAACCACCTTCAGAGATACCTGTTATTGAGATCTTTCTGAAATAAATTTCCTCACCCCCCTCTCGCGAAAGAAATTGGGTCCTTTCCCGGAGTGAGAGGCTGTTTTTAAGCTCCTCCTACTTCGGGGGAGGGGTTTGGGGCATAGCCGTTAACCTAAGAGTGGCCTGGGGTGGAATAGTAAGTTTACATTTTCCCCTCCTTTTGAAGGAGGGGTGCCCGCAGTACAATGTTTATCAGAGTATTGTAAAGTCTGATTGCGGCCGGGGTGGTTGATTTTTATATCAAATAAATTTATTTTCATATTTAATATTTTATCGTCTTCTTTTCAAAGAAAAGTATGAAATGCAAAACTGTTTTCAGAATTTATTAAATTATCCAAACCTGGCTACAGATATTATTATCATTCTGAAATCCGTGAATTAAGTAATATATTTATAATTTTATCTTTAAGATCAATTTAATCAACCACCCCGGCCGGGCAAAGAACTTTGTATATATCAGATAATCAATCGTCCCGGCCACCCCTCCTTCAAAAGGAGGGGAAACTTATAACAATCATTTCTGCCATAAAATTACCCTTAGGTTGACGGCTTTGGGGTTTGGGGAGAGGTTAAAAAATAGTTCTGCAGAGATAACCTCTGTTAAGCTCTGTAATTTCTCTGTGTAATAATAATCAGATACTTACCGAATCATATACAACAACCTTCACCCACAGATCCTGGCATTCGGCGATGAACTTCAGATGTTTTGGATGCGTCTGATATATATCCTGGTCCTCCTTGCTTCTGTATGTTGAAAGTATTGAATATGTGTATGATGTATCGATTACATCCCTGTTTGTGGAGGCAGGTACACCAATATGTGAATCGACAATAGTCTCAACTGTTACAAGTTCCCTGGCTGCCTTTTCAAACCTGGCCCTCGCCTCCTGGTCTGATGGATCCTTTAGCCAGAAATATACATGATGCACAAACAGTTTTCCCAATCCTGATTTTTCTGTGCTGCACGATGAAGCTGCAACAAGTCCTGCCCCTGCCATACCTTTAGCTGATCTTTCAATAAAAATACGTCTGTTAAGTTCTTTCTTCATACTGTCAGAATTCAATTACAATTATTGTATCTGTCTCATCAACAATGTCCCTGGGTATTGAAACTGTTATGCCAAAAGCATCCTGTTTGAATTTAAGCTTTCCGGCTGTTGCATAGGATGTGATGCTTTTTATTTTTTTCCCGAAGTCAGGGATCAGGATATTGTCATCCTCGTGGTTGAGAATATGTGCATAAACCTTATTTCCTTTGTAAGTAGTTACTCCCCAGCTTTTTGGAGGAACAGGGCCACCTCTTGTGCCATAAATTGTTTCGCCGTTTTTCTCCATCCATTTACCCATTTCTTTAAGGGTTGTTACAAATTCCGCTTGTATCATTCCGTTTGGCATTGGCCCGACATTAAGGAGGAAATTTGAATTGTATCCGGCAGCCTTAACGAGGTACTGAATAAGATTTTTGGTTGATTTATATTTCTTATCCTGCAGGTTGAATCCCCATGAATTATTCATTGTTTCACAGGTCTCAAGCGGTAACTGTCCAATTACCGACTCTCCGGCGAAACCGGTAGTATTGTGTCCGGGAAGGTCTTTTTCAAAAGCCTGGAAGTCTTCATCGGGTATTACTGCCCTGTGGTGGTTGTTCGAGATGAGGGCAGCCGGCTGAAGTGAGTGAATAAGTTTATATGTCTTTTCAAGACGCCAGTCAGCATCAATCTTGTCCCATACACCATCAAACCAGATACCTCCTATTTCTCCATAATTTGTCAGAAGCTCTGCAAGCTGTCCGTCCATATAATCAAGGTATTTGTACCAGTCGCCTGCTGCAGGCCTGCCTGCTCCCTGACCTGTTCTGCCGAGCGGGAAGTAATTTTCCTGGTACCAGTCGAGGTGTGAGTGGTAAAAAAACAGTTTGATACCCTGCTTGTGGCATTCATCAGCCAGCATCTTTATCACATCTTTTTTATACGGTGTCCTGTCAACGATATCCCAGTTGGTGAGTTTTGAATCGAACATTGCAAAACCGTCGTGATGCTTGCTAGTTATTGTTATGTATTTCATGCCAGCTGCCTTGACAAGCGCCACCCATTCGGCCGGATTATAGTTTATCGGATTGAAGAAATCCGGAAGTTTTTCATACGACTTTTTGTCGATCGACTGCTGGTTCATGACCCATTCACCATCACCAAGAACACTGTAAACGCCCCAATGAATGAACATTCCGAATTTCGCATCCTGGAACCATTCCCTCGCTTTCAGGTTCTCGGGTGTGGGAGTGTAGGTGCCCTGTCCATAAGATTCAACTGCCAGAATAAGCAGTAACGGTAGTAAGGTATTTTTTATCATAGTTTCATTACTTAATAATTTTCTTAAGCTTTCTTAGTGTCCCATGGTGTCCTGGTGTCTTTGTTGCAGGAAAAACTGCCACCAGGTCACTTAGGCACAAAGTCTCACAAAGGTGTTATATATTAATTAATCAGAATAGCCGGTCATTTTTTTGAACACTTCAAGCTGTTCTTTCATTGCCGCAATTGGATCAGAAGGTTCTGTCCGGCCTTCAAGAAGAATCCATCCCCTGTAATCAATTGCATTGAACAGGTCAAACAATTGCTGGTAAGGATAAGCGCCCTCGTTAAGTTCACGTACATGAACAGTATCTCCAAACCACTTTTTCACCGAGTTGAAATTGGCTTCCAGCCCGGGAGGCAGCAGATCCTGATCATTGCAGTTCCAGCACATCTTAACAGCAGGCTCTGTAACCTGCTCGAAGATAGCCTTCATCACAGGTATCTCCTGTGTTTTGTTCCCGTGAACCTCGACTCTTAACAGCTGTCCATGGTCACCTGCAAATTTTCCGGTCTCATTAAGTGAGGCAGCTATCTGTGCTATTGTTTTTTCTGCAGGCACATCAGCAGGCAGATCATTTGGTTTTACCTTGATCCCTGATGCTCCGATATCTGAACACAGCTTAATGTATTCCTTTGTCTGTTCAATATTCTCCCTGACTTTTGCAGGATCGGGTGAATGATATTCAAAATTTGATCCGTATCCGATGCATTTCACGCTGCTGTCGGCAAAGCGCTTTTTGACATCTGCGCGTTGTGAAGCGCTCAGACTGGTCTCAACACCATGTGCATGCTGTGTCCTTAATTCAACACCTCCATAACCGGCTGCTTCACAGTTTTTTATGATAGATGCCAGATCCCAGTTCTGAGCCCACAGGTAGGTCACAAGTCCGAACTGCATCTTCTCAGTGCTAATCCCTGAACAGGCTGTGAACTGCCGTGAAAGTGCAAGTCCTGCTCCAAGCGCCATACTGTTCCTTATAAATTTTCTTCGTGATATCATTTTATGCTGAATTTAGGTTCCTCTAAAATAAACATAATAGTTTACTTTTTACAATTATGGCAGTTCAAACACATAATATGATAAGGAGCATAAAATGCTTCTTGATATTTGACAGAATTTCATATTTTTATAAAAAAATGTGGCTATGAAGAAAATGAACCTTAATACACGTCGTGAGTTCCTGCAGAAGATGCTTTCAGCATCGGCAGTTGCAGGAATCTACCCATGGCTTTCAACAGCTGACGGGAATGGAATTCCGGTAAAAAAAGGCAAAATGCCGCTGAGGCCTCTCGGTAAAACAGGGCACATGGTAGGTATTTACAGCCTCGGGGGACAGGCCACTGTCGAGACTCCCGGCAAGGAGGATCTTGCTGTTCAGATCATTAACAGGGCTATCGACCTGGGAATAAATTATATTGATACTGCTGCCGGTTATGGAAGAGCCACGCCAACACTTACAAAAGCTGAAGCCCGTGGTACAAGCGAGAGAAATATTGGCCAGGTGATGAAAACAAGAAGAAATGAGGTCTTTCTTGCTTCCAAGACAGATGACCGTACCTATGATGGTTCAATGAGGCTGATAGAAAAATCACTGAAGAACCTTCAGACTGATCACCTTGATCTCTGGCAGGTTCACAACGTTAAGAAGGCTGAGATTACTGAACTTGACAAATGGTTCACTGCCGGTGGCGTTGTTAAGGCAATGGAGAAAATGAGGGATGAGAAGGTGATCAGGTTCATTGGCTTTACAGGTCATGAGGGTCCTGATGTGCTTAAAGCAATGGCTGAGAGGTATCCTTTTGATAATGTGCTTGTTGCGTTGAATGCTGCAGATAAGCATTACGATCCGTTTATTGAGAAATTCCTGCCCACCGCCGTATCAAAGGGTATGGGCATTGTAGGCATGAAGATACCGGCACGTGACAGGATTTTTGCCCATGGAGGGATAATAACAATGAAGGAAGCCATGGAGTATGTTATGTCCTTACCGATAAGCACAATTATTGTTGGTCTTGATGACATAAAACAGCTTGAGGAAAACATAAAAATTGCTGAGAATTTCAAACCTCTTACTGCTGACCAGCTGCTTGCAATCGAGGCAAAAACAAAACCTTATTACAAGGAGATCATGTTCTTTAAGCTGCTATCCGAATGGCCTGCAGAGTGGTAGTATTGACAGCCCTTATTTTGCTTTCTGCCTGCAGGGAAAATAAAACAACTCCTGCTGCTGATAATAAAACAATAAGCTTCAGCGATGACAGTACACTGATTTTTAACGGGTCATCACTTGACAGTTGGGAAATAACCAACTTCGGTCCACAGGGTCCGGTTTCAGTTTCAGGCGATGAGCTTATACTTGGAATGGGAGAGGGATGTACCGGTGTGACTTATAAAGGCAGCGTTCCCTTAAATAATTATGAAATTTCACTTGAAGCACGCAGAAGAGAAGGAAATGATTTCTTCTGCGGGATAACTTTTCCTGTTCAGACTGAATTTTGCACGTTTATTGCAGGAGGTTGGGGTGGAGCTACTGTAGGACTGAGTTGCATAGACGGGAAAGATGCTGCTGAAAATGAAACAACCACCCTGCGTAACTTCGAGAGAAACAGATGGTACGGAATAAGGATCCGGGTCACTGACAATATGATAGAAGCATGGATTGATAACGAGAAGGTAGTTGCGCTTTCATCAAAAGGGAAAAAACTATCTGTACGGGCTGAGGTGACCTTGTCAAAACCTCTGGGACTTGCATCATGGAATACTGTTGCCGGGATCAGGAACGTGAGGCTGAAGGAGATTTAGCCGGCAGTTGGCAGGAGAAGTAAAGGCATAATGACTAAAAAATATTTTAAAATGAAAAAAATTGTTTTCACACTCGTAGGTTTATTTGTATTGTTCACTTGTCTTAATGCACAGTATTATAAGCTTATAACAGTCCCTTCAGGTACAAAAATCATAGAAAGATTTCCTCCTTCAGTGCGATATTTTTATCCCGCTTTTTCTGAAGGAAGTGTTGTCCTTAAAAACGGAACCGCAAATAAAAGTATTCTAAATTTTAATGTTCTGACAGGTGAAATTGAATTCATCCAGGACAATGACACTCTGGCAATAAAGCAAAAAGTTAATTTAGGCATGGTGCTGATTCAACAGGATACTTTTATTTACCGGGGTGAATTCTTCCGCAAAATTCACAGCGGAAAACCGGTGATTCTTGAACGTGATGCAATAAATCTCAAAGAAATAGTCAGGATGGGTGCAATGGGGCAGCCAAACCGGACCTCGGCTGTAGAGTCATATAATTCAATGAATTACAAGAGTAATATGTATGCGATAAATCCTGATGCCGATATGGAATTCAGGAGGGAACTTGAATTTTTTGTTCTGATGAATGACGGTGAACTTGTTCAGTTGAGAAAGAAAACAGTCACTGAGCTATATCCCTGGAACGCATCTGAAATTCAGAAATTCATGAAGTCGAACAAAACAAATTTTGAAAAGAGAGAGAGTATACTTCAGCTGGCTGAATTCCTTTCAGGCCTTTAATACCAGCTTTCTATCATAATCAGCGAAGTCGGATCAAAATTAAAGCACCAGGAATATGAAGAAAATCATGTTATTTATTGCCGGAGTTGCATTGCTGGCCTCCTGTAAAACCAATCAGTTATATCTGAATGTTGTGGAACCGGCCCCGGTGACAATACCTCAGGATGTTAAAAATGCCGGCATAATAAACAGGTATCTGCCTACAGATGAGAGTAAGGTAATTGATGCTATTGACAGGACCCTGTCACTTGAAGGAAAAAATCTCGACAAGGATGGTGCAGCAGAAAGTATTAATGGATTGAAAGAGGAACTATCAGCAAATGAGCGCTTTGCTGAAGTAAAGGTTATTGATGATATTAAATTCAAAACTCCGAAACTTACTGTTTTCCCTGCTCCCCTTACATGGGAGATAGTTGACATGATTTGCCGGGAACAATCTGTAGATGCGCTGTTTGCGCTGGAAAAATATGATACTGATACACACATTGATTATTCAACTTCAAAAAGAGAAGTCAAGACACCTCTCGGAAATATTCCTGCCATCGAACACCATGCCAACATGCAGACAGTTGTGAAAACCGGCTGGAGGATCTATTACCCTGCAGGAAAAGCTATCCTTGATGAATATATTTATAATGAGTCTATTAACTTTTCAGGTTCAGGCATAAATCCTCTTGTAGCTGCTGCAGCGCTCATAGGAAGAAAAGATGCTGTTAACCAGGTGAGCAATAAAGCCGGCAGGGGATATGCAATACGTATTCTGCCTTACCAGATAAGGGTTACACGGGATTATTTTGTAAAGGGAACAGGCAATTTCAAGGTTGCAAAGCGCAGGGCACAGATGGGTAAGTGGAATGAAGCGGCAGAACTATGGGAAAAGGAGACCGATAACGGAAAGGGTAAAATAGCTGGAAGAGCCTGCTATAATATGGCTATAATCAATGAGATAAACGGCGATCTTGATGCAGCGCTCAAATGGGCCCAGAAATCTTATGAGGATTACAACAACAAGCTTGCCCTGCATTATACGAGGATACTTGAAAACAGAAAGTATAAGAATGAGGTTCTGAATCAACAGTAATCTCTTTCAGGAAAATAAGTCTATTTACTTTCAGGCAGTAATTGTGCCTGATTAATTTTCATTGCTGCTGTTCTAAGCAGGTTTGCAATCTTTTCTTAACTTAGTAACCTTTCAGATTAATATCTTAATAATCTAATAACTACCTGATCTATGAAAACTGTTTCATTATTTTTCGCAACACTTCTGGTGACACTTATGTTCACCTCATGCAAACCTCAGACTGCTCCTGTGGCAGCTCCCGTAAAAACCGATATCTCCGAATTTATCGGACAATGGACAATAGATGTTGAAGGTGGCGGCGTAAGCTGGCTCGAAGTCACACAGCAGGATGGTTATCTCGATGGTAAACTGCTCTGGATTGGAGGAAGCGTCCTCCCTGTCGGTTCAGTATTTCTCGAAAAAGATCATATTCTTGTTGTACAGCGTACAAATAATATTGTAAGGGAAAAGGATGAGAAAAACAATCCCGTTAAAACACAGCAGCTTACAAACTGGCTCGAAGTTGTTAAGAATGGTGATAAAATAGAAGGTATGCTTCTGAATCCGAAAAGCAACGGGCTTGGTGTTGATACAGCAAGATTCACAGGTACAAAGCTTCCTGCTCCTCCTGCAACCCCCGACCTTTCGAAGGTAAAATATGGTGAACCAGTCACCCTGTTCAATGGCAAGGATCTTGCCGGATGGAAACTTGTTAATGAAAGCTCCAAAAACGGCTGGACAGTGACCGGCGGCGTTCTTTCAAATAGCCCTGTTCAGGTTGAAGGCCAGCCTCATGTATATTATGGAAACCTCAGGACTGAACAGGAATTTGAGGATTTCAACCTTAAGCTCGAGGTTAATATTCCTGAGGGAAGCAATAGCGGTGTATATCTGAGGGGTATGTACGAGATACAGGTTGTCGACTCTTATGGAAAGGCTCTTGATCCTCATAATATGGGTGGCCTGTACAGCAGGGTTTGCCCGACTGTAAGCGCAGAGAAAAAGGCAGGACAATGGCAGTCAATGGACATGACCCTGTGCGACAGGCATGTGACTGTGGTTCTTAACGGTGTTAAGATAATTGATAATCAGCCGGCTTATGGTCCTACAGGTGGTGCAATCATCTCTGATGTATTCAAGGCAGGTCCTATCTACCTCCAGGGTGATCATGGTACTGTTAACTACAGGAATATTGTGCTTACCCCAATTGTAAAATAATGGAAAGTTCCAGGTCAACACGCCGTGAATTCATTGGTAAAGCCGGTTTGGTTACAGCCGGAGTATCTCTTGGTGTTTCTTCCCTGAGCGCTGCAAGCTATAACAGGGTGATGGGTGCCAATGAGAAAATAAGAATGGGATTCATAGGTGTAGGCAACAGAGGTTCGCAGTTGCTTAAACTGTTTATGGATCAGCCTGACCAGGAGGTTGCAGCCCTCTGCGACATCTATGAGCCATATCTTAAGCGCGACAGAAGCACTGTGGATCAGAGGTACCTTGCAATGATGCCGGGCCAGATTCCCAAAATGGGAGAACAGTTTCCCGTAAAGCCCGAACTTTACACTGATTTCAGGAAGTTGCTGGAAAACAAGAATATAGATGCTGTGTGTATTGCTACTCCTGATCACTGGCATGCAATAATGTGCATCGCAGCTGTTCAGGCAGGAAAAGATGTTTATGTTGAGAAACCTCTGACAAACACTCTTGTCGAAGGACGGAAGATGGTTGAAGCTGCTGAAAAAACTAAAAGAATTGTGGCTGTTGGTCTCAACAGGAGAGGTAATGTGGTATTCCAGAAACTGGCTAAGGAACTTGCTGCCGGCAAACTGGGAAAGATATCAGTAGGACGTGCAGCACGGATAAGTAACATGGCTCCTGATGGTATTGGAAAGCTCAAACCCGAAAATCCTCCCAAAGATTTCAACTGGGATATGTGGCTTGGTCCGCGGGCATACAGACCATATCAGTACAATATTGCGCCTTATATGTTCCGCTGGTGGAGCGAATATTCAAGCCAGATGGGTAACTGGGGTGTGCATTACATGGATGCAATCCGCTGGATGATGGGAGAGAAGGCCCCTGTTGCAATAACAGCGCATGGTGGAAAATATATTCTCGATCATGATGCTGATATCCCTGATACAATGCAGGTTACATTCGAGTTCGCTTCTAAAAAGCTAATATCTTTTGGAATATATGAAGCAACAGGCGGAGATATCTTTCCCTATGGTGAACTGGAATTAAGGGGAACAAAAGGTAATGTATATGCTAATGAGAGAGGTTATAAAATATTCCCCTCATCTGCAGGACAGTTTCAGAAATGGAGCAAACAGGTTGAAGAAGAGGAGTTTAAGAATCCAAGCAAGATACTCGATGATGGCAGCAGCGCTGACTCAACATCCGGCCTTATAAGGAATTTCCTCGATTGCATCAAATCAGGAAACCAGCCCTATTGCAATCTTGAGGAGGGTCACAGGTCAACTTCCTTTGCCCACCTAGCCAATATTGCTGTGGCAACAAAGGAGAGACTCCTGTGGGATGCTGATAAAGAGAGGTTTACAAACAGTGAAAAGGCCAACAGCATGCTTCAGTACGAGTACAGATCACCCTGGAAACTTTAAAAGACAAGATGCAAACACGCAGAGAATTTATAACTAAGGTTTCAGCTGCATCAGCTGCTGCTGTATTATCTCCGGGGAAGTTTATTACAGCCCCGGTAACTTCTTCTTCCCCGGCAAAAATAAAAATAGCAGGGGTAAGCACAAATTTTGAGAGGGAACCCCTGATACGCCCTTTCGGGTTCAAGGGAGGTTATATGACAGAAATATGGCAGTCAGTTGCCTGGATGAAGAGTGAATCGGGAAATCATTCAACAGGTCTGTGCTCCCAAAGCGTTTTGTGGTCTGATGCTTCAGTATTCGCATCGCATTCTGAAAGTGGTGGCAACTCCCTTATGTATGCAATGACAGAAAGGGCAATGCAGATTATTAACGGCCAGACTTTCACAAATCCTGTTGATCTTCTCGACCAGCTCTATCCTGAAATTTATGAGTATGGTAAGAAAGTAACAGCAAATCCTGCTCTCAGGAAGACGTTCGCACTGAATGCCCTTGTAGCTGTGGATAATGCTGCCTGGCTGCTCTATGCTAAAGAGAACAATATCAATACTTTCGACAACCTGATTCCGGCAGCATACAAGCCTGCACTTTCGCACAGGCATGCAAGGGCAGCAGGCATACCCCTGATGGCATATTCAATACCAATCGAAGAGATAAAAGCAGCAACAGGGCAGGGATACTTTTTCATGAAGATAAAGATTGGCCAGCCCGGATCACAGGAAGAAATGCTGGAAAAGGATAAAGCCCGTTTATCGGCAATTCACAAGGCAATAGGTGATGTGCGGACCTCATATACGAAAAATGGTAAGCTGCCATATTACTTTGACGCAAACGGGAGATATGAGTCGAAAGAAACCCTTTTGAAACTTATCGATCATGCGAAAAAAATCGGAGCCTTCGATCAGATTGCAATAATTGAGGAGCCATTCCCTGAAGAGTACAGGGCAGATGTGAAGGATATACCTGTAAGGCTCGCAGCTGATGAATCGGCGCATACTGTTGAGGATGCACTTGAACGCATCGAAATGGGATATAAGGCTGTGGCGCTGAAAGCCATCGCCAAGACTCTCAGCATGACAATGAAGATTGCCCAGGCAGCTTATGAAAAAAACATACCTTGTTTCTGTGCCGACCTTACTGTGAATCCTGTGCTTGTCGACTGGAACAAGAATGTTGCTGCAAGACTGGCTTCATTTCCTGGTATTGGTGATCTTGGGCTTGTGGAGAGCAATGGTCATCAGAATTATCGTAACTGGGAAACGATGAAAAGCTACCATCCCCGCAGAAACGGCAAATGGGTTGATGTGAAGAATGGTGTTTACGAGCTTGATGATGAGTTCTATTCTTCAGGCGGAGGCATCTTTGATCCCATGCCTCATTATGAAGAAATGTTTAAAGCTCATCTTTAACTGAGAGCTGCCCTGTGTATCATTGAACTGCACAGATAATATCTAAATTTTGAGTCTTTGTATATCAATGAGGTTACTCTATAACCCTCTGTGATCCTCTGTGTTCCTCTGTGTCCCTCTGAGTAACTTCTTAATTTCTAATCACCAATACAATATATTTCAGATGAGGTTCTTATAATCAGCCTGTCTCCTGAAATAGCAGGAGTGGCCTGTATCTCCCCTTTAAGCTTGTTCTTTGCAACAAGCTCATATTTTCTTCCCTCCCTTATAACTGATGTCTCTCCGCTGAGGGAGGTAAAGTATATGAGTCCGTTTGAATATACCGGTGATGAATTGTATCTGCCGGTCATTTTTTGTGTATAAACAATTTTTCCGGTCTTTGCCTCCAGGCATCTCAGCTGGTTTTTTGTGTTGACAGTGTAGATCAGTCCATCCTTTATAAGAGGTGTAAGAAGTTGAAGTATAGGCTCCTTCAGCCTCCAGACTATATGAGTTGAGCTTATGTCCCCTGTACCTGAAGGATCGACCGCAAGCAGTTCACAGTACTGTCCACCGCCAGGTTCAGTAACAAAACCTGTATAGAAAAATACTAGTCCGTTTTCAAAGAAGGGCATTGAAATAGTCGAGTCTTCGCCCTGGATAACCCTCCATACTTCTCTGCCGGTTTTTACGTCATAGGCAATACAGACAGCTGAACCGTTAGATATCAGCAGATCCCTTCCGTTAACACTGATTACAATCGGTGTGATATAGGCCTTTTTTCCGATTGGTTGCAGTTTGTCATACAGTTCCTTTGGCCTGTCTGTCTTCCAGATTGTTTTGCCGGTCGTTTTGTCAAGTGCTGCAATATATTGAACATCAGTTCCTTCAAGATGAAGTATCAGCATGTTTTTATAAATAACAGGTGAAGAGGCGGGTCCCTGTACATGTTCGCAGTTCAGGTCATTCCTTTTCCAGATCACGCTCCCGTCTTTTGTGCTCAGACATGCTGTACCTGTTGTTCCGAAATGAATATATACCAATCCCTCTTCAATGCAGGGAGTGGGAGTGGCATAACTGTTCAGATCGTGCTTGCCGTAAATTTTATCCTGCTGGAAAAGCTTAATGCTGTAAAGCTCTTTTCCGGTTTTCAGGCTGTAGCACAGTGCATACATTTCTTTTCCTTCAGGAGTGGCAGAAGTTATCCATACCTGCTCTCCCCATATAACAGGAGACGACCATCCTTTGCCCTTTACGCTTGTTTTCCAGACTATATTCAGTGAGTCATTCCACTTCTGAGGAATATGATTTCCGTGAGCGATGCAGTTAAGGTTTGAGCCTCTGAAGTGGCTCCAGGTTGTTTCCTGTCCGTATGATACAACTGAAATAAACAGGAGTAGGCAAATCAGTACTTTAATCTTCATGTTATTGATTTTATCTGGTCTTTAAGATTATCAGCATCGAATACTTTTTTCCAGTCGGGCTTTATGAATTCATTTAGTCCTCTCTGGAGGGCTTTATTTGCAGCATCAGAGAATACTGCTCCCGGCAACTCATTGAAGAGCACAGCCATCTGTATCCTCAGGTGTCCGAGCAGGAAATCACGCGCTGCATCTGCCGGAACTCCTTTTTTAATTACCTCCTCAAGTCCCTGTCTAATCACATAAACACATGTTGAAGCTAGTGTCTCAACAAGAGCAGGTTCCAGTAATCCCATCTGCTCAACGCTTATCCTGTGGCATCGGTAGATTGGCGCATAAAAGGTGCGTGCAAGCTTCTCACCTCTTTCATAGTCTGAATCAGGGCCATTCATCAGAGAACACACAATAGACTGCTTTGCAGCTACACCTCCGAAATGATCCTTCATCTTTTCCTCTTCGGCCTCCCAGTTAAAAATTGAAGGATGACAGGGATGTGTTATGAAACAGCCCACATCAGGCCTGGCTTTTAGTTTTCCGGCCAGAGCTGCTGCCGGATCGAGGGTTATTGCCAGAGAACTGCTCTTCATCATTGGAATTATCTCTCCCGATACTTTTTCAAGAGCAACATCGGGAACTGCCAGAATTACAATATCTGATTCTGCTATGCATTTATCTGCCTGTGAAACAGATACGCCTTTTTCTTTCAGTTTCTCAATACCCTGTTGACTTAGTTCAAGATAAAACATTTCATAGCCTGAATTCTTCAGGTTATGAGTTAAACGGAGACCCATTTTCCCTCCTGCGCCGACTAATGTAACCTTTTGCATGATTTTACGTATAATTCTATTTGAACTCTTCTATCATTATTTTTCTTCCTGTTTCTGCAGATTTATAACATGCCCATATCAGCCTGACTGTCTCGAGGTTATCCTCCCCTGTATTTTCCGCCTTGCCTGTGCCTTTTATCGCTTCCAGAATATTCGTGTTTATGTGTATTCCGCTTTCATGGTTGACAATGTAATCAGGATCAGCCCATTGATAGGAGGGAAAGGTGACAGTTTCCGAAACTGTTTTGTCCCTTGTAGTTGTTCTTATTTCAAAACCTGGTCCAAGGTAAACCGAACCTTTTTCTCCCTCGGCAAGTATATGAACTGTTGAAAAGGCATCATGCTCAACAACAGAAGCATACGACATTTCCGCATAGACAGGTATGCCGCTTCTCATGTTCATGAGCACAACTGCAAGATCTTCACCCTTTATACCTTTGTTTATGGCTCTTGTTTCGCACCAGAGTTCTTTGCATTCTCCGAAAAGAAATCGAGTCACATCGAGGATGTGTGAACCCATGTCGGTGAGTATGAAATGATCGAGCTCTCTCAGGAAAGGCTGGTTGTCAAATACAGGGTATCCTGACAGGAATGATACTCTCGCCTTAAACGTTTTACCAATCACACCGGAATCAAGAATCTGTTTAAAGCGTCTCACAGGAGCCTGCCACCTGTAGTTCTCATGTATGTAAAGTCTTGCTCCTGCTTTAATACAGGTATCAACAATATCCTTCGCGGTCTCAAAATCTGGGGCCATTGGTTTCTGGCAGATAATATGCCTTACCCCATGCTTCACAGCCATCTTTACAAATTTTGCATGGGTATCGACGTCTGTAATGATATCAGCAAAGTCGGGCTTTTCTTTTCTGAACAGCTCCTCTGCATCATCATAAATATGAGGTACATTAAAATACTCAGCAATTTTCTCTGCTTTGGACCTTGTTCGGTTGTAAACGGCAATCAGTTCAATATCTGCAAGTTCACTCCAGGCGCCAATCTGAAATTTCGACCAGAAGCCACAGCCAAGTACAGCCAGTTTAAGTTTTTCCATAGATTATATGATTATTTTCCTGAGGTAATCAACACTTTCCTTTGCCCAGGCTTCTTCTTTTTTTATTGTTGCATCAATATTAGTCTCAGGTGGAGTCCAAAGTTCAAGGATGGCGCTGTTACACCTCCCTGTTTCATTCAGCTTTTTCACAACATCACTTATATTAAGCATGCCTTTACCTGCAGGAGTGCCTTCAATTGATATTCCCATTTTATGCGAAAGTCGTCTAATCGAAAAATCCTTCACGTGGAAATTAATTGTATATGGTATCAGGATTTTAGCAACTTCCTCAAAGCCTTCGCCGGCACCCATGGAGTTTACAGAATCGAGACAGATTCCAACCAGATCACTTCCGGTATCCTGAATTATCTTTTCAAATTCCCTGGCCTTAAGCCTGTCGTGGTTTTCGAGGGCTAGTTTAATTCCGGCCGACCTGAATTCAGGCAGGAGTTCCCGAATAATTGCAACAATATCCCTCAGCCCTGGTTCAAAGCCCTGGCTGTCAATTACCATTCTCAGGACAGGTGATCTCAGAAATGAAGCCGTTTTCAGGCATCGAATTGTGTGTTCAGTCTGCAGCCCTCTGCCTCCCATTTCAATGTTCACATTCCTGCTGTCGGCATAATTAAGCAATACAGAAAGCTTTTCAGTATCCCAGGTTTCAAGTGGAAGATTATCAGCTATCTGTACAAGGTTCAGTCCGAGTTCACAGGCCTTGTCAACAAGAGCTTTAGCTGAGAGTGGTTTAGCCGGCAGAGACCCCGGGACTCCCACAGCCCAGGTATATGTATATGAGCTGATTCCAGGTATCATAGCTTTTCTAAGGCAGTTCAAATCCTTTTGCAACATCATCGAGGATAAGTATCCAGTCATTGCCTCTTCCCCCTGATGGAGGATTGAATTTTCTGGGCCTCATATCATCAATAGTCTCAATGAGAGTTGATTCTCCTGTACGCGGATCGTACCAATAGGCATGCAGACCCCCGGCACCAAGTTTATTGATGTCTATTGTTGCACTCATTCCTGTCGGGAAATAGATAAAGGCATAGCCATCGCCCCTGGTGGCAACAACATAATCAGTATCAGGATAGTATGATGGCATAATCAGGGTCTGATCGGGATAACGGGAAGTGAAAGGTCTTGCCTCAATTAACTTCCGTGCATAAATAAGCTGTTTAGCGCCCGGAAGATCCAGAACCTCCGTCCAGTTATGCCTTGCCAGTCCCACAGCTTCCTTGTCCTGTGTTTTCATCTGCCATATCGGGTGACAGCCGTAAGTATGACCAAATGAACCGCTGAACAGGTTCCAATAGAGTGCCTGCCTTACATCTGCATCATCAAACCATCCTAGTACTTCCGGATTCCAGTTCACAGGGTGGTCCTCATATCTTGGTTCGCCGTCAAAGCATGGTTTTACAGGATTTAGGCCGTAATCCCTAACGATGATTTTCTTATAAATTGAATAACTTCTCTGACCATGGCCTGTCTGGCACATATTGAAATCAAGCCAGCTTTCATTATGAAACCATTCCGATGAACTTCTTTCTCCGCCCGGATGGTAAGTCATAAGGTGATTATTGTCAACTGATTTGATGCCTTCAGCCATTGCTTTCCATACCGGAAAGTTATCACCTCCGCCTTCGCGGTCACCTCCGATAATCCAGATAATGTTTTTGCTGTCCCTGTACCTGCTGCCTATCCACTGACCGTATTTATAGGCATTCTCCTTGTTGAAGATCTTAGGACCCTTGCCCCATCGCTGGGGATCTACCTTATCGCCCCAGGTAGGAAGCAAGCCTATATAGAGTCCTTTCTCAGCAGCCTTGACAATAACCCAGTCAACATGCTTCCAGTATGCTTCATCCGGTTTTAAGGGATCGTTATTGATAAGCGGCCTGTTACCCTCCATGTTCGGAGTGTTCAGTCCGTCAAGTTCTGCCAGTGCTACTGCCTGTATTACAGTGAAGCCTTTTGCCCTGCGGTTTTCAAGATATTTCTCCGTATCCTTTTTGTCAAGCCTGTGGAAGAGTTCCCATCCTGTGTCCCCGAGATAAAAGAAAGGAGTTCCGTCATCATGGATAAGAAACCTTCTGTTTTCAGAAATCTTAAGCTTTCCATGGGAAAAATCAACGGAAGGCCCCTGCCACGATGGTTGAGAATAGCCTGGATTTGATACCAGTAAAAGTAAAATTGTCGTTACAATCGTATTTTTCATGTGTTATATTATTATATATCAATATTTTATTTATAATTTAATCAGAACCCACCCCTGCCCCTCCCGGGAGGGGAGCCCCAAACGCCTGATGCCTTAATCACGCAAACCTTGAATAAACGATCATCACCAGGCCAATCAGGTAAAATGTGAACATGAGTGCCAGCAGCAGGTTTGTTCCTTTCGGGGCATCTTTAAATTCCTTCCATACAAATATGCCCCATAAAGCTGCCACAACAGGTGCTGAATTGCTCAGCCCGTAAGAGATGGCAGGACTGGCTGCTCCAACTGCCATGAAGCTTACAGAGTTTCCAAGACACCAGATGGCTCCTCCGAGCATGCCAAGTAGATGTGTCCTTGTGTCAGCCCTGAACCATTCAGAAAACCTGACAGGTGTTCCTTCAACAGGTCTGGCCATGAAGACGGGATTTACTATTGCTGTACTGACCAGTGCACCTATTGAGAAGAAAACCACTGCTGTATATGAGCTTATTTTTCCGGCATCAGCGGGACCAAAATCGGTCGCCAGGGATGATGCCACAAACCTGTAAAAGAATGCAATGCATAGGCCGGCTGCAAAAGCGAGCGCTATGCCTTTAAATGAGGGCTTTTTCTGCTGGCTGGCAAGTTTCCTGTACGATTGCATGCTGACAAGTATTGCAAGAATTATTACTCCTGTGCCTCCGAAAAGCAAAACAGGATTACCTTCAGGTTTGCCTATATAATTAATTAGTATTCCAAGTGTCCATCCTATACCCCCGCCTATAGGAAATGCCACCGACATACCTGCAACGGAAATTGAGGCTACAAGAAGCAGGGTGCCTATGTTCCAGATAAAGCCGCCAAGTGCTGCCGAGAAGAGGTTTCCTGCATCAGCCTGGGCAAGGTCGGGGAAAAAACTGCGACCCTGGTTCCCGAAACTTCCGAATGTGAAAGCCATTATCAATGAAAATAATATTATGCCGAGAGAATAATCCCAGTAAAACAGCTCAAACCTCCATTCCTTTCCAATCAGATTCTGCGTGTTTTGCCATGATCCCCAGCAGACCATTGCAACAAAACACAGAAAAACTGCCAGCGAATAGTTTTGTACAAGTACCATTTGTATTATTATTTATAGGTTAATAGTGAAGGTAACTTTATTTATTAATTATTCCTTCAATGAAGGTAACCGAAAATGGCCCGGTATTCAGATTGTTAAGGTCATCTGGTTTATCCTTTTTGCAGTTGATAATCCAGGATGGATCGTTGCAGGCAGCTTCAAATGATTCTGTTTCAAGGCTGTACAGGACGGCATTTTCAATTGCAATATCAAGTGATACTGTCTGGAACAGGTGACTGAAATTCATCAGCGCAATCTTTATCTGTTGTCCCTTTCTAAGTGCCAGTACCTCAATGCTGAGTGGCGACGAACTGTAACTTTTCACAATCCCGAAGGTTTTATCGGACAGTATCCATTTAAACAGATGGTATACAGGGAACAGCATCCCCGGTTTTGTTCTGAAACTGTCAGACCACCTTGTATCATAAATGCCCTGCATTATGCCTCTTTCACCTGCTGTTTCATGATAAGTAACTGCAGAGACTCCTGATTCGGCAAGATACTTAAAGCTTCCTGCAGTCCAGCAGGCGCCGAAAAGCGACATTAGTCTGCTGTCAGCCTGGGGAGGAAACTTCCCGGAACTGCATGGTACTTCATAGTTCTCAATACTGGCATTGAAACGTCTCTGAATATTAACAGGCGAAACCCTAATCAGCTTTTCACCTGCAAAGGCTCTGGCGCTCTCAATTGCATATTGCTGTGCTTTCAGGTTTTCAACAAGAGTGCCGTTGTCTGATGCATGTTCCTGAGGATGAACAGCGAAGCTGATGAAATCGGCATTAGTGAGCTTATCTTTCTGTCTGTTGAGTTGTGCAAAGTTTGCATTTGTACCTGTACCTGCCTTTATTGAGGCACTGTATTTTTTCAGGACTGAATATGAATGTTGCGCAACATTCTCAGGAGTGAGCTGCAGGTTTTTATGAAAGATGGTAACAATTGCTTCTTTTAATCCTTTTCTTCCTAACCATTCGGTGAAATCGTCAAGCTGCTTCAGATAATTGTCGTCAGGAAAAAGAATGAATTCATTTATGCAGCCAGTCTTTTCAGCTTCCTCCAGCGCTCTGTCTGCCGGAATTCTCCAGTTTTCGTCGAATAAGTAAATATCAGTTCTGTAATGACTGAATCCGATCTCTTTTATCAGGTTCAGCTCAGAGTCTTCCAAAGCTTCAGGCCTTGTTGACCTTCCAATTCCTGTTGCAGGCAAAGGAAGAGCGGTACCTGTTTCAATGCTGATCCTGGTTCTTTTTACGGCTTCTGGAGATAAAACTGTATTGTTTACAACATTGAAGACCACTTTCTGACTCAGAGTCTGACCTTTTTCAAGTCTGACAGGAAAGGGAAGATGAAGAGGTGTGGAGTAGGTTTTGAAAGAGGCATCAGTCCAGTTGCGCTGGTCTTCAGTTTCAAAGATATCACCGGTGAATTCAATATTACATTCACATCCTTTTGATATCCAGCTCATTGCTTTTATATCAATAAATGGCTGCTCTGCACTTATCGCAGTTGGGAACTGCAGTTTTTCCGGTTGTCCGTCGCTGTGTGTAATTGTACAGTCTTCTCCGGCGCAGCCTTCGACAGGATGTAAAATGCAGAAGCCAATACGGTTCTTTTCACTTGCCTCGGTTATTTCACCGGTAAATTCAAAAGTTATTGAATTATCATTTTTCCCCGTCAGCTCATAGTCTGCTTTAAGGCTGATCCTGTCGCCTTTATAAATGCAGCTGTATTTAATCCGGAATGAATCTGTGTTTCTCGTAATCTGTTCTGAAGTAATTTCTGGTACAATTGTCAGCCAGTTCCTGTCTCTTACTGCCGGATATATCATTCTCAGTATTTCATTTCCCCCGGCAGAAATAAACCTTAAATTGCCATTCTCATACAGCATATCCAGTATCCCTGCTTTGAGCTTCATTGATGGTTTCTGAATATGACCACCACACCATATATGTCTGATATCCAATGACATTATTGTCAGAAGGAAAGATTTTTAAGATAGTCGCCGGATGATTTAAGGCAGGCAAGGCCATCCGGGACATTGTCTCTCTCAACAAAATAGTGTTTTATTCCCTGCAAATCAGCTTCCCTGAAGAGTGAGGGGAAATCAATTATTCCGCTTCCGGGACATTCAAAATCCTGTGCTTCTCCGGGTGCCATATCCTTAACATGCAAAACAGGAAATCTTCCGGGATATTTCTTCATGACTTCAAGCGGAACGGCACCGCCTTTTTTGACCCAATACAGATCCAGTTCACAGAATACAAGATCCTTATCGGTATTATTCATGAGGTAATCGAAAGGCAATACGTTATCCATCTGAAGAAATTCCTTATTATGATTGTGCCAGCAAAGTATTAGTCCGTTATCTGCGCATACCTTTCCGAGATAATTCAGCCGTGTGGCACTTTTTTTACAATCTTCCGGTGAAAAGGGGCCTCCTGTGTACCAGGGCCAGTAGACAACAGCATATTTAACTTTCAGACTTTTAAGAAGTTTTATGCTGTTTTTCAGTTCATCTTCTCCCGCCTTAAATTCGAATCCTCCTGCCGGAAGGCTCATTCCTATGCTATCGAGATAATCAAGAAAGCTTACTGCCGAGTCGCCCATAAAGTTGCCGGTTTCAATCTCAGTGAAGCCATAAGATGCTGTTTGTCTGAGAACTGACTTCCAGTCTCCTTTGAGCTCTTTGCCGATAATTCCGCTTATAAAACCGAAATTTTTCAGCTTCTTCTTTCCTTCAACCGAAAATGCATCAAATGAAAGCATTGCTGCAGAGGCTGCAAGGGCTGTTGTTGAGATAAATTTTCTTCTTGTTATCATAGAGTTGCTTTTTTTTATTTACCACGGAGTTACACAGATTTTCACGGAGTTCACATGGAGTGAAAACAGTGTAACTTTATGTTCAACACCGTGTTACTCAGTGGTAAAAAATCAAATATTATATTGAAGGCAAGGTCCAGGGTTTACGATAAATTGGAGTAATAAGCTGGTTTGCCTTTTCACTGTTTGTAAACCTGTTGTTTGCATCATCCCATAGCAGCATCGATTCTCCGCATCTTGCTGCTATGTTGGGAATATGTACATGCAGGGCTGCTGCTCTTCCTATTGCTGGTGTGCAAACGGGCTTCTGCCTCGATCTTATGCAATCTATAAAGTTTTTTGCATGTTCAGCATGTGATTCCTTTCCTTCTGTAAATTTATATTCATCTGTCTTTCCTTTCTTTGCCTGGCTATCCCATTCAGGCCTGAGAATTAGCTTGTTCCGGTCAACTGTAATTGTCCCATTGTCGCAAACGAATGCAAGGCCGTAAGGTGAATCGTAGGGTCCGCTCTGTATCCCTGCCGTCATATCCCAGTTGATTACAAAATCATTGTTGGGATAGATTATATTCATTGAATCGAATGTTTCACGCATTCTGGGTTCTTCGGATGTGTTTGCCCCGTACACGAGTACTTTTTCGGGACCTTTTGTAATATTGCCTGCCCACAGTGCAATGTCGAGAAGGTGAACACCCCAGTCCGACATCAGTCCGCCGCCGTAGTCCCAGAACATCCTCCAGATCCCATGGAACCTGTTTTTGTTGAAAGGCCTCATAGGAGCTGGTCCGAGCCACATGTCAAAATCAACACCTGCAGGAACAGGTTCATCAGGTATCACAGGAAGACCAACTCCATAAGTGAAATTGGCCCAGATATTAACCCTTCTGAGCCTGCCCGTTTTTCCGGAATTAATAAGCTCAATTGTTTTAGGGAAAATGAAACTGCTTCTTTGCTGCTGTCCCACCTGTACAACTCTTTCCCCGTAATAATCTGAGGCTTTTACAATAATATTGCATTCAGCTATTGAATTAGCCATAGGCTTTTCAACATAAACATCCTTGCCGGCCTGAAGTGCATATACTGCCATAAGACAATGCCAGTGGTCGGGTGTGCCAATAATTACTGCATCTATATCCTTCTGTTCCAGCAGCTTTCTGAAGTCCTTGTATAGCTTCGGCTTCTGATTGAATTTTTTCTGAAGGTCTGCAGCTTTCTCATTGAGGACATTTTCATCAACATCACAAAGTGCAACACAGTTCACACCCGGATTGGCCAGATGCTGCTGAAGGTCTCCATAGCCCATGTTTCTGCAACCGATAAGACCGATATTTATGCTGTCGGAAGGGGAGGAGTAAATTTTTGAAGCATCCGTAAAGCCTGCTAATCCTGCTCCGGCAGTAGTCAGTGCAGTTGTGGCAATGAATTTTCTGCGATCCATGTTCTGTTTTATTTTTTGTTTTGAATATACGTATATCAGGTAAGTGTCTTAACTTTAATGCATATTAACCATAAATATATAATGAAAAAAGCAATTGCATTGTTAACTGCGGTTTTAATTATTGCACTAAACTCCTGCAAAAACAATCATCAGGATATCAGGAGAATGAATGACACAATACTTTTTTCCGATACAATTCAGTATCATCCTGTCAGAATCAGTAAGGAAGACGGTTCAATATTACCATGGTTTTCTGCTGATAAGGGTGAATCCTATGACACGGTTCTTATGCTTGTATGGGATTTCTGGGATAGAATGGAAACTGATTCAAATGGTCTGAAATATTTTATGAACCACCAGGTCTGGAAACCCGGACATGATATGAGGGGACTGGGAGGAGATCAGATAAACATGGCGCTTTCATCATGGCGACTGCTTTATGCATATACCGGATATCCGGAAGTGATTGATAATATGAGATATATGGCTGACACATACCTCGATCGATCCCTCTCTGCCGCAGATGATAAATGGCCTTTCATTCCATATCCCTATAATACTGATATACATTCAGGCAGATATGATGGTGATATGAGAAACGGAAAAGGAATAACCCAGCCCGATAAGGCCGGTTCCTTCGGCTATGAGCTTGTCAGTCTGTATAAAATGACAGGTGAAAAGAAATATCTTGAGGCCGCAATAAGAATCGCTGAAACTCTTGCTTTAAAAACAGAAGCGGGCGACAGTGTTAAGTCTCCTCTTCCCTTCAGGGTAAATGCAAAGACAGGAGAGACCGGTTCACTCTTTGACAATATGGGTTCCGGGAAAAAAGTGAGACCTGCACTTTATACCTCAAACTGGACCGGTACCATGTTGCTTTTTGAGGAGATGCAGGCACTTGATACGGAGAACAGAGACCTTTACAAAAAGTGTTTTGACACCTTCCTGAACTGGATGGAGAAATATCCTCTCAGAACAAACAAGTGGGGTCCGTTTTTCGAAGATATCCCCGGATGGAGCGATACCCAGACAAATGCAATAAGCTTTGCACAGTTTATTATGGAACACAGGAATTTATTCCCTGAATGGGAGAAGAATGTGAGAAATATTATCGAATGGACTTACAGGGAGCTTGGTAACAGGGAGTATGAGAAATACAAGGTTGTTGTTATGAATGAACAGACTGTTTACAGGGTACCGGGTAACAGTCATTCTTCAAGGCAGGCATCAATCGAACTTCTTTATGCTTCCCTTACAGGTGATTCAAGCTATACTGAAAATGCAATCCGTACACTCAACTGGGCAACATACACTGTTGCCCCTGATGGCAGGAACAG
>ERZ795055.763-NODE-763-length-28318-cov-66.898029_pt1 | contig 28318 bp, 25 predicted proteins | sample MGYA00375139_ERZ795055 | MGnify/ENA primary metagenome ERZ795055 (study PRJEB30184, sample SAMN05720283) | anaerobic digester metagenome | isolation source: active sludge of municipal wastewater-treating anaerobic digesters | place: USA | collected 2015-01-23 ... | reverse complement strand
TTTGATTAATCTCAATATTGAACGGGAAATCTAAAGCAGAAAAGATTCTCCTGACATCTATTGAAATAACAGCTCCATTGCCGTTTGTAAGTGATGGGGCTGTCATTTTTTATGAAACCTTTTCCCCTTCATTGCTTCTTTTTAAATCAAACAAAGGCAGGATACTGAAAAAAGCCTGGCCATTCATTTCACTAAATGACTTTAAAGATTTTTAACATTGTGAATGTCGACTTGAAAGTTGCGACGAAAAGCTAAGCCAGAGCAGCATAGTGGTGATCGGCTCTAGCGCCATGTTGGGCGTTTCTATTCTGATTCTACGAACTCTGTAAAGAAGTAACGAATACAGTCCGGACAGATGAATCGTCGTTCGAAAGTGCCATCTCCCTTTGCTTTAGTTAATCCTAGATTTTTTTTACGATCTGCGACCTCGTGATTCCAAAACATAAACCCTTTATCTTTTTTTACTGCTGGGATGATGTTTGTACGCCATAGGTTTGACCATCTACTGCTTTCATCTTTTCCAATATTAAAGAATGAATCGCATAGTTGACATTTACCAATGGTAAGGTTCTCGAGCAACTCAAGGTTAAGCCTGACGTTTGGTTTATAAACGGGACTCGAAAGAACCTCTATGCATTTCTTCTTTTTGATTTGAATTAATCCAATCCCGATATGACTTGCGATGTTAATTTCATCGTACGAGAAAGCTGTTTCCTTAACATCTGCTAAGTATACCCTATCAGCATAAACGCGATAGCCAAGAGTTTGTCCAGCAGCTGTTGCAAATGGTGATGCTCCTCGTTTAACTTCAATTCCTATAGTCTCGATTTCGCCGGAAAGATCACCACCAATATCCCTTACTCCTACAACATCAATTCGACTGTACTTTAGTCCTTTCACCGCTTTTTTCCTGTATTTGATGACCATGCGAGATACACTAACCTGTGACGATAAAGGTTTCGATCGCCTGGCTGTGCTCGCATACATCATCATTGGAATGGGGGACACATTTTCTTCCTGAAGTCAAGAGTGCCGCAATTTTGAGACACATACTCCCTTTCAAGCGGTAATGTAGATCTTATTGTTTATATATTTCAGTTGTCTATATATTTCTTGACAATTCTCGCCTAATTTCCGTATCATTCAATTCGTATGTAACATTTATCTTATCCTCAGGCTCTTAACAACACTCATCAGGACTTAGCCTAATTGCCACAAGCTGAATGGTTTTCCTCCAACAGTGACCTCAGGGAGATGTGAACCATGAAATGTCCCAAGTGCCAATTTGAAAATATAGAAGGAAAAAAATTCTGTGGCGGATGTGGCTCTAAATTAGAGATTTTCTGCCCAAGTTGCCGATCGTCCAATCCACCAGACTACAAATTCTGTGATGAGTGTGGCCATGCCTTAGGCGTCCCCGCCAAAACAACCCCCAAAGAACTCACCTTTGACGAGAAGTTTCAGAAGATCCAGAAATACCTACCGGGTGGCCTGACAGAAAAAATTCTTGCCCAGAGAGGCAAGATCGAAGGTGAACGGAAACAAGTGACCGTCCTGTTCGCCGACATGGAAAACTTTACCCCGCTGGTGGAAAAACTCGGACCGGAAGAAGCTTATGCCATTATGGATCAGGTCTATGAGATTCTGATTCATAAGGTTCATGATTATGAAGGAACAGTCAATGAAATGACCGGCGATGGCGTCATGGCCCTCTTCGGTGCACCCATTGCCCTGGAAGACGCTCCTCAAAGAGCCATCCGTTCTGCCCTATCCATCCATCAGGAAATTGCCCGGTTCAGTGACCGGATGAAACAGGAAAAGGGCATCCCGCAGATCAAAATGCGCATCGGCATCCATACAGGTCCCGTAGTCGTAGGCACACTAGGAAACGATTTACGGGTGGAGTTCAAGGCCGTGGGAGATACGGTCAACCTCTCCTCCCGGATACAGAATCTGGCCGCAGCAGGAACAACGTATGTTTCTGAAAACACATTTAAGCTCACCGAAGGACTTTTCCGCTTTGAGGCTTTAGGGGAAAAAGCAATCAAAGGGAAAGAGCAACCTGTCCGCATCTACCAGGTGATTGCTCCCAGTTCAAGTCGGACCCGTTTTGATGTGAGCGCCGAACGTGGCCTCACTCCTTTTGTGGGCAGGGTGCGAGAACTGGAAAACCTTCTGGATGGTCTGGATAGGGCGAAGACTGGGAGAGGGCAGGCTTTTTCCTTGATCGGCGAGGCCGGGGTCGGTAAGTCCAGACTCCTTTATGAGTTCCATAAAACAGTCACCAACGAAGACGTCACCTTTCTGGAAGGAAAGTGCCTTTCCTATGGTAGAGGGACAGCCTATCATCCCATTATCGACATCCTGAAATCGACCTTTAACATCAATGAAGCGGACGCAGATCCTAAGATCAAGGAAAAGGTCACCAATGGATTGAAAACTTTTAAAATAGATGTGGCTTCCAGCCTTCCTTATCTTCTGGAACTTTTATCGGTCAAAGAAAGCGGTATCGAAAAGATTCAAATGAGCCCGGAAGGTAAGAAGGACCGCCTGCTTGAAATCATGAAACAGATCCTCCTCAAAGGCTCGGAGATACGGCCTCTCATCATCGCTATCGAAGACCTGCATTGGGTGGATAAGAGCACGGAAGACGGCCTGAAATATTTCCTGGAGAGCATCCCCGGTGTGAAAATACTACTGATCTTCACATACCGGCCGGAGTATGTGCATACTTGGGGCCGTAAATCTTTCCATAACCAGTTGACCCTCAACCGACTGTCAAACCGGGAGAGTCTGGCGATGGCAGGCAGCCTGCTTAACCATGCCGGACTCGACAGGGAACTGGAAGAACTGATTCTGTCCCGTACGGAAGGGATACCGTTTTTTATCGAAGAACATATCAAGGTCTTGAAGGATCTGAAGATCATAGAAAAACAACACGATGTGTATAAGCTTACCGAGTCCACTAAAACCCTGACGATTCCCTCCACCATCCAGGATGTAATCATGGCCAGGGTGGATGCTTTGCCGGAAGGAGCCAAGGAGATCATCCGCACGGCGTCCGTGATTGAAAGGGAGTTCAGTCATGAATTGATGAAAAAAGTTGCAGGTCTGACGGAGCAGGAGCTCCTGTCCAATCTGTCCTTTCTCAAAGACGCGGAGCTTATCTATGAACGGGGAATCTATCCCGATCTGACATACATTTTCAAGCATGCCCTGACCCGGGAGGTGGTCTATGATTCCATCCTGAGCAGGAAGAAAAAACAAATTCATGAAAAGATTGCCGAGACCATTGAAGATGTCCACCGGGATGATCTTTGCTATCACTACGGCGTTTTGTCCGGTCACTGTCATGCCGGCGAGAATTATGAAAAGGGGGCGGAATATGCGAGACTGGAAGCCAGGAGACTCCAGAAGGCGGCCTCCTTCCGGGATGCCATTGAATACTCAAAAAAAAGCATATCGTGCCTGGAGCGGCTTTCCCCGACTGAAGAAAATCAGAAAAAACTGATTGATGTCCGGACAACCTTGGCCAATTATTATTTAAGCCTGAACCTCCATGCTCAGGCCAGGGATGCCGTGGAGCCGATTCGCGATCTGGCGTTGAAGCTGAATTATCGAAAAAAGCTTCCGGCCATATACATGGCAACAGGGCTGTATTACATCTATGTTGAAGAAAACAGCCGCAAGGGATTGGAATTGATCAATCGGGCCACGAAAATGGCTGAAGAGTCTTCGGATCATTTTTTATGGTGGACCGGTCTTTATATATCAAGCACTTTCCTGCCATTCATTTCAGAATTTCAGGATGCTCATAAGAATCTCAATCGCTTACTGGACGTCAGCTTGATGATGAAGGATTCAACAGGGACGGCATACGCCAAGGGGTCTATTTCTATTTGCCATCAGCTGGAAGGTCAAATGACTCCTGCATATGAATTTGCCAGGGAATCATTAATGCTCGCCAAAGAAACGGGTGATGCGTTCATCAAAGGAATGGCTTACCCGGCTTATGGCGCAGCGTGTTATCAAAAAGGACTATTTGATGAGGCTAAAACCCATCTTCTGGAATTTACGTCTTCTTATGAAAAAGCGGGCCCCATATCATGGATGGGATGGGCTCACTCATTTTTAGCATCGATATATATGGATTCGAAAGCGTATGATGCGGCAGTGGACGTATATGAAAAGACCATTCCAATCTTCAAAAGTGCCGGGTTTTTGCCTTCCATCATCAAGAACATTCAATCAGGCTTGATCAGAGCAAAAGTGTTAAGGCATGATCAGGATATTGCGCTGAATGAATTAACTTCATGCTATGAAAAATATAATCTCACTTTGTTAAAAGGTATGACCGCCAGAAATATGGGCGATGCTCTGCTGAATCTTGATGATAATCACCGTGAGGATGCCGGAATGTGGTTTCAAAAGGCAATCGAAGAAGATTCAAAAAATGGCATGATGTGGGAATTGGCGATGGACCATGCCTTTTATGCAAACTGGTTCAAGAAGAAGGGTGACATTCAAGGGGCAAAGGAACAGCTCACCAAGTCCATCGACATCTTCCGGGAATGCGGGGCCGATGGATGGGTAACACGAACTGAGCAGGAACTGGTTAGCCTTACTTAGGAGGAACTTTTCATGGACATGGTCGACAAGTCGGATCAGGAAACAATCCCGGTGAAGGACAGGGTTGAGTTCCTGAGCAAGGTCTACGACCGGATGGCTGGACTTACGGTTAATGCCGATACGAAGGCAGGAATCATCCTCGCCATCCACAGCTTCTGGGCCATCTCCTATGGCCCCAATCTGACCAAGCTCATCATTTCGTTTCCGGCACGGCCGATGAAGTTGGTTATCTGGGTTATATCCTTCCTGCTGGTAATGGCCTTTTTCATTGCCTTTATCCGTTCAGCCTACAAATCGGCTATGGTTCTGTCTCCGAGGATTAAGCCGCAGGAAAACGAGCCGTCCCGCAGGCCGGGACTGATCTATTTTGCCGACATCATCAAGTTCAAGGGGAATAATATTGGCGAGAAGGCGTGTAGCTACAAGACGCAATTTGATAAAATGAGTTATGAGGACATCGTTGAAGATCTGACTTACCGAATCAATGACATCGCCAATGTGGTAAATGAAAAATATGTTTGTGCCGGTGAGGCAGTGCAGAGATCCATTTTAACGTTTTATCTTTGGGCCGCCTCCCTCATTTTCCTAATCATGATGAACATGATGTAAAAATGCGCATCCGATAATGCCCCTGATTCGCTGGAGTGAGTAGGTGGTTCGGTTCCATAAATTTAATACTGGCTTTCAAATGGTAATCTTCTTTGTTAATAGCAGTCTTAAAGCAGAGGAAATTTTTCTTCATCCAAGTTTCTACTATGGGATACAACACGCCTTCTTTCTCATTCTTCATCCGTTATTCCTTTCGCACAACGAAAAGCTAAGCCGGAGCGTAGCAATCGGTTGGACTGCACTTTATTGTCTTATACAGTTTTCATGGCAGAGGCACATACTTCAATGAAGAAAGAACTCATATCTTCAGGCCTACAGTCAGGCCCTCCTCAACGGCCTCCCGGATCATCCGGGGCCGGACGCAGTCTCCTACGACATAGACCTCTGGCGCCTTGCCCTGGTAAACTTCAACGGTTTTAGGGTCAACGCGGAGCCCGGCCGCGAGAACCACTGCGTTGCCTTCGATAAATTCGGGGATTCCCTTCCTGATCACCTTCACGCCCTGCCCGGTGATCTCTTCAACAGTAGTCTGGGTTTCCAGGCGAACCCCCAGCATTTTCAGCATTCCCAGGAAAAATGGCCGATAGCTAGTCGATACAGTCGGCGCCAAGCGGTCCAGCATCTCCAGGACGGTAACACTTGTGACGCCTTGAGTCTTCGTCAGCAAAAACTCCGCTGTCTCGCAACCCACGAGGCCGCCCCCGACTATGATGACCCGCCCCTGGACAACTTTTTCTCCCGTTAGGACATCTTCTGCCGGAACAACGTGAGCCGCGTGGATGCCCGGGATGTTCGGGACAATGGGGGTGGCCCCCACGGCGAGGATCAGGACATCGGGCTGCTCCGTCTCCACGGTCCGGGGATTCAGGGCGCTTCCCAGGCGGATCTCAACGCCTGCCTTAAGGGTTCGCACGGCCAGACTCAGGGTGAAATTCGCAATTTCTTCCTTGTGGGGCGGCAGGCACCCGATCCGCATCCATCCGCCCAGTTCCGTCTCCTTCTCAAACAGCGTAACCCGGTGGCCCCGTTCTGCGGCCGTCAGGGCCGACTGAAGACCTGCGGGACCGCCGCCGGCCACGAATACCCTTTTTGCCTTGCCAGCGGGAGTTGAGACATGCAGCAGTTCCTTTCCCGTGCTTGAGTTGACGGTGCATCCGGCCGATGCCCCGCAGTGGGGGTCCTTGTAAACGACCATGATGTCGGAGAGGCAGTTCCCGCAGGCGAGACAGGGCACGATCTCCTCGATACGGTCTTCCTTTGCTTTCTTTGGAAGGTATGGGTCGGCGATCAGCGCGCGGCCCATACCGATGAAGTCCGCCTGCCCGTTTGCAAGAATCCGCTCCGCCGTTTCCGGGTCGTTAATCCGGTTTGCGGCAATGACGGGGATGCCGACGACGCCCCGGATCTGGGCAGCCAGGGGAGCAAAGGCCCCTTTCGGTACCATGGAACCCACAGTGGGAATGCATGACTCGTGCCACCCGGTATAGGTGTTGATGAAATTCACACCCGCCTTTTCCAGGGCTTGGGCCACGATTTTTGACTCTTCGATGGTATGTCCCCCCGGCATCTGCTCATCGATATTCAGACGGACACCCAGCGGGAAGTCGTCGCCAGTCTCCCGGCGGATGCTCGCAACGATCTCAAGAATAATGCGCATCCGGTTCTCCAAGCTTCCCCCGTACTGATCATCACGCTGGTTCGTGACGGGGGACAGGAAGCGATTAAGCAGGTAGCCCGCACCGACCAGGAACTCCACGGCGTCAAAGCCACCCTTGCGCGCACGCCCGGCTGCCTGTCCGTAATTTTTAACCAACTCCTGAATTTCCTCAATCATAAGGGCTCTCGGAACTGCTCGCATCATCTGGTTCAGGACCGCCGAGGGACCAATAAGCTCAGGTTCGCCGTCCTTAGTGACCATGTGGTAAGACGTGAGGAGCTGGCAAGCAACTTTCGCCCCGTGGGTCTGGATGGCTTCTGTAGCACGCCGGATTCCCGGCAAGTATCGGTCGTCAAACACGCCCGGCGCCATGTGCGATCCTGCGTACATGGGCGTAAGGGGAATCATGATCATGCCCGCACCACCACTAGCACGCTCGGTAAGGTAAGCGATGAAGCGATCCCCAATGGATCCGTCAGGCTCCGCATATCCCATGGTCATGGGCAACATAATGATACGGTTCTTGATTTCCAGATTTCCAATGTGTCCAGGTGTAAACAAGTGCGATAACATATCCTTCTCCTTTTAGGACAACCCAATACGCTACACAGGAAGTTGTGCTCAAACACGACCATTCGTTACTTTCAGTTACCAGGGTATTGAGAGTGACAGTTTGACGGATTGAGAAGATATTGGAAGCTCTATCCGTTTATTTATCTTTACCTGTTGTGCTACGCACACGCACCGAATTGGCGTGCGCATCCAATCCTTCCATTTGGGCAAAATGCTGTGTTGGCCCGGATAACTTCTCGAAAGCTGTTTGGGAGAAAGACAGCACGCTCATCCGCTTGTAGAAATCATAAACACCCAGGGGGGAGGAAAACCGTGCCGTGCCTTCGGTAGGCAGAATGTGATTGGCGCCGGCGAGGTAGTCGCCCAGGGCTTCCGGTGTATAGGACCCTAAGAATACGGAACCGGCACTGCGAACTTGTTCCACAAGATCCGCCGGGTTTTCCACCATCAACTCCAGATGCTCCGGCGCGAAGAGATTGGTAAGCTCCACAGCTTGGGCGATATCGGACGTAATGATGATTGCGCCGTATTGTGACAGAGATTTTTCAATGATTATTTTCTTGGGCAAGGTTTGCAACTGTCTTTGAGCTTCTCTTGCCACCTTCTGGGCTAAATCAGGATAAGGCGTGAAGAGTAAAGCCGCCGCCATTTCATCATGTTCGGCCTGCGCCAGCAGATCCGCCGCCGCGAAAGCCGGATTGGCCGTTTGATCGGCAATGACCACCACTTCGCTGGGACCGGCGATCATATCAATGGCAACCTGTCCGAATACGAGTTTTTTGGCCGCGGCGACGTAGGAGTTGCCCGGACCAACAATTTTATCCACGCGCGGAACGGTTTGCGTCCCGTAGGCCAGCGCGGCGATGGCTTGCGCGCCGCCAATCTTGAAGATACGATCCACACCGGCGACGTCGGCTGCCGCGGCAATGAGCGGGTTGAGTTGGCCGTCTTTTACGGGACTGACCAGGATAATTTCCTTAACGCCCGCAATGCGCGCCGGAATGGCCGCCATGATCAATGTGGAAGGATAAAAGGCCTTGCCGCCGGGCGCGTAGATGCCGACCCGATGCAAGGGTAGTATCCTTTGCCCCAACGCCACACCATTTTCATCACCTATCGAGTATCCGGATGTGATCTGATGGCGATGATATTTTTCAATCCGGTCGGCGGCCAGTTTGATCACGTTCCGGTCTTGAGGATTTACTTTGGCCGCTGCATCTTTTCTTTCAGAAGGTGTTGCTTCGACGGTGGTTGCAGTTATGTCGTAGCCGTCAAACTTTTTTGTATAATGAAACAGCGCTTCATCGCCGCGCACGGAAATGTCATGGATGATTTGGGCTACGTTTTCCAGAAGGTCCGGCGTAAAAGCGCCGCCCCGCCTGCGTATTTTTTGAAAAAAATCCAGAAATTCATTTGCGTCGGCTCGAATAATTTTCATCTTATTGTTTCATCCTTTGAATATCCGCGCCCAATGCGGAGAATTTCTTCTCAATATTCTCATAACCGCGGTCAATATGATAAACTCTCGAAATTTCCGTAGTGCCTTGGGCAACCAGCGCCGCCAGAATCAACGAGGCGGAAGCCCGCAAATCCGTGGCCATGGTTTGCGCGCCGTATAAGGTGGGCACGCCACGCACCACGGCGCTGCTGCCTTGAATCACGATGTCCGCGCCCATGCGCATGAGTTCGCTGACATGCATGAAACGGTTTTCAAAAACCGTTTCCGTTATGACGCTAAGGCCGCTGCCGACGGACATGTAAGCCATGATTTGTGCCTGCAAATCCGTGGGGAAGCCGGGATGGGGAAGGGTTTTGACATCGACGCTGTGAATTTTGCTGCCGGCTGCGACTTTCAGCCCTTTGTCAGTGGGTGTGATTTTCATGCCGGTATCCTGCAATTTATTGATCAGCGCTTCCAGATGCTGAGGATTACAGCCTAATACATTGATTTCACCGTGGGTCATGCCGGCGGCAATCATGAACGTTCCGGCTTCGATACGATCAGGAATGATGGACGCTTCAGTCGCTTTCAACGTTGTCACGCCGGTGATTGTGATGACATCCGTTCCCGCGCCGCTGATTTTGGCGCCCATCCCTTTGAGAACATCCGCCAAATTAACAATTTCCGGTTCGCGCGCGGCATTGTTCAGCACAGTGGTGCCTTCCGCCAGTGTTGCGGCCATCATGATGTTTTCCGTGCCGGTCACCGTAGGCAGATCAAAATAGATATTGGCGCCTTTCAGTTTATTTGCCTTTGCTTCAATATAGCCGCCATGCAATTTCACGGAAGCGCCCATATCCTGGAGCGCTTTGATGTGCAGGTTGACCGGACGCGCGCCGATGGCGCACCCTCCGGGAAGAGACACGCGGGCCTGGCCCATACGCGCCACCAGCGGTCCTAAAACCAGAATCGATGCCCTCATCGTTTTTACAAGATCATAAGGGGCGACGCTATTGGTGATTTTCCTGGCGCTGATTTTCACAGTGCTGTCACCTTCAATTTCCACACCCATATTTCTTAAAAGCTTATAGGCGGTTTTAATATCAACCAGATCGGGAATATTAGAAAATGTGCAGGTTTCTTCTGTAAGAAGCGCTGCCGTCAGAACCGGCAGGGCGGCATTTTTCGCACCGCTGATCTGAACGTTTCCATGTAAAGGCTTGCCGCCGTGAATGACTATCTTATCCACTTATTTTCTCCTTCCTTTGATAACGCGCGAAAGCCCCGCGTAATCAGCGCTCACATCAATACGGTCATAAAAACAAGCATTTTCCGCCATGATGGCACGCACAGTTTCGCTCTGTTTAGCGCCGATTTCGAGCAAAAGCCAGCCATTTTCTTTCAGTCGGCTGTGAGCTTGATATATCAATTTTTCGTAAAATTCCAGACCTGTTTCACCTGCCCACAACGCCTCCCGTGGTTCAAAATCTTTTACACCCGGGGCGAGTGTTTCATACTCCTTTGCTCCGATATAAGGCGGATTGGAGACGATGATATCAAATTTTCCATGAACCGGTTGAAATAGATCTCCCTGAAGAAAGGTAATCGAATTTTCCAGTCCCAGAGCGCACGCATTTTTTTGTGCCAGTTGCAGCGCCGGCAACGAAATATCGGTGGCCGTGATTTGTGCTTCGGGTATTTCTTTGGCCAAGGCCAGTGCTATTGCACCACTGCCCGTTCCAATGTCTAAAATGTGTGGTTTATTAAAAGACTGAGTCCGGCAAACGGCAAGCGTTTCTTCGACGACCACTTCCGTGTCAGGCCGGGGAATCAAAACATTGGAATTGATCTCCAGGGTGAATGACCAGAAATCCTTCCGTCCGGTAATATAGGCCACCGGTTCCCAGCGCAATCTTCGGATGACCAATTGATTAAAGATGGACAATTGCGCTTCAAGGATTGTTTTGTCTGGATTTTTAATCAACTCAAGTCTGTCGCAGTTCAGGCAAAAAGCCAACAATATCTCCGTATCCAGCCGGGCCGAGGGAATCCCCGCGGCTTCGAGTTTTTGCATTGTTTTGTTAATAATTTCGCGAACAGTCATTTTAATATATTTTCTTTCATCGCTAAATTATTCTCCCTAGAACGGATTAGCTCAGGACTAATCGCGTGGAACGATCTCTTATTGAGAAGTGACATTTCAGTCATACCCAGTGACAAAAGCGTCGCCGCTTTCTATGAACTTCACTGTAAGCATCTAGTATGTTGTGCGCTATGTGGTGTGTCTTCGTCTATGACATAAAAGTCGTTTCTTTATTCATGATATTTTCCGATCCGTCCAAAGCATTTCAATGATAACGGTTGTTTGCGTTTAAAGACAGCCACTGGCATGGCTATTGCTCTTATAACAAAAGGAAAGAGTTTGTCTATCCTGATCTTTGATTATATTGCTTCCACCATAACGGGGAAATATACTGCATGAAGGGGAAATGCATTCCAAAAAATATGATGAGGTGAACGAACCGTGGCCGAACAAATCAATCAAGGAAAGGTTTTATCCATCCGCAGCAGCGTCGTTGACGTCCACTTTCCCGTGGTACCTGCCATCCGTAATGTGCTCATTGCGGGCGAAAAGGGTGAATACGTTATCGAGGTATTTACGCAACTGGACAACAGTACCGTGCGGGGTGTGGCGCTGACTCCCACACAGGGGTTGGCCCGTGGCCAGATTGTTACCGATACCGGCAAACCTTTTGAGGTGCCCGTGGGGACCCCGCTGATGGGAAGAGTGTTTAACGTCTTCGGAAAAACGATCGATAAGAAGAGTGACGTTGAGGGGTGCGAATTACGGGCCATCCACCGCGAGCCGATTCCGCTTCGCGATCAATCCACCGTTTCCGAGATATTTGAAACCGGCATCAAGGCCATTGATGTTCTGGCGCCTCTGGAACGCGGCGGCAAAGCAGGCCTGTTTGGTGGTGCGGGCGTCGGCAAGACCGTTTTGATCACGGAAATGATCCATAATACGGTGAGCGGCCATGAAGGGATGAGTATCTTCTGCGGGATCGGCGAGCGATGCCGGGAGGGCGAGGAACTTTACCGCGAGATGGAGGAAAGCGGCGTTCTGGGGAATACCGTCATGGTGTTCGGTCAGATGAATGAACCGCCCGGCGCGCGTTTCCGCGTCGGTCATGCAGCACTGACCATGGCGGAGTACTTCCGTGATGACGCCAAACAAGATGTTCTTTTGATGATTGATAATATTTTCCGCTTCATTCAGGCGGGCATGGAGGTGTCCGGTCTTCTGGGGCAGTTACCTTCCCGTCTGGGTTATCAGCCGACGCTGGCCACAGAACTTGCTGAATTGGAAGAGCGGATCTGTAACACCAAGACCGGCGCGATTACATCCATTCAAGCGGTCTATGTGCCGGCGGACGATTTCACGGATCCTTCAGCCGTGCATACCTTCGGCCATTTGTCCGCAACGATTGCTCTGTCGCGTAAACGGGCCAGTGAAGGATTGTATCCGGCCATCGACCTTCTACAATCCGGCTCCAAGATGCTGATGCCGAATATTGCCGGAGAACGCCACTATAAGATCGCTCAGGAGATCCGCAAGACACTGGCGGTCTATGAAGATTTAAAAGACATTATTGCCATGCTCGGTATCTCTGAATTGTCACGAGAAGATCAACGGACTGTTTACCGTGCCCGCCGTTTGGAGCGCTTTTTCACACAGCCCTTCTTCGTGACCGAGCAGTTTACCGGTACGGCTGGGAAGATGGTTTCCCGTGAAGATACGCTCAATGGTTGTGAAAGGATACTCAACGATGAGTTTGCCGACATTCCGGAACGGGCGCTCTACATGATTGGATCTATTGAAGAGGCTAAGATCGAAAATGTTGCTTAAAATTTTATTACCGGCCGAAGTCATGATGGTGGAGGAAGTCAAGAAGATCGTCGCGGAAGCGGAGAATGGGTCTTTCTGCCTGATGCCCAATCATATTGATTTTGTGGCCACACTTGCCCCCGGCATTTTTTCGTATGAGCTGGCCACAGGAGGACAGGAATTGTTGGCCATGGATGTCGGCACACTGGTTAAAAAAGGCTCGGACGTTCTCGTGTCCACGCGCAATGCGGTAAAAGCACCGGATTTGGGAAAGCTTAAACAGGTAGTTGTGCGGCAGTATGATGTCCTCGACGAGCGGGAGAAAATGGTCCGCTCCGCTTCAGCAAAACTGGAGGCAAGTCTGATCAGACGTTTTGTTGACCTGAAGTAGCTGCGTAGTGAATGGTGGAAATAAATGCAGGGAGCATAAAAGCATGGTTGAAATAAAAAGAACATCGAACTCGCGTCGCCGGAAGATGGCCGATCGTTTCACCGAGCAGGTTGCCAAAAAAGAAGCCCTGCGCCAGAAGGGGCTCCGGCATAAGGACGAAACGGTCTGGTTTGGCCTGGGCATGATGGGCATAGTCGGCTGGGCTGTCGCCATTCCCACGCTCATCGGCGTCGCCTTCGGGCTCTGGATTGACCGCACATGGCCCAGCCAGTATTCCTGGGCGTTGATGCTGTTGATTGCCGGCGTTGTCGTAGGCTGTATTAATGCGGCCTATTGGGTGAGAAAAGTCCGCAGCAAAATTATTGAGGAAGAATAGAATGACACTGACCACGATGATGATTCTCATGGCGGCTTTTGCCGCAGGGTTAGTCCTGGGTGGATTTTACTTCATCGCCCTTTGGCAGACCGTGCGCCGCCTGCCTGCAACAGTAAGTCCCGCACGTCTGATACTGGGAAGTTTTGTCCTACGGATGGCATTACTCTCGACAGGATTTTATTTTGTTATGGGAGGACACTGGGAGCGCCTGGCTGCGGCCATGCTGGGTTTTATCGTGATCAGAAAAGTATTGACCTACCGTTTGGGACCGCAAAAAGCGGTGGAAGCGGTTCATTAAAAGAAGTTCGGCCGATCATTTGCGGCCGATCAAGGAGTCGATATGGAGATTGTATCCCTCAATCAGATTAGTCCCGATCAGGTGATCATCTGGAGCTGGAGCTTTATCGTGATCAATGCGACCATCCTCTATACCTGGCTGGTGATGGCCATCCTGGTTGTCGGTTCCTGGATCATCACGCGCAACCTGTCGTCGGAAATGAAGGTGTCACGCTGGCAGCATTTTCTGGAAGTGATTATTTCCATCATTCGTGGTGAAATCAGTGAGATGACGAAAAAAGGGGCGGACCACTATGTTCCGCTGGTCGGCACGCTCTTTTTGTTTATCTGTGTGTCAAATGTCCTGGTTATTGTTCCCGGATTTGTCGCGCCGACGTCGTCGATGACGACCACTGCGGCATTGGCCACGTGTGTCTTTATCGCCGTTCCCTTCTATGGCATATCGCGCAACGGTCTTTTTCATTATGTGAAGGAATATTTTCAACCTAATTTTATTTTTTTCCCTTTCCATGTCATGGGGGAATTATCCAGAACGCTGGCGCTCACCGTTCGTCTTTTTGGCAACATTATGAGTCATGAAAAGGTTGTCGGTATTCTGCTGGCGGTCACACCCTTTTTGTTCCCGGTGGTTATGCAGATTCTGGGACTGCTCATCGGGGTGATCCAGGCATACATTTTTGCGATCCTTTCCATGGTCTATATAGCCTCCGCGCTCAGCGCCGAGGATGAAGTTCATCATACGGAGATAAAGCAGGAGGGCGTTAGCGCTTAAAAACAATTTTATAAAGGAGGAGTATTTATGGACAGCATCAGTCTCGTCGCGATGGCATCGATTTTCGGTGCGGGTTTGGCAATGGCCATTGGTTCAATTGGTCCCGGGCTGGGTATGGGACAGGCAATCTCCCAGGCGCTGGCGGCGATTGCCCAACAGCCGGATGAGAGAAATTCTTTAACGAGAACGCTTTTTGTCGGGTTGGCCATGATTGAATCCATCGCCATATACTGTTTCGTCATTTCCATGATTCTCATTTTCGCCAATCCTTTCTGGGGTTTCATTATAAAGTGAGGGAGATGATCCATGCATATCAACTGGTTTGTTTTTTTAGCGCAAATCTTTAATTTCCTCCTGCTCATGTACTTGTTGAAACGTTTTCTTTACGGGCGGATCATCAAGGCCATGGATGACCGAGAAGCAAAAATAGCAGCGCGCTTTGCCGAGGCCGAAGAGCTGAAAGGCAAGGCCAACGAGGCAGCTGAGCTTTACGAAAAACGTAACCAGATGCTCAATGAGAAAAAAGAAATCATGCTCAATGAGGCAACGATGGCGGCTGAAGCCAAGCGTAAAGAGCTGATGGAAAAAGTCCGCGAAGAAGTCGATCAGGTGAAAGCGCGCTGGCAGGATATGCTGGTTCGCGAACACGATGCCTTTTTCTATGATTTGCGCCAGCGTGCGGCCAAACAATTATATGCGACGGCGCGCAAGGCACTTGCCGATCTGGCGGATGTGGAACTGGAGGAGCGGATCGTCGATGAATTTATCCGTCGTGTCAAAACGCTTGATGAGGAAAAAAGTATTCAGATTCGCAAGGCGATCAGCGGCGGGGGCAATAGGGTCGTTATCCAGAGCGCTTTCGGAATTTCCGAACCGATGCAGGCACAAATCGAGGAGTCATTGAAGAAGCAGATCACGAATGGTTTTACGATTCGTTATCTGGAACAGCCGGATATTGTGTCGGGCATCGAATTGCGGGTGAATGGGCACAAGATTGCCTGGAGTCTTAATGAATATCTGGAGACGCTTGTGGAAAGTCTGACGGAAACCCTCCAGAAAGAGGCGCATGCTACCTAGGATAATAACGTCAGGAGGCATAGAATGAATTCAGAGGTTAGTAAAGTTGAGAATCAGGAATTAAAGACCTTTCTGGACGACACATTTGACACGATGGACAAGGTCCTGGATGGGCAGCATCCTGAGTTGAGGCAATATGAGGTCGGCCAGGTGGAATTTGTCGGACGCGATATTGCCAGGGTCAGCGGGCTGCCGCATATCCGGGCGGAGGAGCTGGTCCGGTTTGCCGGAAATTATATGGGACTTGTTTTCAATATCGATCAAAAAGAAATCGGTGTTGTTCTTCTGGACCCCAGTGAAAATCTGCAAGTGGGGACGGAAGTGCAGCGCACCAAGCGTGTTTTGGATGTGCCGGTCGGGGACGCGCTGTTGGGACGGGTGGTTGATCCGATCGGACGGCCGCTGGACGGTCTGGGGGAAGTCAATACGGTCATGCGATTGCCCGTGGAAAGACCGGCTCCGGCCGTTATGGATCGCGCTCCGGTTGTCGTGCCGCTTCAGACGGGCATCAAGGTGATTGACGCGCTGATCCCCATCGGGCGCGGGCAAAGAGAACTGATCTTGGGTGACCGGCAAACCGGAAAAACGGCCATTGCGGTCGATACCATTATCAACCAGAAAGAAACAGGGATTATTTCCATCTACTGTGCCGTCGGCAAGAAAAGCGCGGACGTGGCCAAGGTCATTGCCGAATTGCGTGATCACGGGGTGATGGGATCATGTATCGTGGTGGTGGCCACCGGTGAAGACACGCCGGGGCTGCAGTTTATTGCGCCATACGCCGCCACAACCATGGGGGAATATTTTGTGGAACAGGGACGTGATGTGTTGATTGTCTATGATGATCTGACATCGCATGCCCGGGCTTACCGCGAAGTGTCGCTGCTTTTGCGTCGGCCGCCGGGACGCGAAGCTTTTCCCGGCGATATATTTTATATTCACTCCCGGCTTCTGGAGCGTTCCACGCATATGCGTCCGGAGTTGGGCGGAGGGTCGCTGACCTCTCTGCCGATTACCGAAACGGAAGCGCAGGATATGTCGTCTTACATTCCGACCAATCTGATCTCCATTACAGACGGACAGATTTATTTATCGCCGGTTCTTTTCAATAAAGGCATTTTACCGGCGGTTGATGTCGGCAAATCCGTATCCCGCGTCGGTGGCAAAACGCAGTTGCCTGCTTATCGTTCGGTGGCGGGTGACTTGCGGCTGTCTTATTCGCAGTTTGAAGAACTCGAATCTTTCTCCCGTTTCGGCACCAGGTTGGATGAAAGCACCAGGCGGACACTGGAGCGGGGCTGGCGTGTTCGTGAAATTCTGAAGCAGGGGCAATACAAACCTTTGCGCGCCTCCGAACAGATTGCCTCTCTGCTTTCCGTAACCGGTGGCGCTCTGGATCTTGTTCCGACGGAGAGAGTCCGTGAGGTGGAGGCGCACCTGTTACAGGCTGTCAATGAACAGTTGCCGGAATTGTGCAGCCGGGTTGAAGCCGGAAAAAAGCTGGAAATGGCGGATCGCGACAGTATTATGAATAAAATTAAACCGGCCATTAAGCCTTTTGAAGAAGTTGAGGACGCTCATGCAAACAACTGAGTCCCTGAAAAGAAGGATGAAAAGCGCGGGGGATCTCCTGTCAGTGGTTAAAACGATGAAGGCGCTGGCGGCTGTGAGTATTCGTCAATATCAGAAGGCCGTGGATTCCCTGCGTGATTACAATCGTACGGTTGAAATGGGCTTGCAGGTTGTGCTCAAGGAGCGCATGGGGGCAACACTCCAGAGAAAGACATCCACGATGAAACGGATGGGTGTGATTGTCTTCGGATCGGATCAAGGCCTTTGCGGGCAGCTCAATGAACAGATTTCCGCTTTCACGCTCGACTATGCCAAAACTGCCGGCATTAAAAAGGAAAACCGGAAAGTGCTTTCCATCGGCGCCCGTGTCGCAGATTATATTGAAGATGCCGGACAACCTATCGATGAGTTGTTGACCACGCCCAGTTCCACAGCGGGCATCACACCGCTGGTTCAGGAAATCATCATGGTTATCGATGAATGGCATTTTCATAATAACGTCGATCATTTTTTCTTGTTTTATAATAAATATGTGAGCGGGGCAATCTATCATCCACACATGGTTCAGCTGCTGCCTGTCAATCGGGAGTGGCTCAAGGAAATCGCCAAAAAGAAATGGGATTCCAAATCCCTGCCCATTTTCCGGATGGACGGCGATCAGATTTTTTCTTCGCTGATTCGGGAGTATCTTTTCGTGTCGCTTTATCGCGCGTTTGCTGAGTCACTGGCCAGCGAAAATGCCAGTCGCCTTGCTTCTATGCAAAATGCGGAGAAAAATATTGAAGAGCAGATGCAGGATTTGCACGTGCAGTTTCACCGCACGCGCCAGATGACGATTACCGAAGAACTTCTCGATATCGTTTCCGGTTTCGAGGCAATGCAGGAACAGGCATCATAAATTATTATGGAAGGAGGACTGGGATATGTCAACAGGTTCGGATAAAAGAATTTGTGTTATCTGTGCATGGCGCGAGAACTGCATGAAGCGTTATCGGGTGAAGACCAATGCCTTGTTTGATGTTAATTGCCCCGACTATACAAGGGATATCAAATTGCGCGACAAGGATGTCGACCAACTGGTTGAAGATCAGGTGGCGCGCTGGCAGAAGGAAAAGAAGGAGAAGCCGGGACATATCATCACGCTCTCCAGTGAAGCTGGCGCGGGCGGCGGATTGGTAGCTCGCATCCTCGCTACTGAACTGAAGATGAATATTATCGGCAGCGATCTGATTCACAAGGTTGCCGAAAGCGCCCATATGAGCGACAAGGTCATCAAATCGCTTGACCAGAAGAGTATTTCTCTTTTCGACAGCCTGATTAGCTCCTTTTTTGAATCGCATCATATCTGGCCCAATGAATACATCCGTCATTTATCGATGGTGATGCACACCAACGCCGAGCATGGCAATGTCATCATCATTGGCCGGGGCGGCAGTTTTATCCTGAAGGACAAAGCGTTTCGCGTGCGGATTATCGCGCCGCTGGAAATAAGGATGGAGAGGGTGATGCGCGATCGCAAAATGTCGCAGAAAGAAACACTGGAGCATATTACGAAATATGATAGCGATCAGATTGCTTTCTGCCGAAAGTATTTTAATGAAGATATTAACGATCCAAGGCATTACGATATGCTGGTGAATACACAACACGTTGGGATCGAAACCGCAGCGGAGTCCATTAAGAAGGCGTTTATGTCTTGGCTGTCCACGCGGGAGTAAGAGATTTTAGTTTATATAAATTTAATGATGATGGTGTCCTGGAAATGACAAAGTATGAGCGCGCTCTTCTTTTAGGCTTGGCGGATGAAATTATTCTTCACTTACGCACCCGGCTTGCCGAGATTGAAAATCTGCATCCTCGGGAATCGGCTTTGGGAATTGCCACATTTCAGGAGCGTCTGCGTCATATCGAAGAGCTAATGACGGATGTTAAAAAGGATGGGGGGTAAGCAGCCTGAAGGCAGAATTGTAGACAGCATCTGTTTCGCGGTTCCTCAAGATCGAAGATTTCATCCGGGAAATGACACCGATCTGACTTTATGCGGCTTTGTCGTGTTGCTGGGATTGGATGCTACCCGAAAAAGACCGTGAATTATGGCGCCTATTTGCCTTTTACGCTTCTGGAGTACCATTCGGAGTTGCGGCTAGATAAATAATAAAGGATGTGCCAACGCCGACAAGCGATTCCACACTGATCAGGCCATTGTGGTATTTAATGATGGAATCACAGATGGCGAGACCCAGGCCAATGCCGCCTCGTTCCTTCTTTTCTTTTGTCGTGAAATAAGGATCAAATATCTTTGAGAGGTTTTCTCGGGGAATGCCGACACCCCGGTCCTTAATAATAATACGGATATAATTATTACTTTCGCCAAGGGCCCGAATGTTGGTTCCGGTTGTTATGTTTTCCGCAATAACATCTATCACTCCACCGTCCGGCATCGCTTCTTTTGCGTTTGTAATCATGTTTTCAATCACCTGTTTAATCTGCATCGCATCGATTTCTGCCGGCCAGAGATTGTATGAGATAACGGGTTGGCATGTTATATTCGAGCCAGCCAGCGCTTTCTGAAGAACCTCATTAATTAAATGATCCACCTTCTCCAATTTTTTTACCGGAAAGCCGCCCTGCGCAAAGGTGATCAGCCGATGCGCCAGTTCCTTGGCCTGCAGGCCGGCCCGTTCCGCTATTGCCAGGCCGTTTTCCAGAATCTTATCTTCTTCGTTGGCGGAAATTTTGGCTAAAAAAACGTTGCGCAGGATGGCCGAAAGGAGACTATCAAAGTCTTTGGCCACGCCGTCTGCAAATGTGCCCAGGGATTCTAGTTTACTTCTTTTGAGGAGTTCTTCTTCCGCCGTCTTCTGCTCCGTGATATCTTCCAAGGTTTCTATGGCGCCGAACACTTTGCCGCTGGAATCTTTGATAAGTGCCGATGTAATCCGGAACCATTTGCCCTTTTCACCCAAGTCCGGGAAGAATTCCGTTACTTCATACGCATCTTTAAGCACTTTCGATTTTACGACCTTTCCCGCGTAAAGCATGGAGGAATTGTCTATTTTGTTTTTCAAAATTATATCCGCCATGCAGGAGCGAGACGATTTGTAAAAAGCCCGCCATTGCTGATCGGTGTCGAGCACGTCTTTCGCCTTGATGTTGCTCAACCCTTCCAGCGCTTTATTCCAGTAAAGGATTTTGTGGTTTGTTGAAATGACGAAGATGGGAATAGGAGAGCTCTGGATAATGCTCCGAAGTATTTGTTCGTCATTGCGGCGCCGCCAGATGGCGTAAACAAAACTGACAATGGTCGTTGCCGCCAGAAAAATAATAAAGAGAAGGAAATGAACTTGCATCAGAGGCTCCATTTTTTTAAAGATTCAGACTGCCAAATCCCGATCTGATCCTATCATTTCAATATATCGAAAATACTTTACAATGCTATGTTCACAGCATTTTTAATGGCGCTAAATAGCAAGGTTAGGCTGAAATTGCAAGATTGGAAAAAGCAAAGCGATGTCGCCGGATTTATTGATGCCGAAATGGAACTGCGTATCTAGCTGGAATTAAAGTCTATTTATTTTGATTTGTCGTCTAATCTGTTTTATGAATTCGACCTGTCCAGAAAAACGTATTTGAAGGAGCAGGTTGCGTTAAAAAATCTTGACAAATTATGACCGTTGAATTAATTACTACCAAAAAGATAGTAATAATCCATTTTGATGAAACTGGGTAATTTACGGATAAGCTGTCGGAAGGCGGATAATCATTTGGTGAATTATATTGGAGTGCAAGAATAATATGGATTACTTCGGCAGCCCTTTAAAGCAGAAAGTTCTTGTAGCGATGAGCGGCGGTGTTGATTCATCCGTGGCCGCCGTATTGCTCAAAGAGGCAGGTTATTCGGTGACCGGCGTGACGATGTGCCTGGGCATCCGGCAGGATAGCGACCGTGCCAGTTGTTGCGGTGGCGACGCCATGGAAGACGCGAAGCGTGTATGCGGTCAACTGGATGTCCCACATTTTGTTTTTGACTTTGCTCAGTTAATGGAAGAGTTGGTGATCAGCAAATTCACCGCCGAATATATAAAAGGAAGAACGCCGAATCCCTGCGTGGATTGCAACCGTTCCCTTAAATTCGGGTCTCTTCTGGACAAAGCCCGCGGCCTGGGTTTTGATTATCTTGCCACCGGTCACTACGCCAGAATCGAGCATGCAAGGGATTCCTGGCATCTATTGCGGCCGGCGGACAAAAATAAGGATCAGACGTATTTTCTTTATCCGATTAAGAAAGATGATTTACCGCAGGTTCTTTTTCCATTGGGAAATCTCAGCAAGTCGGATGTCCGCGCGCAAGCGAAGAAAGCCGGACTGTCCGTAGCGCAAAAAGTGGAAAGCCAGGATATCTGTTTCGTCACGCAGGGGAATTACCGGCAATTATTTAAAGAAAGAAATTTGTCGGTTGCTGCGGGCGATATTGTTGATAAGGACGGCAAGATTTTGGGACGCCATCAGGGCATTATTTACTATACGATCGGACAGCGCAGCGGTTTAGGAATCAGCGCAAAGACTCCTCTGTACGTTCTTCGTTTTGATGCCCGAACAAATTCAGTTGTTGTCGGGAATAAAGAAGACCTGTTCGCATCGGGATTAATTGCCGGTGAGCTGAATTTTCTGACGGATCAATTTCCCGAAGAGATGGAAGCGAAAATCCGCTACCGCAAGAAGCCGGCCCGCTGCTTTGTGACAAAGGAAGGCGAAAAGCTAAGGGTTATATTTAAAGAAGCTCAGGAATCGATTACGCCGGGGCAGGCGGTTGTTTTTTATAAAGGCGATGAAGTCCTGGGTGGTGGCGTTATCGAGGAAGTCATCCGTGAAACATAAGAAAGGATCTTTTCAATGAGTAAAATGGACAGATCATTAAGAATAGAAACTCTGATGCTTCACGGCGGGCAGGAACCGGATCCGACAACGGGATCGAGGGCCGTGCCCATTTACCAGACAACCTCCTATCAATTTAAGGATACCGATCAAGCGGCTGCACTTTTCGGGCTAACGGAATTCGGGAATATTTATACGCGGCTGATGAATCCGACGACGGATGTTCTGGAAAAAAGAATTGCGCTTCTGGAAGGCGGCATAGGCGCGCTGGCTGTGGCAAGTGGCCAGTCCGCCATTACGTTGGCTTTGCTGAATATTGCGAAAGCCGGCGATGAAATCGTCTCGGCGGATAATCTCTACGGCGGAACCTACACCTTATTTCATTACACGTTTCCCCGCCTGGGCATTACGGTAAACTTTGTCAAATCCAATGATTTAAAAGCGCTGGAAGCGGCCATTACACCGAAGACAAAAGCTGTTTACGCGGAATCGATAGGCAATCCTAAAATGGATGTTGCCGACCTCACCGCCATTGCTGCCATTGCGCATAAACATGGCATTCCTTTTGTCCTGGATAATACCGTATCTCCCTATCTCTTGCGTCCTTTTGATTTCGGCGTGGATATTATTGTTTATTCCGCAACCAAATTTATCGGCGGTCACGGCACGTCGCTGGGCGGCGTTATTGTTGATTCAGGGAAGTTTGACTGGACAAACGGGAAATTCCCGCTCATTGCCGATCCTGATCCAAGTTATCACGGGCTGAATTTTGTGGAGGCCTTAAAACCCTTGGGTAATTTGGCGTATATTCTGAAGGCCCGTGTTACTCTTTTACGCGATCTGGGTCCCGCCTTATCCCCGTTTAATGCTTTCCTTTTCCTGCAAGGATTGGAAACGTTGCATCTGCGTATGCCGCGTCATTGCGAAAACGCACGGGCTGCCGCTTTTTATCTGGAGAAACATCCCAAAGTTGCTTGGGTGAATTATCCGGGGCTGGCATCGAGTCCGGAACATGACAGAGCGGCAAAATATCTTCCTAAAGGGGCGGGCGCTATTCTTGGCTTTGGCGTAAAGGGTGGGATGGAAGCGGGAAAGAAATTTATTGATTCCCTGCAATTGATTTCACATCTGGCCAATATCGGTGATGCAAAAACTTTAGCGATTCATCCGGCATCCACGACGCATCAACAACTGTCGCCGGAAGAACAATTAGCCACAGGCGTCACGCCTGATTTTATCCGCCTGTCCATCGGCCTTGAACACATGGATGACATCTTGGCGGATATCGAACAGGCCCTGAATAAAGTTTAATGAGATATAAGGCATGACGCATTGTCCACCGACTTGAGGAGGTGTTTCATGAACAAAATATATGCAGATAATTCGCAGTCTATCGGCAATACGCCACTGATAAAACTCAATCATGTCACGTCAAGCGCTAAGGCAACGGTGCTGGCAAAAATAGAAGGCCGCAATCCTGCTTATTCGGTTAAGTGCCGAATCGGGGCGGCCATGATCTGGGATGCCGAGGCAAAAGGGCTGCTGAAACCCGGTATAGAAATCATCGAGCCGACGAGCGGCAACACGGGTATCGCTCTAGCTTACGTCGCGGCGGCGCGAGGCTATAAGCTGACACTGACCATGCCGGAAACGATGAGTATTGAACGACGAAAAGTCCTTGCTGCCTTTGGCGCCAATCTTATCCTGACGCCCGGTACGGAAGGAATGAAAGGTGCGATCAATAAAGCTGAAGCTATCGCTGCAGCTGACCCGCAAAGATATTTTCTCCCGCAGCAGTTCAAGAATCCAGCCAACCCCGCGATTCATGAGAAGACGACCGGTCCGGAAATATGGAATGATACGGAAGGTGCGATAGATGTTCTGGTTGCCGGTGTTGGAACCGGAGGAACGATTTCCGGCGTTTCCCGTTACATTAAAAAGAAAATGGATAAGAAAATTATTTCAGTTGCCGTGGAACCCAAAGAAAGTGCGGTGATCAGCCAAAAGCTGTCCGGAGAGGATTTAAAGCCGGGACCGCACAAAATTCAGGGAATTGGAGCGGGTTTTATTCCCGACACGCTGGATTTATCCATCATCGATCGGGTCGAGCAGGTGGACAGTGCGGAAGCCATCGAATATGCAAGACGTCTAGCGCGGGAAGAAGGCATACTGGTTGGTATCTCCTGTGGCGCGGCGGCAGCAGCAGCCGTGCGTTTGGCTAAAAAGGAAGAGTGTGCCGGAAAAATTATCGTGGTGATTCTGCCCGATGCCGGAGAACGCTACCTTTCAACCGTACTATTTGAAAACATCGGCGTATAAACCTTTGCCTTGGAAACAATCTTTATTTTCAAACATTATTATTGGATATTTCACGGGATTCGTCAAAAGACGAATAATTTCGGAAACAGTCTGTGCAAAAAATCTTTACAAAACATGGAATTAATGTGAACAACAATTCGCAAAATGAATAATCATTCATAAAATAAAATCTGGATGAAAAACTGGATACCCTTATTGGTGCGCAATTACAGTTTATTGAAAAGAATGCTGATTCCTGCAGGATATTTCTGCGGGGAGAAAACGAACTGTCGGCTCAGACGATGAGTGCCATGCGCCAACATCTGATGAAGGGTTATTTTAAACATTTATCTTTTATCGAAAATATACTAAAATCGGCATAAAAGATGGCAAACTGCGAAATTTTCCTCCACGTGAAATAGCAGCTGCTTTATCGCATTTGATTCGGGCGGCTTCTGTCGACTGGATGATCATGCCATCAAAAGATAAGCTTTTTTCAAAAAAAGAAATGATCTTAGATATTGAATGGAGTAAAAAAACATGAGGATTAAAATTCGATGTATGTTGGTCCTGACGTTTGCTGTTTTATTATTTTTCCCTAAAGCCATTCAGGCGGTACAACCTTTAACACTTGAAGAGAGTATTGATATTGCACTCAAGAACAGTCTGGTGATCAATATTGCCAAAGAAGGGGCAAAGGGCGCCGAGGCCAGGAAAAGGGAAGCGATAACCGGATTCCTGCCAAAATTCAGCACGTCTTATAGCTATACGCGACTCAATGAAGAACCAAGTTTCTTTTTTCCTGGATTTCCCCCCCTGATTCCGGCGGGGAACATGGTTGCTGGTACAATCAATAACTATAACTGGGTGATTGAAGCACATCAGCCGCTTTTTGCCGGTGGTGGAATTCTGGCCAACTATCAGGCCAGTAAAATTGCCGAGGATGCCGCCTTTGTTGAAGAATCAGCTAAAGTTCAGGATGTGGTTCAGGATGTCAAGATAAGCTATTATAATATTTTACGGGCCGAAAGACTTCGGGACGCGGCGCGCCAGGCGGTGGAGATGCTTAATGCCCACCGTGATGTCGCACAAAATTATTACCGGGTCGGTTTGATCCCCAAGAATGATCTGCTGCAAGCGGAAGTAGAACTGGCTAATGGTAAACAAGCGCAGGTCAGAGCGCAAAATGCCGTGGACTTAGCGAAATCAAGTTTTAATACCATTTTGAAACGGGAGTTATTATCGTCCGTGGAGGTTGTTGATATTCTCGATTATAAGCCGCTCAGCCAGTCATTTCAGTCCTGTCTGGACATTGCCAGGCAGCATCGACCGGAGCTCAAGCTCTCCATTCTCAAAGCCGAGCAGGCCGGTAAAATGGTTCGCGCAGCGCAAAGTGAATTTTTCCCTTCGGTTGGTCTGGTCGGTCAATATGCCCGCTTTGGTGATTCACCATCCGTTTCCGGTACCGAATTTAAAGATATGGAAAGCTGGCAGGTTATGGCGGTGGCCAGTTGGAATTTCTGGGAATGGGGGAAAACGAAATTCCGGGTTGACGCCGGAAGAGCCTTAGAAAATCAGGCCATTGATCAGAACAAAGAGTTAAATGATCAAATTGCGCTGGAGATAAAGAACGCTTATCTCCTTTTGCAGGAAGCAGAAAGCCAGATCGCCGTTTCGCAAAAAGTGATTGATCAGGCCGAGGAGAATTTCCGAATCTCCGAAGCCCGTTATAAGGAAAGAGTGGCGCGTTCAACGGAAGTGCTCGATGCTCAGACACTGCTCACCAAAGCCAAATATGAATATACCAACGCTTTGGCTAATTATAATACTTTTTACGCTCGGCTGCAAAGAGCGATGGGTGTTATCAACCGGTAGCCAAGAGCTTTTGTGCCCGGGAAAGGATTTTTTGAGGATGAAGAAAGCATGGTTCTGTCTGATAATTCTGCTTGCTGTCACTCTGATGTCCGTGTCTATCGGTCTGGCACAGGAGTATACGCTGAGTGATCTTTATCAGCAAGCGCTGAAAAATTCTGAAAAAATTAAATATACCGAGGAAAATCTTTTTATCGCACAGATGGGCAAGAATAAAGCCTGGGCGGTTTTAATGCCCAAGGTGACGGCGTTCGGTACCTACAATCGTTTTACCGAAGATAAGTACGTTGTTTCTTCAATCAGCTTACCCGCTCCACTGCCCACCATTAGTAACAATGTGTTGATCCAACCGGAACAATCAGGGACATGGGGCGTCCGTGCGGAACAATCTTTTTCCCTGAGTGCGCGTGAACTGAATGCTTTGAAAATTGCCGGACAATCCATAACGAAAAGTGAGTATGATCTGGATGCCGCCAAATCGGATTTTGTCCTGGTCGTCGCGGTTTCTTTTTATGATGTGTTGAAAGCTCAGAAAGTGCTGGAAATTGCCGATGCCAATCTGGAAAGGCTTAAAAAATACCATCATTTCGTCGAAACAAGAGTCAAGGTCGGCGAATTGACTAAAACGGCGCTTTTACGAGCTAAAGGTGAACTGTCAGGGGCTTACGCCGATCAACTGAGGGCTGCTAACGGTCTGCAGTTGGCAAGAGCAACTCTTGTCCGTGTTACGGCCGTGGAGCCTGATTTTCAACTGAAGGATGAAAAATTGCCGGTATCCGGGATGTGCGAGTTAAACAGCTTGCGACAGACGGCGCTGGATGAACGAGCTGATTTGAAGAGTTATGATATGCAGACCCGCATGGCCGAGCAACAGGTGAAATACGCCCGCGGCGCTTTTTGGCCCAGCGTGAGTTTGTTTGCCATTTATAACCGGGCGGATCAGGAACCGGTCGGCACAACTTTCAACGACGAGAGTATTTTAGGCGGGGTTTCTCTGTCCTTTCCTTTTTTTGAAGGCGGTTTGAGAATAGCTGAATATAAGGAAGCCATGGCCAAAGAGCGTCAGGCCCGGCTTGCTTATGACGATTTGAAGAAGAGCATTGATGTTGAATTGAAGGCGGCCTGTCTTGATCTGGAAACTTTGAAGGGCTCGCTGAAATTTCTGGAGGATCAGCAGATTTTCGCGAAGGACAACTACAACGCGGTTATGAAACAATTCGAAAACGGTTTGGCCACCAGCCTGGACGTGATGGATGCCAATACACTGCTTTTGACCGCGGATAGAGATGTAGCGAAAGCTTTGTACAATTATCAGGTTGCAAACCTGCTGGTAAAGAAAACAAGCGGTACGTTACTTCGTTTTGTTCACGTCGCTAAATAATACGCGGATTTGGTTTCAGGAGGAAAAATATCATGAACGTGAAGAAGCTTTTTTGCTTCAATGAAAAAAATATGTCAGGACGCGGGACGACAAAATTATTGTTGCTTGTTGTGATGATAATCTTAATCAGCATTCCTCTGGTTTCCTGTAAAAAAGAAAAAAAAGTGGAAAAAGAAACACTGATCAATGTGCATGTTCAATCTGCGGAAAAGAAACAAATTCAACCTTATATAGAAACGACCGGCACCTTGAAGGCTGACGAAGAAGTCGTGGTCAGTTCTGAAGTTGACGGAATTGTCAAAAGTGTAAGAGTGGAAGAGGGCTATCCGGTAGCACGCGGGACGCTTTTAGCTGAAATCAATCAAATCGATTATATGTTGGAGGAAAAACGGGCGAATGCGGCTCTGAAACAGGCGCAGGCCAATCTGGCCAATGCGAAAGCCGAATATCAGAGAAAAGAGTCTCTGTATAAGGAGGAGTTGATTACCAGACAGCAGTTCGATGACATATCCACCAGGGTTACTCTGGCCGAAGCCGATTTAGCCAGAGCAAAAGCTTCTTTGGATACCTCCCGGGAGAAGCTTCTCCGGACGAAAATATATTCACCTT
>ERZ795055.757-NODE-757-length-28611-cov-5.053404_pt1 | contig 28611 bp, 52 predicted proteins | sample MGYA00375139_ERZ795055 | MGnify/ENA primary metagenome ERZ795055 (study PRJEB30184, sample SAMN05720283) | anaerobic digester metagenome | isolation source: active sludge of municipal wastewater-treating anaerobic digesters | place: USA | collected 2015-01-23 ... | reverse complement strand
CCAGGGCCGCCGCCTGGGACGCCGCCTGGGCCGCCGCCTGGGACGCCGCCTGGGCCGCCGCCAGGGACGCCGCCAGGAACGCCTCCCTTACCCGCTACATCGCATGGGCGGTAGAGGCGTAACAAAACATAGCTGAAAGGACAACCATGAGCTGGCTCAAGAACAACATGGCCATCGTATTGGTCGGCCTTGCGCTGGCCGTGGCATGGCTGTGTATATTCGTAGTAGTGTTCCTGGCGATGTCGATGGCGCAGTGAGGAGATGCTAGAAATGGCCAAACACATAGCGAAGGGCGCGAAGATATACAAGGGCTACGTCATCGAGTTCAAGAGCAGCACCCTAACCTTCGACCCCAAGGGGTGCTTTGTCATCACGAAGGAAGGATCAAGCGTACCAGATGCTGTGATCCGTTGCGAAGACCATCCCAGCATACAACTAAACATGTCCCACGCCGAAATGTGGGTCGATGGTTATCTAGAAGGTTACAGGTGGGGCGAGCACAATGGCACGCTCAGCGGCCGAGACGAAGCCCAGTACGAGATGCGCAAAGCGCTGGGCATTAGGAGGTTGTGATGTTCAAGTGGTTATCGCAATTCAGGATATCCGATCCCGTGCCCGTCTAAAAGGCTCGCGACAAGATCAAGGTCGAGCAAGAGCAGCAGAGGATCAAGGCCGAGCAACGCAAGATCGCGCAAGAAGCCAAGCAAGCCAAGGCGCGGAACAGCCTATCGAACAAGCAATACCTGGATCGTGTCGACCGCAAGAATGACTTCTATAGGCTAGTGCGTGCCTTACGGGGCCAAGATCCACAATACTACAATCACCAGGATCAAGTCATGCCCGACTGGAGAGATCCTGACGTCACGCTCATGCACTTCATAGTGCCGGGCCCTGGCACGCCAGTACGCCTTGCTATCGATATGCCTAGGGGATGCTCTATACGTATCTATGCGGAAGAAGAGCATATCCGAAGATCCTACTCCTTCCCGGCTCATGACTACCGGTTGTGTGCAATCCAAGACTGGGTGCACAAGGCCACCATATACTGGCGCAATCTACACAAGGTCGTAGAGTGCGTAGCTCGCGAACAGATCATGCCCAAGAAGAGTATTCGAGACACGGACACGACAGACTACTAACTATCATTCTAGGAGGACATCGTGTTCAATTGGCTATACTCAAGCCCTGATGCGCCCTTAACCCCGGTAGAAAAGGTGCGTGATCAGATCGAAGCAGAAAATAAAAAGAAGCTACTCGAGGCAGAGCAACGTAGGGCCCAGAAGGAGGCCAAGAAGGCTGCCAAGATCGCACGCCAAGAGCGGGCGCAGTTCGATCAGCGAGCCAAGCGCGTGAAGGCCTTCGCAAGACTTGCGATGGCGCTGGGCGGACACGTCAAGTACTATAATAGCCTCAACCACGAAGTCCAAGATTGGAGCAAGTACACCACCGGCTACATGGAGCTCATCGTGCTGGAACCTGGCACTCCAGTGCGTCTGTGCCTAGACCTGCCCAAGGGTCGCATCATCGAGATCCAAATTCAAGAGGTTCACCGCTATCCAATACATCGATATCATAGTGCCAATACATATCCCGGCACAGAACATCGCTGGGTATCCTGCCCTTGGTATGACTGGCGTGATCTTCAGGGCGTCATAGAGTGCGTGGCAAGGGCGCAGTTAACGCCCATGAACACGATATCACATTAACAACAGAGGGGGCATATGCCCCCTCTTTTTATCTCTCTAATTACCTTCCACTTCGCGTTATATATATATCGGAGGTACCAATATGATAGATATTAACGCCATAGGAATACGGCGCGCAAATACTGTCGATGATGGGGCCATCATCATGTATAGGGGCTTAGCAATATCTTGTTGCGTAGCATGGGATGGCATGTCCTCTCATCGCAGGGCGTTAAATATCATGCGCCAGATGTTGCGATGTGTGCTAGATCATAACCGTGGTACGTTGACGACCATACATCAGGGCGAGTGGTCTGTCATTCACGAGATTCTAGAGCGCTCTAAACCATATGTCCGAGAGGGGCGTGCATGAAACCACATCATATGCAATCGGGAGAGTTTTCGGACGTAGGATATGTCCAGAAGATGGGATCAAGTGGCTAGTCCGCCAAATTCCCTCGTAGGCCCAAGAAGCACCACAAGCACACCTCCAAGGATCCGACAGCGCGTCACAGCCCCCGCGTGGGCGGAGTACAAGCGCGCCACAGCCCCCGCGTGGGCGGAGTACGAGCGCGTCTGGGAGGCCGCGTGGGCGGAGTACGAGCGCGCCACGGACGCCGCGTTGGCGGAGTACAAGCGCGTCACGGCCCCCGCATTCGTTCGTATTACTGGAATGGAGGCAGAGAGATGAAGCAGATCACGATTGCGATGCTGAGGCGGCTTGGCGCGTGTCCTTCGCAGATCAAGCTCTTCAAGGCGACATTCGGTGAGTCGGCGGAGCTGATCCATGAGAATGGGGAGAGGGCGGTGGCAGCCGGGCTGGATATCGACTGGCTGGCGAACAGGGTGCTGACGGGTGAGCGGTGGGCGGAGTACCAGCGCGTCACGGCCCCCGCGCGGGCGGAGTACGATCGCGCCACGGCCCCTGCGTTGGCGGAGTACCATCGCGTCACGGCCGCCGCGTTGGCGGAGTACCAGCGCGTCACGGCCGCCGCGTGGGCGGAGTACCAGCGCGTCAGGGAGGCCGCGTGGGCGGAGTACAAGCGCGCCACGGCCCCCGCGCGGGCGAAGTACGAGCGCGTCACGGCCGCCGCGTTGGCGGAGTACCAGCGCGTCACGGCCGCCGCGTGGGCGGAGTACCAGCGCGTCAGGGAGGCCGCGTGGGCGGAGTACAAGCGCGCCACGGCCCCCGCGCGGGCGAAGTACGAGCGCGTCACGGCCGCCGCGTTCGTTCGTATTACTGGAATGGAGGCAGAGAGATGAAGCGGGTCACGTTGGCGATGCTGGAGCGGCTGGAGGCATGCCGTTCGCAGGTCGAGCTCTTCAAGGTGACGTTTGGCGCATCGGCGGATCTGACCCAGGAGAATGGGGAGAGGGCGGCGGCAGCCGGGCTGGATATCGACTGGCTGGCACGGAGGGTGCTGACAGGCGAGCGGTTGGCGGAGTACCTGCGCGCCGAGGCCACCGTGTTGGCGGAGTACGAGCGCGTCGAGGCCCCCGCGCGGGCGGAGTACGAGCGCGTCACGGCCCCCGCGTTGGCGGAGTACCGGCGCGTCACAGCCGCCGCGTGGGCGGAGCACCAGCGCGTCAGGGAGGCCGCGTGGGCGGAGTACCGGCGCGTCACAGCCGCCGCGTGGGCGGAGCACCAGCGCGTCACGGCCCCCGCGTTGGCGGAGTACCAGCGCGTCACGGCCGCCGCGTGGGCGGAGCACCAGCGCGTCACGGCCGCCGCGTTGGCGGAGTACCAGCGCGTCACAGCCCCCGCGTGGGCGGAGTACAAGCGCGCCACGGCACCCGCGTTGGCGGAGTACCGGCGCGCCAGGGAGGCCGCGTTCGTCCGTCTGGCTGGAATGGAGGCAGAGAGATGACGCAGGTCACGGTTGCGATGCTGGAGCGGCTTGGCGCCTGCCTTTCGCAGGTTGAGCTCTTCAAGGCGACGTTCGGGGAGTCGGCGGAGCTGACCCAGGAGAATGGGGCGCGGGCGGCAGACGCCGGGCTGGATATCAACTGGCTGGCACGGAGGGTGCTGACGGGCGAGCGGTTGGCGGAGCACCAGCGCGCCGAGGCCACCGCGTTGGCGGAGTACCAGCGCGTCACGGCACCCGCATGGGCGGAGTACCGGCGCGTCGAGGCCACCGCGTTCGTCCGTGTTGCTGGAATGGAGGCAGAGAGATGAAGCGGGTCACGTTGGCGATGCTTAGGCGGCTTGGCGCATGTCCTTCGCAGATCAAACTCTTCGAGGCGACATTCGGTGAGGCGGCGGAGCTGACCCTGGAGAATGGGGAGAGGGCGGCGGTAGCCGGGCTGGATATCGAGCTCGCATGAGTGATAAGATCATGGAGGGTATCATTGTAATATGCAATACTACTCCATGGTCTGAACTGTCATCTCCAGATGCCCTCAAGGTTCTAGCAGTCATACAAACTGCTGCCAAGACCTTGATTCGCGAATAGAAAAAGTAATATCTCTTGAATCCCCACATCAGATGCATCAAAGGAGAATCTATGTTTGCCTATCCCATCTGTCCTATCCCATTCGGCATCCATGATAGATACGATGTACTAAACTGGGTACTCTTCTCTGGTCGCCAACTAGCATGGGGAGAACGAGCTCCTGTTGGCGACTTCATCGTACAGCGATCTACTTCTCCCCTGAATATAGACGGTAGAGAGCTGTGTTCCGTGAAGATCCGCAATAGCAATGGCACTCAGTTCATTCATCCATTCTACTGTTCTACTGGGACGGCCACCCCCGAATTATCGCCTAAGGGTACGTGGTGGCCAATGTCCGGCATCTGGCCAGCCGAGATCTCACCCCTAGGATGCGATTGGATTGGAAAACACTTCTGGTCTACAGAAGATCGCCAGTGGGTGGACCACGACAAGGAGACGGCAAAACTTCCAGCATATCTCAAGGCCATCTGCGATTGGCTAGCACGAGTGGAAACCAAAGCTTAATTTGGGGGGTGAATTGATGCCAGCTAGGCTCAGCAAGCATCGATACGAAGAGCGCAGGCAATACTACGCCAAGCATCGTCGGGGCGCATTTCGAAGCGGATTCTCTTGGACCACCAGAGAAACAGACCTGATATTGACCAGCTCGCTTGGTGACGTGGAATTGTCTCGCAAGATAGGGCGTTCGGTGGAGGCCATACAGGTCAAGCGTTGCAAGCTCTTGGCTCTCACCAAGAGGTAACCTCAGTCAATGATAATACACAATGACACAGAAGGGCCTGCTTATAGCGGGCCTTTCTTTTTTACTAAAACCGTATCTAGTTGTGGTATAAATATATTGATAGACAAGCTAGGCTTGCCTGTCAGCGGGATGACTTAGGTCATCTCCGTTCATAGACTCCATGGCTGATAGAGTGTAGCAGATACGAGCAATCGTGTCTGGCTTCGAAAGGGCGGGGTGGCGCAGCAATGCGGTAAACTCGCCTGAGTAGGCCCCCTAAACCCACGGGGCACAAGAAAGCGGGCTCCTCGAAAGAGGGCTGGTTATCCTAGGGATGCTTCCCAAGGATGCCGGGGCTGAACCCGAACCCAGGGGAAGAGGCCGATAACCTCTCCCGGATCCGAAGCCTAGCATCAAGGCCCAAACAGAAGGGAGCAGCACATCGCATCCGTATATGCGGTGCCGCTGCCGGTGGTGTGCGCAGCCACTTTCTGTATGGGATACCCTAGACCTTCCAGCCAAGACGTCGGCTGGAGGGACATGGGAACGCTAGGGCAAGAGGGTCCAAACTGGATTCGACAGAGGCGGTCAACCCCTATCTAGCGGCTGAACTCGCATACGGCGGGGAATGCCAAAGGATATGTTGGCAAGCGGTACTGCTCTACGTTCAGGCCGAGATCCCTTATCAAGGGCGATCGACTTGGATACCCTGAGCTGGGCGGCCCTTAGGAGGCCGGAGCAACACAACGCGTGGTTATCCTGTTGAAATCAGTACAGGATGGTTGCGTGGGGCCCTTGCGCCCAAAGAAGAAGATGAATGGCTCAAGGCCATCCATCTTCTTTTTGTATTAGCGCAGATCATCTATGGTTAGATCTAGCTCTGACAGGAAATCCTTAATACTGTTCACCTTACGAATGTGCGCTGCAAGCTCTTGTGGAGTCACTCTTGTGCGGCTAGATGGCGTAATGTTGGATAGAGACGCGAATTGCCCTTCTCCTCCTGGTATTACATCGTTAGCGCTAAGCTCATACAGCCCATCCGGGAGCGGGATCTCCATCGCCCAGAATGACTAGTTTATTGTTGCGCACTCCGAATGTAGCTTTGTTTTTTAGGTGCTTGGCAATAGCATAGAGTGCAGCCTCTAGGCGATTATTAGTCATGTACACGGCCTTCATGTTTTCGAAGTCATTGCGGCCGCGCGCCTGTTGAGGTTCTAGCACATCAAGCTTTAGTGGCGATCCATGCCAATACGTGGAGGCCAGCTTCATCAAGCTAGCTAATCTGCCCATATATCCTCCTGGGGCATATTATAGAAGAGGCCGCGGAATTGGCTAATATGCAGTTATGATGTGGTATAAATGTAATGAACCCGAACAAGGAGGCAATCATGTTCCGAGTATTCATAGTTGCGATGATGGTGGCGGGGATGGCCGCCGCAAGCGAGTCGGATTCGCTGTACTGGCATGACGGAACAACAGAGGGGGACTCGGTCTTTCTATATCACGTCGTAATGTTCGATACTGATCTATTCGTAGACCATATCGATGCTGTCAGATTCTGGGCCACGTCCGACTCTCCGGTGACGCGCAATATCACCGTGAGCATCGCTAGCAGCGATAACCCTAACCAGGCCACGTGGTCGTCCTCATATCCTTATGAGGTTTCGATCAATGGCTTGACGATCATCGACATCCCGTTCGATGAACTATCATGGTATTCCGCCCTGCCGGAACTGGGTGACGATCCGTTCTGTGTCGGTATCACTTGGAATGACGTGGCTTTTGCTATGTGCACAGACACGCAGGAGCCTAATCATCCATATAACAACTATGGTGGCAATACGGCAGGGGCTCTTGCCTACTTAGGCTATGACTGGATGCTGACCTGCTACGTGAATGGTACCCAGGCCCTTACCCCCACCACTTGGGGTGCCATCAAGGCCTCATTCTAATCCACCATCAACCGTGGCGCTCAGCAATGGGCGCCCCATGGAGAAGCATCATGATATGCATCAAGGGTATCCCCCGGGATCTGCTACTCTTCGATGACCTCCACGGCAAGCCGGGGTTAGATTTGCGTGGAGACTACCTAGATGGTAGCCTCTATCGCGACACCGATCCCGATGCCGTGAGGGATGCCATGCTGGACGATACACTCCACCCAATGGTTGTCGCCAGTCTGGCACAACAACCGAAAGGCCGGTATAATGTCTGAATACATCAAGGATGCTATCGTATTAGTCCTAGGCTTCATCTTGAGAGTCGTGATCCTAGGCACGACGGTATACTACATTTGGCCCATAGCCATATCCGCAGCGTTTCCAGGGTTAGTGACGCGCGGCATCATCTCTTCCCATCTGTCGTGGTTCGAAGCGATATGCCTATCGCTACTGACCTGGATACTCATTCGACCCCTCGGTGCTAAAAAATAACGGCTGGTATAAAAGCACGACCCAACAGTGGGCTCCGTGCTTTTTTACTCATGTCCCAAATCTATGTTCACCACGGTATATAATATAGTGAAGGTCATTCTATAGGAGGTGGAGAGTTGATCTCGATGAGTTTGAACGATATCATGCAGCTTGATATATGTAGCTATTACAAGAGGCCCCAGAACAAAGATGTATGGGGTGATCGTGAACGATTTACCCTTCGATATATCGCTACACTCAATATACCAGTAGCGGTAAAGCTAGACATTGCACTATCAACTGGTGTGCTCAGACAACCCGTGCTTGATGAGTTGTGGTGTCACATTGTGGATGAGGCTGTAATGGCCTTTGAGCAGCGCCATCCACATGATATACGCCCACGTCGCGCCAACACTATACATCGAGCATATCTACGCGGAGAGGCCACCGAGGAAGAGTGGAGATCCGCCAAGATTGAGGCCATGAACGCAGCCTTCGAAGCCCTGTACGATGGTTCTCACGGTGGATTTGAGGCAGCACTAGCTGCCTGTGCCGATAATGCTCAAACCGCAGCCATGGATACCATAGATATCACTGTATCGTTGTATGGGAAAATACCATCCCCAATCTTGAGCTCGATAAGGGATGACGTTGCTCATCGTTATCTGCGGTGGGCCATAGCGGCCGATCAATGAAGAATCGCGGTGATAATTATTGGACATTGCGAAGCAATCCACCTGGCGTGGCGTGGACGCCCAGTTTGGTGATAACGGCCCTAGATCCAAACACACAGCTGGGTGACGTTACGCGTATCCAGTCCATACAGATATCCCAGAAGGTTCAGAATCGAACTTACTAAAATCGCTTCCAATCGGGTATATACATAGTGGAAGCAAAACAGGGCTCGCCTTGCTAGCTACCACGGCCGCGTGAGGTCGTTAGATATCTAGTGGTAACACTAGGAAAGGTTGGGCTTTGCAACCCAGCGCCCTAACGGGACATTTACGCAAGCGGATAACTCCATCTTCAGTAGAGCCGACTGGCTGGCTGAATATGGACCGGGATGACAACCGGGTTCCCCGAAATGGGAATGGTAAATCCGTAGTTAGGTGGGCATCGCTGTGGTGGCGACGTCTGCTTAGCATTGATACAGTTGCCCTAATCCGAAAACATGCGCAAGCATGATAAGGATGGGTGAACTGGAATCAAAGCCTAATCCTCTCACCAGGAGGAATGGTATAACCTGGAGTGGCATTCGGTACTCAAAAGGTATCGAACCACAGCCCGCAAGCGCCAGGTTAGCTAATTTGATGGCCCTTGTAAAGCCATCAGTATCACATCATTGCTAATGTTGTCACAATAGCAAAAAGATCTTGCGGGCGGTAGAGAGCATAGAGGCCTATGGCGGATAACCGTCGCATCTTAGCCGCAAGCTAAGGTGTTCGTTGTGAAAGTCACTATAGGGGCGTAGCTTCCCCGAGCCAGCAGCGATGTTGGGTAGTGATCAGTAACAGCGTAGATCGCTCTACCGATAAGAGTGGCGAGCTATACTCGCTGGCCTTGACGGGATACCATATGGCAACATATGGTGGACAAAAGCGCTAATCAAATAAGGCGCTCAAAGACCCGTTACGCCAAGCCGTAATCTCAGGCTAGGCAATCCTAAAATTTGTTGGAGGATCTCCAACTCCACCAAGGACCACGCTGGGCTTTCGGGCCCACCTCGCGCCTTGGTGGTGCGAGACAAAAAAGAGAGCCAACCGCCATGGCTGACTCTCTTTTTTTATTTCGTCCTATAAGATCTCTCCGCGCTTGAACTTATGGATGGGCTCTAACTTAACGTTAACAGAATCAACCATAACCCCAGCCTCTTCGAAAAGGCGCATACTGCGCATAACGTGTTCAGCCCATGGATCGACCTTGCCCTCTTCCCACCCTTGATCTACTACTACTGCTCTTATGCCAGATTGCACTATGGCGCGAGCACAATCCATGCATGGCACGCCATTAGTATACATGATGCAGTCCTTGGTGGATAGGCCCATGCGAGCCGCGTTATAGATAGCATTACGTTCTGCATGCTCAAACCAGAAGTACTTCTCAGGCCTCTCTTGGCGCTCTGGCAGATCATCATTAATACCACGTGCGAATGAATTATATCCAGTAGAACGTATCTCTCGATCTGGACCCACTATAACAGCACCTACATGCGTGCTTTGGTCCTTGCTCTTAGAAGCAACAAGATAGACGATGTTCATGAAGTATTGATCCCAGTCAAACATAATGTCCGTCCCTCCAATGGTGGCATGATCCATGGCGAATCATAACCACACTCATACGTCGCGTCAAGGATCTACGCGGATATCAGCTTGTGGCGGACTTTTCTTTTTAGGCTGTCATTACTGTCGTGGATGATATAGCGTGCATAGCCTGGGCCAACCATGACGATATGACTCGTGATGCCATGCATGCGATGATGCGGCTGGGATAGCACATGATACTCTGGCTTGTGCTGGCATAGCGTGATGAAACTCGATACCGAAGGGGCGTGATATGTGCTCATAGAGTATAGGCGCTTCGTAAAGTGATTGAACTTAGTGGGCTGAAGATGTATCATGAATCGATCCCACTTAGTGCCATACTTGAGGTACTGCTCTTTGAGCATGTGAATGCAGTTCGGACTCAGCCAATCATCCGAATCGACGCGAGTCTGTATCTTGTAGTTGCCATCTACTAGGTACTTGTGAATTGGTGTTGGCCCATGCGGGCTGCGTATGGGATGTGGTATAGCGGTGAATGGATATCCCAAGGCGTCATGCAGTAAATCTTCATCTCCGGGCATGACTACTATGATCCACTCAAAGCGCTGGTCGGTTTGCGCCCTGAGCGATGGAATAAGATACTCTTTGGTAAATGGCACACGACGCATCATGGCCTCGCGGTCTCGATACGTCATGCGCGTGACTAATGCATGCTTTGTCCGGGCCATACCATAGTCTGTGGTTTGGGTGACATACCTAAGACTCTACGAAAGAATGCCCTCATACGATCTAAAAGAGATTCCTGATCGGGATCAGTAGCTCGAATGGTGTCTTTAGCCGCAGCAGTAGCTTGACGCCGTACTACGCCGGCCGACATCTGATGTAGCAAGTCATCTAAACCTAGGTAAGGGTCCATGAGTAATAGTCCTCCGGATCGTCCCAAGTTAGTACATCATCATTGAGCGTACCGTGTCGTTCTGAGGCTATTATGTGTGTTCCGGGCTTGAAATCAAATACGGCATGATGTATGTCCATGAGCGATCCATGGCCACGCTTGATCTCATATTCGTGAGCAGCAATTCTGAGCCCTCTATCAAGCTGAAAGTTAGGAGCATGCCAAGATATCGCTTGTATAGTGCCTAGGGGATTCTTGTTATCACCATACTCATTGCCCCAAAAGGCCAAGGGATATGTCGTCATATTAGACCACAGCATGCGAGTATCACGTTTAGAATAGATGCAATCTCCTAGAACGAGTAGGTTTTCCGAACGCCATGCCGGGCGTAGCATTAGCATCATACCAGCCAAGCAAGTGGCCCTCTTAATCTTGAAACTAGGATATCGATCTTTAAGTACGTAATCATCGTTAGACACTAAGACAGCACCCGGGAATTGGGCTAAGGTGTGATCAACTACAGAAGTGCCGTGATAGGGTAGCAACGCCTTAGTATGATAGCTCCACGCCGGATCGTTGCTAGGACACAGAACAAAGACGGGCATGTCACGGAAAGGAGATGCCCAAGAAGATCGTGGGCCCATTGTTGGGTTCATTGAGTTGCCATTGCCATCCCAGACCAATACGAGCATCATGGAAACTACTGGGAGCTAGATCAGCCGTAGCGCCAATACCTAGCCATACATCGCGCTCGTCATCCCGATCTTCCCCCATATCGAAGGCATCGTTCTGCCAGAGCTCGGCATCTACAAATGGCGTCAATGGATGTACATGTGTGATACCTAAGAAGTTATTGATGTATACATGCTCTAGTGCTACGGTTATACCGCGGGCGGAGGGTCCGATGACTCCAGCAAGATCTAGCCCAAATCTAGGATAGCTGATATGCGGCACGCCTAATGAATCGATCCAGAGCATGCCCTTACCATGGTATCCACCGACATCAAAGCGCCTACGCTCGAATAGGGTAGAATCTAGCTGAAATTCCAATTCGATATCGCCATCTTCATAGATGACGCCACCAGATATACCAGCAATAGGCGGAACTGTCTTGTAGCGTATGGTAGCCACCTTGATGACGTCGGGCTCTAGACTGCTCAGCCAAGAAGGCTTCTGAAACACCGATTCGGTAAGATTGACTATGCCGTGTTCTATTAGATCATCCACTGATGGATTATCGCATGAAGGCTTCCATAACATGATCATGGCACAGGCTGCGATGAACAACCCGATCGCGATTCCCTTTAGTGTCGATTTCATGCCGTGCCTTGCTCCTTGGTCAAACCCAATCTTAAATGCCCATTGGCGAAATATGCAATAGCCGCAGCAGATGTCAAGGTTATTGAGATGGGCTCGTCTTCAACTAAGGCAATGGCTATGTCGGTTGTAGTGCTGGAATAGGGTATATCAACGTCAAATGCGTATCCGAAGTCCAGCTCCGCAGTGCCATTACTGGCGGTAATGACTATCTTCACATCCTGTGGGTCAGAGTCGTCAACGTAGTGATTGATAAACTCTGCACTAGCAATGACCCAACCCTCACCTGGAGCTCGCAGAGTGGTGATAAGCGAATCATCCCACCACGTCTGACGTCCATGATTACTATCTCCACCTACTGGATAGGCGTTGTAAAGATACCAGTCATCTCCTCCCAATAGAGGCATATACCATTGATATGATGCGTCGAGATAGCTAAAGTCTGGACCGAAATGGCATTCTAGCCACGTAGTTCCCGATCTAGTCAGCTTGAGTGTCTGCATTCTGCCGGCAATCTGTCCGGGGACAATAGTCCTAGCGCTTAGTACAGCAGAGCGACTTGATCCCATTGGAACATAATGGCGCTTGGGATAGTATCCGCTCTCAGCTACTGCATCGCGCACATCCATCTCTATCTGTAGCGGCATGGTATCGGGATCAATGTCATGGCTAATCGATCCATCTCGCATCCATAACTGCATGTAAGAGCGATGTTGTGAGGCTTCCGTAAACAACTCCCCCATATCCACGCTAGAATCAATGAGAAGGTGTCCGGTGGCACTATCATAACTGGCGCCGAGCATGGGGATTGGCGGAGTGGTAATGATGATGTCTCGGCCTAAGATTAATGAATCCAAGGCCAAAGGGGTAGACATAATACTACCATCATTGCGATCTTGTTTTTGGCTTCTGCAGCGCATAGTCTCGCCTGGCACGCCAAGGGCAAATGAATATGCCGCTCTAGGGTGCCAATGAGTAGCGATGCGATCTATAGATGATGGCGTAGCTCTCGATAAAACGACATACTGAAACGTGGTGAGCTCTGAGGGCGTGGGGGCATGCGTAATGACCACTCCGGGCCTATCATCATTATGCATTGCAGATCGATATTGATTGCCATAGTAGTCTGGACCAGCCTCAGATGGTACTATACCATGATATGCACTAGCACACGTCGAAGCATCGTCAGATCGGATATCTAGAGCCGAAGATGCTCGATAGTGCCTAGCCGCCAAGCGTCGATCGGTCAATACTGGAGCGCTGCCATCTAGGGGATTGCGCACTTCTGCGATTAGCAGGTCATTAACGCCTATACTAGCACTCAAAGCATCCGCCACGCGTAGTCGCACGCCATCGCGCCGATAGCCATACACATTCTCGGTCAAGCCATAACCATCAGCGGTATCCATCTTGATGTGTCGTAGTAATTGATAGGATGCTATGATATACTGAGTTTCATTGCTGCGTGGTATCGCGATAGTAACAGGCAAGCCATCGCCATGGAATATCTCGCCATTGGCAAAGACTACATCGCCGGTCATCATAACTATACTGCATTCTCCCGACGCTCCAATGGTGGTCGATTTACTGAGTACGGGTTGAAATGCATCACCAACGAAACCACCCGACAAGAATAGCACGCGGCATATATCGCCAACATTGCCATTCTGAAGGGATTGTAGTATGGACAGACTATCGGGAATGGATATGATCAGTTTGTCGTCATGATTGTAGTGATGCATTAACTCCACCCCCAGCTATCATCAATATAGAGCGTAACTTGCATGAGCCAAGGCAAGCATGGTTCGGTATCGTGTTCTATGACCAAAGATAGGTTGTTTTGAGCTGATACATGTACCATGGGATCGAATGCGACCAAAGCCTGACCCGTGGCCGTAAAAGTCAACTCGGCATCGGTAATGTCGCCACCATCACCCACTAGTTTTATAGTACCACCATCGGGTATTAGCCAATCCACCCCACCCGTATTACCACACATCTTCTCGCCGTCTTCATTGCATCCCTCGGGCATGCTGCAGGCTATTCTAGAGAGATTGAAACTGGGCGTGTTGGTCCATGTCGCCACCGTGGTGGATTGCGCCGCCGAATCTGGTATCACGTTAGTGACCGCCACACTCAAGACAACTTCATCTCCACCCGATGCAGAACTGCCAGTCGAGCCGGTCTGGATCATGGTTTTGGTGGAATCTACGTAACTTAGTTCATTACCGCGCCACCTAATGACCCTAGTTTCTACTACGGCATATCCGTTCTCTGGATCGATGATATGATAGATCGGCATAGCTGGTCCTTCATAGATCAAGCAACCTCGATCTACGATGGTGGTTGGGGGTGGTGTAGGCTCTACTGTATATTCCCTCACAAAAACTTGGCATACATACGGTCCCGCTCCACCACCACTCAGTATCGGCCTGATCTTGAGTACGTTCTTTGCGGCAAATGGTTGAGTGATGGTAGTGGTCAATACCGGAAAGGTCGCCGTCGCCAATGTGGCATCATATACCCCACCAATGGCCACGCCAGTCGCCACTGGTCCATTGACGATTTGACTCAAGGTGTCGTCTAGCTCGTATAGCGATATATCATAAATAGTACCATTAGCGCACGGTAGCGATGCCCTCACTGTTGGCCCATCGGTCTCGTAGTGGTGGAATACCGTAGTAGAAATGGTTTGCCTAGGATCAGCTGTACCTTCACTATTACGCGGTACTGCACGTACTTGATAGTATGCGATGTTACCCTTACGCCCAGCCACGTCAGGTCTCAATGCGCCCCAGCTACACGATATAACGGTTCCAACAGCTTCATTAGCTACATTGCCCTCATGATCCACGGGCGTGGAAATACCATCCAGCATGTAGCTCATGGGTTTGAGTTGCGATACGCAGTATGATCTTGCCACGAAATCAGCAATAACACCATGGGTGAAGTCTTCTGAGATTCTGCTACTAGTCACTTCCAAGCGATATAGAACACTGACGTTAGTATGTACCCATCCACCCTGAGACCTGGCCAACTCGCAAATCACTAGAGAATCAGAACCTACGGAGTCTAGTATCTCGATCTTGGCCGTATCTCGCGTAACGACATTTACCGACGTAGTAACGCCCATAGCGGCTTTCTTATCATATGGATGAGAATCGATAACTTCATGAGATAGCACTGCATATAGAGTATTGACTATCACGTCATCCGGATTAGGCAACTCCATCTTGACCACTTGATTACCGGGAGGAGCTATGAAGATGCTATGATCTATAAATACTGCATGACCAAGCGTAATGTAGAGATAGTTACCGTGCACTCGGCTAGTAAACGCTTCACTAGTAGTGCGCAGTCCTGGCTTGCGAATCAACACATCACGTAGTACTTCGCAGTTGCATGCCAGCGCGTCTTGTAGATCTTCATACGCTTCTTTTAGCGTAGTCATCAAGCCATCGTGAATGTAGAGCCGGCATAGCGCTGGAGCAATAGTGACGCTATAGTCTGTATTGGCCATTAGAGTATCGGCTCCAAGGTTATGTTCAATGTACCCGTGATGATTACGATACTACCCGCACTACCACCGTATCCTCCAGTGCCTTCTTTAACGTCATACGCTAGAGCCACATCTAGCAATTGATCTGGCGTAAAGGCGTCTTCGGGTAATTGGTTATTCACATAGGTGGATTCGCTAGCGTTGATATACCAACAGCGATGATATTTAGGATAAGATGAAGCTGGCTCTCCATTTAGCATGACACCATGGCCATTGTCAAACCAACCATGGATGTCCACATGTATGTTACCATCAACGGCACAGTAAAGCCTAGCTGTAGTATCTTCTGTGGGAGAAGTATGTGGCGCAATCTCAAAGCATAAACCCTCTGCCCCTATTTGTGCTGGTTCGCCCGCTCCAGCAGCATAGATCCTGTATTCATACGATCCATTAGATACGAAGTCTAGTGCGGTGATTTTAGCACTAGGACGTGGCATGTAAAAAGATCCGCAGAAGACTTGACCGGATATATCTACAGCTTGGCTGGCATTGATCTTAACGGCAATTGGTATCGAGATAGTCATGCGCGTGATATCGCTACCCGATACGGGTGGAACACCATCAGGTACACTCTGCCATGCCGAGTAATCTGAGCATATCATGCCACCAACCACAACACGAGCTCTAAATTGAGGATACTCTAACGCCTCAGCCATGACTTGGATATCGCCATCCATGCCCTCGTACACCAAGACCTGTTCTTGGAAGCCAATGCTGTAGATTGTGCTATTCCGCTTGAAGATCTGCACCTTGTAGGGTCTGGGTAGCGCAGTATCTACTTCCACACGCAAGTTGATCGTCAAGGGATCCTCAACAAGCTTCTGAATCTCCACGACGGGCGCAGAGGGCCTGGCAAGGATCTGATCTGCACCCGCAAGGGGCATATCTACCTCAACCCACGCTCCGGGTAGGCGATTGCTACGATTCGAGAGACTGCGAGCCATGATACGATATGCTACACCATGTATAGCGGGAAACGAGATCTTGTACTGCTGTCCATCACTACGCGCTAGAGTGAGCTCGCGCATGGCAATCGTCTCAGACAATGCGCCATTAGGTTCTAGTGGTATGCATCTCACATCATATGCCCAGACTTCTTCTTCACTAGTAGCAGGATACCACATCACATCAAGAGCGATCTGATTAGCCGCGGCATTGGATAATGGCGAAGCCCTATTCATCAATTCAGCGGTATCTGTAGCTCCCGACATGCTCAGCAGTGAACGGCTGCGCACACTCAGCGCGATAGGTTCTGGGGGTGGTAGTACTGCGATGTCTTGCTTGAGAACGAAACAATACTCCGGTCTCAAGTCAGCGATCACCTTGACTTGGCCATCAGCGCCAATGTGTATCTGATACAGCGGAAGGTTGTCATTGTTATATGTTCGCTCGGTATCCAAAGTCAAGGTCTGTGTCACACTAGAGCGAGTGTTGAGCAACTCTACCCCTGGATCAGTAGGATATCCCGGTGAATATGTGCCAGGCTCTTCATATACTACGCTCTTGGTGAGCATGATATACCCGTCATACTCCGTAAGGGGCACAAGAATGTATTTGGCCTTGATAACGTCATCTGCTGCCTTGGACATCTGATAGTCTGGCCAAACAACCGCAGTAGTCTCTCTACAACGCAATTCTACGATATTGCCCACTAACTGCCAAGTCAGTTCGTAGGCGTCTTCGGTGTTCATCAATATACCAGGCTGCTCGGTGAGCATACGCAAGCGCTTGCCCACGTTAGCCGCATGAGCCGACTGAACAGCCTCTAAGTCAGCCGCTAGGCTCTCTACTACGCCAGGCTCAATGACGTATTTCTCCATTAGTCGCGATATCTCCGATTAGTGACGGGAGTTGATGTCGGAGACTCAGCTCCCGCAATATTGCCTATGGACATCACGTACACCTTATCCTCTGTAGCATATGATTCCACCCAGACAATATTGGGATCTTCACTAGGCTCCACATAGAAACTACCATCAGTCACTCGCGTGCTCATGATGTCGACGCTGAATTCGGACACGGTATCGACTGCCGAGGTTCCAACCTCAGTGATCTTGATCCAACGAGCCACGACTGGGATAGTGATATCATCATCATACGCATCCGACTGATCGTTCCAGTAGATAGTCTCCCAACCAGCTACGGGAACATCATCGCTATCGGAGTCGCTATACGATACCGCAAGGCCCCCGTCAGCATCCACTACTCCCGACATGTGCATCTGGAAGACCGCGCGCACTCCATATGCGGCATAGTCCGGGAAGACGTTGTGCCTATCCCATGGATCCGCGGGATCAAAGCCAGCCCCTAGATCGATGTAGATCGCAGATCCATTGCCGCCCGTGCTTGTCGATACAGTAGCCGGATTATCATCGTAAATATTGGTGGGATTAGCCCAACCCACCGCAGTGCAGTAGGCTGGATCCTGCCATGCTGTAGAGTGCTGTACAACGCATCCACCATCAAGCACCTGATCCCATGTGGTAGGCGCATCAAAGGCCTCTGCAGAAGCAGCGATGGTAGAATCCTTTACATTCACACCAGCATCCCAGTCAAACGTAGCACTAGCGGAAGCGTTGCCGGCGTATACCCTAGCTTCAGCCGCACCAGTATCATCGGTACAATCCAGATGAACATTAGCGCTAGTATACACCGCCATGAGGCAAGTAGTACCCGATACGCTACTGAAACTGATAGGCGTGGCGAGCGCATAGGTGTATTCACCCGGAGTCATGGCGATATCAGCCTCGGTCAGCGTGACCGTGCCCGCCCTAGTGTACGTGAGAGCCGCAGGCGCCTTCTGCCAGAACGAGAAGATGATATCAGCCGCTCCACCAGCATAGGATCCAATCCTAAAGCGCAGCCAAGATATGGAAGCGCCAGGATGAGCGCGCCAGTTCTCGCATAGCAGGGTGATGCCGTCGTTCATCACTTCACCACGGTCGCGAACACCCCAACCGCAGAATCCTATGTTGCCTACGCCTTCATACGCCTTGATCTTGTCATAGATCTGGGTATCCATGATGTTATTGACACCAAACACACTAGCCATGATGAACCTCCTATATCACGAACCCTAAGTCTGTATATACTAACGTGATCTCAGGTGTTACTTCGTATCCATGCGATATCCCCACGGGGCCGCTGAGATCAACCAAGCCTGGGGCTATGGATAATGTAGTGTTATTCATGATCGACGCCACAATGGAGGGCGTAAGTAGATCGTCTAAGCAATAAGAGAGATCGCTCACAGTGACGGTGCCGCCTAGCGGGAACACGCCTCCACCATTGAGCGAGATGAAGGGCTGATGTAGTGTCTTTAGATTGGTATCATTGTAACTCACTACCGGCTGAGCATTGATGAGTACAATATAGAATGGCTTGTCGCCTATGGGTTTGGCCCTATTGACGAATGCCACTATGCGATCCCACTCGATATCGTAGTCACCCGATGACGTATCTGTTGGAAGCTCGGCGTTGAAAGCACACACAAAGGTATGACGCGTCTCGGGCAAACCAATAGCGTACTTCGTCCACATCAAGGGATCGGTTACAATGTCATATACCCAACAAGCCTCAACGAGGAAGTCGCCTATTTCAACAATGTCCCCAACCACAAGATTACGCCACGCAACGGGATCCTGAATTCTAAAAGTCAATCCTGTGTCATTAGTGACCTTGAGATCCTGCGTGCCTCTCGTGATAGTAACACTAGACGTTCCATCGATAGCCGTTACTGTGCCCGTAACTGGAGCCATGGGCCAATCGTTGTTTATGTAGAGCCCAGATTGTAGTACTGGAATGATAGGTCCCACGATCTGCCCGGCCCACAGCATCATGATATCCATGGCAGTGTGTGGTTCGGTCTTGCGAGCTGCACCATATCCTACGAAGGGACCGAAACGAGTTACCATGGTATCAGCAGCCTTGCGTACCCATCTTCGTGACCATAGTTGGATGTATGGCGTGCCATCATCGTAACTCACTCGATCAGTATCCCAGTAGGTAGTGCCCCAGAAGTGCAAGATACCCATCTGAGAGTCATGCACGCCAGATTCGAAGCTGAAGTAATCTACACCCGATGGTCCACGCGTCCAAGTATTACTGGGATTGACTAGCGAATCATCTAGTTGTAGGATCTGTCTGACAGAAGCGTCGATGTAGTAGCTATGATAGTCAGGATGAGTTGGGTCATCGTTGACTCGATTGTCTTCGCTCAGTATGACATCTAGGGGGAACTCTTCAGTCACCGCACCCCAATACCATGGACTCATCCAAGAGAAATCGAACTGATGATTCTCAAAGTAAACACTTAATCCAGTGACTATGAGGTTCCATGCTCGCCAGAAGACGTTGGGATACTCACGATTAGTCGTTACCCAATCCCAGAAGTCAGACAGATAGTCCCATACACCTCGGTAATCGCTCCAGTCTAGCTCTGGGGCCTTGCGCACCGCAAAGGGAGATGGGGTGATCGCCAAGTTAGCTCCTCGTCAGAGTGATATGTCGCGCATCAGGCACGAGTATGAATTGCTGGCGATCTGTTAGCGTGATAGTCTCATCCGTAGGCGATACTGACACTACCGAGCCATCGGTATCATGCATTAGCGCAGTCATGGAAGTGACTTGTGCGTTGGAAAGGTTCTCCACTGCTTGCATCCAGATCTCGATATCATCATAGCTGACGCTTGTGAGGAGCTCGCCGTTGATATTCAGCGCCAAGGCATCTCTCACAGTAGTAGGATGTGCTGATCCCACGTATTTCGCCTCGATATAGAGCTCGAATGGAGTATACGCCTTAGCCAAGTAGTCATCAGTGACATTGCGAGATGTATCGCTATCAAGAATATCCTGAGCACTAGCAACAGCAGGTTCGGTGTAGTAATTCACCCTCACGTTTGCTCCCACCACTCCGGCGAAGAGCAAGTAACAGCTATCACGAGTCGAGAAGCGTAGATCGGGATTGTAAACGCCGAATGCCCAATTTGTGATTGGCGTTAGTATGATCCCAGTAGGCTGTCCGGTACCATCTAGTAGTTGAATGCTCGAAATCCAGAGTATTGGCCACTCAATATCACCATCGATATGGGTGTTGTTAGCCGAAAGGCGCTCAAGAGCATCGACACCATTGATATCGAATGACGCAGCGGTAGGATTAGACGAAGTCTTGAGATAGATATCGCCCATTCCGCCTACGTGAGCAGAACGAGTATTCCACGTCTCAGCATAGATGTAGTCTACAGCAAGCGTGCTATCCACAGCCTCATCGAATTCACTGGGATAGGTTGCTAAGAGGAGCACTTGGGCCACTCTGGTATGTCCAGCGATCGCAGTTACTATGCCTAGATAGTCTGCAACATCTAGATTCTCGGCTTCGAGTAGGATATTCTCTACCAAGCCACCCGGTCCATTGGTATGCTCGTCATGTAGCTCCCACTCTGCGGTCTTGTAATTCCAAACGTACATCTTGATGCCATACTGCGAAGCGACCGATACGTCGTCATATCCCTCGGCATAGGCATAGGCTCGTATGGTGAGTGTGTCGAGGAAATCATCGCACACTAAGCGGAAGTACTGAGCTGCATGGCGAGGATCGTGATAGCTGACACCTAGTGCATCCCAATCCCAGAAGTAGCTTTCTGTTTTACTGCACGAGATACCAAGATAGCGTCCCTCAGACTGTGGGTCATATGCGCCATATGTGAGCGTGGGGGCTAAGATCATACTGCCACTCGCTGGCCATATCCAGAAGCGCAGCGCATTAGCAGTATTGATGTCTAGGCGGAAGTTATATTCTATGTTGGGAGAGATATCGGCATGTATAGCTGCAAGATACGACATCTCACCCCAGCCAGTGTGCACCACATTCTCTAGCACGACAGTCGGCACGGTTAGCGAGTTATCCACCACGAATACATTGAGCATGTCGGAATCAGTGGATGGGCGTAGTGCTATACCATAGCCGTCGTAATAGTGAGCTACTGGCTTTTCAACTTCGGGGATATCTCGATATGCAGTAATGAAGGCTAAGCTTGGCACCGTTCTGTCATCCGTGGTCTTGAAGCGCCCCGTAATTGTAGTGCCTAAGAATGGCGCAGTACCCGGCAACTCACGCATAGCAATGGGCGCTGTATAGATAAACTCGGGCTCTACAACCTCTGGGATAAGATCATCAGGCTCGTAGCCCTCTAATGTACCACTTTCAGATATGACTGTCGACACCAGTCGACCTCCTAGCCCTCAGTAATGCCTTACCTATTCCACACAACGATAGTCTAGTAGTATCTGCAAGAGATGCCACCTTAGATGATACAGGGCTTCCACCCTCAGCCATTCTCTTCTTGAATAGTGTGACTTCTCGAATAATCATTGGCATCATAGTGTTTGCCCGGCTAGGCATGACGTATCCTTGACAATATACCGCTCAAATTACCAAGTGACAATCGCTGTCTAAGTCTACTCAATAGATTGCCAGTGATATTATTGACATTCAATAGATACTGCGTAGGCTTAGAGGCCATGTGGATCCTTCTTCCGGGTTGTAATGGGCCACTCAGCGTATTGCGTATGGCTTGACTGGGCGTCGTGGATATGGGGTCGATTTGGCCCTGAACGGTGATGGGATTGATGAATTTATTCGCAACATCTCGTGACGTGAGTGTAGCGTCGTTTAATAAGGTATGTTTAGCCAGTGCCGAGATGCGCTCTCTGCTATATGGATCTCTGATATATGTAGGCATCTCTCGTGCCAGCCGACCCCATTGTTTCCATTGTTCGCGTGCTTCTCCGGGATTTAACTTGAAATCCCATACATCTCGATAAGTAAGGGGCCCCCCACCCGGCCCCGTTCTGGCATCGAAGCGACCCAAAAATCCACCTAGGCCAGCCCAGATATCATCATAAGTTTTCGCGCTTAATCCCTTGATCTGTAATGTGTTTTTAAGAGCGCCAGGTTCTAGCGAAGGAACGGGCGAGAAACGCAGCTTATCCCCACGTATCAAATCTCGAATTGGGCCATTGTCTGGAAGGCCAAATTGTCTGCGAAATAACTGATTCCGTATTGCAGATGTAGGTCGCGCTGATTGCATTTGGTCTCTGATTAATCTATCCGCAAGGCCGGGCTCTCTTAGCGTCTCTCTTAGACTGTCCATTTGATTACTTACAGAATATCCCGCAGGCACCACCAAATTAGTCAATATTCTTCCTATAAGCGGAGATACGAATGGAACATATGCCAGCTTCTCAATACCAGCGGCCTTCATCTGGCCGCCCCCTCGGGCTCTCGAGATCAGCTCGGCTATGCGATCACTGTAAGTCGTTGGCATATCAAGCTCTATACCATTATGAGAACCGATGGGATTTATGAAGATTTTATTAGGGTAGATGTGGATATTCAAACCGTTACGCCGCAACGCCAAGTGCTCTCCATATGTGCCGATGCCGTAGTGGACAGCGTTTCCGTATCTGACATGGGTGGGCTCGTTTTCTGTGCCGGGCATTTGGCGAGGAGCGTTAGCTACGAACGAGTTAGACAACTCACGCAATGTGTCGTCGATGGCATACGCAACCTTTATTCGCCAGGCCAAGGCACCCATTATACGCTCCCCCAATCCTATCCGGGTACGCATACTAGAATAGCTCACGATTTTTTGACGTCAACGTTATGACGTTTTAGATACTAAGTTGCCTCATTTTGCGTTATAAAACCATTGACGAGTATTCGGTCATATGCACCTAGATGAAATCACAATATCCATAGGGAGGGTCCCAGCCATGACCATGCCTAGAGCATTACATACATACATAAAGAGAAGAGTATCAATACATTGGGTTACGAGTTTCGATACATTAAGAGGTAGCCAAGAATATATACCTATGTTGCGCTATGCTGCTACGTGTTTTCCTGAATGGGAGAGACTGACCTCTCGATCGCTTCGTACACACGATCAAGCGGTAAAAGAGCAGCGCGTTTTACTAAGACTATGTCTTCTTGTTTGGCGTAATTATATCCACGAGAATGCGCCTAAACACGACAGAGAAAGGACATCATGACTATATTTCCCATCGCCATGCAGCTACTGATATATGATGTTGTAGCAGAAGTACTAAGACAATATCGCCTAAAGTGGTATAACGCAATGCCTAGTAGCGTATTAGCAGAATTACAGCGGACTATTCAACGGATGACTCCACCCAACGCCTCTATCCTAGGATATGACCATCCCGCCATTCTCGAAGCTCAACGCTGGTATCTCGGTCTAATACTTCATCATCTAAGGCTTGGCAGAAAGTAATCCCCAAAACCCAAGGAGGTGATTGATGAGCCGTGTTGAGGTGGGCAGGTATAGCCATCCCGAGAGCGTAGGATTCAAGGGTTGGGTGTGTACCGACGCTTGGATAGTCTTCGAAGCTCTTGATGGTAAGATTACCATCGCAAGGCGCCAAGAAGACGGAGGAGTAGTTGGAGAAGGATGAACACAACAGATGGGCGGACATAATATGGCTCGGTTTCCTAGAGGATTACAGATAACGATTGCAGGACGAGCCAATACACTATGGTGATCAGGCTCAAACTTTATATCAGCGCGCGAAAATCGCATAATCCGTACGGAGCTTATCCAGCAGCCACGTATAAGTAGCCAATCAGGACACACTAACGCCATTGCCAGGCAACGCTTCTATCTAGCCCGTGCTCTACATATCCTGAGATCCTATCACGATACACCATAGTTGATGGAGGTATGATATGTGCGTCTTCCCCCAAGAACTGCAAGTGCAAGAATCTATCGACCATGGCGTGGGATGGGTATGCCCTTCGTCTAGTACAATTCGAGACTTGCTCAGAATCAGAGATCATTGCTTCGCTAGCTTTGTATGGACCGGCGAAGTAGCTTCGCATATCTACGCTCTAAGGCGTATGCGATGGTATCTGGCGCAGGCTCTATATCACTATAGGAGGATAGATACACCATAGAAAGGATATCATTTATGTCTTCCTATCCCCAAGAACTACAGTTAGATATTGCTAGGTTTCCTGCGTTTAGCGGAGGAGACACAGAATATTATGTTACGTGGCTTAATCATAGCATTGATGATCCCACATTAACGTCGATACAGTGTATGGTGTCTGGTATGGATAGTCCATATGCCGGCAATCTACATTCTCACCACCATGCCTTGCTTGTTATGCGCTGGTATATCGCCCAGATACTCCATGGATACCGCAAGACTAAGTGGTCTTGATTACCGAAAGGTGCCATCATGTCCATGCCCATACGTTTGCACACAATCGTAGTTCCATTGACGGATAACGTTACTTACAATTCGCTACAATGGGTGGAATTATACCCATGGACGAGTAGCGAACGGGAGCAAGAGGCCGTGTACGCCTCGCGTGGGTGCGCTATGGGAACCCTTGAATGGGGAACGGTGTGTGATAGAGCTGACCGCACCCACCAGAGTACCGTGCAAGATCAGCGTGTCTTGCTACGGCTTTGCCTGCGTGAGTGGAGGAAGTACGCTACAACACCCTAATCCTAGGAGGTATCATGTCCTTTCCGGTGGGGCTACAAATGTACATCACGGTCTTTAATAGCGTGCCATGGTTACAAAAACGTGTATCGCCGGCGTTATACGGCATACGATGCGCTATGGGCGACGCGAGACTCGCTCCATGGTATCCCGGAAATTGTTCACACGCTAGTGCCGTGCAGCGTTTGCGCTGGTGTCTTGCCCAATCCCTTCACAATTGGAGGAAGGCGGGCACACCGTGAGGGAGTTATCATGTCTTATCCACAAGGACTACAGGTCGTTATCTCCGTGGGCTTCTTAAGGGAGTGGTGGGTTGGTTGGTATAACAATCCGCTAGCTCCATCACTGATCCATAAGATACGTGGCATTATTGGATCTATCCGTGCGGAAGAATATCCACCATATCAATCAACTCACGCCAAAGCCATAGCTCAACAGCGTTGGTATTTGGCCCAGACGCTGCATGTGTGGCGCATACACAAGGGATCGTCATAACATGACGAAAGGATCCATAGATGTCTTTCCCCGTGGATTTGCAACTACATCTAGACGACAAGCGCGGGCTCTACATCGAGTGGCATTGCCGAACTAGAGATTCATATAGCAAGATACGATATTATGTTGCTAGTATATCCGGAGCTGATATTCCGGACCCCATACGCTTCGATGGTCATCATAGCGCTATGGATCACGCGCTTCGTTAGTGTAGTAAGTCTATGGCTTAAACCCTACATGGAGGTTATGTTATGTCTGATTACCCCTTAGATCTTCACATCATGGTCATTGGCGCACGAGGATCTACTATGGTGTGGGGCGGACCTTCGCCGGCTAGCAATATCGTCTTCGTTATGCGCTGTGCCATAGGAGTGCCATGGCATGCGTTTGTTGGCAATAGATCGCATTTGGCAGCTCTTGATATCCAACGCCGCTATATGGCTAAAGCACTGCGCGTGTGGAGGCAGAGTAGTCCTAGCGATCGGCAGGGGGTATTACTGTGACCGCTTTCCCATTAGAACTACATACCAAGATAGGGCACATTAACACGCAATGGGCTGTAGAATATGATATCATCTGGATGAATCCATATCATAATCAAATCACTGATATGCGTTTCACTATTACTCAGAGCATTGCATCAAGACTACATTTAGGATCTACCGATCACGCCTATAACCTCGCAACACAACGACTAGAACTAGCTCGTGGCTTAAGTCTATGGCGCCAGAATGGCTGCCAATGGGGTGATTATGATGCGCTTTCCGGATAATCTCAATATACGGTTAGTCCATGAGCCATTTCGCAACATACTGTCATGTATCTATTCGATGTTCGACATACGCTACGCTAGCGAATTGGGTTGCCTGGCCGGACCCGTAGTGCCTAGTATGACGCACACCAAAGCCATAGCTAGGCAACGCAAAATCATTGCAAGGGCGCTCTATCTTTGGCGTCATCAGGAAGGCACATCATGACCGCTTTTCCCCTAGAACTACATAAGATGGTGGATGACATATCATCACTATGGTATGTCTTGTACGTTTCGGAGCCATTAGGCTCTATTCGTGCTGCGTCCTGTGCACTCACACCGCATAATCTATTTAGTCCTCGTAATCATGCCAATGCCATCGCTAGACAGCGCTTTGTTATGAGGCAAGCGTTAAGGCGCTTGCGCCAATGGGAGGCATCCAATGGCAACGTTACCATATGAACTACAGATCTTACTATTCCGAGATAGTTGGGACTGGGCGTGGGAGCATCATAGTCTTATCGATCAACGCCTAGTGGGGCTATGCACGCTGGCCCTATCACGCGCCAACCACTCAATGAATCACGTTGCCAAGCCGGCCCAAAGTGGTCCCCGAAGACATACATGGCTTGTAGAAAGACAGCGCCATTTGCTATCCCACGAGCTCCGTCTCTGGAGGGAATATCAAGCTAGGCTCGATCTAGGAGTGTAACATGACTATCTTTCCGCAAGATCTACACGTCATAATCGACACAGAATTCTGGAATTGGTATAATCCTCGACTACCCGTACATTTGGATTTAGCGCTTAACGCCTTACGCATGACTCAATGCGCCATGAATCATGGCCTACCCGGCGATTACCCGGGAGGAACTCACGGTTGGCTCGTCGCGCGTCAGCGCTATATCATGGCCTATTCACTTCAATTGTATCGTAATCAAACCCAAACTTAGGGGTGTTGTATGCCCATATTTCCATTAGAGCTACAGATCGTCATAGAAGATGACGATTGGCATTGGTACTGGAATCCTATCAGCGAACGCTCTATGCGTTTAGATACGTGTCGCAGCATGAGACATCGCTCAATCCAATGCGTTCCTAATCGATATAGTGCTAATGGTCACACGTCTCTTGTCGAAGTTCAGCGCGCGATCATGGGCCATGAATTGCGCTTGTGGCGCGAATACCTCAAGAGGAAGAGGCGCAAAGATGACTGAGTTTCCTATGGGCCTGCATAGGATGATACTACATGACACCACCCATTGGATAACGAGCCATACTTCGCTAGTGCTTGCCAGAACTAGGCGTGCGGATGATATAATGGCCATTCGATATCATATCTATCACGTCATGCCATGGAGTATGATATTTCGTATGGGACATAGCAATGCAATACATGCACAAAGATGGTTAATGGGCGTTGCCCTACAACTATGGCGACGTCAACATCCCTAGATTAGGAGATATCATGTCAGAATTTCCTTTGGATTTGCAAGTCGCAATGCGGCCCCATTGTGGATTAAGTTGGGCTGGACGCGACGAGGACGCAAGCTTTGGCTTAGTAGCGCTGAGAGCAGACATAGCCTGCTCTACTATCATATACAAAAACCAATATTCCACGCATTATGTAGGATATCTATACTCAACCCACATAAGTACACTCATCCGCCAACGACATCTCTTGGCTGCAGCATTACACGCCACAAGAAGCGGGGAGGTCTTCTAATGGCATTCCCTCAGGCCCTACAGGTGATCTTAACGCGCAGTTGGTTGGCTTGGGATGAGCCATTGCTTGCCCGTGACGAGCGAACGCCCTTCGGAGACATACGCAATAGAGCCTCGGTGGTTCAGGCCGAAATTAACACCCACACGTCCGCTCACGCCAACGCGCTGCAACGTCAACGCCAAGTCATGGCGCATGCCTTACGTATTTTGAGACAGGGGTAAGATATGGAACCGTTTCCTAGAGATCTTCATCTCTTGGTAGAGCCATATATGAGATGGAATGCTTCCCAAAGACATCCGCTAGGTTCTACGATATTCACTATCTGGAATCGCGCCGTAATCACTGGGCTCACCGCTAGAACCCATCCAGAAAGAATCCAGTTCCAGCGTAAGGCTATAGCACAAGCGCTATATCTATGGCGCAAACTGCATAGCACAGGAGAGTAACAATGAACGCATTACCCAAAGAGCTATATGTGATCGTATACCACAATACCCTGCAGTGGCTTGTGCCACATTTCACGCCCGGCGATATGAATCGTTATTGAGTTTGCACATTACTCAGGCCTCGCCCTAGATTGTCTTGACGATAAAATGATAGCTCCATTTGGGAGAAATCATCACCTATCACTCACAGCTATGCGTAGTATCTTGAGAGAGAAATTGCGCCAAGAACGCATAGAAGGGAGATAAACCCATGAATCATCCCAGATTCATAACGCTTACTCATCAAGGATACCATTGCATAGCAACTCCTATGCGCGACTTCTATCGCAAGATCTTTCACGGCGCTGGTGTAGGATATTG
>ERZ795055.755-NODE-755-length-28718-cov-21.810976_pt1 | contig 28718 bp, 23 predicted proteins | sample MGYA00375139_ERZ795055 | MGnify/ENA primary metagenome ERZ795055 (study PRJEB30184, sample SAMN05720283) | anaerobic digester metagenome | isolation source: active sludge of municipal wastewater-treating anaerobic digesters | place: USA | collected 2015-01-23 ... | reverse complement strand
GAATCTTTTTTCGCAATTGACTTTAATATTTCTGTACCACAAGAAATTTCTCCGAATCCTCCCAATATACCAAGTGGCAATGTTTGTTTCCTAAAATCATTATAATCCATTGAATAAGTCAAAACAAAAGCTGCTCCTTTTTGAAAAAGGTCTTGTAACAAAGAGGTATGCAGATGTTTACCAGCAAAAACAATTTTATTAGTATAATCTTGATCTTCCGCTTTCAATTTCAAATCAACACCGTCCCCAATTGTTACAAATTCTCCGAAGATCTTTCCTCCCTCTTCCTTGTGATACATTTTGGAAAGAACCTTTATATCCATCGATGATACCTTAGCCTTTACAACAATTCCATCTACAAGATTAACATCTACTATTCTCCCAATAAACGAGCTCTTAAAAATTGAACTACTCTCCTCTCCAAGGATATCAATATAACCGCTTTCCATCCTACTCAAATCGATTACTCCCTCTATAGGAGAAACTATCTTTTTTATATTTAATCCTCCAGATATCTCTTTCTCAAGCAAAATATCCCCCTCTTTAACTAATTCTCCATCTATACAACAAACATATTTTTTCACATCAGGCGCCGAAATAGGTATTAATGTTGGTACAAAGAAGGTAAAAGCCTTACTATTTTGGCTCCTTTGTAATATATTATCCCCGATTTTAACCTGTTGCCCTACCTTAACAAGGACCTTGTCAGAGGTTGTGTAAGGAATTCTAAATTCATATTCCTCATACCTACTTGTTATCTCATGTCTAATTATCATTTATCCAACTTTTTAACTTTATTTTATTCGAATATGCATCAGGACCATAAATAATTGGTCTGCTTCTAAAATCAAAGAGAATACTATCTATTTCACTTACCCCAGGGACAGAAACATATTCCAACCCCTTCTCACCAAGAGGCCAACTTTTGACACCCTCTCTAAAACTCGCAGAGATTACAAGTTTTTCCTTATGTTTCGGTAATTTAAGAAATGTATACTGTGAAGAAAGAACGTAGAAATCAGTCTCGTCCATTTCTAATGATTGTACTTTCCCACTTAGTATAACTTTATTAGATATTTTATTTTTAATGTTAGGAATGATAACTTTTGTATATTTGGGAATTATTGAGCCTCTCGTTAAAATAATATCTGTACTCTCAGTAGCATTTATAAGTGATTTCCCAAAAGCAATTGTTTTAAGCTCTTGGTCAAAATACGCATCAAATGAGCCAGTCAACTCTAATCCATCAATAATGGATAAAAGTGTTTTAGACTTCTCTAATACTCTTGAGATATTGCCTGTGATAATGAGAGCATTTTTTGTATATTCTTTCCCAAAACTCTGAATTTTTTCTTTGTTATCTCTGAAAATGGAAAAGTTTTGTATTGTCGCATAAGATCGAATAACATCTATCAAAACTTCATCTTTGACAACTAAGGGCCGATCCACAACGAAATTCGCCCAAGTGTTTACTAGATATTTTGAGGACAAATCTGCAGACAGAAAAGCTTTGAATCGAGTATCTTTAATCGAGTCTATTAAGGAGATTTCGTCTTCCCATTTAAGTTTAGATTTAGAAAAAATATATTTCCCTGTCGGCTTGCCCTTTTCATACTCTGTTCTAACTCTAAAGATAGAGAAATCAAACAAATCCATATCTAAAATCATTAAGTCATCAATTGCTAATCTAGTAGCTAGTCCTTGTAAAAGTGATTCCATATATCTATCATCAATGACCCGTAAGGAAACATCATTTGAAAATTCTCTAACAGAATTAAAAATCTCTTGAAAAAAAGGTTGGTTATCATCAATCTGGACTCTAACACCCGACACTCCATCGCCTTCGTCATGAAAGGGTCTGAAAGTAAATATAGAAGCGTTGTCTCTATCTACAATATTCCAGTTAAAGACAGCTTCCAAGTTGTTAAAAAAATCAAACCAAAACTCTTTTGTAAATACATTGTCATCCAAAAGAAATTTTAATGCGTTTAAATCAGTATAATCAGATAGAATATATTCTCTGTTTGCGTTGTAATCCATATATGCAAGATGTACCCATATCCCGTTATCTTTGATTAGGATATTAATGTATGAGTTTTTTTCAAGAATGGACAGTTTTGGCATTAGTAAATACTATCCTAAAAGCTAGATTTTTTCCACAATTTCAATTGATGATTTAGTCTTACATATTGAATTGCCTGGAACATATCCTGAGAGTAATGACCCAGAATAGATAGTGGTATTTCTTCCTACAACTGTCCCAGGATTCAGTGTACTATTTCCTCCAATATCCACAAAGTCACCAAGAATCGAACCAAACTTTCTAAGACCTGTATTAATTTTCTTATCAAAAAATTTTACCGATACAGGAGATTTAATAGATTTAAGGTTCATGCATGAGGTCCCACAACCGAGATGAACCATATATCCTAGCAAAGAATCTCCAACATAACTCTTGTGAGGAACTTTCACTCCATTAAAAAGGATTGAATTCTTTATCTCACTGTCTCCAATTTCACAATTCTCTCCAATTATTCCTCCCCGGATATTTGCACAAAATCCAATTTTTGAATTTTTACCAATAATTAAGGGACCTTCTATTTGAGATATTTCATTGATACAAACACCTTCACCCACCCAAATATTCTCTTCTATTTCTTCATACCCTTCTGAAATTAACCTCTCCCTCGATAATATGATGTACTCTTTAATTAGTGGTATCGCTTCCCAAGAATATTGAACAGATTGAAGTAAATCTTTTGCAAATGTTTGCTCTAAATCCAAAAGGTTTTGGATATCTAATTCTTGTAGTGTTGATTCTTGGGAACTTTCAAATTTCTCATTTACTGTTATTTCCATAACTAATTATATCACGAGTAATAAAACAAAAAGAGACCTTTCGGTCTCTTTTATATATCTATTTCATTCACCTATTCGTTAGATGCATATGGAAGCAAAGCCATATACCTTGCTCTCTTAATTGCAGATTTCAATTGCTTCTGATGTTTATGACAGGCCCCTGATTTCTCTGTAGAAATCATTTTACCCCTTACAGAAGTGAATTTCTTTAATTGGTAAACATCTTTATATGTAACCTCTTTTACTCCAGATTCACAAAGTGGGCATTTTAAATTTTGAATTACTCTTCTCTTTCTTCTTGGTTTCTTTTTTTGCATTGAGAAACCCTCATCTTCAGTGATGGTTTTCTCATCATATACATCAGTCAAAGTGACTTTGCTTTCTTGAATATCTGTTTTTTTTACTTCCTCTGCCATTCCTTATTCTTGTTTAAATTAAAAAGGAAGATCTTCCTCTAAAGGATCTTGATCTTCTTCAACTGGAGTTTCCTCAACTTTTTCTTTTTTAGCTTTCTTTTTTGTTTCCTTCTCTTCACTCTCCCCCTTTTCCTCTACTGCATCCATTCCAGCTCCCTGCTTACCTTTACTATCTAAAAGAATCATATCTTCAACTCTAATCTCTGTTTTGTATCTTGTTCCTCCATCTTCTGCCTCCCAACTTCTTGTGTTAAGAGAACCTTCGATGTAAACCTTCATACCCTTTGCAAGTAATTGCTGACAAATTTCTGCCATTTTATTCCAAGCAACAAGGTTATGGAATTCAGCCAACTCTTTTGCCTCTCCATCTTGGTCCTTCCATGACTTGTTCGTTGCCATGCCAAAAGTTACAACAGGAGTCCCAGAATTTGTATATCTCATCTCGGGGTCTCTTGTTAGGTTCCCAATTAGGATAACCTTATTTAGTGATCTTGACGCCATTTGTATTTATATAATAATTTAACTTACCTACTACTTTAACCTTAGATTATGAATTCAAGATTAAATTTCTAATTCTTTCTTTTTAATACCCTTCCCTATTTTGGTGGTATCATCAATACTTACAATCATGAATCTCAATACCTCTTGTTTAAGTTGCATTTGTCTTTTAATTTCAGCAATGTTTTCTGGATAAACGGTAAAATCATATACCATGTAGTACGCTTCATTGTGATTGTTAATTGGATAGGCCAAATACCTTTTTCCCCATGCATCTACATCTAAGACTTCTCCACCCAATCCTTTAATATTGTCAACAAATTCTTTGTGCATCTGTTTTCTTAAGTCATCAGGTAGCAGAGGCTTGAGTGCAATCATCATTTCGTAATTATTCAATTTCTTAACTGACATTTCTGTAATTTTTAAATTAACAACTAAAGGATTCTATCAGAAAAAATAGACTAAGACAATATACAATTAGAATTTAAAACCAACTTCTTGTTTGTATGTGGTTGTATCTGTTCCAAAGAATAACTCAGAGAGTTTTGCATATTTAGGATGATACATTACATTTAGTACAGGATAATTTATGTTCTGAAGTCCAAGATTTCTCTCAACAAAAACCGATGTGTCTGTATTGTTCGATCCCAAACCAAGCAAGGAGCCAATTATTTCAACCCTATCTTGTTGTATTGACGGATTTGGATCTTCCTTCGTTATGATAATTGCATTTCTTGCAATCATCATTGCTTCTATCCTATCAGCTAATAAAGAAGCCGCAGTACTTTTTCTGTGTGTCCCTACAATGTTAATGTTCCCCCCTGAGAAGAAAATCAATCCATCTGTAGCCGGATTCGAAGCTACTATATCAGGGTATATATTGATATTCCCATCCGAAACTACCATTATCTTCCCACTGTATGTTGTTGTTACGCCATTTGCCCCCACCGTAGATGCTGAAAGTATACATTTTTGCTCTGAAGTACATTCTCCAATACTTGTGATCGTTGTAAAACCACCACCACCAATCATTTTTTTGTGTCTTTCCAACAGGTAAGAATATATTGTATCACTATTCGTATCGTTACTGTCTTTTACTGAACGTACTCTAACTGGATTCATCAATTCAGAAATATTTCTTACATCCGGATTACTTGATTCTGTTGTTGTAACAAGTTCTGTTCCAAGGTTGTAGGAATCAATTTCCTTCGGGATAAAACTAACTAATCCGTCGGAGTAAAATATTCCACCCTTCGTTGCTATCCATTTATTTAAATTATACTCACGAGTGGTATCACTGTTAGTAATGTAATAATTACATGCTTGGTCATAAATTGTCGTGAAGAAGGAAATTGTTCCAGATGTATTAAATCCAATATCAATATTACTCATCTGTAAAGAACTTGGACTATACCATCCACTTGTTACTGGAGTAATTATACCAATTTCATCAGCTCCAGGTTTCTCAATTGGATAAAGAAGAGAACCAGCAGGAATTAATCTTTTCACTTGAAGTTCAGGTTTTGTATTTGAAGGATCGGGGTCCGGGTCTATATATACATTTACAACTGTGTCTTTAATGTTTGAACCAGTACCATCATTTACCCAACTCAAATCAATCTCTCTTTGATTGGTATCTGGTACAGATTTATTGTATGAAGGAATTATTGGGTTTAGGAAATCAAAATTCCATTGCCAATTACTGTTATGGTAGAGGGTTCTTAACTCTACACTGTTGGAATTGTAAAAGGTCAATTTGTCAGTTGCTGTAGTGTGGAATTTGTAATTTCCTGCAAGTGGAGATGATTCTGGGAATGTTAATTCTAGTTCAAATGTATATGTTTTATTTAATACATTTTCGGTTCGTGACAAGACCTTGATTTCTTGTATCAGAACATTTCCTGCGGAATTTCTTACGCTGGTAGAACCTGAATCGCTACCCCAGTTAACAAGGGTACCACCTGAGTTGTTACTTTTGTAAATAGTAGCTACTGTACGTATATCGTTTAATCCTACAAATATACCTATCAAATTTGGGTCTGTGGATGTCGCTCCTCCCCCAACTGTATACATCTTGTCAATATAACTTGAGGGTATTGAGCTACCGTTTTTCACCAACCAAAGGAAGACTCCATTTATATCTGAACTCCCATCACTATCTTTGGCAACTATCCTAACCTTGAGAGGGTTGTTTGTAATTTTACCAGTGTATGAAGGTGAGGCTGTACAACCTCGCCCAGTACTGTCATCACCTGTGTAACCTGAAATCGTTAGGGAAGAAGATATTGTATGATCAATAGTTGTTAGATTATCTACTTTGTAATATGTAGTAAGTTGAGAGCCTGTCCTTAGATTATTATTGCATTTGTTTAAAGTTGAATAAGATGTAGTTATACTCCCAGTGGAACCCTGGGTAAGACTTGCTGCTGTTGGATTGTTAGCAATTACATTAGTTGTTAGAGTTGTGAGAACTCCAGCGATTGTAAAGTTATATCGTAATTCTCTAGAACCTTCAGGATTAGCAATTATATTTGTCGAAGATTCTGTCGTAGAAGTATTACTTAGTGGAAATGGAACACGGGTCGGACTTGAGTTATTAGTCGAGAGATTACCACTTAATCTATCACCAATTTTTAGCTTGTTCCATGTAGGAGTTGGTATTGTATTCAAATTGGTTTCTGGCAAGTAACAAGCATTTTCTTGATGATTACAAGCATCTCCACAATTATCTTCACCATCACAACTTATACTATTACCAATACATGCTGCTAAAGGACTTGTAATGGTATTACCATCAGCATCCACTGGTAAACTGGTTGTATAGTCTGTATTCCCGCCATTTGCAGAAGCACATGAAGGCAAAGTACAGTCTGTGCATGATTCGTAGGTACAATCATCACCGCCATCTCCACCACCACTACAATCAGGATACCAAGTAGCCCACGCATTTCGGCAGTAGGATGTTCCACCGTCTAGTGTCCCTGGAACTAAAAGTGATGAAGGAGAAGGGGTAAATATGCAATTTCCTTGAGAATCGCTAGTGACATATTTACATGTTGCATAGGAAGTAACACAATCATTTTTACACCAACAAGTTCTAGTTGATACTTGGTAATCGGAGCATACTGCAAATATACGACTCCCATAAGTAAGAGGAACAAATAATAGGATTAAAAAAGAATAAAGAATTTTAAGAAATTTATTTTCCTTCATCATTAGTTATTCCCAAATTTAATATCTGTGTGATAATCATATTCTCTAAAACCTTGTCTGAATTATCAATTACAAATTTCACAAAGTCATCATTTGTTTGAATTGAATTGTATGGTTCTATTTTATAACCATTCTTTAACAATAGACATAGGGATTTTCTCTGAATAGCTAACTCATCATCAAAAGAACATAACTCATCCAACTTACTTCTATCCTTAGAGAGATCTTCTAGAGTATAAACTAAATCAACATCATATTCTCTATTGGTTAGAAGCGTGTTAATAGCTTCTTTTTCTAGATAGTTAACCTTCTTACTATTGGGGAACATCTCCGAATAAGCAAAACCTTTTGTATTTAATAACAACTTGAATGGTTTAGTACCATTCGCGAAAAATCCCGAAAATTCCAAATGGTAATTATTTATATCACCAGAAATATTCTCTAATTTAGCACTGTATAAACGAATTAGATTTAAGGGCGTGTTTGGGAACAAATGACTATCGGTAAGTGTAAAATTATTGTATGACATATTTGTTACTAAAAGTATTTTGGCCGTGTCAAAATTGTTTTTCAATGTCTCATTCTCAAGCCATTCGTCTAAAGTCCTCTGGGATATTGCATCCATATTAATCTTATCGAAGATGAAACTCCTGAAAGAAACGTTTTTATTAACGATTGTTAATTCGATAGGTAATGCTTCTCCACTTTTAATACTAAAATAAGGATTAACAAAATGAATACTTTTTGGGTTATCACAAATATCGTAATCAACTAGGCTACTTTCTTTTCTAGAGATTATTTTTACTTTATAGCAAATTAAATCATCCGCTTCATCTTTAACAAAAGAGTTTTCAACCAATGCTCTACATTTAATATTTAAATCTTTTCCATTCTTTTCCCAATCACAATAATCAAACAATTCCTCATACCTATCTACTGTAAACCACCTCCCATATTTAATTCCATTACTAATAACATCTTTGAAATAAAAAGCTGCTCCACCTAACAACAAGACTAACAAAATCACAATAAGATACAGTACTCTCTTAGAGGCAGAAGTTTTCATAATTAATATTACTTATTACTCTATCCAGTGTCAAATCTGAACTACTTGTTAGACAACACAATCATATAGTCTCCATCTTTAACGATATACTCCTTCCCTACATTCTTTACCAATCCCTTCTCCTTAGCTTCAACCCACCCACCACTCTCAATCATCTCCTCAATATTAACCACATCGGCAGTAATAAAACCCTGTTCCAAATCAGTATGTATAACACCTGCAGCCTCCTTTGCACTCGCCCCACTCTGTATACACCACGCATTACACTCCTTCTGAGAACCAGTATAGAAGGTAATCAAATTCAAAGTATCATATGCAGCTTTAATAATATCTTCAATTAAGCCAGGTTTTACATCCAGTAAGCTTACATACTCCCTTATCTCATCCTCACTCATATTTGCCATCTCCCCAACAAATTTCACATCAACAATTACGACAATATCTTTAGTCTTCTCCTCTAATTCTTTCTTCCAACCCTCTACCTTCTCCCTTTCGATTCCTTCTTTGTAATTTAATATGAACAATCTCCTCTTGTTAGTAAGTAAAAACAAATCATAAATCAATTCCTGTTCTTCTTCATTTAATTTCATCTCAATAACAGGGATTCCCTCATTTAAAAGCTTCATAACCTTATTCAACAATTCAAACTCTTTAATACCCTTCTCATCTCCAGATCTCTTCACCTTCTCAACAGCATGCATTCTTTTTTCAATACTCTCAATATCTTTGAAGATTAATTCTGCTTGAACAATTTCAAAGTCCTCAATTGGATTTATCCTGTCATATACATGAACAATATTTGAACTTTCAAATGCTCTTAATACATACATAATCACATCTGTTTCTCTAATGTGAGAAAGAAACTGATTACCTAAACCCTCACCTTGAGATGCACCCTTAACTAAACCTGCGATATCAACAAATGTCATAGCAGAAGGTACTACCTTTTCTGCTTTGAAATGCTCTGACATCTTTACAAGCCTTGTATCCGGTATTTCCACTACCCCTACATTCTTGTCTATTGTACAGAATGGAAAATTCTCAGCAGGAACGGATAACTTAGTTAACGAATTAAAGATAGTTGATTTCCCAACATTTGGAAGGCCTACTACTCCAACAGAGAGTGAATGTGATTTTGTTACTGACATAAATTACGATTATATATCAAAAAGGAAAAAATTGTTGAAATTGTGGAGGCATACCTTATTTTGTAAAATATACCTCCGAAAGGTTAGTTAGTTATAGTATTTTTTGATGTATTTTTGTACTGGATCATTTAATAGAAATCCAAAATAGAAGGATATTAGAAAGAAACCTATTCCGTTCAATATTGCTATTACCCCAGAGTAACTAACATCATTGGCAGCAGAAAGAACAAGTAATGTGAAAAAGAATATACATTGAATCAAAGTTAATACACGCAATACAACCACTTCTCTTCCAACAAAACCATACGAAGGGCTCCAACTATCAATCAATTCAAATATGGGAGCAAGTGTAAAGCCCCAAAATAAGAATACCTTCACCCCAAGCATCCAATCCATCTCATGAAAACGGTAATCAAGAAAAATCAAAATCACCAAAAGGATTGTACCAATAACATAGGGAATTGCCTTAAGCAAGAAAATATCAGACTTTTTCATTATATTTCTCCTTTTTACTATCACTATTAACCTTTTAAAGAACCTAAGTACAAATGTACCATAGATACCACATTATATTATGCTATGGGCTCGGTTTGAAGATACACAAGCTCAACTTCACCCCAACCCTCATTAATGTTATTATGGTATCTATGAAATCAAAAATAATATTTCTAACAATATTTGCAGCCCTACTTCTATCCTTTTTAGCTACACCAATAATTGCCCAAACTACACCAGACTTCTCGATTAATACATACACCAAAATCTTCTACACTACTGGACAAGATTTTGTAACTGTAACAAATGAATATGAAAGACTAGTTGAAAATAGCTCTTTCTATTTCACTAAAGAGGGGGAAAAAGTATTTCATATTCCAGATGTAAGTTCAATTGAAGAAGAAGTATTAAAAGAAAGAGATTTTAAGAAAAACTCTCTTAAAGTAACTGACACAAAGAACAATTCCGTAAATTTTACTGTTGAAGAGCTCAATATGGGAGAAGGAATGTATATCCATATTCCTTTCTACAGAACAACTACCAAATCATTACCTTACAAAATCGTTCTGACATACAACACACATGACAATGTAATAAAGAGTGGGAAATTGATTACATTAATGGCCTCCTCTCTACCTATTGACACCGTATTTCAGAAAAATGACGAAAAAAACAAAACAACTACTGAATTCAATTACAATTTATCAATCATTGTTGACGAAAAAATTCCTCTATTAGCAAAAGCATATCCGAGATTTTCAAAAGAAGAGAAAGAGGGTCTTACCTATTACAATTTCCTAGCTGAAGACAGAATAAACAAACCTCCAACATTAGAGTTTGGAACATCGGTTGTATACAAATTTGAGTTAGAATATCAAACCCCCAAAACGGACAGTCTTATACCACCAAAATATTCTAAACTTCTTAAAGCTCTCTCTACAAATATATTTGAGATCTCTTTGCCAAGGGAATTTGCAGAAACAAGTCAGAAAGTAGTAATTGAGGAAATTTCGCCACTCCCCCAAAAAATTTATAGGGACGAAGAAGGAAATGTCTTGGCCATTTTCGAAATTCCAGCAAACAAAGATGATAAAATAAAGATTACTGGTTACATTTCTTCCTCTCAAAGTGAGTACAATACTTCTTTAAAAGAGCCCCTAAATATTGATTTCAAAGAGTATTTAGAAAAGATTGGTAAAGATAACACAAATAAGAGGTATTTAAATCCTACAAAGTATTGGCAAATTAATGATCCTTTTATTCAAGAAACAGCTCAATCGCTAATCTCTGATGATGGTACTTTAGAAGATGTAATAAATTCTACTTACCAATATATCAATGACACGCTAACCTATGACAATAACAAAGCAAATTCCGAGAATGAACGCATTGGAGCCGTAAGTGCTCTTACCGGTGGGGCCTCAGTATGCATGGAGTATGCCGATTCTATGATAGCTTTACTTAGGGCACAGGGAATCCCCTCTAGAGCCGCTTTCGGATATACTGAAATTACTGATACTCCTAAAGAATTAATTCGTCACCAATGGGTTCAAATATGGGTTCCTGAATTTGGGTGGATAAGTATCGATCCTACTTATGAAAGTAACAATAGAAAAATAGGACAGCTTATCGAAAGGGTACTTTGGGAAACATTTAACGATGATTCTATCTCTAATATCTATGTCTATTCCGTAAACAATCTTGACAACTTTGACGAAAAATCATTCTCAATCAAACTATCTTCTATTGAGGATATCCCAGATATTGAACAAAAAACATACAGTGATATTTTACCAGGCGTTGGGATTGAGGATTCAAATAAATACACAATAGGGAATTGGACTAATACATTCTTGAAAACTACAATTCTTGGGAGAGCATTACTTGTTACATTGCCAATTTTAGTAATACTCTTTATCACTATTGCAATACTTGCAAGTATAAAAATCATTAGAGCCAAAACAGGGAGGGCCAAAAAATCTCAAAAGAAGGAGCTAATAAATAAATCAGTAGGAAGGTTCCCTACTTAATCTTATATAGTTTGTTTATATTAAATAGACCCTTTCCACTAGCTAGCCTTGCCTCTGTGCTTGCATAGATAGTAATTAACTTATCTCCCTTTTTAACCATCTCTCCCGGCATCTTGTGTACAAAAATCCCTGCTTCCTTTACTTGTGGATTTCCCAAGGCCCTTGCAATTGAAACTAAAGCAGTGTTATCAATTCTAACTACTTTCCCACTTCTGTCAGATAATAAGTCAGCTTTCAATTCCCCATCCTTTATCTCTGATGAGTGTATCTCTTTGGTAGCACCTTGAGCAAAAGCAATTTCCCAAAACTTTCTTAATGCTCTCTTATCATTGAGTATGTTTAGAGCAAATTTTTTACCCTGACCCTTTTGGACCTTCCCCGTCATTTCAAATATCATACCTGCCATATCTAATATGACCTTTTCAAGTTCAATGCACCTATCCTTATCTCTTTCCAAAATTTTTAAGGCTTGCCTAATCTCAGCGTTAGGTCCAATACTTCGTCCATCAGGTCCTTTTATTAATCTCTTTATAGTTTCACACTTAATACCAAATTTTCTGAACAGTTTCCTGAATTCCTTATCCAACATTGATACATCATCTACATTCTCAACCTTAGAACCTTTACCATAAGGGAGATCAATTAAGATATGGCTAATTCCCATAGATACTTTTTTAGCGACAATACTCACCAACACTTTTTGAAACTCCTGAATTCTCAAAGACCTCTCAACATTAATAATTACATCATCCGCTGGAGACAATTCTAATGCGCCACCCCAAAACATACAACCTCCTGTTTTCTTTACAACTTCATATACTTTCTCTTTTGAGAGAGCCACAGGCATTACTACCTCAAGAATATCTGTAGTCCCTGCTGGAGATGTAATTGCCCTTGTTGAAGTATTTGGCACAATTAAACCCCCAGAAACAAGTATTGGAATCAGTGTTGGAGTAATTGCCTTACCAGCCACACCCCCAATTGAATGCTTGTCAGCAACAACTTCCTCACCCTGTCTAATATTTTTAAAGTTCATCGAATCTCCAGATTCAGCCATCCCTTTAGTCATCCAGTATATTTCTTCATCATTAAAACCCGGATTAAAAAAGGTAGACACAAAAAATGCAATTTCTGTTTCTCTTAATTTCCTTGACCCAATATCCTTCATAATTGATTCCAATTCTTCCTTGGAAAGTGGCTGCCCTAACAATTTCTTACTGATTGCTTCAAGAGATCTACTTGGCTCAGGAATATCTGCAAATATAGACGAACCATCTGGAATCTTATATGCTTTCCAAATCTCTTCAAACAAGCCAATTTGACCCTCTTGCACTTTGGTCTCAGTTTCAATTACGTCAGCATACAACTCAATTTCTCCAAAACCAATAAATACAATCTCACCCTCTTTAACTCCTATTCTTTCTGCATCTTTTCTGTGAATTATGACATTAAAATCATCATCCTCTCCTAGATCTATATTTTTACTTGTTAAGTAGATTGACATTTTGGAATTATAATAAATTAGTTATCTAGAATCCAAGGATATTGTTCTTTCACAACTTCATAAATATTCGTTGGCAGAATTAATCCGAATTCTGTTAGATATCCAGTTATCAACATATTATCAACAATTTCAAATGCAGGATTAAAAATATGCAATCCTTTTGGAGCATCTTCCCAAATTTCTTTTGATTCTCTAACTTCAATCTTAACAGATTCTAAAAACGAATTTGCATCAATTTTTAATAACGGGGTTACAACATATACAGGCTTTCCTGCATAGTAAGCAGCCATAGAAATTCCCCAGCTACCAATTTTGTTTATTGTATGACCTTTTGAAGTAATCTGATCACAACCGATAAAAACTACATCAATTGGGACACTACCTCTACCAATTACAAAAGATTCAGCAGCGCTATCAGTAATTAAAGTAGTTTTAATCTTTGCTTCTAGAAGACTCAGAGCTGTTTTTCTCCCCTGGAATCGAGGCCTAGTTTCAGTACAAACCACTTCGAAATCATTATCCCCTTTTCCAATAGCTTTGATTAATGATACAGCCGTTGAAGAGTGGCAATGGGTTAACACTTTGTCGTAATTAAGCAGATTTCTACTGTTGTTATCCAAGATTTTCTGTTTGGTCTCCTCTATCAATGCAAGGTATTTGTCACAAAGTGTTGTAAACTCTCGTTTCATGACCGAAATTTCTGGTAAAACAGAAAACTGCTGTCCGAAAAAATGTTTGAGATATGTTACACCGTTTCTAGCAAGAGGTTCATTATCCCGAGCGTATGCTAACTGCTTACCTATTTCAAAAAGTGTACTAAGAAATTTCTCCTTACTCTCTTCTCTACTTAGTTCAATATAAATCTTCATTCCTTCAAAGGTTGAAATTGCAACATTGGTTGCTCCTTGGATGTTCAAATTTTTTATATCTTCATATATTTTCTTGATCTGAGGATAATCTTCCATATTTATTAATCTAATTTAACTTCTTCTAGATGCTCAGGAATATATATATCGTTATTTATTTCCTGACTGAGATCCTTAGCAAAATCATTAATTATCTCTGGGTCTCCATGAACTAAGAATATTTGCCTTGGGGTATGACCAAAACTTCTAAGCCAATATCTTAAATCTCTTTCGTCCCCATGACCTGAAAAGCCATTAAGAGTAGAAATCTTTGCATTGTTTTGATAATCTTGCCCCATTATTTTTACTACCTTCTCCCCGTTTACTAAATCTCTTCCTAATGTCCCTTCAACTTGGTAACCAACAATAACAATATGGGTGGAAGGATTCTCAATATTGTTTTTTAAGTGGTGTAAGATTCTCCCTCCAGTACACATACCACTACCTGCGATAATTACTACGCCCTTTTTGGAAATTAATCTTTTTGACTCATCAGCAGAATCTATTTTTGTTAAACCAGGGAAATCAAACGGATCGTCCCCTTTTTGAATTAATCTTTTAGCATCTTCATCATAGAAATCTGGATACTGCCTAAATATTTCTGTTGCTTTACTCGCCATCGGACTATCTAAATATATAGGAAGATTTGAGATTAATTTATTTTCAATGAATAGGTTTATTTCATAAAGAAGCTCCTGTGTTCTCTCTATCGCAAACGAAGGTATGAGAACATTCCCACCCTCTCTTTGAGTCCTTGTGAGGACCCCTAATAGCTCTAAAACAGTCTCATTCCTATCCTTGTGTAATCTGTTTCCATATGTTGATTCACAAATGACATAGTCTGCATCTCTTACTAAATCGGGATCACTTACAATTCTTGCTCCAGGTTGCCCGATATCTCCGGAAAAAACAATCTTTCTTAATCTCCCCATCCCGTTTTTTAACCAGAATTCCATTACTGCAGAACCAAGGATATGACCAGCATCCCTCATTCTAAATTCAACTTCCTGAGATACATTGACTGAAGTGCCATACGGATATACCTCAAAATATTTCATACACTCTTCTATATCCTGTTCTGTAAAAAGTGGTTTTCTTACCTCAATATCGGTTTTGGCTTTCACACTCCACCTCTTATATTCCTCTTCCTGTAAACTTGCAGAATCTAGTAATATCACTCTAGCCAAATCTCTCGTTGGTTGAGTACAGAAAATCCTTCCTCTAAAACCTTGTTTAACAAGCACAGGTAGCCTCCCACAATGGTCATAATGTGCATGGGTGAGAAAAACATAGTCTAATTCAGCTGGATCAAATGGAAATGGTTCATAATTCCTTTTCTCCAACTCCAAAGGCCCTTGGAACGCTCCACAATCTACAAGAAATTTTGTATTGTCTGTTTTAACATAGAAGCACGAGCCCGTTACAGTTTTAGCAGCTCCTAGAAATTGTATTGTCATTAGGCAGTAAGCAGTAAATATTATACATATATACTATATCTGTACTCATTAGGAATTACAACTATCGACCTTCTCAGTTTGTTTACTTATTTCCAAAGCCAATCTTTCTAAATCTTCTTTAGTATTCAAAATTGGATTGTCGATTACAACTTCTAGCAATTGTTTTAATACATATCCCATCTGTGGTCCCTTTTTTATTCCAATCTTTTCTAAATCCCCACCATTTATCCTTAAATCTGTCACTTTCAGAGCCATATCTTGATGTCGAATCTCAGAAATTCTCTTCTGAAGAATTGTAATCTCTTCTGGTTTAAATGAAGTTGATAAGTTTGATTGAGCATCTGCCATTCTAAGTTTAAATAGATCATCTATGTTTTCTTCCCCTACTCTCTGTATAAATCTACGGACTGCAGAGTCAGACCATTTGTGAAGTTCAATTTTTTCCTTATCTTCAACTGTCATCCCATCTTCTATATGAGGATAATAGAACATATGGTTAATAATTAATTTTTTTGTTCTTTCAATTTCTGACCTTGGGAATTTCATCCTCTTCATTATTTTTTCAACCATATCTGCTCCCATTCTGTCATGACCATAAAAATGACCATTCCCCATATCAGTACGAGGCTTGGCAATATCATGAAGTAATGCTGCTAACTTTACGGAGTCTTCCGCCATATCACAGGTTTTAATTGAATGGTAATATACATCGTCGGAGTGATAAAGCTTTTGCTCTACTCCTACACCTTCTAGTAGCTCTGGTAAGAAGATTTGTAGAAGTCCAGTTTCTCTCATCAGTTCAATGCCTACAGATGGCTTGGGAGAATTCATTAGCATTTTCATAAATTCATCTCTAATCCTTTCCATAGAGATATTCTCAGCAATTGATATACTTTTTTTAATAGCATCTAGTGTTACTGGCTCAATACTAAAACCAAATTGTGATGCCATTCTACAAGCCTTAAAAGATCTCAAACCATCCTCCTTAAATCTCTCAATCGGTGTTCCTACAGCTCTGACAATTTTTTTCTTAATATCTCCTACACCATCAAAAGGGTCATAAATCTCTACATCTTTCTCTTCCTCACCACTTTCCAATTCTAATTTAGATAAGTCAATTGCCATAGCATTAAAAGTAAAATCCCTCCTCCCCAAATCTCTGTTAATATCATCAACAAATTTTACTGAAGAGGGCCACCTTCCATCTACATAACCAGCCTCACATCTAAAAGTTGTTACCTCAACCTCATATGTTTCTCCATGCTCATCTTGTACAAGTACTATTACTGTGCCAAACTTTGCCCCAGTAGATATCGATTTAGGGAACATATTTAACATTTCATCAGGGAGAGCATTCGTCGCTAAATCATAATCATGAGGCTTCTTACCTAGAACAATATCTCTTACTGCCCCTCCAACAAGAAAACATTCAAAGCCTTCTTTTAGAAGAATTCTTCCGACTTTTTGAACATAGTTTGGTAAGAGTATTCTTGTATTCATTTTCCCCTTTTCTAAAAACAGAATACCAAAGAAACCCATCGAGGACAAGGAGCAAAGCTGAACCCCAAATAATCTCCGAAGTGAAAAAAGCAGTTTCTGGAAGCACAGAAAAGTTCGTATCATCTATTCCTAGAACTTCTTCCTCTATGCTCTCTTCCTCAGGCACATTTTCTTCTCTTTCCGGAAGGATACTTTCATTAGAGGAGAAAATGACAGGAGCAGAAGTTACGGTGTACGGGATTCTATCAATACAGTAACTGTCCTGGGAGGGACCAATTGAAGCTCCTGCAATCCAACCACCATCTTCTCTAAAAGAGAATTCTGAAACTGCATTTTTGTTAAATTCTGGACTAAAATTTGTTCCTTGGACTGAACACTTTCTATGACTATTTCTATTTTCAATTGAAAAACTCCCTAAATTTACCTCCCCTATTACTGATTCTTCAAAAGGCAAAACATATTCTATGACCTTCTCCTCCTGGGGCAACAAAGAGAACTCTACACTAACTCCATTGTGAGAAAGATAAAGATTATCAAGTCTGTCATAACTATTGTTCCTTAGATTTATAGACACTTTAATTCCCTCCTCTATTTTCTCTGAATTTATACTTAATACCTCTATTGGTTGTTTAATCGTAATTCTATCCAAAAACTTGAAACCATACTCTCCGTTACCAATATTTCCTACTCCTTCGTATCTCCTAAGCAAACCCTCTCTGGCCATTTGTACTCCACTGTATAAAAAGGATATTGGGGTTGATAACTCTTGACCATAAGAGAAATCTAAATAGCTGGTTAGAGGGAGGTCTTCTTGGGAATTCTTAGTGTAAGCAACCGCAATTTGAGAAATATTTACATCATGTCCTGCGTTATTCCAATATTGATAAAACACATCAACATAACCCATTGGAGGAGCTGATACATATGTCCCCTCATTTACCCCATTTTCTCTCCAATAACCATTGTTAAAAAATATTGAGAACACCTCATTCCCAATTAATATATTCTCCTTCCCGTAAACATCACCCATATTAAAACTAATTGTATTTTCAACACTACCTATATTTTGAATATCAGCCCTGTTTATAAGATAAGAGATAGTACTATAAAAACCATTTTGAGAGCTATCTCCAGTTAAAGTGAAATCATCTGCAAGAATGTTGCTCAAAGGAAAGAAGAGAAAGAAAAGAAGAGCTAAAAAGAGTTTCATCAAAAATAAATCTTCAAAACTTATTGAAAAAATAATATTTGATGAAAATTAAAAAATCGTTAAAACTACTCTTTCTCTTGAAGCTTTTCTTTTCTGACCTTTTCAGTTACGTAGAAATTTCTCTTAAATTTACCCTTACCCAACATCATCTCTGTTAAAGCCTGAATATGTGGAATAAAATTAAAAGTAAGCATATTGATTGATATAAGATAGGTCTCTGCAATATCTAAAATGTTTCTCCACCATTTCCAATTTTTGGGGATAGGAGAAATTTTTCTTCTCAGAAACACAGTCCATATGTTTGCAAGCATTGCAACGGTAAACACAATACTCAATATCTTTGGAAGATTGTATGCAAACACTGTATATTTATATCCAGGATTTATGAAGGATACAATCATTAAGCCGAAGGTTAGAACAAATACAATTGTAAATAGCCACATTTGATCAACTATTGCTTTAATCATATTAAATTTTTTAAAAGCTGATATCCCACTCCCTTTCCTAAGTATTATAGATAGTGTAATCGGGAAAGGAATCTTCCCCCACCCCCATCGATATTGTTGTTTGTAAAAAGAAATGTGAGTACTAACAAAATCTTTGTTTTCAACCGCATCATTGTAAGTTGGAATATACACTTCTCTTCCTTTGAATGTTCCTTTACTCCTAATCATTGCGTTCCAGTAGAAAGCTGTATCGTCATTAGGAATTTCTGGATCCCAGAATTCAAATTTCTTCAAAGTATTAAGATTTACAACATATGAAGAGAAAGTATCTCTGGTGTATATTTCTTCATTTCTAAAGATAGATTTTGAAGATTTCTCTATTACCCAAGAATAAAGTATGGCCATTGTGGTCATTGAGGAAAAAACCCTAATCAAAGATGGTACGTTCCACAAGTTGTTATTAAAAGTATGAATGGCAGAAGTATAAAAGGAATTCTCGGGCTCTTCCGCGGTCAAATAGCTATATACAATAGAAGATAGGTACTTAGGATGTGGCCTAAGATCAGAATCACATGTAATAAGGAGGTAATCTGATAGATTCTTTCCCTCTCTTTCTAGCTGCATAACAAAATTTCTTGCAGCATAATTAATATTGGCCCCCTTAACACCGACAATTTCCCCCTCTATGCCAAAAGGGTGGACGAAATATATCATACTCCCAAATTTGTCTCCATATTTCTTCTTTAATTTTGTAAAATTCTCAATTTGTAAATCTTTTTTCCTCTCCTCTATTGCCATTACAACATCAATTTTTTTTGTATCAATTTCACTATTTGCCCAAGCTTTAAAGGACGGTTCCAAAATATCATATGTCTCTCCATATACGGGACAAAGATAAATAAATCTCATTCTCTCATATCTAGGATCATTAAGTTCCTCTATTTCCTTGTTCCAATCTGTTGCAAGTGATTCTTCCATCCTCTTCACTCCAATATATATCCCAATATTGAACTTTATTGACCTAAAAAACCAGTACGAAACCAAGAAAACCATGTAAATGACATATGCTGTATTCCATTTAAAGATTGCAAAAACAAAGGGAATTAGAAAAAGGAGCCAAAATAATAGCCCTGGTAATATTTCAAAGACCCTTCTTTGCCAAAAAGGTAAATCTACAGGGAAGCCAAGATATCTATCTTTTGGTCGAAATGTTTTGTTTGTTTGTTCTTCTTTATCTTCCATTGGAATATAATCAAATTACTGGCGGAGAGAGTGGGATTCGAACCCACGATACAGAAACCTGTATAACGGTTTTCAAGACCGTCTCTTTCGACCACTCAGACATCTCTCCAGCAATTGACATTATACCAAAAAATAAGCTAACTCCATATATTTCTTACAATACTCTCAAGAGAAGGCTCCTCTATGTCAATATCCTCTACATCAAATTTCTCAATCAATGCTTTTGTAACCTCCCTTATTTTTTGCCTATTTACAAGTATTAATCCAATTTTACCATTAAATTCCAATATCTTTCCCAAACCTGATATCTTTCTCTCCTGTTGAGGAACAGGTAATACAAATCGAACAAATTTCTCTTTAACAAATTTCTCTGTTAATTCTGTTAGTCTTCCATCATACAACAATTTACCCTTATCGATGATAATTACCCTTTTACAAAGGTTTTTTATATCCTCCATATTATGACTAGTTAGAATTACCGTAGCTTTGTTTCTTGCCTGATAATCAGCCAAAAAGTCTCTTAACTTCTGTTGAGAGACAATATCCAAGCCAAGAGTTGGCTCATCTAAAAAAAGTAACTCGGGAGAGTGAAGAAATGATGCAACAAGCTCACATTTCATCCTTTCACCTAATGACAACTTCCTTACAGGGATATTAATTGATTCTGTTATTCCTAATCTCTCAACCATTTCACTAAGATTCTTTTTAAAAAATGTGTCTTCTATTTGATATATCTCTTTATTTAAAAGGAAAGTTTCAATAGGAGGTAGTTCCCACCATAATTGGCTCTTATTACCCATAACAAGGGAAATACTACTCAAGAAATCGTAATCTCTTTTCTGAGGTTCGTGACCTAATACCCTAACCTCTCCCTCGTCTGGAGCAAGAAGTCCAGTTAAACATTTAAGCGTTGTCGTTTTGCCCGCTCCGTTTTGGCCAATAAAGCCAACAAATTCCTCCTTGTAGATATTAAAGGATATATTGTTAATAGCTTTAATGCTCTTTTGGGAGACTTTAAATTCTTTTGATAGGTTTTTTACTTTTACTACTAATTCTTTCTTCATTTCAAAACACTTTTAGTTGTATTAAAGCTTATTTTCGCGACTTTCCCCAATTCATCTTGACCTCTTAGGTTTACAAAAAGCCTAGCTTTTTCGATAACATTTGAAGCACCCTTTGGAAATTCAAAATTATACAAATGATTCATTTTATTCATTTCTAAAAGGAAAATAGCTCTGGCAAATACTGATGCACAAGCAACAGCAATATCTGATTCCCCCTTATGATACTGCTCAAATTCCACTGACCTTCCTAACTCCCCCAACTCATCTAAAACTCTACTCTTTTTACTTGAGAATTGGTCAATAACAACTTTCTTACACTCTATATTTTTCTGCTTAAGATCCAACAAAGCCTTCTCTATTACCAATCCGTGTTGCTTGGCAAGAAGAACTGCAACATTTCCCGTCTCTTGAATTAGTTTATTGTATTCTGACGGATATACAATTGAAGTGTATTTGTAGGGATACTCTTTCATTTGCTCATAAAATTCCATGATTTTCTTGTCAGAGAATTTTTTTGAATCTCCAATTCCAAGACCCAATGCTTTTTTGTAGAATTCACCATTAACAAAACATGAGGTAACAACTAATGGGCCAAAATAATCACCTTTCCCCACTTCATCAACTCCAATGTGAGGAGGAAATCCCCCTACACCATTCCCTCCCTTTATTTGCCCTAGAATACTCTCAAAGCTTTCTTTCCCCTGAAAAACAATTTTATTACTCGTGTAAAGTGTTGCTACTGAACCTTGACTACTTCTCATTCGTAAAACGATATATTCATTATTACTCTTTTCTTCCTCCCAACCTTCAGACGTAAGAATTTTCTTAACATTCTTTGCCTCTTTATCAACTAATTGTATTGAAACTGTGTTTTGAGTCATTAATTTTTGCTAACTATCTGCCCTTGAGAAGTGTCAATTACTTTGAAACCCAATTCCTCAATCTCTTTTCTAAGCGCATCGGCCTTAAGATAATCTTTTGAGCTCTTTGCCTCTATTCTTTGTCGTAATAGTGAGTCTAATTCTTCGTTTTGACCCTCCTTGTACTCCTGGGAATCTTCGGAAATCGCCTGGTTAAGATTTAATCCTAAAACTCTATCGAAATCTAAAATCGTTGCCAGCTTATCCTCTGAGGAATTCTCTGATTTGAGCATCTCATTTATCAAAGCCAAAGCCCCAGACATGTTTAAATTGTTGTCAAGCTCGTCTTTGAATGCCTCGACATATTTCTCTAAGAGCTTTCCTTTCTCTTGACCTAATTCTCTTACCTTGTTTAGGAGTGCCTTTCTAGAATTTTTTGCACCATCTAAAGCTTCCATAGAAAAACTGATTTTTGTTCGATAATTCACCGAGAGGAAAAGATATCTAATATCCAAAGGATCATACCCCAACTTAACAATTTCAGGTAACGAATCAGCACCCTTACTCTTTGAGATTTTTTCATCTTCCTTATTTACCAACCACTCATTGTGTATCCAGTACTTAACGACAGGATGGCCAAAGGCTCCAATATTCTGGGCTCTCTCATTTGAATGATGGACTGGGATATGATCTACACCTCCAGTGTGGATATCAAATCGCTCTCCAAGAATGGAAGTTCCCATTGCCGAACATTCTATATGCCAACCAGGGAAGCCCTCCCCCCAAGGAGACGGCCAGTTCATCAAATGGTTATCATACTTTCCTACTTTTTTCATCCACAAAACAAAATCAGCGGGATTTCTTTTTTCGGGATCAATACCAACATCTTCTCTTGCTCCAACCTTTTTTTCGTCTAATTTTTGACCGGTAAAAATATTGTAATCTGGGATTTTTGTCACATCAAAATAAATGGCCTGCTTTGTCTCGTACGTAAAGCCCCTTTCCTCCATCCTTTTTACAACCTCAATCATTTGATTAATATACTCTGTAGCTCTAGTCCAACCAAATTCAGAGACCTTCTCATGAGCTAAATCATTTGGAATCTCTTTCCCATTTGGGGCAATTATATCCAATGCCCTAAAATCATCCAAAACCGTATCAATATATTTATTAGCTATATCAATTGGCTGAATCCCTTCTTTTTCTGCCTGTTTGTCCATCTTATCTGTCCCAAAATCATCTCCAAAGTCATCTGTTGAAGTCATATGCCCAACATCAGTTATATTCATTACCCTCTTAACTTGATAGCCAAGATAGAGCAAAGCTCTATGAAGGATATCCCAGTTTACATATGCTCGGATATTACCCAAATGCATTCTGTAATATACTGTCGGACCGCAGTTATACATAGAAATCTCACCCTCCTTGTTTGGTTGAATTTCTACTATCTTTTTGTCTAATGTTGAGTACAGTTTCATTAAATATTTCTCCTCCCCTCCAGAGCTTTTTTTAAAGTTAATCTATCAGCGTACTCCAAATCTGCACCAGTAGGCAGACCCATCGCCAACCTTGTTAACTTAAGTTTACCTTCTTTTAGAAGATTTTTGAACAGATCATATATATAGCTGGCCGTAGCCTCACCTTCTAAGCTAGGATTTGTTGCGATAATAACTTCAAGGGGATCAGCATCAGATAATAGCTCTTGGACACGATTCTTTAATTCACGAAATCTTAATTCCTCAGAAGTAATTCCATCAGCTGGGGAGATTACTCCTCCAAGAACAAAATATACTCCGTCATATACTCCTGAATTTTCAAAAGCTACGACATCTAAAGGCTCTTCTACAACACAGATTCTATCTTTTTTTCTTAAGGGACTTGAACAGATATTACACTCCTCTTCCTCTGCGACATTGAAGCATTTCTTACAATTTTTCACACTATCATCCATTTGGATAAGTGCATTTGCAAGTTTGGTAGCATCTTTGTTCGGCGATCTAAGATAGTGATAAGCCATTCTAGAAGCAGATTTAGGACCTACCCCGGGTAATCTACTAAACTCATCTATTACTTTTTCTACGCTTTTTGGTAATACAGACATATTTTACTTACTTCCCAAACATACTTTTTAACTGATCTAAATCAACATCTTGAATCATTTCCTTTTGAAGTTTCTTCTGATAATCCTTGAAAGCTTCCTTCATGCCTTTCTTTATTTCATCAGACATATCAGGATCAAGATATGCATCATCAATATAAATATCTTCAAATTCCTGAGCTCCATTCATATATATTCGTACCATACCATTCTTTGACTCTCCTTTTATCTTTCTTTCTCTTAACTTGTTTTGCATTTTTTTGGCCTCACTTTGCATTTTAAGCAATTCGATTGGATTTCCGATTCCCATACAATATATTCGATCAAAATTAAATGAATATTATTATACTACAAAGTGAAAGGAAGCACAGGTCCAAAAAAACCTAAACACCTTCAAAGATGGCCTCTATATCATTAATCTTAGAGCTTCCTCTAGGTTTAAAATTTCTTTTTGATTTCTCTGAGGGTTTGGGAGTTGGAAGATTTTTCAAAACAGTCTCCGCATCAGCCTTCTCAATGGGTTTCATCGCAGAATTCACATCGCATTCAATATTACAAGGAACTCCATACACCTTAGTAAATACTTCAGAGATAATATTTTTACTCTTGGGGATTTCTATCCTTTCCTTGTGAAAAGAGAAAGGAACTTCTATATGTAATATCCCATTCTCAAAAGAGATAATGTGGGCAGCTCCAACAAATGCATATAGGTGGTGGTTGAAAGGGCGAATTTCTTCGATAAAGGTTTCCCATTTACTATTTATCTCCTCCAAAAAAACCTCTTTAGTACTCTCCTTCTGTTTCTGTACTGGTTCTTCTTTTTTTGGTTCTTCAACTACTGAAATTCTTTTTTTTACATCTCTATTTACAATTTTAACATCACTTTGAACATTAGGTTTCATCATCTCTGGAATAATCATTTCTAAAACAAGTGCCTGATTATTTGCATACCTTATCCTGTTTTCGGCCTCTAAGAAAAGATTAATTAATTTATGCAATTCTCGAATATCAATATCTTTAATATATGAGTATTCCTTCTCAATCGTTCCTTTAATCTTTGCTGTAAAAATTCTTCTTAAAGTGTCAAGTACATATGCTGTAAATTGTTGTAAATTCAAACCACTGGACTCCAACCCTTCAATAATTTCTAATGCCTTTCCTCCATCACCACTTACTAAGCTTGAAAGAAGTAAAATTACCTTTTCAGAATCTGGAAGCCCTAAAGTCTTCCTTACTTCATCAAGAGTAATCTCGGATTTACTTTGCTCTTGTCCACTATATACTACATCCATCAGTGAGAGAGCATCTCTGTAACTTCCCTTAGCATTTTGTACAACTATATCTAGTGCTTCATCTTGAATTTTAATCTTCTCTTCTTTGCAAATTGCTTGGATTAACTCTTTTACCTCTTTGTCTGTACCCAATCTAAAATCATACCTTTGACATCTTGAAAGAATCGTTGGTGGCAATTTATGAACATCTGTCGTTGCCAAAATGAAAATCACATGTGCTGGGGGTTCTTCAAGAGTTTTAAGAAGAGCATTAAAAGCCTCTGTAGTTAGCATATGCACCTCATCAATGATATATACCTTGTATTTGCCCTCACTTGGGGAAAACTCAATTCTTTCCTTTAGCTCCCTAATCTGATCAATCCCTCGATTTGATGCAGCATCTATCTCCATCAGATCTAAAAAAGTCCCATTCGCAATGGCTTTGCAATGCTCACATTCAAGACAAGGATTTCCGTCTTTCTGAATATTAGTACAGTTTACTGCTTTAGCTAATATCCTCGCTGTAGAAGTCTTCCCAGTACCCCTAGATCCAACAAAAAGATATGCATGAGCTAGCTGATCTTTTTTAATAGCGTTCTTAAGGAGCTTTGTTACATTTTCTTGACCTATAATTTGGTCAAAATTCTGAGACCTATATTTTTGATATAGTACTGAGGACATGTTTATATGTTAGTTCAATTCGAAAAGTTTGCCAAGAGAAAATTATTTACCCAATCTTTTGATTTTTTCCACTGCATCTGAGAGCATTTGAGTATAAAGCCCATAACCTACGGAATTAATAGCTCCAGATTGATTTTTCCCGAGGATATCTCCAGCCCCTCTTATTTCCAAATCTCTATTTGAGAGCAAAAAACCAGAACCTAACTCCTGAGAATTTTTTAACGCTTCTAATCTTAAGGCAGAATTCCCCTTAAGTGAATTATAGAAGAAATAAGCATAGGCTTGCTTTTCTGACCTCCCAATTCTTCCCCTTATTTGATACATCTGTGCAAGTCCTAACATTGTTGCATCATCCACTATAAGTGTATTCACATTCGGAATATCTAAGCCATTCTCAATTATCGTTGTACAAAGCAATATTTTTGCATCCCCCTCTACAAAACTTTGCATATTTTCAGATAAAGTTTGAACACCCATCTGCCCATGAATTACCTTTACTTTTGCTTGAGGGAACAACTTGTCCAATTTATCATAAATATTCAGAATCGTTTCAACTCGGTTATGAAGGAAGTATACCTGGCCTCCTCTATTCAACTCCTTTGTAATAATTTCACGGACTTTGTCCCAATCGAACTTACCAAAGTGATTCTGAATCTCCCTTCTGCCTGACGGAGGGGTCGAAAGTACAGAAATATCACGAATCCCCATCAAAGCCATGTTTAATGTCCTAGGTATTGGAGTCGCAGTTAAGGAGAGAACATTTGCATTCAGCTTCTTCCTCTTTATCTTCTCTTTTTGTTTTACCCCAAATTTCTGTTCCTCATCGACTACAAGTAATCCCAAATCTTTAAACTGAATTTCTTCATTAAGAAGCGCATGTGTACCAACAACGATATCAACACTCCCCCTTTTTAACCCTTCCAAAATATCCTCTCGTTGTTTACTTGAAATTAGCCTTGATAGAGCTCTAATGGTTATCGCGGTACCTTCAAAACGCTTTTTTAACACTGCATAATGTTGCTGAACCAAGATTGTGGTTGGGGCAAGAAGAGCTGCTTGAAATCCTGCATTAACTACTGCATACATTGCCCTCATTGCAATTTCAGTTTTTCCATAGCCCACGTCACCGACAAGCAACCTATCCAAAGGTTTTCCTTTCTGAAGATCCTTAACCAAATGACTAGTTGCAATATACTGATCATCTGTATCCTTGTATTCAAATCTTTCTACAAACGTATTGAAATCTGCCAAATCTTCTTCATTAGAGAGTACTGCATTTACCTCAACAGTCTCTCGAAGAGCATAGAGCTGAATTAGCTCTTTAGCGATATCCTCTGCCCTTTCCCTAGCTTTTTGTGATATTCTTCTCCAGCTTCCACTATTCAAACCTGTTAAAATTGGTTTCGCCCTCCCTGCTCCAATATATTTTGTTATCTTTTGGGATGCACTCAAGGGAACAAAAAGCTTATCACTTCCAGCATATGCAATCTGTATGTAATACCCACCCTCTTTAAGTTGCAAATCAACAAACTTTCCTATTCCATGATCTTCATGAACTACATAATCCCCTGGTATTATCTTTTTAAGAATTTCTATTGATCCAGGATCAATATCCCTATTTGTCTCCCAGAAATCTGACAAATCAAGCTCTCCCAAAACTTCCATGTCCGTTAACACAAGAAGTTTTACAGAATTAAAAAGAAAACCTCTTTTTATGATATCCTTGTACCTACCACTTGCCAAAAATATCCCATCAAAAGATTTCTTTAATGACTTCTCAACCTCAAGTTCATATCTATCTAAATTACTTGATATATATATGATCTCATATCCCCTGTTTTTAAAATTGTTTACAATTTCCTTAGTTGCATGGACAGATGAATATACTTCCATTCCTGGGATAGTTCGAATCCCAAGATTGACTGCCTCCTCCTCTTCAAGCCCTAATCCCTCCTTAAAAGAAATCTTTGTCCTATGCTCTGCTTCCTCATTCCCAATTAATAATGTAGTAGAAGAATCAACTAAAATTCTTCTTTTAACACTTTCAATCTTCTTTCGGGTTGAACTCTCAACAATATCAATACTTTCAATATTGTTCCCAAAAAGACTAATTCTTAATATATTCTTCATACTAAAAGGCCAAACAACAATCACATCACCTAAAACAGAGTACTCTCCCACCTCCCATACTCTTTCAACTCTGCAATATCCTAAATCCTCAAGAATTTTTATATCAAATTTTTCTCCAACTCCTATTTCTTTTATGTTCTCTTCACTATCTTTCTCAGGAGTCGTTGAAAGCCAAACTACATCATTGAGGATTAAACCAAGCAATTCAGCCGAAAATTCCAAATACTCTTTATCAATACCTGTGACAGACTTTTTATCAAGAATTAGGGACCTCAGCCCTTTGCACTTTGAGACAAATTTTTCACTAATACTATCCATCTAATTGAAACTAAAGAAGAATTTCTGCGAGTATTGTATTTACTACATCCTCTATTACTTCCCCAAGAATTATTTGCTCATCTTTTGAGAATTTCTTTAACACATACTCATCCCCAGAAATATTTTTATCTAATCTACTTTCAATACCAATTCTTACTCTCTGAAATTTGTTAGTCTTTAGCATATCTTCTACATCTTTAACACCGTTGTGCCCTTTTGGGGACTTAGTTTTTTGGATCTTGTACTTACCGAGCGAAATATCTAAATCGTCATGCAAAAGAATGAAATTTTTTTCTAAATTTTCAAT
>ERZ795055.754-NODE-754-length-28764-cov-4.980424_pt1 | contig 28764 bp, 26 predicted proteins | sample MGYA00375139_ERZ795055 | MGnify/ENA primary metagenome ERZ795055 (study PRJEB30184, sample SAMN05720283) | anaerobic digester metagenome | isolation source: active sludge of municipal wastewater-treating anaerobic digesters | place: USA | collected 2015-01-23 ... | reverse complement strand
CTTGGCGCTGTCCTCCCAGATCCGGCGCACAGACCGGTCGGACCGTGACTGGCATAATAAAACTGTTTTTTCATGCTGAGGATGTCTAAGCTCAACAATATAGAGCGTATATGAGGACCCATGTCTGCCCGAACGCTTATGATATTCCGAACGCATGACAACCCCCTGATAATTCGCAAGGGGCTCTCGCCATTGCTCTGACCGTCTGAACTTTTGTGTTGTGCAACAAACCTCCTCCGAAGAGATCCGGTATCTCTCCTTATGAAACGTCAAAACAAACCCAAAGATAAATAACCCCGCGCCCAGGACCGTAAAAAAAAGGACCAGAAGCATGCCCGGTTCAAAGGTTCCATTAAGAATGTTCTGAACAAGAAACCCCGTCGGTCCTCCTCCCCAAACAAAAGCAAAAAGCATGATAAAAGGGCCCAGCCATCCGGCGCTGTTAACATCATTGAACTCAACCGGAAGATGCCGAAGGTCCACACCCCTCGCCGATCCGCCCTCACTCTGCCTTTTCATGGCCCGCTCCTGTCATGCCGTTAAAAAAGAAAACACTGTCTGATGAAACATCGTCATTGGCAAGATCGATGATCCTTGTTGAAGCTTGGATTTGATACCAATGGAACCAGTCCAAATATTTTGGGCGGGGTTTTAGAGTCGCGGTCCCTGCGTCATAACAGCGGGGGATCCCCCATTCCCCGTTGTGCGCCTTGCCCTGATGATTATGGCCGAACAAAAGCGCATCAATCGACACGCCTTCATTCATTGCAGCGATCAGAACTTTTTTGAGCTCCTTGGAATCCTTAAGTTCATGAAAGGGCCGCCACTTGAACGGATGATGATGCAGATAAATGACCCTTTTTTTACAGATGCGTACTTCCGGGCTCAGAAGGACCTTTTCCAGCCGGCGGAGCTGCGGCATCCCCAGGTCCCCCTCGGCCCAAAACCGGTCATACCAATGCAGTTCTTCCTCCATGGAATTCAAACCCAAGAACGCCATCCCATCAATGATGTCCAGCTTCGGGAATTCGACCGAACGGCCGTAAAAGATTTCCTGAAAGATCTTTCCAAATTTCTCATCAGTTAATTTTCCGGTGCCATGGTCATGGTTCCCGGGGACGACCAGAATGTGCGCGAACCCGGCCTGTCGCAAGGCCTCCAGGCTCTGTTTGACCTTACGAAAACTTTCCACCTTGTTGGCATTATTGGCCAGATCACCCGTTATCACCACCACGAGATCCGATGCCTCATCACAGTATTGCGCAATGACCGCATCGATCAACCGGCGGAACCTCAGGTCGAAATCTTGATATCCGACATGCAGATCGCTCATGTGCAGGATCTTCTTCATTTCCGCCCATCTCCCTGATCAAAAACAAAACGGGCTTTACGGATCTCAGAAATCCAGAATTCCTTAAGCTCGGCAGATCGTTCAAGCCGTGAATCTCCCCAGCCCTGGCCTTTGAACATCGGTTGAGAATCCCAGTCCGTGTTGATATAACAGGCGGCTTGAGCGTTCGTTGTTTCGATCAAACGAAAATATTTCTTAAGCCAGTCAAGCTTGCTGCGCACGCTCATGGCCGCGAACGGTGTCGCCTCAGCGATCATGAACGGCTTCCCTCTCTGCTTTGCCAGAAGCGCAAACTCCTCAGCAGGCTTGAACTGATTCACCGTAAAAAAAGAGACCGCGAACCAATCCACGTATTCATCCCCCGGATACCATGCCATCATATCGGCCTTTCTGTTAGGAGGAAGGGCTGAATGCCAGACGAACACAGCATTTTCAATCTTAAGGGAACGAAATTTATCGACGATCCTGCGAAAAGCGTTTTGATATTGGCGAGGATCATAACGGTTATCAGAAAAATCAAACTCATAACCGATCCGCAAAAAGACCGGGCGCTTTGTGGAGCCGGCCCATCGGGCAAGCTTAACGATATGATCGTCATATTCCCCGCGATTGACCTCATCAAGCGCATCCACCATGTAGAGCCCGATTTGAAGGGCGGCTTCGGGATACCTCTTTAACAGATGCGCCCCATAATGAACCCCCGCCCCATGATCGGCTGGAGAATCAAGGCCGCTCAATTCCTGAATAGACGTATAAAGCATCACTCCGGAAAATTTCCCGTCAAATGCTTTGGCATACGCGTCGATCGACTCTTTATTCTGGCCGATAAAAAGCCAGGTCTTCCCCTCCGGAGGCCGGAAGGCCTTCTCTTTTTGCATGGTGCCGGCGAACACCGCCGCACTCCAGCAAAGACAAGCAAACACCGCACACGCGAAACTTCGCATAGATCTTCTTTCTATCAATTTCAGAGCTCAGGGAGCCACGGGAACTTGCGCCTCGCCCTCAAAATACGACCGTTCAAAATCCGCCAATGTCGACTTAAGCGCCGAAACGGTCCCCAGGTCCGTCGTCTGCTTGGCCTTCATGGCCAGGACCAGGATCTCGTGAAGCAGTTTCAATTCTCTGATGTATTTTTCATGGCCCGCGTCACCGATGGCGATCGGCTTTAAGCGTTGAGCCATGTAGTATTCGACGACCGTATCGGATATGGACTTGGCGTAATCCTCTTTATTATTCACCCAACGCACGATCTGATTATAATTCGCCTCTTCCGCTTTGGAGAGCTCCAGGATCATGGTCATGGATTTCTCGATTGTCTGAATATCTTCCTCCATCTGATGGATGCGCAAATGGTCATCATAGATCCCGCACGGGACCTGACAATGCGCAAAAGCCAATGAGGCCAGACCCAAAACAAAGATCAAGGTTCCCAAAAAAATTCGTTTCATTGTCTTCCTCCTTTTTATGAGGCAATTTTCTTTTCAGCCCCGATCATCATCATAACAAAGCCAACGATCGCCGCTGCCCCACCCAAAATATAGACCTGCTTATTCGCCCGCGCAACATTCTTTCGGACCGCAACTTCCGCTTTTGTGATCACAGGCTTGAATGTCCTTTTATCTTTTAGGTCGCACAAAAGAACATATTCTCCGGCCTGCTCAACATCAAGGACCCCCAAAGAAATATTGACCGTTTTAGAGCCGGAATCTTCTGAATCGCTGTATCCTCCTGATCTTTTCCAAACGCTGTTGCCCAGCCGGTCCAAAAGTTCAAACTCGTAATGAAGCCCGCTCGATCCTATCGAGGCCCCTCCTCCACGCTGGTTGATCTTTAAATTCAGCCTCAACGGGTTCATGTCAGGGGAAAGCACTAACGGCCCGACCGTGTGCGTCGACTGGGTGGAACCGCTCGTCATCCGAAACCCGCCGAAAGAAACGATCGATCCATCGAACTCCTGGATCGTATAGGTCCCCAATTTCTCCCCCGACAGAAAAACAACATACATCATATAACCGACCAACGTGATGATCCCTATCAAAAAAAGCGCGACTCCCGTTGCCCGCATTTGTGTTTTTAGCATCATCTCTCCTTATCGTTTGACCAAGCTCAGAACATTCCTTTGACCTATACGGTCATCCGCCAGCACCGGTGGATCGCCTGATTGCGAAAATCCTCCGGGATCGTTTTCGGCGTCAGCTCCGTGATCGTTTGAACAGGAAGCCCCTCCATCTTCGGCGCAAAACGCTGATGATTCGTTGAAAAAAAGACCGTTGCGCCCTTAGACATGACCCTCAGGACATCCCGGATCAATTGCGGATGGTCGCGATTCACGTCAAAAGAACGGGCTTTTAATTTGTCCTGAAAAAAAGACGGCGGGTCAACAAACGCCAATGAAAAACGCTGGACATCCCTGAAGGCCTTAAGCAAAAACTTCCCGACATCAGACTGCACAAACGTGTGTTGAGGGCCACTAAAACCGTTCAGCTCAAGGTTGTCTTTTGCCCAAGCCAGGTTCGTTGCCGAACGGTCAACGGTAACAGTGCTCTTGGCGCCGCCCAGCGCGGCCGCGCAAGTGAACGCTCCGGTATAACCGAACAGATTCAGGAATTTTTGGCCCCGGGCAAGGTCCCTAATGATCAGGCGGGTGTCACGGTGGTCTGAATAGAGCCCTGTGTCCAAAAAATCATCCAGATTCACCCAGAACTTCAGGTCCCGTTCCTGCACCACGAAACGGGTCCCCAGAGAATCCATCTTCTGGTAACGCGGTTCGTCTTCCGTTTTTGTGCGGCGCCGCTTGATGTGGATCTTTTCAGGAGGGACATTTAAGGCCTGCCCGACCGCCCCGGCCATCATCGGCAGCCATTCCGGACCGGTCTGCAGGCGCACATACTCCCCCACAACCAGATGCCCCGCATACCAGTCCACCACCGCGCGCACCTCAGGAATATCCCAATCATAGAGCCGGAAACAATCTATTTTCTGACGAGCGAATCTCTTGCGCATATGGTCATAGCGCTTGCGGACGCGGTTGGCAAGGATTTCCGCGTGGTGTTTGGCCTTTTCCGGAGTGACAAAATTTTTCATGGATCTATAGTATTAAATTTAGTGATGAATTGCAATGTTCAAGATGACTGGCGCTTTTTCCGTTTTTCATCGTCAGGGCATCGTTTCTGCCCAAAAATTCAAATCTTTCCCTGATTTTTTTTCTGAAAATACGTGAGGTCTGAATGAATGAGAGAAAAAAGCCGGTTAAAAAGCCACGCGTAGATAAAGGCCGGGACCAAAGAAACAAAAAATACAAAACCCATCTGCGAAAAACGCCCCCCCATCTTTGAAAGAAAAACCAAAAATGGCTCTCCCCAAATGCAAAAGGGCATAAAAACGTAACGGAAGACCGTTTCAAGCAATGTTTTTTCAGAAGTAGGACTGTAGGCGGAAGAGAAAAACACCGTGGAGACAAAAACCGCGTCAAAAAAGAACGTCAGGAATGTGGTTTTATTTCTATAAAATGGGCCCATGATTTTTACCTGAATTATTGTATCGGGCAATTCATTGTTCAGCAACACATAAGAAGGAAAATTCTTATGACCAAAACCCGGCAGTGGGATCAGCTGAACAGCTCTTTCCGGCGCTCCTTGACCCTGGGATCCTCCAGAAAATCATCAAATGTCGTGTGAACGCAATCAATATGGCCCTTGGGTGAGACTTCCACAATACGATTGGCCACTGTCTGGACCAACTGATGGTCATGAGAAGAAAAAAGCACCGTGCCCTTGAACCTCTGCAACCCTTCATTGAGCGCGGTGATCGACTCCAGGTCCAAATGGTTGGTCGGCTCATCCAGTATGACCACGTTCGGCTGGCTGAGCATCATGCGGGCCAGCATGCAGCGCACCCGTTCCCCTCCGGAAAGGACCTTGACGGATTTAAATGATTCCTCCCCGGAAAAAAGCATGCGCCCCAAAAATCCGCGCACAAAATTTTCATCCGTGTTGGTGGAATACTGGCGCAGCCAATCGATCAACTGAAGATCGTCCTGAAAATAAGCGGCGTTGTCTTTCGGATAATAAGCCCGTTTGGTCGAAAAGCCCCATTTAAAATTCCCTTCATCGGCCGGAAGCTCGCCTGCCAGAACCTGAAAAAGGACGGTCTTGGCCAGGTCATTGGGGCCCACAAAGGCGATCTTGTCCCCTTTTTCAACGGTCATGGAAAGATTGCGGAACATCACTTTTCCGTCAACAGTCTTGGTCAACCCGTTGATCGAAAGAAGATCATTGCCGGCCTCCCGTTCCTGCTCAAAATTGATGTAGGGATATCTCCTGGAAGACGGCCTGATCTCTTCGATCGTCAGCTTTTCCAGGATCTTTTTGCGGCTGGTGGCCTGACGGGATTTAGAAGCGTTCGCACTGAAGCGGGCGATAAAATCCTGAAGCTCTTTGCGCTTCTCTTCGATCTTCTTATTGGCATCGCTGCGCTGCCGCAACGCAAGCTGACTGGCTTCCTGCCAGAATGAAAAATTTCCGGTGTAGATCTGGACCTTCCCGAAGTCAATGTCAGCGATATGCGTGCAGACCTTATCAAGAAAATGCCGGTCATGGGAGACCACGATGGCGGTGTTCTCAAATTCACACAAAAACTCTTCAAGCCACATGCAGGTCTCGACATCCAGATGGTTGGTCGGCTCATCCAGAAGAAGGACATCAGGATTTCCGAACAACGCCTGGGCCAGAAGCACCCGCACCTTTTGCCCCGCCTCCAACTGTTTCATCGGAAGATCATACGCCTCCGATGGAATACCCAACTCGTGCAAAAGGCGCTCCGCGTCGGCCTCCACGTTCCATCCGTTCAGGTCCGAAAATTCCCCCTCCAGCTCTGAAGCCCGCACTCCATCTTCTTCTGAAAAATCAGGCTTGGCATACAACGCGTCCTTCTCTGTCATGATGTCATAGAGCCGTTTATGCCCCATGATCACCGTCATCCGCGCCGTGTATTCATCAAAGGCGAACTGATCCTGCCGCAGGACCGAAATGCGCTTGCCGGGCGCGATGACCACCTCACCCGACGTGCTTTCGATCTCCCCTGAAAGGACCTTTAAAAACGTGGATTTTCCCGAACCGTTGGCGCCGATCAGGCCATAACAGTTTCCCGATGAAAAGACAATATTCACACCGGAAAAAAGTTTACGCTGGCCGTATTGAAGCGATATATTCTGAACAGAAAGCATTCTTTCCCCTCGCTACTAAAAAATATCCATTCATTGCGCTTAAAAACAAGCTCATGAGCATACACAATCTTGCGGGATTTGTAAAGCAGATTTAAACCGGCCAGGAAGCCGCGCAGCTTTTAAAAGGAAGCGGATTGAAAAAAACTTCTGCTAAATCCTGATCTATCCGTTCTATTCGGATAAATATTTATGGACAACCTCAATCAACAATTCTCTCGAAAAAGGCTTGGTCAAGAACGCATGAATACCGTATTTTGCAACCTGCTCAGGAGTAAAGGCCATCCAGGGAACCCCGCTGGCCGCCCCCTTTAAGACAACCGCCACAAAGGCTTTATTAAGGTCATGGCTTAAAGCATCCCCTTCGTTTTCACGGATCATAACAAGCCCGCTCATCATGATGACCTTAGTCTGAGCGGCTTGCGGCTGGGCCCTCAGAAAAGAAATGACCTCGATCCCATAGCATTTGGGCATAATGTAATCCAGCAAGACCAACTGGGGCGATTCCCGGACACATATTTCTTTCCCTTCCTGCGGGTCGTCAGTCAGAAAGACCTCATAGCCTTCTTTCCGCAGGATCTCCTGGATAAGAAATCCGAGATCTTTTTCATCATCGATCACAACGATCTTCACCTTTTGCTCAGGCATAAAAGCCTCCTTATGAATTTGCGCTATCCTGACCATCGAACAAAGGCAAAGAGACCGTAAATATTGTTCCCTGGCCGACCTGACTATCCACCTTAATTTTTCCCTGATGATGCTCAATGATCATATACGCCGTACTTAACCCAAGTCCTGTCCCTTCGCCCGGTTTTTTAGTCGTAAAAAACGGTTCAAAAATTCTGGACAACTGCTCCGGAGGGATCCCGGTGCCGTTATCGGCCATCTCAATGACAGCCCACTTCTTCTCTGCTTCGATCTCCACGCGCGTCCTGATGCGAACCTCACCCGCTTCCGCAACGGCATCGATCCCGTTTGAAACAATGTTCATAAAAACCTGCTCTAAAAGAACCGCGTCCCCCCGCGCCAACAACTGCTCATGTCCGTATTCTTTGGTCAGTTTGACCTTCTTAAGTTTCGCGATATGTTCGATCAAGGCCATAATAGAATCCAAATTTTTGTGAATATCAAGGATGTCAAAATTTCCGCTTGAGATATGCGCGAATTTAAGAAGCTTGGTAACGACTTCGTTCGCCTTTTCTGCCGCTTTTTTGACGATCAGAAGCCTTGTTTTCATGGACTCATCCTGCTGGGCCAGCTCTTCCAGGGACTGAATTGCCAAAATAATAACGGCCAGCGGGTTCTTGATCTCATGCGCGACTCCGGAAGACAATTGGCCGACCGCGGCCATTTTTTCGCTCTGCAGAAGCTGCGCCTGCGTTTCCCGCAACCTCTGGTTTTTCTCCTCCAGGTCCAATACTGTCCGTTCCAACGCTTCCTGGCTTTTGCGCAAAAGCCCTTCCATCTCCTTTAACCGTGTAATGTCCACATACACGCCCAAAATCCCATAAACGTCTCCCTTCTGATTACGCAAAGGGACCTTATTGGTCAGAAGGAACTTATCCGTGCCGTCCGCCTGGCGCTGTGTTTCTTCTATGTTCAGCTTCGGCTGGCCGCTTTCCATTACGTGTCTGTCGTCCGCTCTATATTGGTCAGATTCTTCTTTCTTCCAGGGCATGTCATAGTCGGTCTTGCCGACCAGGTCTTCCGGTTTCTCAAAACCAGCGAGCTTGGCAATGAGTTTATTGCATCCGACATAAACTGAATTACGGTCTTTCCAAAAGACCGCGGCCGGCATCACATCAATGATATCGCGCAAGAGGCGCTGCTGCTCTTCAATCCGCTGCTCATACATTTTACGGTCAGTCATGTCGATACAAACGCCGATCCATTCCAGGATCTCGCCGCGGTCATCCAGAATAGGAACTCCACGGGCAAGAAAATGACGATAAACACCGTCATGCCTGCGCATACGGTATTCCGTCTCATACGGCTTCTTTTCCGCTACAGCCTTTTCCCAGACCCCTATCGTTCTGTCCTTGTCTTCCGGATGAAGGGCCTCAGACCAGCCCGTTCCCCGGATCTCTTCATAGCTTTGTCCGGTGAACGCCCTCCATCCCGGCATATCGTCATGGACCTTACCGTCTTTGTCCGTGTTCCATGCGACCTGTCCCGTCAGGTCGATAAAAGAACGGTATCGCTGTTCACTCTCCTTGATCAATGCTTCGGCCTTTTTTCGTTCCGTGATATCATGCAGGACATGCACGATCTTGATCAAACACCCATCCTTGTCCAGGATCGGGGCTGTAGATATGGCAAGCCATTTATTCAGGGTCGGTTCAAAGATCTCCACGTACTCTTTCTGCAAAGTCAGCTTTGTCCTCTCCAGCGGGCATTCCGCGATCGGCGAATCCGTCCCATGAAAAAGCCGAAAGCATTTTTTCCCAACGATATCCTCAGCCGTCATTCCCAGCATTTCACACAATGTCTTATTGACGGTCAGGATCGTGCAGTCGGGGCCATGAATAGAAACTCCGTCGGCCATGGCATCAAAAGAAGCTGACCACTCCCGCGTCGCGTTCAAAAGCCTCTTCTCCGACTCTATCCTTTCCGTAATATCCTCAAAGACCGTGACGAAACGATCCGCCCCTGGAGAAAAGACCGATATTCTAAAATGCTTCTGCAACGGAGCAAAAAAACTCTCAAACCTGGCCGTTTCATGCCTCTCCACGACCCGGCTGTAAATATCCAAAAACGGCGCCTCCCCTGTTCCATAAAGAAGACTTGCCTCCCGTCCTATCGCCATATCGATGTTTATCCCTGTGATCGTCTGATAACTGGGGTTGGCTTCAAGGATCCTGTAATCAGTGATACGGCCCTTCTCGTTCCTGATCACCTCATGCACGCAAAATCCTTCCGTCATGGAAGAAAATAACGTGCGGTAATTGGCCTCGCTTTCCTCCAGCTTGATCTGGCTTAATTTGCGGTCCGTCACATCATTAAAAACAGAAACGATCTCGCTCTCTGAAAGTTTATAGACAAAATTCTCGATCCATAATCCCATCCGGTCGTCCCTGTAGAAAGAATCCCTTAAATAAGCAGGCTTGCCCGTGGCCAAAACTTTCTGGAACATCTTAAACAGTCCAATATCCGTCAGGCCGGGAAAAGCCTGAAGCAATTTTTTCCCGATCATCTCTTCCTTGCGGAGCTTGCACAGCCGTGCGCCGGCGGCATTGATATCCTTAACAATAAAATCTTTTCCGCCATCGATCACTTGATAGATCCCGACCCCGCTGGTCATATGCTCAAAAAGCGTCCTGAAACGCTCTTCACCTTGCTTCAAAGCTTCTTCAAACTGCACCTGTTCAGTAATGTCCCTGTTGAGGATGACCGCCCCTTCGATCTGTCCCCGCCCATCCAGGACCGGCGCTGTATAATTCAAAAGGACCTTCTTTTTCCCATCAAAGGCTTCGATCTCGATCATTTCATCAGCGATCGTCACCCCCTCTTTAACCGTGTGCGCGAGGGCCCAATCATCAGGCTGGATATCTTTTCCGGACGGAAGACGCCGCGCCTTAAAAACACCGTAGTCCTTCATTCCGACCTTTGGTTCCGCCCCCCAGATCTTGATCCCGGCGGGGTTCCCGCGAATGAGCTTTCCATCTTTGTCCGCTATCCAAAGCCCGATCGGAAGGATGTCAAAAATCCTTTCTAAAAGCATCTCGCTTTTTTCAGCGCGCTTTTCATGCTCACTCCGGACACCCCTGACCGAGAGCTTCAGATCTTCATATTTCCTGCACAAAAGCAGAAGACGGATGACCAACCCGAAGATCATCATAAGAAGAAGGATTATGACAAAACCATGTTGATTTGAAAAAAAAGCAGCACTCATGCTGTTTTCCTTTAAAAAATATGAATATTTTTATATGTATTAAAAGTATATGCGAACCGAAGACCAAAACATATGGTTTATGATGGGTATAAAATGGGTATGCTTATACCTGCTGTGGATTTTTGAGGGATGCTTTCTGAAGCGCATCAGCAGCCGCAATAAAAGCTGCTTTCGCCATCACTCCAAAAAAGAGGTCAAGTTGACCTTTTTCTGAACAAGGCCTAATTTCTTTCGTATATTCCTGCGATGTTTTTCAACCGTCTGAACTGAGATCTTGAGCGTTGAGGCGATCTCTTTGCTTGACTGTCCCGCCTTGACCAGCGAAGAGATCTCGCGTTCCCGCGGGGCCAAAGAGAGGAATTTTTCTCCAGCCCGCCCGCCCAATTCGGAGGTGATGCTGCCAAGCTGCCTTTCGATCAACCCAACATTCCTGTTGCGGCCGTCCTTTTCGCCTAGCCGTCTAAGGATCGGCAGAACGACTTTTTCAATATTGGCCATCACATCCTTTTTTAAACGGTCCTTCTCTACCTCGATCTGTTTGATCAGTTCTTGCAACGCGATATTTTTGTGCTCAAGCAGCACCTTCTGCTTTTGCAGTTCCTGTTCTGATCGTTTCAGTTTTTCAGCTATTTTGCGTGATTCGGTGATATCAATAACAAGCCCGACCATCCGTTTGGGCCTGCCGTTATCATCAAAAATCAGGTCCCCCCGCCCATTGATCCAGCGTATCTGCTGAGCGGTCTTTTTTATGCGGTATTCAACATTGTAAGGAATTTTTTCCCTTAAGACCTTCTTTACCGCGGCCTTGACCTTGGCCCGGTCATTGGGATGAATTTTCTTCTCCCACCCCCTTAACGTGGCCGGCGCATCCAACTTGTGCCCGAACAGCAAACGGTATTCATCAGACCATCGCACCTGATTCGTGCGCAGATCCCAGTCCCAGGCGCCGATAAGGGCATGCCGCTGGGCCAACGAAAGCCACTCCAGGGCGCTTTTCAATTCCAATTCCATCTTTTTAAGGCTCGTAATATCACGCCCGACAGACTGTGTTTCCAAATGTCTTCCTTTTGGATCATAAAAAGCCCGGTTAACGAACTGCATCCAATGAACTTCTCCGGACGCGGAAATAACACGGTTCTCAACAACAACTTCCGGGTGGTCCGGCTTCAAAGTTTCCAGCTTTCGCCGGATCATGGGCAGATCTTCTGAAAAAGCCCGAGGAAACCACTTTTTTCCAACAAGCTGCTTTTCAGTTTTACCGAAAAAGCTGCAATACGCGTCATTCGCAAAGATAAACGTGCCGTCGGGCTTAAACCTCGAGATCAGGTCCGCCTGGCCATGCAGGATCGCAAGATATCGTTCTTCCTTCAAACGCAGGTCCTCTTCGATGCGCCTGCGTTCCGTAACATCATGCTGGGCGCACAAGTAATTCACGATGCGTCCTTTTTTATCTCGGACGCAGCTGGCCCTGCCCAGCGTCAGGATCCTTTTGCCCTGCTTCGTAACGCTTTCAATCTCCCCCTCCCAAAATCCCTTTTTCCTTACGGCTGAGAAGATCTTTTTTAACAACAACCCCGAATCCTGTCCTTTATGAAAGATCGACGGGGTTCTCCCGATGAGCTCCTCCCTTTTATAACCGAACAATCTATAGACCGCTTTATTCGCAAAAATGATCTTTGTATCGGAAGATGTGATCAGGATCGCCTCCCGCGCGTTTTCAATAGCTGATACAAAAGCCCCCAGCGTTTCGAGGCTTTTCTGCCGCGTATTGAAATTTCCGAAAATAACGCCTTGGCCGATCTTTGATTTCAAACCCTGGATTGATCTTTTCATGTTCATTTCTCCTAAAAATTGACGCTCATTTCCCTTTTTGATCTGCCTCTGAGACGCTTTTCCTCTTTCTCCAAAAAAAGAACAAGACCATTCCTATCAGCGCGCCGGAAGAAGCCCAGAGCGCCAGGGTGAAGGCATCATCCTTGATAAAAAACCGGACCGTATGTTTTCCCTTAGACAACGCGACCATCCGGAACACATGATACGCGGGATAGATCTCAACCGGATCTCCATCAACAGTGGCGCGCCAGTTCGGATGGAACATGTCCGTTAAGACCAGCAGACCGTCGGCATTTAAATCCGCTTCGACTACGACCTGGTTTGGTTCGTATATTGTGATCGCGGCCGTGCCGTTGCCGGAACCGCTTACGGCTTCAGCGGGCAACCCTTTCACCTCTTCTTTCAAAACAGCTGCCGCGGCCCTTAAGCTCCCATCCGGGGCCTCTTTCAAATAATTTTCAAGCCCCGCTTTATCATCAAACGCGTTCAACTGAAAGACCGTGAACGCCCGAGGAAAAACCCTGTCATTCCTGTAAAGCGCGTACTTTTCCCCTTTCCAAACAAGCCGCAGCTCATCACTGACAAAATCTTTAGGCGTCACCAACCACCCAACCCCGGCAAGGCTCATCAGCGTGGGATCAAGCTCGGAATCGATACCAAATGCATAAGCCGCGTCCGGCGCCTCAACTGCTGAAGTGTTGGCCATCCAGGAAAAAAATTCGTAATACCTCGCAGGATAGATATTGGCGACCCCGTAGATGCTGTTCAATCCATCAGCGTAAAAACGCACTTTCCCGTAAAAATTATAAACACCGATGTCCGCGCCGCGAAGATGTTCCCTGGCAACATTTTCCTCCATGATCTTCCAGGCCAGGCCCCTGGACATCGAAGGCTCATCCGCAAAAAGCCCCAAATAGGTCCTGGGATAAAAATCATCCATGACCCCCTGAAAGAACGGAAACCCCTTCTTTTGAATATTCATCTTATAACAATACCGGTAGAAGAAGATCCCGTCAGTCACCGCGCTGTAATAAAAAACCATCCCTACTAAAAGAACGCTCAAGCCTCTCCTCAAGAACGCATGACGAAAAAAGACATGCACCAACACAAAGGCCATCACCCCCGAACCAGCGGCAATGATCAATTCCGCGTCCGAGAGAGCGACCATATAAAGGAAGGCGAAAAAAACCGTTAAAAAGATCGCGCTCAGAAAAATGAGCATTTTTCTTCTAAGGCGCGCCACGAACGGGGCCTCCGTGAGAACGTGGATCAGATACGTGCTGAAAAAAAGGACAATAAAACCGGTCAAAGCCGCGGAGCGATAAAGGTCAACGGCGTTAATGAACTTTCCGATCAAAGGCAGCGCCTTCCATGCGGTCTGCGTGAAGCTCAAAACAATATGAAAAACAAAAAAACCCACGGACACATAAAAAACCGTCCTCAACTTTTGGTCTTTCAGGAAAAAGATCGAAAGGAAGGCCAGAACAAAACAGAACATGAATACGGGTGAGAACGGGAACAACTGAAGGACCTCATTGAACCTTAGCCAGAATTTCGACCAGTCTAAATTCGCGAAATCAAACATGCCTTTGGCGTAAAAGATCCGCTGACTTTCCGGCAGATCCTTGACCTGCGGAACAAGGGACGGCAACGCCAGTATAAATCCCAGGCCCCAAGACAAAAACCCGGCCAGACAGTATTTCCAAAAAACCCTTTGTTTCAAAAAGCACGCGATCACCACCATATGGAACAAAAAAATCACGGCAACAGCGTGAATGATCCCCGTGAGACAGGTCACGCCGACGGCCACCGCCCCTAAAAAAATATATTTGTATTTTAAGGTCAATTCATATTTCTGGACGGCATAAAAGACCGCCGGTGCCAAAGCCATAGGATAACCTTCAGACACATTCCATTTATAAAGCCAAAATATATAGAGGAATGTTCCCAAAAGGGCCACCGGCCTGGAACATCGATAAACCCGCATCAAAAGATAAAAAAACACGGCTCCCATGACCGTGAAAAAAAGTTCGGTCAAGAACACCGAATAGATCGCCGAAAACCCTGAAAGCGTGAAGATCCTGAAAAGCGAAAGCGGAAAGGGCATGTTCGATGTGTCACTGATCCCGCACATCATGAGTGGGTCCCACAGCGGAAACTGCCCCGTTTTTAAAAACGCCTGTTTATAAAAAAAACTCGAAAGATACAAATAAGCCGAATATGGCCTGTATAGCAAGAAATAGAGGACCTTGATATGAACAGCGGCAAGAGTAAACGCAGCGATCAAAAAAGCCGAAGCAATGAACATCATCCGGTTTTTTATTCTCGCAAAAAAATTTCTGACAGTATTTCTCATAAGCAAGCCCGTATAAGGCCCCTCACTCCCCAAACGATATTAAAATGCTCATGATAAAACCAAACCATGCCACGCCCGCGAGCACAACCCCGCAAAGCAACCCCATACCAAATAATCGTTTTTCTCTGAATTGAAACGCCCCTAAAAAAACGGCTGGAACGGACCCGAAACAAACACGCAGACCCTCCGAAAGATCCATGTAGCGCCATAAAAATTTCGTCTCCGCCAGCAAAAGCAGAAAAACAAACGAAAATGTCATCAAAAACCCGATCGCCGCACCTTTGATCAATGCAATCATCGCATCCTCCAGGCAAGATCACGGACCTGAAAACCGGCCTTCTTTTATGCTGTTTAGTTTATCACTAATATTTAAGCAATCACAAAAAAATATCCTTAAAAGAAAACCCGGCCCCCCAAAGAAGAGGAGCCGGGAAATATCTGCTTATCATAATATTTTTAACTTAAAAATACACCGGAACGCGGACTTCAACCGCAAAGTCCGGGGAATCTTCCGTCAAACCGACCGATGCGCTGACATCCACGGAAGCCCGCTCGCTCAACGCCCAGTTTAAGCCTGTCTTAAAATTGGCGGAATTGACAAAAGAACCCACCACCGCTTCACCGCCGCGTTTGAGCTTTTGTGTGAAGCTCTGATCAAATGAAAAATTGATCGCCGTCTGATAGCTTAACGCAAGAGCCATGCCCAAACTATAACCGATCGTATCACCGGGATCGATCTCCCCATAGTTCGAGAAACTGCGTTTAAAACTATGGATATAATTTAAACTCCCGAAGACGACCGCCGGATCGCTGGATTTGGCCGCGACCAGAGACCCACGCACAGCCCAATGCCCTGTCCCCAGACCAATGCTGTTGTTATAGATCGGTTTACCGGTATTTGACTTCACGCCCAAAGACGCGATCAGATCCGGCTTCCACCCCTCTTCCCATCCGATCTGCCGGGAAACGCTCACGTCAATATCGCCCAAACCGCCCTTGCTGCGGGTCTCTTCAGCCGTCTGATCACTGTTACTGATCCGGTCAAATTCATATCTGAACGGAATACGCAAGTCTCCCTGCAAATTATCCGCCAGCCCATATTTGAACCCGAAGGTCTGAATGAACATGTCGCGCTGTATCTTTTGCGTGGAAACAGGCCCGATGGTAAACACATCCAGGATCGTCACGCCCTGAATATTGATACGGTTAGTGGAAAAATGAGCGTAAGTAAAACTCGGCTCAAAAATGCGCTTGCCCTTGGGAAGCAGCACGCTGCCCTTCTGTTGCATGGTCCGCTCGATCGATTCAGGCCGCTCCACTCCTTCTCCTGCATCAACGGCCATCTCATCCGATGATTCCGGCGCTGCGTCTCCGGCAGCCTTGGCTAAACGGTATGCCGGCTCCAGCGCCGGCTTTTTGATGAATCCCCCTTGAATGGCCGTGTCCGGATCGATCCCCGCCCCGGCGACATGCGCATCCAGAACACTGTCGGAAGCGATGCCCACTTCACCGGAAGCCTTGCGGGCCTCAACTTCTGCGGCGTAAACCTCCCATACAATGCGATGGATCGCCTCGTCTAAAGTCTCACCCTCGTCAGCGGGCTGACCGGCCTTTGAAAGCAGCAGCCCGGATGTGGCGTGTTTCGCCAATTCTTCATCATAGACCCTGCGGACCTCGTCTTTGACCATCTGCTCAATGATCGGGGCCTGTTCAATCTTCAATTCCTTTTTGATCTGAGCGCGCATGTCCCGGATGATTTTCTGCTGGTTCCGATGATTCAAGATGACCAGTCCGGCAATGACCGCCACAATGAGAAAGGCTGTCCGGCTTATTGAAGTTCTGCTCTTTGGCATTGTGTTCCCCCCTCTTTCGACCAGGCGTTGTTGTTAATATTCTGAGGGAAATACAGCTGTCCTCACCATCATTTGGTTCATGATCTTATTTAAATGTTTATAGTCCGCGACAAGAAGGTCGTCCTCTTCGATCTGCAGGGCGTAACGCTGGTCCCTGTCCGGAGATTGATGCTCAACAACCAGCCCGATCCCGCCGGCCCAGACCCGTTCGAACTGATCGATCTTCATCGACATATTGCCCGCCGCCGGATCCGCGATGAAGACCCTGTCCCCTACGACCCCCCTCACAACGACAAAATGGCTGTAGTTCCTGAAATGAATCGGAACAAGGACCGGCGCATCCAGGTTCTTTAAAAATTCAAAATCCATTTGATAACCGGTGACCTTATACCCGCGATTTTCAGCGAATGTCTTTAGGTCGAACAATGAAAACCCTTTGCGCTGGCGGACTTTCTCGATAGGGACCACCGTTAACAGCGTTTCAATAATTTCCTGCTCGCTGACTTCGTCATTTAAATAAAAATTCAGGAGGGTCGAAAGGCCTGCGGCCCCACAGCTGAAATCCAGGCTCTGCGAAATAACGTTGCTTCGTTTGATCTCCCGGAGCGGTTTCACGTCTTTTGTTAACCGGACCCCCGCGACGTTAAATGTCGCGGCAGAAGCAATAGGAATGTGGCACATCAAAAAGGCAACGGTTAGAATAGACGTATAGAGTGCGCGGATATTCATTGCTCATTTTCTAGATGATCGGAAACTCTCTACACTGCGTCAACCGGCCATCAAAATTGATATGTTGAAAAACTGTTCAGATCCAACTGATTCGAAAGATTCAAATTTTCAATGTTTGAGTTGACCAAAACCGTCAAATTCAATTGGACCGGCACGACGCTCCCGGCGGCGTTCACATTGACCAGGGCCTCAAGATTCTGCTGAGCCGTATCCGTCACATTCAAAAAGTTCTGGGATCCCGGGCTTGATGCCGTAAACAGCGGAGCTCCGGCTGCGCCAACCGATTGATCGCTCACCGCAACCGCGAATTTTCCGTTCTGCTGGCCTGCGACCACATCAAACCGCATGACCGGAGACGCCGGAGCCTGCGGTGCGGTCGGAGCCACCGGAGATGTCGGGACCGTCGGAGAAGATACCGCCGATGCCGCACTGTTGGTCAACGGCGCAGAATTTGCCGCGGCGCTCCCATCCGGAACATTTGCCGCGGTCACCGGGACCGTCGGCACGATATTCGCCAGATCTGACGTCGCGCCCAATACCGCGGACGAGGCGGTATCCACAACCGTAATATCCGGTGAAGCGGACCGTGTTGCCTCCGGAACCGTGGCTAACGCCACATTCACTTCCGGGACAGGCACGTCTGGCACATCCGGCACATCCGGAAGATCCTGCTGCAGGCTGCCGGCCGTAGTCGGGGCCGTCGGCGCAACAGGCATATTCGGTAATTTCGGAGTGTTCGGCGCCTTGATCTCAACGATCTGGACTTTCTTTCCGTTATTATCGATCACGATCGGGCTGCTTAAGACCGCCGCCGTATCCGTAACCCCTCCTTTGGAAACGGTGTCCGAGGCACTCGAAAAGGACCCAAGAAATTTGTCAAAATCAAGGTTCAACCCGCCGGCGTGCACTTGGTCAAGCTCATAATCGCTCATGACCCTGGCCATTCCGGCGTACGAAAGCGTTGAACATGAAAATGGCAGAAGGATGGAAAAGGCTATGATCTTGACAGATGTGTTCATGGTCTTCTTCACGGCCAGCAAAACCTCCGTGCTCCTTATAATTTTAGAGGTGCAGAGGGGAGGGGGTCCCTCCCCTCTTGCGCCTTATACGAATACAAATACAACGTTATTAGAACCCGTTCACGATCGTCGCGACGTTGGCCTGTGTCAGGTTCCCGGACACGGTATTGGCATTGGCAACGTTGGCCTGGATCGCTGTCGCGGATGCAACGGCGTTCAGGTTGCTGACGACGGTCAGATTCTTCTGCGATGTATTGGTGATCAGAAGTTTATTCTTCACGATCCCCTGCTTCGTCTCATCCTTCTCGATCTCTGACGCAAAGGTCGAGTTGTCGACCAGCGTGTGCGTGTCAGTTTCTGAATGATCCACGCTCGCCGTCTTCTCTTTGGTCTTCACATCATCGTAAGTAACGGATTTATCCTTACTTGCTGAGATCGAGCCTTCTGAGCTCTCATCTTTATCGATCAGCTTTGAGCTGGCCGCATCGTAGCTCTTGGCTTCGACGTAGCTCTCATCGCTGTTCTTGGTTGAGCTGTAGCTGTCCGCCTCCGAATGCGAAGCATCCAAGTTGGCCGCGACATTCGAAGTTGCATCAACATTGGACGCCTCATCCTTGCTGAACGAGCCCGAAGACTGTTCATCGGAAGAGATCACCAATGATTCATTATCGCTCTTGGCGGAATCGTAGGTCTTTGACGCAGAGGCATCAACACCGGCTGACAGAGCCTTCGAGCTGTCATAGCTCTCTGAATCTGTCTTGCTGACCGATCCCGAAGCCTGCTCATTGGAGGAGATCACCAATGATTCGTTGTCGCTCTTCTCAGAATCGTAGGTCTTTGACGCAGAGGCATCAACACCGGCTGACAGAGCCTTCGAGCTGTCATAGCTCTCTGAATCTGTCTTGCTGACCGATCCCGAAGCCTGCTCATTGGAGGAGATCACCAGCGATTCGTTATCGCTTGATGTCTTGTCCTTGGATTCAACATCCGAAGAGCTTCCTTCAAGCGCGAAGGACGCGTCCTTTGTTTCGCTCTCGGTCTTGGAGAAGCTGCCGGCCGCACTCAAGCCCTCATGGCTCTCGGCGCTGGCTGACTCGTTTGTAGAAGTAGCCGCTGAAGCGCTTCCAGAGTCTTCAGCTGAAGCCTCCAAAGTGGTTTCGGCCACTCCAGAAACCTCTGTTTCGCCTTCAGCAGGACCCGAAACCACAACAGAAGATGCTGTTGATGTCGATGAGTTCTCCTGCGTGGAATTATCCGTAAAAGAAGCTTCTTTGCTGATCGCTTCATCTTCTGTCTTGCTGGCATTGGCGCTCACAGACAGGGCTGACTGCTCATTATCCGAACTTGAATATGATGAAGCCTCTTCATCAGATTTGTTCAGATCGAACGTGTCACTTGAAGCATGCTCAGCAGCGAAACTTTCATCTTCGCTCTTCGCCTTTGTTTCGCTGGCATCCAAACTGGCGCTGAACGATTCATTCTGTGTCGCGCTCTTGCTGGAGGCCTCTTGATCGGACTTGTTCAGATCGAACGTATCACTTGAGGCGTGCTCCGCGGAGAAGCTTTCATCATCGCTCTTGGACTTTGTTTCACTTGCGTCCAAGTTCGCGCTGAATGAAGAGCTGTCCGTCGCGTGCTTTTCTGACGCTTCTTGATCGGATTTGTTCAGATCGAACGTATCGCTTTCCGCGTGCTCAGCGGCGACATTCTTGCTGGAGCTGGCAGAAAACGCCTTATCATCGCTAAAGGAAGCGGACAGAGAACTGTCCTCAGAAGAAGATTTGTCCTTTGTCGATGAATACGTGTCTTTCTGGTCCATGTCGTATGTTTTTGTCTTGCTGTCGCTCTCTTCCAAATGGAATGTGTCCGTCTTGGAATAGCTGGCATCAAGGGTCTCAACGTCACTATACGTCACGCTCTTATCGTTAGTCTTGGTCTCACCGAAAGACACGACGTCATTGCGCTGATTGCTGGTTGTTTCCTCGACCGCTGTTGTTTCATTGACAACAGCTTTGAATGAACTGGTGTCAGGAGTGACCGCCGAGTTCGTCACGTTCGCCGTGTTGCCCTGGCTGACATCCACAACGCCTTCCGTCGCATTGGAAACGTTGTATTGTCCGGCAACAGCGGAATCGACCGTGTTGGCGTTGCTTACCCCTTTAAGTTCACTCTGAGCCTCGCTGTTGACTTCCAGTGAATTCTTTTTCACCGGCCCGTTATTCTTGGCAAAGACCCATTCGCCGGCGGCGATCTGGTCCATCTCCTCATCTGATAAAGCAACTCCCTCAGCAAATGAGGGGATCGGGTATGCCACGAATGACAGGATCAAAAAAATTATTAATAATGATGTGAGTTTTTTCATGGTTCAATCCTGTGTTTTAAAAATTAAACATCTGTTTCGTTTTCGGCACATGAATTGTTCTGGTGGGCGCTGAAATCCCTTTCAGCATTAACCCTGACCCGCATGTGCCCTGCGTCTGCCTCGTTTATCTGTGTGCCGGCACCACCTCCTTTCGCCAGACAAACAAAAAACCACCGGTTGCAGAAACGAACCGGTGGTTTTGGATTGTCGCGCGTTTTATGGTTTGAGTATCGAAAATCATGGCTGATCCATTTTTAATTTTTCTCGACGGAAAAACATCAACTTGCCGATTTTCTTTTAGAACGGACGCTGAATCCGCCCGCTCAAGTATCCGCTAATTTAGCAAAGATCCTGTTTTTGGCAATGGAGGAAGTTGTGAAAGAATGGGAATTTTTACCGACGGTTCTTTTTACAGCTGATCCCGTATTTGGAAAGCGCGCATTGGAAGCCTTTTGCGGAATGCGTCTTAACTTGCACCGGATGTTCGCGGTAGGCCAAAGGGGAAAGGCCAGTTTGGCGCTTGAAGGCCTTGCTGAAATAGCCCGGGTCCTCGAACCCGCATTCACGGGCGACCTGGCCCACAGGCACATGCCGGCTCTGCAAAAGATGAGCCGCCCTTTCAAGACGCACGTGGGTCAAGTATGTTTTGAACGGCATCTTGATCTCTTTTTTAAACAACGAGCTGAGATAATGATAACTGATCCCCCGCCAGCTGGCGATATCCCTAAGCGTCAGGTGGGTTTCCTGATAATGCTCCTGGACGTAATTGATCACATCATGGATCACGCACTGCTGGTGCGACATGTCCTTGTTCTGGAAAAATTCGATGAATTCAAGGTCCGTCTTGACCAGCATGCGGATATAATCCGCGAGAAATTCTATCGTGATCTGGACCTCGGCATCTGTGAGGCGGACATTGCCGTCTTCGCTGACGAACACAAATCCGACAACGTCGCGTTTCTGCAGAACAGGGACAAAGAGCTGTTTATAGCCCCTCTCCTTGCACTCCGTGACCAACGTATGACGGGAATCCTGGACCTGCTGCAGGATATCCTGATCGAAAAACCTGCGGGATGATGGTGTTTGTGTCGGGGCCTCGAGACCGGAAAAAGAGCGGAACCTTCTCTCTGAAGGCGGATCAATGAACTCACCTTCAAGGGTCAAAAGCTCCAGGTCAAATCCATAGAACGTGTTGATGAGCTGCCGCAAAAGGTGATAGGATTTGTTGCCTGTCAGATAGTGAAGAAGAATATTATCTCGCATGGCAACACGTTTTTCTTAAACCACTTATATGCTTGCGGATATCCGAAAGCCAAAGTAAGGACTATCATGCTCCTGCCGCCCCAAGCTGTCAATATGACAAAAATGGACATACTTGGACATAATATGACAATAATGGACATACTAAAAATATTAATATTCTAGGAACGGACTTTTCCATTGGTCTTAAACACAACGGTGCAATCCCGAATAGGGATCGCTTCTTTCGACTGGACAAGGGCGAGCCCGTCTGATTTGAGCGGATTTCCCTGAAGGCCGGACCACTGCTGACGAAGACGGTCAATTAAAACCTTTCTGTTAAGATCAAACTGCTCATTGACCAGGTCAGCAAATTCCAAAAAATATTTGATCGCCTGTTTCAGGTTGATCGCGACCCCGATCTCGGAAGGTTGCGGAGAAAAGATAAGATTCTTGCTGTCCCGGACCATGTATTCCTGGTCTCCAAGAATACTGGGATGGGAAAATTTAGAACATTGACGGAACGTTTCATCATATTCCGCCAAAAGCTCCGCGCTGACATGTTTGGCCATATCACGCACGGTCTTGCCCGACCAGGTGATCAGCGCGCGATCCGATGTGACTTTGAATTTTTTCTTGAAATCATTAACATGTTCCATCACAACGGCCTTGCGGCGGTCAAATTCCTTCTGACGTTCCTCGGGGGCGTCCTTGATCAGCCTCTCCTGTTCCGGAAGCGCGCGCTTAAAAATGATCCACTTGTAGGCCACAAAACGGGCCGCCAAATGATTGGCATGCTTCGGATCATAAAGGATATATTCAGCAGTGACCAGATTCTCCAGAAGCCCGCGCAACAGGGTCGCCACGTCCTGGCCGTATCCGCGCCGGCACAGGACCACGATCGACGAATACGTTTTGATGGACCTGGTCAGGATAAACAAAAAAATCCGCCTTGCGGCGGACAGGTCAAAAAGTTTTGTTTCTCTCTCATTAAAAGTTTCTAAAAGCCCGTCGACACAATCCCTTACCTGATCAGCAAGGTCAAACAGTTCCCTGAACTCCTCTTCAATGACCCGATGCTCGTGTGAGTGACCCATAACAGCCCTGCCTAGATTACGTTCCACGGTCTTCTTAAGAACAATACATGTTCCGGCAAAAATTGTCAACTTGGAATAAAAATTGCTTCCTGAAATTATGAGCCCATAATGAATTTACTGGAAAAGCGCGCATCTAATATACTATGATATGAAAAAATTATTCCTTCTATTAATAATTACTTCCCCCGTTCTCCTGGCGGTCGTTCCGCAAGCAAGCTTTTCGAACGAAAGCATCATTTCCCAAACCGTCGGTCAAAAGCTCAAGCGCAAACCCGGTTCGAAAACATTTGATATGATGCTCGACAGGATCGCCAAAAAGGAGAGCGGCCCTTCCGCTTCGGATGCCCCGTCCAGCCCGGACCAATGCCGCAGTGAGGCCCTCAAGATACAATTCAAATGCCCGGCCAATTGGACCATGCCAAAAGAAGAAGGCACTGCTTTATTTTTATCCTCCACGGACATGGCCGCGGCCATGTATGTCGCCCAAATCGATACGGCTTTCCGCTATTTACACCAGCTTGACAGAACGGCCATGAAAAAAATAGGCCATTATGCCGACGGCTTTGCGGTGGAAGAGATTTCGTTCGCGGACGAGAACGCCTTAAGAGTTAAAGCCTTTTCCGATGGAACGCCTTCCTCGCGGATGACGGATTATTACCTCATACATAACGAAAAATTCTACAGGATCTCTTTCTCGGTCACCCCCAAGGAGCTCTGGGATGAGCATAAATTCCTCATTCAGGAATTATCCAAAGCCTTTTCGTTTTTCGATGACTGAGCCCCGCCCTTACTTAAACTTTTTTCAAGGCCTGTTCGATGTCCGCGACGATATCGCTCACGTCCTCGATCCCGACCGAAAGCCGTATAAAGTCAGGGGTCACTCCCGTCGCAAGCTGCTCCTCGGCTGAAAGCTGCTGATGCGTTGTTGTCGCCGGATGGATCGCGAGCGTCTTGGCATCCCCAATATTCGCAAGATGCGAAATCAACTGCAGCGAATCGATGAATGTTTTTCCGGCTTCAAGCCCGCCGTTGATCCCGAATCCCAGGACAGCTCCGGCCCCCTTCGGTAAATATTTCTGGGCTCGCTCTTTTTCCGGGCTGTCATCCAGCCCCGGATAATTCACCCAGCTGACCTTGGGATGCCTCTTCAAATACTGGGCGACCGTCAGCGCGTTCTGCGAATGCCGGGGCAATCTCAAATGCAGCGTTTCCAGCCCCTGAAGAAAAAGGAACGAATTGAAGGGCGAGATCGCGGGCCCAATATCACGCAAAAGCGTCACGCGCGCCTTGATGATATAGGCGATATTCCCCAACGGCTTTAACGCCTCGACAAAATCGATCCCGTGATAGCTCGGGTCCGGCCCCGCGATCAACGGAAATTTGCCGTTGGTCCAATCGAATTTTCCGGAATCGACGATCAATCCACCGATGCTGGTCCCGTGGCCGCCGATGAATTTCGTCGCTGAATAGACGATAATGTCCACACCGTGATCGAACGGCCTTAACAGATACGGTGAGACCGTATTGTCAAGAATGAACGGGATCCCGTTCTTGTGCGCAATGCGGGAGATCCCGTCTAAGTCCGCGACATCCAATTTCGGGTTGCCGATCGATTCCGCATAGACCGCTTTTGTCTTCGGCGTGATCGCCTTCTGCAGCGCTTCCAGATCATTAGAAGGAATGAACTTCACCTTGACCCCGAACTTCGGCAGGGTGTAGTGGAACAGATTATACGTTCCTCCGTAAAGATTATCCGCTGAAACGATCTCATCACCGGCCTGGGCGATGTTAAGCAAAGACAAGGTGATGGCAGACTGACCGCTGGCGACCGCCAGGGCCCCGACGCCTCCGTCGATAGCGGCGATCCTTTTTTCAAAAACGTCCGTAGTGGGATTCATAAGACGGGTATAAATATTGCCGAACTCACGCAACCCGAAGAGGTTCGCCGCGTGGTCCGCGCTCTTAAACTGGTATGACGTAGTCTGATAGATCGGCACCGCCCGGGAACCGGTCGTCGGATCCGGCTCCTGCCCGCCGTGAAGCGCCAGGGTTTCCGGTTTTAATGTCGCGTCCAATTTACTCATGGTATTGCTCCTTTTTAAATTCCATCTGGTCTTGTTGATCTGTTTTTCCTTATTAAAAAGCGGCCCCTTCTCTGATAATGAAAAACCCACGCCTTGATCGCTTCACGGGCAGTGGGTCCCTTTTTGCGCCTAACGCGTCACGAACGCGTCACATCGGCGGACCTCCACCCGTGGGCAGGTGGCACATCGCCATGCAACAGTTCACGCTGAGAAATTGTTCGATAAAGATCCTCATGAAACCTTCCCTAAATAGAATACGTTGGTGTGTCTTGCCCCGCTTTAACCTGTGAAACCAGCTCCTCAAACGTCACATGATCGATAATGTCAGAAGTCGCCTGATGCACCTTTTGCCAGACATTTCGAAAGACGCACCGGTCAATGTCCTGGCAATTACGATATCTGTCCTTTACGCAGGCGATCGGTTCGATCGGCCCGTCAATGATCCTCACCACATCCCCGACCGTGATCTGGGATGGGGCTTTGGATAATAAATATCCCCCTTCTTTCCCGCGCCGGCTGTCAATGATCCCCCCCTTTTTCAGCTCCATGAGGACCTGTTCAAAAAATTTTACCGGAGCGTCAACACGTCTTGCCAGATCATGGCTTGTGACCAATTCTTTGCCGTAATGAATGGCCAGATCCAGCACGGCTTTTAAAGCATAATCGCCCTTGTATGTTAATTTCATATATCACCTATTATTCCCACCAATATAGTAGAGTATACAACATAAGCATGTTTTGTCAAATAAAAAAGGGCAGTCTCTTCATTCAATAAAGATCCTGCCCTAAAAACCACCAAAACTTTTTAAAATTTCAATTTCGCGGAATCATCCTTGAACTTCGTGGTAATATCCCTTTGCTTCTGCTGAAGGTCTTCCAATTCCTGACGAATCTTGAGTTTTTTCTGATAATCTTCTGCACATAAAATATTTGTTTCAGCTATCTGGATCTTAAGCACATCAAGGACTTTCTGCAGGTCGTCCGCTCCAGAAACCTCCACGCTGATCATTTTCTCTGAAACTTGAACCTTTCGTTTCAAAAGATTTTTGTCCTTTTCGCGGACCTCATGGAACTTTTTATGCCAGGATTGGTCGGGAACATGCGACAACCTGAAAGGAATGCTCCAGTATTCCCCTTTTTCTGAGCTGATTTTAATCGCTTCTTTATCAACTCCGATGATCTTTATATCTTCATTTCCCTCGGCCATAAGCCTTCCTTATTTTAAGGACTGGACCATTCCAAAAAAGATCCAAGCCTTTACGAAAATAGACGCTCTTTTAAGCGCATGAGCTTTAAAACATCTCTAAACAGGCTGAACATCAAAACCCAACAGCCCCTTGATCGTCGACTGCGTGAAAAATTTGACAGCTTGTCCTTCATGCAGCTGATCAAAAGCGATCCCCCAAAGACAACGCTTGTGAAAATGAACGGCTTCTCCGCCATTCGTCCTTATGGATCCGTATTCTTTTTCCTGAAAAAGCTCAACGATATGTCCTGTTTCCATTTTTTAGTCCCAGTTATTATTTTTTATAACATAGACCAACAGCGCCAGCCGCTGAGCGCGTAATTTTTAACGCCGGCCTCTGCCCCGAAAGGATATCTTTCTCCTTCCAGGCATTTTCCGGCCGCTGAACACATTCCTTGGTTTATCGAACTGCGCGACCGTGCCATCCGGATGCACAGAGATCGGGATCGTCATCTTCATCAGGCGCTCAATGTTCTGCACATCTTGGCGCTGGTCAGGAGACGCAAAGGACACCGCGTGGCCGGCCATACCGGCGCGTCCGGTCCGGCCGATACGATGAACATAATTCTCGGGGTCTTCCGGAAGATCATAATTGATGACCAGCTCGATCCCCGCGACATCGATCCCGCGAGAGGCGATATCCGTCGCCGCAAGGATCCGGTAGCGTCCCTTTCGGAAGCCTTCCAACGCGTCTTTTCTTTGGGACAAGGACCTGTCAGAATGGATCTCTGCCGCCTTATGTCCAAGGTTACGCAATGCCCGGGCGAGCTTTTGCGTTCCGATCTTCGTGCGGCAGAACAACAGGATCGATCCACGATATTTTTGCAATAGATCTTTCAGGATCTCCTGCTTTTTCTCCCTGGGAACAATAAACAGCTCATGTGAAACATCTTCAGCGGATGTCCCGGGAGGAGCGATCTCGACCTGAACCGGGAATTTCATATGCGCCGTGGCGATCGTGACGATCGCTGAAGGCATGGTCGCTGAAAAAAGCATGGTCTGACGCTTAACGGAGACCTCTTTTAAGATCCTCTCGATCTGCGGAGCAAACCCCATATCCAGCATGCGGTCAGCCTCATCCAGGACCAAAATTCCGATCTTATTAAGCTGAACCTTTCGCTGTTGCATCAGGTCGATCAGCCGGCCGGGCGTGGCGATCAATATGCGCGGCTGCTGTTTTAAAGACCTGATCTGCGCGTGGATCGGCGCCCCCCCGATCAGAACCACGGACTTCATCGCAAAAGAACGGGCGATCTTGGAAATGCTTTCCTCCACCTGCAGGGCCAATTCCCTGGTCGGGACCAGAATCAATGCCGACGACTGTCCCTTAGCAAGGTTCTGGACCGTGGGGATGGCAAACGCCATGGTTTTTCCTGTTCCGGTCTGCGCGATCCCAATAAAATCCTTGCCTTCCAAAGCGATGGGGATCGCTTTATGCTGTATAGGCGTTGCGTTTGTGAACTTCAGTTGAGCGATGATCTCCATGATCTTGGGAGCGATCCCAAGCCCGTAGAAGCTCAATGCGGGAGAAGCCATCTTCTCCAGCGGGTTTTGTGTCTTGATCATGTAACTTTTCTCCTGATTGTTATAAACTTATTGTTTCTGTTTCGAGAAGGTCTTTCAGGCTGGTCATGCGGACTTCATGAGAGAGGCCAAAAAAAACCGCAAAGGATGATTTCTCCCCTTTGCGGTTTGAGATCTTCTTACTATTCATGGATTAGTATAACACATTACCGCCAATAACAAGCAAATATTATTGCTGCGGCAGAATTATCGCTTTTCGAAAGACTATTGAAATTGAATGTCCGTGACCGCCACCTGAAAACGCTTTGTCTGCAGAACATCCTTTTTGGTCACACCAAAGAACCCTTCGATGGTCTTTTCTTCCCCAGGGGCCAGTGATTTATAATAATTGGTCATGACGCTCTCCAGCTGAGCTCCATCTTTATCCAGCAATTCCCCCATAGTCTTGATCTGAAGGGGCTGGTCCGTCTGATTGACCAACTGGAATTTAAAATAACACGCGTGTTTGCTGTATTCCGTGACGGTCGTATACTTTGGGTCTTTCTTTTTCCGTCCGAAATAATACCGGCCGTCTTCAACGACAACCCTTCCTGCAGCGCCCTTAAAGGACCATGATCCGCCTTCGATCTTTCGTGCTTTCGAGCAGCCGGACGAGACCAAAAACACACAGCATGAGATCAAAACAACATTCAGTCTATGAACGATCACTCTTATACCCTGCATAGCCTGTTCTCCGACGCATATTTCTGTTTGTAGATCGTATGAAATTGTAGCATAAAATCGAGCCGGGCCCAACAATCACCGGACCATTTTCTGCTGAAGGCAGCCATTTAAATTGCTTGATTTCAAAGACATTTATGTTAGAATACAAACTCGTTATTTAAAAAATGGGTGTTTTGCGGGGTATCGTGCCCTTCAGCCGCGCTGTCATTCAAAGCACAGCGGGGTGGAGCAGCCC
>ERZ795055.752-NODE-752-length-28803-cov-5.011131_pt1 | contig 28803 bp, 26 predicted proteins | sample MGYA00375139_ERZ795055 | MGnify/ENA primary metagenome ERZ795055 (study PRJEB30184, sample SAMN05720283) | anaerobic digester metagenome | isolation source: active sludge of municipal wastewater-treating anaerobic digesters | place: USA | collected 2015-01-23 ... | reverse complement strand
ATCTCTTCCGTTGAGATGGTATCGTTCTCATTGATGACCGGAACGACCCCCATATCCAAAAGCGACCGCAACGTCTTGCGGGCATTATTATAACGCTTTCTTTCGTCAAAATCATCCCAGGTCAGAAGGACCTGCGCGCATTTGGATTTCGCTTTACGGAACAGTTCGCTGTAAGTATCCATCAAGACCGCCTGCCCGATCGCTGCCAGGGCTTGAAGGTCCGACAGTTCCGTCGGACGGACTTTAAGGCCCATTTCTCCCATCCCCAGGACGATCGCTCCTGAACTGACAAAAACGACCTCAATGCCCTTCTGACGGGCAAGCGCCATCTGCTGGACCAAAGATTGCAGTTTAGCCGTCCGGGGCTTGAGCCGGTAATTAGCAATGATCCCGGAGCCGACTTTCACGACAACCCGCTTGATCTGCCTTGGAAACCTCTGTGACATATCTTATCCTGTCTTTGATGATTTGAGGATACGCCGGATCTCTTTAACGACCGCCTCGACCCCTTCTCCCGTCAGGGCCGAGACTTCAAACACATCCAACTTGAAACGCTCCTGAAAACGTTTGAGATTCTCCGCGGCCTTAGGAAGGTCCATTTTATTCGCCACGATGATCCGTTCTTTCACCGTCAAAGCTTCATTATACTCCTTCAGTTCCTCACTGATCTGCGCAAAGTCCTCCAAGGGGTCACGCTCATCCGCCGCCGCCATATCCACCAAATGCACAAGGACCTTGGTTCGTTCCGCATGCTTCAAAAAACGGTCGCCCAGCCCACGGCCCTGATGCGCCCCTTCGATCAATCCCGGCAAATCCGCGATCACGAATTGAACATCTTCGCCTTCAACGACTCCTAAGATCGGCTGCTTTGTCGTAAACGGATAACTCGCGATCTTGGAGCGCACCTTGGAAACTTGATTGATGAACGTTGATTTTCCAGCGTTCGGACAGCCGACCAACCCGACATCCGCGATCAATTTCAACTGCAAATGGACCGTCTTTTCTTCCCCCAGTTCGAACTGGGTCGGCGTCCGGTTGTTCTGGTTGCCTTGCCCCCCGGCGCCACCTTTGGCCACGATGACCTGCTGGTCTGCCTCTGTAAGATCACGAAAAATAAGGCCGCTTTCCGCGTCGCTGAGGATCGTCCCGACAGGGACCCTCAACACGCAATCCGCTCCGCGGTGGCCGGTCTTGCCTTTACTGCCGCCGTGACCGCCGCGTTCTGCCTTATAATGCTGTTTGAATTTAAAATCGAGAAGTGTTTGAATGCGCGGATCCGCGACAAATACCACATCGCCACCCTTGCCCCCATCTCCCCCATTAGGGCGCGGATAGCGGAAATATTTGTTCCGATAAAAGCTTTCGCAGCCTTTACCGCCATCACCGGCCTTTATGAAGATCCGTGCTTCATCAATAAATGCCATGTTCAGCCACGCATTGAATGTCTGCCCAAAAAGGGTTTAAGCAGAGATTTTGATAATTTTTAAAGCGGTTAGCTTCGCGCGATGACCGCGTTTCCAGGTAAACCCCTTACGGCATCGGTATTTGAAAGCGAATACTTTTTCGCCCATGGTCTGATCAAGGACCTTAGCTTCCACGGTCGCGCCTTTCAAAGACGGCTGGCCGACCTTCACATCTTTCCCATCTGCGATTAAAAGGACCTGGTCCGCCTTGACGTTTTCGGATTTCTCATCGGCAAGACGATCAATCTCGATCACGTCGCCTTCTGAAACTTTATACTGACTAGAACCGAACTGAACAATCGCGTACATTGAAAACCTCCTCTAACAAGACATCGCCCGCCTTCATGCGGACGGTTTAATAATATTATTAAAGTAATCTATTAAAGCGGAATCCTGAAAAAAGTCAACATATTTTTCTTTCCGCTCTTGCGATCAAAGCCTCACCTTTCCGCGACCATGGCAATAAGGGCAGGTCTTAAACGACACCGCTTCCAGGGTCTTACCGGTGCGGGCCCTGGTCATTTCGACCAGCCCCAAAGGAGAAATGCGGTTGACTTCGGTCTTCGCGTGGTCCTTGGACAGCTCAAACTTCAACGCGTCCAAGACTTTACGCTTATGAGCCTCCCGGGTCATATCGATAAAATCAATAACAATGATACCACCGACGTCCCTTAAGCGCAACTGCCTGGCGATCTCCGGGGCCGCTGCCATATTGACCACAAAAGCCGCCTCCTCCGGAGTCCCTTTCATTTTAAATTTTCCACTGTTGACATCCACAACCGTCAACCCTTCGGTAGGCTCGATCACAATATGAGCGCCTCCGCGGATATAGACCCGCGTATCATAGATCTGTGAAAGCTGTTTGGAAACGCCCTTATGTTCGAACAATGTTTTCTGCCCGCGGTAGCAATGGATCTTCGCCGCTTCCAATGGGCCGACCAGATTCATGGTGAATTTCCGTATGCTTTTATAATCCTCCAGAGAATCGATCACGACCTTATCGACATCATCCTTCAAATAGTCACGCACGACCTTCGAAACCAGATCGTAATCCTTATACACGAGCGCCGGCGCCTGTTTCTTCTCTGCGAGTTTCAGGATCTCCTGCCAGACTTTGTGCAAAAACCTGGCGTCACGGACAAGTTCCCGTTTTGTTTGCCCAAGGGAAGCCGTGCGGATAATGACCCCGCTGTTTTTTGAAAAATTCAGCTCGTCAAGAACCTCTTTCAAACGGTCACGCTCTTCCTGGCTTGCGATCTTTTTGGAGATCCCATTGTGCGGGTCAAACGGCATATACACCACAAACCGGCCGGCAAGGGAAATATGTGTCGTCAAACGCGGTCCCTTCTGGGCGAAAGGGTCCTTGACCACCTGGACCAGGATCTCCTGCCCTTCCTTCAAAGGCAGTTCACCCTTCCCCCGGGCCGGACGTTTTTTATTCTCGTTCCCTTTCAAGATCTTCTGGATGAGACCACGGGGGGCTTCCATCTCCTCCGCGATCAACGGGTTGTCCGCGTCCGTCAGATACAAAAATCCGTTGCGTTCATGGCCGATGTTCACAAAAGCCCCATTGATCGAAGGCAAGATCGACTCTACCCGGCCCTTATAAACGTTGCCGAGCATGGATTGATGCTGGTCCACCTCGATATAAAAATCCTCGAGCACATTTCGATCAATAATCGCGACCCGCGTGTCAGTTTTTCCTTTGCTAATTAAAATCTCTTTTCCCACCATACACCTCTTTCATCAAATATGTCTGAATTCCAGCAAACATAAGTCATCCCTATCCCGCACATCTCGGGCGCAAGGTTGCCTTATGTCCGCCTTTCATTGGTCCATCCGGCGAAAACAAAACGTTTACGGCTTGGCTTGAGATGAGACCACCGTGGTCTCATTCTCGGGAGTAATGATATGCGGTGTAATAAAGATCAGCAGATCCGTCTTCGTTACCCCGCCCTCATCCTTTTGGAATAATTTCCCTAACAAGGGAATGCTGCCTAGGATCGGAACCTTCTTCTTGGTCTCCGTCACCTGATCCTTTACCAAACCGGCAATGACCAACGTTTCCCCATCTTTCACCATGACGCTCGTAACAGCCTCTTCGATGCTCAGTCGTGGCAGATCGGTATTTTCAACCGTGACTGTCTCAAGGATCGCTGTGACCTTTGGTTTAAGATCGAGGGTGACGAGCCCCGCGTTGTTCACATGCGGGGTCACCTCAAAGATAATGCCAATATCTTTATACTCCCAGCCGCTCACCTGCAGCTTCGCCTGATCCTCATTATACGTGTAAACCGGTATCGGATACTGACTGCCCACCACGATCCGCGCCGGCTTATTATCCAGCGTGACGATCCGGGGATTGGACAGGATATCCGTGTTCGAGCGCGTTTTCAGCATCTCAAAAACAAGCCCCAAGCTCGTTGAATCGATCGTCCCGTATTGAAAAACTCCTTTTAAATAATCATCATCCGTCGGAAAAGCCGGATTAAGATACTTGTTATCCGACCTCGCGGCAAACGGAAACGTCGTCGTCCTCGAAGAACCGTTCGCGGCCAGCTGCACGGTCCAGTCAAAACCCAGTTCTTCCGCATCGGTCAGCGTCGTCTCAACGATCTTGGCCTCGATCAAGACCTGAGGCGTCGTTTCATCCAGGCGCGTGACAACCTCTTCGATCAACTCAAGATTGGATGGAATATCCTGAACGATCAAAGCATTGGTCCGTTCATCAAAATTAACGCTTCCCCTGGTCGTGCACATCTTTTCGATCGATGTGATGATCTGCGACGCTTTGGCATAATTCAAAAAGAACGTTTTTGTTTCAAGACGTTCCTGTTCGGCCAAAAGCATGGCGTCCTCCCGGCGCTTTTTCAAATTCTCGATCGTCGTGACCGTGATGATGTTGCCTTTACGGTCATAAGCGTATCCATAGGTCTGCAAAACCACATCCAGCGCTCTCTGCCAGGGGACATCCGTCAGCTTGATCGTGACAAGGCCCACAACCTCAGGGCCGGTCACGATGTTCACGCCGCTCTTAAACGAAAGGACCCTCAAGACATCCTGAATGTCTGCGTCACGAAAATCCAGGCTGACCAGCCCGTTATCCATGACGATCTCCGGCTCAGCGGCTATCGGCTCCTTCACGGCCTCCGCATCCGCAGGTTGGACCGCAGCCTCAGGGGCCGGATCCGCAACAACAGCCTCGGCAGCCACCGGCTCTTCAACAGCAGACGGCTGAACACCCAGGTCTTGCTCTGCGCAGACCGAAGAACACCAACAAAGCACAATGACCATGACAATGGCTGCTCGAGTATGCATTTATTCCTCCTTGTTTAACGTTAACGTCACGACTTCCTGCTCACGACGCAAGGTCACGGAACCCGTGCTCACCTGCTCCACAACATATAAACCGATCGTGTCCCCTTCTTTAACGATGATGCCGTTAATAATGGCGGCATTTTTCCCGTCGTTCCCAACCATAATGCCTTGAAGGGACATTTCAGAAGAAAGCAGGTCCTTGTCATAACTGATCACCCCGCCGCCCTTGTTGACCAAAGGCCAAAAAGGGTCGCGCTTCCCGCCGCTTTCATAAACAAAATCCTCATCCTGCCCGACGGCCGGCTGCGTCTGGGCATGGGAAGCCATTCCCTGCCCCAGGCAGACTATCAAGCCACAAAAAATTATGATCAGTTTCTTTTTCATTTCAATGCCGGTTCAAAAATAATCGTGTTCATTGTGATCGAAATCTGATGCTGACGCTGCCCGCTCTCTTCGTCCCCGATCATGGAAAGGCGGGAGACGTTGGCGACGATCCCCTCCCGCTCCAGTTGGTTCAAAAAACGCCCGAATTCATGATATCCGCCTTTAGCCTCCAGCACGATCGGCATCAAATAATAAGCGCCTTCCCCGTTCTTCATGACCGGCTCATCCAGCGCCGTATCCGGAACGATCTGCTCAATGCGCATGCGGTTCTTATTGCCGATCCGTGAAATATTTTCCAAAATGCTTGGGATCTCCGCACGGGTCCTTATCAAAAGGTCCATATTTCCCATTTTTTCATCCAGCCGCTGGGATTCTTTCTGGTACTGGTCCATGCGTTTTTGACCGTCTTCCAAAAGCTTGAAATCCGTCTTGATCTGCTGGATCTTCGGGTTCAATTCCCGCAAAGCCCCAAGCTGAAACTGCATCAGCCCAAAATAATCGATCAACAGCAAACATACCAAGACCCCGATGATCACATAATACGGGTTCTTCTCGTTGAGTTTCACAACGAATTCCATGATCTTTTCTTTCACATCCAACTGCTTGAGCATCACTTCTTGCCCGCCTTTCCGCCTTTTCCCGCCTTTTCGGTCTTCTCCGTCTTCTGCGCCTTCTCTTCCTTTTTCTCCATTTCGGCCCTGATCGCAAAATCTGAGATCGGCGTTCCGCTGATCTCGCGGGACCGGATCGACTCAATATCAATATCCTTAAAATCTTTGGCGAAACTTTCAGTTTCTTTCAGTTTCGTCAGAAACTTGGTCACGTTGATCTTTTCCATCTTTTGCTTAGAGACCGCGCTGCCCTGGATCAGAAAAAAATCATCCTCGAACAAAATACGGTTGAACCAAACGCCTCTCGAAATCTCATCGCTCATGATATTCAACTTTTTGGACCAGCGGATATTCTGACGGCCGATGATCTTTTCGATAGAAGCGATCCTCGCCTGCTTTTTCCGCAGGTCCTGCTCAATCCGTTTCAGGGAATCCCGCTCAGGCAGGACCTTCTCCCATTTATGCGTCAACCTGGAATGCGAAAACCATTTGAACACTATCAAGGTCTGCAAGAGCACATTGAACGAGATCAAAAGAACAAAGAACCCGCCGATCAGCCCAATGATGACCTCCCTGGGCAGCAAAAGGCCTTTCGGCAAAAAGCCCGACCCTCTGCGTTTACGGCGAAAATCTGCTGGCGTTAAATTGATCTCGATCATAGTTCACCTTATGATAGCGCAAGCCCCAACGCCACGCCCAATTGCCCTGACACTTTCATCAATTCCTCACGGGACACGTTCGGAGCGAACTCCAGGTTCTTGAACGGGTCCCACTGCTTGACCTGGACCTCCAGAGAATGCTCGAACATTTCTTGCAGACCCCAAAAAAGAGAAACTCCTCCGGTCAAAAGGAGTTCTGAGATCGACACATTATTTTCCGTCAAAAAATAATCGAACGACATCCTCAATTCTGAAATAAGGTTCGCGAAGACCGACTCAACAGCCTGCAAAACCTCTTCTTTTCTGCTCCCCGGATCGAACTTGAATTGTTCCGCCTCTTCCGGCGTCACGTTCAAAGATCGGATAATGTTCTTAACAAGATCCGCCGCCCCCCAGGAAAGGTCCCGGCTGAAACGCGGCATCTCCCCCACAAGGATATTAAGCGTGGTCACGCGGTCCCCCATATCCAGGATCGCGACCCCGTTCTTTTCCGAACTGAACTCCTTATGGCCAATTCCCAAATGCTGATAGGCGTTGATCAATGCCAACGGATCCAGAGTGATGACCTCCGGTTGAATTCCCAGCTGTGAACACAACTTGACCCGCTGGTCAACAAGCTCTTTTTTGGCGGCTGCGATCATAACGCGCATCTTGGAGCCGGCTAAATGATGGTCCAAAATAAAACAATCCGCGTAAATATCCTGCATGGAAAAAGGAAGATATTTATCCGCTTCATAACTAAAAGACTTCTTCAATTCTTCTTTAGAAAGCTTAGGCATTTCCACATAACGGATCAGCGTGCCCTTTCCAGACAGGGCGGTCACAGGAGGACTTGATAGATCAGGACAATGCAGCAGGACCTTTTTGACGGAAGACTCAATATCGCTGCCGCTGACCGGCTCAATGGCCCAGCCTAAAAGCTCATAAGAAGACCCCTTGGGAGCAAGGGCGACCATTTTGCAGCTGCTGGCACCGATATCAAGCCCGACACGGGCCTTGACCTGCGGTTCAGGAATGTAGCGTTTGACAAAATTTATATATTGTTCCCAAAACTTTTTCATATCGTGAAAGAGACAAATCCAGAGCATTGTTTCAACTGGCTCGTGGTTATTATAACATCGTTCATTTTATTTTCTATTATAAATATTTTATTTCTATAGTTTTATAAATTTTTTTACTAATAAAAAGGGGGGGCTTAAATCTTGATTTAAGCCCCCCCGACTTACACACTCAAACAAAATCACCAATCTGGAATAGCACCGGTTGAGATTGAAAAAGTGGCGGAACCTGATGTTCCAACACTAACCGGTGTTGCAGTAAACGTATACGTGCCCGGACCCCACGTTGCTGAATAAGTAAAACCAGCAATCGTTTCACCAACATAGTCTCTGTTGATGTAGGGCGGCGTAGCTCCGGTCAAATCTCCAATTGCTGCCGGATACGTCCCATTGTTAGCCGTGGCAAACGTTTCTGCTGCTGTTGACAAAGTCCTGAGTGTGGTCTTTGCCAAAGCGTCGTTGGCCGAGATCTTGGCTCTTAACAAGTTGGGGATCGCAATGATCGCCAACAGAGCGATGATCGCAACAACGATCATGATCTCTACCAGGGTAAAGCCTTTTCTGTTCATTCTCATGTCTCTCCTCCTTCGACCTCTTTGTACCCCATTGTTATCAAGCCATCTTAGCGCACATGAGAAGAATAAGAAACAGTACGTTTAGAAAGAATCTCACCAGCGCCTAAAACGACTTTACCCAATGGGGTGGTTAAGGTTAAGTACATTTATCGTAACACACTCACACGGTGTGTCAATTCAAATATCGCCAATTTCCACCAATAAAAAATCCCGCTCCACAGACGCAGAACGGGACATTGTTTTCCATGATCTCTCATGTTAATGGCAACTGGCTACCCTTTCTTCAGATCCCAAAACCTGAAAGGGCCCTATAGCTTTGTGTCCCATCCTTACGAATGGTTTACCTTTGTTCATTAACAAACAGTTATCCAAAGAACGCACGACTTCCATTTGAAGTATAAACGACCCTCTTACCGGTTGTCAAGGGCACTTAAAAACCCCTCAAAATTTACTGAAGGGCCTTGATCTTCTTCTTTAAACCGGCATTTTCCTTCTTTAAGACCGAAAGATAGCCTTCAAGCTCTGCGAACTCAGCCCCACGACTGTCGGCCTGGAGCTGTCCAGCTTGATATTTCTTATTAATAACATCCAGCGATCCTTCGAGGGCCTTTTTCCGCAATTTTAAAGCCTTGATATCATCCCGCGTCGTTTGAGAAACTTCCCCGCTGCGAAGAGAGAAGTTTTGCCTTTGATCAGAAAGGTCCATGGCGAGCTGCTTAGCATCCTTCAGAGCGTTCGCCATTTCTTCCAAACGCGTCCCCAGGTCAGTTTGCCGCTGGCGTGAATCATTCAAGGCCGCTTGCTGCTGTTGGAACGCCGCTTCCAGGCCCTTGGACTCATCATCCATTTTCACCACGTTCTGTTTCTTCTGAAGGAGAAGGCCTTTGAGCTCTTCCTTCTTTTGTCCAAACTCCGCTTTGCGCATCTGCTCGGTCTTGTTCTTCATGGCTGTCAGGTCCCGCTCCAGATCAAGGATCTCATTTTTTAAACGGTCGTGGTCACGCTTAAAGGATTCCCCTGTTTTTTTCTGGGCCGCGATCCCGTTTTCAACGCTCTTGCGTTCTTCCTTGATCAAACGCGCACGCTCTAAAAGCTGATTATGCTCCTGCGCAAGAACAATCTTTTCGTGCTCTTGCCTGGAACCCCGCTCTTTCAGCAGAGCGAGGGTCTCAATGTCCCTCTTTTTAAGAAATAACAGTTCGTTCTGTTCCTGCAAAAATCCGATCTGCTCTTCCAGGGCCTTTTGTTGAGCCTCAAAACCCTGCTCGATGCGGGTCTTGGCATCCTTCAGTTGGTTGATGGCCAGATTCAGCTCCTTGTGAACATTGCGCAGCTGGGAAAGGCCCGCCTCAAAATCCTTGACCTTCACATTAGCCTGGTCCTGTATCTTCCGCCGGGTCTTGTCCAAAAGATCGTATTTATCCCGGGATTCTCTCAGTTTCAGGCGAAGCGAAGCGATCTCTTCCTGGCGGGACTGCTGAAGCAACAGCTCCCGTTCCTTGCGGCTCAGCTCTTTCGCCATCCCCAGGTCCATAGTGTCCAGTTGGTCTTCCTTTTCCTGGATCCGGGCGCGGGCCTGCGTGACCAGGTCCAGGAATTTATATTTTTCCTGAAAATAATATTCCAACAGGCTTCCGTCGCCCTTGGCGCGCACGCCTTCCTGGGCCTGCAGCAAACCCGTCTTAACATCTTCCGTTTTTTCAACGAGCAGCTTGCGCTCAGCGTCCAGCGATGCGATCCGTTTGGCTAAACTGCCGACCTCCAATTGCAAATGCTGCTTACGTTCCCTGGCGTTATTGGCGTGCTTGCGCAACACCTCCGCCTCATTGACGCCAAGCTTGATGGACTCACGCAGCTTGACAGACTGTTCCATCAAAGCCATTTTTTCATCGCTGAACTGTCTCATCTCCTGGTTTAAAAAAAGCATCCGCTTCTGCAAAGAATCGTTCTTCGCCGACAGTTGGCGGTTCTGCTCAATGGCCTTGTCCATCTTCTCACGAAGATCAGCAAGCGTGTATTCCAGAAAAGTATCGGTCGATATGCTATCGGCCGTCTGGGCTTGCGCCGAAAGAAACGCGCGGGGCCCCGCCGCAAGGAAAAGCCCGCAGATAAAAACAGAACAATAATATGGAATGTGTTTCTTCATATGGCCTTAATTCCCGATCATCTTGGTCATGTTGAGGATCGGCATGAACAACGCGATAACGATGAACCCGATGATCACGCCCAGAACGCCGATGATCACCGGCTCAATGATGCTGGTCAAGCTCGCGACCGCGGCGTCGACCTGGTCTTCGTAGAACTCGGCTAATTTGCTGAGCATCTTTTCGAGCTGACCGGACTTCTCACCGATGGCGATCATCCTGGTCACCATGGGCGGAAAAACCCCGCTCCGGGTCAATGGAAGAGCGATGCTTTCCCCCTCCCGGACGTTGCTTTTGACCGTCTCCACCACTTTTTCGATCACCTTGTTCCCGCTCGTTTTTCCGACGATATCCAAAGATTCCAAAATAGGGACCCCGGTTTGCAGGAGGATCGCCAGGGTCCGGCTGAAGCGGCTGATGGCGACCTTCTGCAGGATCGGGCCGAAGATCGGGATCTTTAAAATAATGGTGTCAACTGCGATCTGCCCCGGTTCCGTGTGATACCACCGCACCAGAAAAAAACCGGCCAGGATCAACGCGCCCAAAATAAAAAGGATGTAAGCCTTTAGAAAATTACTGATATCGATCAGCACTTGCGTCATGGCCGGCAGTTCTTGATCAAAAGAACTGTAAATTTCCGCGAAGGTCGGGACCATTTTGACAAGAAGCAGGGTCGTGATGATGATCGCCATCACGACGATAACGGCCGGGTATGTCAACGCCGAGATGACCTTGCGCTTCAATTTCGCGCTTTTTTCCAAATATCCCGCGATCCGGTCCAGGATCGTGCTCAAAACCCCTCCCGTTTCGCCGACCTTGATCATGTTCACGAACAAAGGATCAAAGACCTTGGGATGTTTGGAAAACGCGGTGGACAGGCTGCTTCCAAGCTGAATATCCTCCCGCATCGTGCTGATGACGCTCTTGAAATATTCCTGGCTCGCCTGTTCCTGCAGAGCCTCCAAGGCCTGCAGGATCGGGATCCCGGCATCGACCATGGTCGCCAACTGGCGTGAGAAAATGACCAGGTCATCGGATTTAACCCGCTTCCGACGGAACGAAAAGCCCTTCGCCCCTTTCTTGACCTCAACGATCGACACGACCATCAGATCGCGGCTGCGCAACTCGGCGATCACCGCCTGCTCATTGTCCGCGCCGATATTCCCGATGATCGTCCGGGAATCATAATCTTTGGCAACGTATTTATAATTCGGCATAACCCGTCCCTCTTCGAAAGGTCCCCCTCAGAAATCGTTATTTGTATTTTAACATCATTCAAATAGCAAAAAATTCTTTTCTTTATTTTTTAATCGCTTGATGTGACCCGGTAAACCTCCTCCAGGGTCGTCACCCCCCTGAAGAACTTATCCAAAATGTCATCCCAGAGCGTCGCCATCCCGCATTTTTGCCGCGCGTAGGTCTTGATAGCGTCCGACGATTCCCCTTTGATCAGCATCTCCCGGACGGCCTCATCGATCTCCAAGACCTCGGTCACCCCCAACCGGCCCCGGTAGCCCGTATGACGGCAATAATCACACCCCTTGCCTTTATAAAAACGCGCCGTCTTCGGGATCTGGTAATTCAAGCGCTTCAAGGCCTCATCGGGGATTTTTTCCTCCTCCTTGCAGTGCGTGCAGATCTGACGGCAAAGGCGCTGGGCGCAGACCAGCACAAGGCTTGATGCGACCAAAAAAGGTTCAACTCCCATATCGACCAGACGCGTCAACGCGCCGGCCGCGTCGTTGGTATGCAGCGTCGAAAAGACAAGCTGCCCTGTCAAAGACGCTTTCACGGCAATGTCCGCTGTTTCGAAATCACGGATCTCTCCGACCATCACGATGTCCGGACTCTGACGAAGGATCGAACGCAACGCTGAAGCGAACGTTAGACCGATCTCGGACCGGACCTCGATCTGGGTTAAGCCTTCCATCAAATATTCCACCGGGTCTTCGACCGTGATGATGTTGCGGTCAATGGTATTAAGCTGGTTGATCATGGAATACAGCGTGGTCGATTTCCCGCTTCCCGTCGGTCCCGTGACCAAAAACATCCCGAACGGTTTATACATCCCCTCTTTTAAAAGCGCTTGCGCCCGTTCTGAAAACCCCAACCCATCCAGGCCGATCGCCAGATTGCGCTTATCAAGGACGCGCAAAACAACCTTCTGGCCGAACGTCGTGGGAAGCAAGGACACGCGAAAATCCACTTCTTTGCCCGAAACGATCATTTTAAAACGCCCATCCTGGGGAGTCCGTGTCGCCGTGATATCCAGCCGCGACATGATCTTGACCCTGACGATCACCGCGTTCTGGTTCTCTTTGGGAATATCCATCACGTCCTGCAGGATCCCGTCGATACGGAACCTCACCCTCATGGACGTGGCCATCGGCTCCATGTGCACGTCCGACGCCCGCTGCTTCAAGGCCTCCTTGATCACCAAATTGACCATGCGGATGATCGGGGCTTCGTCAGCCTCATCAGCGCCGATGGAAAGGTTCTCATGCATTCCTCTCTCTTCAACGATCTCAAAATCCCCCAGGTCGATCTCTTTGGCCGCGTCCTTAACGCTGCCGGCCATGTCGGATCCGTAATACTCTTCAATGGCCTCCAGAATATCGGATTCCGTGCTCATGACCACATCGATCTCATGGCCGGTAATGTTCTTCAAATCATCGATCACGAAAATATTGAACGGGTCCGAAATAGCCACCGTGATCATGTTCTTTAAACGCGAAATGGGGACGATCCGGTATTGACGGGCGGCCTTCTCCGAGATCAGGTCTTTGAGCGCCGGATGGATCTTGTATTTCTTTAAATTAATGAACGGGATCCTCAGCTCCTTGACCAAAGATGCCAGCATATCTTCCTCTTTGATCAGCCCCTTCTCGATCAAAGCGCGGTCCAGGGCGATCCCCTTCTCCTCATGCAAACGAATAGCGTCATCCACCTCTTTCTGAGGGATGTTCAAAGATTCAATCAGCGTTTTAATAATTTTTTGCTTTAACGTATCGGCCATTTCAAAAACTCATTTTGACTTATTATTCACTGTTCCAAAAGCTCTTCATCAGGCGCGGTGACCCGCAAGACCTCTTCCAGCGACGTGAATCCGGCCATCGCTTTTTGAAGGCCGTCTTCCCTCATCGTGACCATGCCTTCTTCACGGCCGACGCCCTTGATCTTCAGTTCGCCCGCGCGCTTTAAAATGAATTCACGGACCTTGGGGGTTAAGACCAGGATCTCGGAGATGACCACCCGCCCGAAATAACCGGTGTTCATGCATTCGGCACAACCCTTGCCGCGGTAAAGCCTGAATTTTCCCGAAGGGCTCAGGCGTGCCAACCCGACCCTGTCGGCCATCTCAGGGGCCAGCTCATAGGCCTCCTTACAATGTGGACAAATGCGCCGGACCAAACGCTGCCCGGAGATCGCCAGCACCGAAGAACACAGCAGGAACGGTTCCACCCCCATGTTCATCATACGGATGACGGAGCCGGCCGCGGTCGTTGTATGCAGGGAACTTAAGACCAAATGACCCGTAAGGGCCGCCTTGACCGCGATGTCCAGCGTTTCGGTGTCACGGATCTCCCCGATCAAAATAATATCCGGGTCCTGCCGCAGGATCGAACGCAAAGCCGAGGAAAATGTTAACCCCACGGACGGCTTCACATTGACCTGATTGATCCCGCGAACCTGATATTCCACAGGGTCCTCGACCGTGACGATATTTTTTTCCGGGGAATCAACGAATTTCAAAATGGAATACAGTGTCGTCGTCTTGCCGCTTCCCGTGGGGCCGCAGGCCAGGATCATGCCATGCGGATGAAGCGAGGCCTCACGCAGGCGCTTGAGGTCCCTCTCCTCAAATCCCAGCTTTTCCAGGTCCAGAGTGCCGGACGATTTATCCAGAACGCGCATGACGATCTTCTCTCCGAAGGCCGTCGGCAAAACGCTGACGCGAAAATCCACCTCCCGGCCGTTGACGATCGTCTTAAAACGCCCGTCCTGCGGCAAACGGTGTTCGGAAATATCCAGGTTTGAAATGACCTTGATCCGCGAGATGATCGGCTGGTGCAGCGCCTTGGTCATCTGGTCGACCTCCCGGATCACCCCATCAACGCGGTAACGGATGCGCAGCGTCTGTTCCATAGGTTCTATAAAAACGTCGCTGGCCTTGGCGACAACGGACTGTTGAATGATCGTGTCGGTCAGCTTGATCATCGGAGCGTCCTGAATAATGTCCTGGACCGTCACATCCGCCATCTGGCCCGCCTCACGGACCAGCTCAAAATCTTCAGAAGAATCCTTGATGTCCTTGATAATATCTTTCAGGGTCTCGGAAGAATCCGTGGAATAATAACGTTCGATCGTCTGCTGGATCTGCGCCGAGCGGCCAATGATCGGTATGATGTTCAAGCCCGTCAGGTCTTTGACACTGTCGATGACAAAAATATTCAACGGGTCGGCCATGGCGAGCGTGAGATTGTCACCCATCTTGGAAACCGGGATGATTTGGTTCTTCTGGGCGACCGCGTGAGGAATGGTTTTAACGACCTCGGGGTCGATCTTAAGGCGGGAAACATCGATCGGCGGCATTCCCAGGCCTTCGCTTAAAGCATGGGTCAGGTCATCCTCCGTGACCAATTTCATCTTGATCAGGATCTTACTGAGCTCGCCGCCGTTCTTTTTCTGTTCTTCTAACGCTTTTTGCAGGTCATCTTCTCGGATGATCTGATCCCGGATCAGGATCTGTTGTAGGCGTTCTTTGAGGGAGAACATACGTTATGGCTTTTTATAATATTTTTGTAGGGCTTCTTTTATGTCCGCTGCCGTTGAAACGAATGTTTGCACCGCGCATCCTGTCAAAAGTTCCACGTCTTCAATGGCCGCGATATTCAAAGGGTCTGACATGGCCAACGTCAGGCTTTTTCCGATCTTATCAATCGGTATCAAACAAAAACGCTGACAGACATCCTGCGGGACAGAGTCCAGCACCTCCTGATCGATCTCATAATTGGACAACGGCAAATAAGGAAACCCGTACTGGCAGGTCAAGGCCTGCGCGATATCTTCTTCCGTGGCGAACTTCAGCTCCACCAGAATCGCGCCGAACAGACCCCCGTGATCCTTCTGATGGGCCATCGCCATAGCGACCTGTTCCTGGTTAATGACGCCGCGCTCGACCAGTAATTCGCCTAATTGTTTATTCGATGTTCTTTTTAAACTGCGCATTATACGTTCTCACATTCAAAAACTTTATTGCATTCTACTACAGAACCGCTTCCCTCACAACGTATAGTATTAATATTTATAAGAAAATCAATAATTTGATCAGAAGATCGTCCTCCGTTTGCTCAAACTCAACAAAAGCCCGATCATGATCACAAAGATCATGAATGACGAACGGCCGTAGCTCATCAAGGGCAGGGTCAAACCCACGACCGGACACAATCCCAGGACCATGCCGATATTGATGGTGGCCTGCAAAGTCAGGATCCCCACGATCCCTATGGCCAGCTGCATCCCGAACTTGTCCTTCACCTGCTCGGCGATCTTCAGTCCGCAATAGATCAAAACAAAATAAAAACTCACCACCGCCAGCGTCCCCAGAAGGCCCCACTCCTCCCCGATCACGGAAAATATAAAATCCGTATGGCGCTCAGGCAAAAAGTTCAATTGGTTCTGCGTTCCCCCCAGCCAGCCTTTTCCAAAAAAACGGCCTGAACCGATCGCGATCTTGGATTGAATGATCGTGTATCCGGCCCCCATCGGATCGATATTCGGGTTTAAAAAAACAAGGAGCCGGTCCTTCTGATAATCCTTAAGGATATGCCAGGCGAACGGAAGCGCCGTCAAACAGCAGGCTGAAAGTCCCAGCAGATATTTATATTCCAGGCCGCTCGTAAAGAGCATGATGAAACAGATGCCGAAAAACAATAGCGACGTCCCCAGATCCGGCTGTTTAAAGATCAAAAGCATCGGAACACCTGTGATCAAAAGCGGGACCATCAAATCCTGCCAGAGCCCGCCGTGGAAATCCTTGTCGTTAAGAGAAACGCTCGGCCTCCTCCCCGCGAAATACCGCGCCAGGACCAGGATCAACGCCAGCTTCGCCGGTTCAGAAGGTTGAAAACTGATCCCCGCGAAGGTGAACCATCGCGTAGCCCCCAAAGCGTGCCGTCCCGCCACCAGGACCAGGACCAAAAGGATGACGTTCAATCCATAAAAAATATAGGCCGCGTCAAAAAAGAACCGGTAATCAACCCGGCTTAAAAGATAAATGATCAAGATCCCCACCACCGCGAACATCTGCTGGTCATAAAAGACCTCGTTGGAAACGCGCACGTTATGATACGAAGCGCTGTAAAGCGCGATCAATCCCGCCCCCATGATCAAAAGCGTGAAAACCCAGATCAAAATATCGATATTCCGTCTCATAATCCGATCACAGGATATTCTGCTCCCTCAATGTTTTCAAGAACGTTTGCGCGACGCGCACCGCGTAATAGCTCGAACCGCCGTATTCTAAAAACACGCAAAACGCGACCCTCTTCGATCCGGACAAATTGTAGCCGGCGAACCAGGCGTGCGTGTCTTTGGTCGGCACGGTCTGGGCGGTACCGGTCTTCCCGTAAATTTCAAAACCCTTCATATCCAGCAGACGGGCCGTGCCGTGTTCATCAGCGATCGCCATCCTCATACCTTTATGGACAATATCAAAGACCGCCGCGTCCACTTTCAAGGCCTTGACGGCGGACAATTTCACGAACGGCTGGTCCCCGATCGTTTTCAAAAGATGCGGTTGCGGAACCTGCCCGGAACGGGCCAATGTCGCCATCAGGCGGACCACCTGGATCGGGGTCACTAAAATATCACCTTGCCCGATGGAGAAATTCAAGGTGTCGCCTTTATACCAATCGCTGTTGTTCTTTTTCCGCAGGGCCCGGCTCGGCACCTGGCCGACCTCCTCCGCCGGAAGATCGATCTGGGTTTTTTCGCCAAACCCGAACATCTGGGCGTAACGGTGTATGTTGTCCGGCCCCAGAAGAACGCCCGTATTATAAAAAAAGACATTACAGGAGTGCCCCAGCCCCTGCACGATGTTCTGGTCATAATGCACATGCGTGCATCGAAAACGCCTGCGCCCAAGCTGATAAAATCCCGGACAATGAAAACTTGTTTTGGTCGTGATCTTTCCTGTCGACAGCCCGGCAACGGCCATGACCGTTTTAAAGACCGAGCCTGGAGGATACTGGCCTTTGATCGCCCTGTTCAGCAAGGGCGCTGCTGAATCCAGAATAAGCGCCCCCTTCTCCCGGCCGCGTTTTTCATCGCTAAAAATATTAGGATCAAAGCCCGGCGAGCTGACCAGGCCCAGGATTTCTCCGCTGTCTAAGTCCATCACCACGATCACGCCGTGGCTGCCGGCCAGCGCGTCATACGCCGCTTTCTGGATACGGCTGTCAATGGTCAGCTGAAGGTCTTCCCCGCGTTCCGGTTCTCGGATCCCCAAAAGGCGCACCTGCTGCCCGCGGCTGTTGACCTCGATCTGCACGCCGCCTTCGACTCCCTTTAAGTACTGGTCATAATATTCCTCGATCCCGGAATAACCGACAATGCTCTGCTGGGAATACCCATAATCCTTAAGTTTCTCGACTTTCGCGCTGTCGATCTTGCCGACATAACCGAGGACATGGGCCCCGACCTCACCCTGCGGATACCAACGCCTGAAATTTTCCTGGATGTAAAGGCCGGGGAACCGGAATTTATTCTCTTCCAGGATCATCGCCGTGCGCTGATCGATATCCTCAACCACGGCGACTGGAGCGAACGGCGTATGCCGTTTTTGCTGAAAACGCGCCACAAGGCGTTTCTGATCAACATTCAGGACCTGGCTCAAGAACGAGAACAAGGCTTCCTGATTGCGGACATCCTGCGGGATCACGGTCACATTAAAGGACAGCCGGTTCTCGACCAGCACCTCACCGTTGCGGTCAAAGATCCTCCCCCGCTGGCCTTCCAAGGGGATCACGCGGATGCGGTTATTCACGCTCAAACCGAAATATTTCCGTCCTTGAAAGGCCTGGATATAAATCAGGTCCAGGGCCAGGACTATGAACAAAAAAACCGTGATTATGCGAACAATTTTAAGGCGCATTTTCGTAATTGCTCAAGAACGTATCCTGAGACGACTGCCGTTGAAATAAATTCGGGAAGCAGAATAAAACGGATCACCTGCCCAAAGTCCACATCCACGAACATCACCCTCACCACATACTGGATCATCACGCACAAAAAGGTCATCACGCAGACCAAAAGCACGCGGGACTCTTTCGAACCCGAATGATAAACGTAAAGCTTCACGAACGTGGTCAAATACGCGCAGACCAGAAAAACAAAAATATGGAACCCGAACATCTGGGGGCTGAAGGAATCCTTCATCAGCCCGGCGAAAAACGCGGCGACAAGGCTCTGGCGTATCCCCCTGAACAGGTTAAAAAAAACGACCGCGATCATCAGGAGGTTTGGGCAAAACCACGTTCCGAACAGTTCCGCGCAGACATATTCGCCCGTAAAACAGACCGCCATCATAAACCCGATCATGGCAAAATTGCGCATAGCTCCACACCTTTGATTTTAACGCTTTTGAATGACCAGGACTTCTTCCAGCTGAGACAACGATACCGCCGGCTCGATCAGGCACAGGACCGAAAGGCTGTTGCTGTCCACGAACACCTCCATGACCTTTCCGATCATCAGCCCTTCCGGAAAGGCGGAACTCAGCTTGGAGGTCATCACCTCGTCACCAACCTGAACATCCGAATCCACGGAAAGATACCTCATGCGGCACTTGGATTGCAGGGTCCCGGAGACCAGACCGACTTCCCTGGAACGTTTGATCAGCCCCGCGACCGCGAAGCTGGGATCTGTCAGCAGAACGACCTTGGCCTTGTTTTCCGCGACTTCCGCGACCTTCCCCACCACACCTAAGGCGCTCACGACAGGCATCCCGATATCCACGCCGTCTTCCAGTCCTCTGTCGATCACGACCGACGAATTCCAATTGGTGGGGTCCCGGCCGACCACGTTAGCCGACACCGAGGAAAAGATCAGCTTGCGTTTAAAATCCAGCAGCTTCGCCAAACGGTTGTTTTCCTTAACGATCTCATCCGCACCGTTGAGACGATCTCTTAAGATCTCAACCTCGTATTTCAGACTGCGGTATTCATTATAGGTTTTGCGGTAAAGAACGATCTTTTTCAATTCCTTGAAAGGAAAGATGATCACCCGGATGGGAAAAGCCACGGCCTGAATCACGGAGAATTTAAACGGCGTGACCGTGGATGCCGGAGTGAAAAGAAGCAGGAAGGCTCCCGCAAGAATAAGGGCATAAATTATGAACTTTGCGCGTTTTCTAGACACCCGCGATAAACCTTAAGATTTGATTAGAAGTCCAGTTTGGTCGGAACAATAAGACGCCGACGTAACCGTAAAGGCATATTCAGCGTCTGGCCTGTCCCTAGAACGACCGCTGTCAGCGGATCATCGGCAATATGAACCGGCAGTCCTGTCTCTTCAGCGATCCGGCGGTCCAAACCTCTCAACAGAGAACCGCCACCGGCCATCACGATGCCCCGATCGATCAGATCAGACGCCAATTCCGGCGGAGTATTTTCAAGGGTCGCTTTTGAGGCATCCACAATAGCCTGCACAGGTTCCTGCAGGGCCTCGCGGATCTCTTCAGAAGTGACCATGATCGTTTTCGGCAGGCCCGCGATCAGGTCGCGCCCACGGACATCCATTGTCAGTTCTTCTTCCAAAGGATACGCGGAACCGATCCGGATCTTGATCTCTTCGGCCGTGCGTTCCCCGATCATCAGGTTGTATGTTTTTTGAAGGTAATCAATGATGGAGGCGTCCATTTCATCGCCGGCCACCCGTATGGACTTGGCATAAACCAGACCACCCAGTGAAATAACGGCATACTCGGTCGTTCCGCCGCCGATATCGATGATCATGTTGCCCGCGGCTTCTTCGACCGGAAGGCCGACCCCGACCGCCGCCGCCTTGGGTTCCTCAATGAGCTCGACCGAGATCGCGCCGGCCCGTTCAGCGGAATCCTTGACCGCGCGCCGCTCGACGCTGGTCACTCCGGACGGAACGCACGCTTCTCGACTTCCGTGATCCCCGAAGGGATCGCGATGACCATGGCTGGCCGGGCGAGAACATGCCTGCGGTGGACTTTCTTGATAAAATAACGCAGCATCGCCTCCGTGACCTCAAAATCCGAAATGACCCCATCCTTCATCGGGCGGATCGCCACGATACTTCCCGGAGTGCGGCCGAGCATCTTTTTTGCATCTTCACCGACCGCGACAACGCGGTTCGTTTCCTTCTCCAAAGCCACCACCGAAGGCTCACAAAGAACGACCCCTTCGCCTTTCAAATACACCAGGGTCGTGCAGGTCCCCAAGTCAATTCCCATTTCATTGGAAAACAACCCCAAGACATAATTAAAGATGCGCTTTAGTTTTTTGAAAATTTTCTGTAGCATAGATGCCCCTTGGTTGGATAAGTGGCTGATATTTCAGAGTAAGTCCGCGCTGCTATATGTTAGTAAATTATTATATTTCAAGTGATTAGTATATTAATTGAAAAAAAAATTGAAGTCAAACGTTTTCACAGGATTTTCAAGGCAAAATCTTCTCTTAACGGCATTTTTTGACCTGCCCACCCAATATTTTCAGGTCGCTCAAAAACCCCGGATAAGATTTGCTGATACATTCGGCATCTTTAATCCGGACACCGAGTTTCAATCCTAATACGGAAAAAGCCATGGCCAGCCGATGGTCATGATGAGGGTCCAAAGAACGGTCCCGAAGGTATCGATCCTCAGCGGGGGTGATCGTAAGCGTGTTATGCGTTTCTGAAACGCGCGCGTTGATCTTAAGAAGCTCTTTGCGCAGGTCGGAGATGCGGTCAGACTCCTTGGCGCGGACATGGGCGATGTCCTTAAAGGTGGTCTTGCGGTCAGCAAAAAGCGCGCAGACAGCCAGAATAGGCAGCAAATCAGGGCAATCCTTCAACGAGAATTCCCCGCCCCTGATCGTAAACGGGCCCTTGACGCGCAAAGACCGGGATGTTTTTTTGAAATTCACGCCCATCGTTTTCAGGATCGAAAGGACGCGGCCGTCAGCCTGAATAAAATCATCGCTCAAGCACCCCTTCAAACAGACATTGGACCCGGTCAACGCCGCGGCAGCCATCAAAAAGGCGGCCAGGCCGTAATCCGAAGGAACGCGAAAGTTCTTTAACCCCTTAAAAGGCTGTCCTCCCGGAATTTGGAACGTCCGCCGATCGACCGCCCTGACCGACACCCCCGCTCTTTTAAGGACTTGCAGGGTCATGGTCACATAATCCGAAGAGACGATCCTTTTGCCCTTCACGCGCAGAACGCTGCCGCCGTCCAACTGGGGAAGGGCGATCAAAAGCGCCGAAACGAACTGCGAGCTCAAGCTGCCGTCGATCTCAATAACACCGTTTCGCAAGCGCCCGCCCTTAAAAACGATCGGCACACTGTGCTTTTTCCCCCGCCCGTCGACATCAACTCCAAGCTTCTTAAGCACGGCGATCAAATGATGGTTGGGCCTCCCGCACAAAGTCCCCTCTCCCGTGACGCGGACCGGCCGTCCGTGAAGAGCTGCCAACGGCAGCACAAGCCGCAGGGCCGTTCCTGATTCCCGGACATTGATCAGCGGCGGCAGGGCCGCGCGCCTGTTCCCGTCGATCAGCCAACCGCCCGGAATCCTCCGCGCTTTAGCGCCCAAACCCCGCGCGGTCGCAAGCGCCGCCAGCGCGTCATCGCAATCCGACGGAGAAAGGATCGATGATCGCCCCCCACAGGCGGCGATCACAAAGGCGCGGACCGAATACGATTTTGACGCGGGGAGCTCAACGCTTCCCCGCAGGATATGAGTTGGTTGAATGATCGCGTTCATTGCTGCTTGATAACGACCGTGTCGGTCTCAAAAATATTCTGACTGGTCAACGGCGGGACAAAATCTGCTGCTGCCATATCCTGCTCGACCCGGGTGGTCTTCAGGTCCCCCAAATATGTCTCTCCTCTATAAACGGAAAGGACATCCCCTTCCTTCAATCCATCCTCAACGCCCAACCGGACAATCACAAAATCCGTTTCCCGGTCGACGTTAATAATTGAACCTTTCGCTCCCACCGCGTTGATCACGATCGGGTCAAGGTCGATCCCGCTTATGCCGGCGCCAGCGGAAACCTGCTCCCCCGAAGGCGCGGCCGGATCAGAAGACGGGCCCTTAATGCTCATACCGCCTTTTCCCGCCTGAAGGTCCTGCCACTTCTGTTCCAGTTCTTTATTGCGCTCAAGGGCCGCGTCCAGCTGGACCTTCAGTTCCGCGACCTGCTCCTGGGCCTGTTTGATCTGGACTTCCAGTTCAGCCTTAACGGTCTCCTGCTGCTTCTTAATCGTCAACAAAGAGCTCTCGACCTCCTGCTTGTCCTTTTTGAATTTTTCCGCAAGCCCTTCCTGATAATCGGCGTCTTTTTCCAACCGGTCGATCTCGGCCTCCGCCTCTTTCAGCTTCTGGTCCAGGACCATTTTCTCTTTTTCCACTTCCTTCAGACGGTTCTCCGCGTTGTCGTACTTGACGCGCAGCTGTTCAAGGTTATACTCGACGAACTCGCGCTGGTCCGCTTCCTGCAGAAAAAAGAACACGGAGATCGATGTCACGGAAATCAGCAACACGAAAAAAATAACCAGAAAGATCGTTAACGTCTTGCCGGAAGTTTTAGCCATACAGTCCTCCACATTTATTTTAAGTGATCAATTATATTATAAAAAGCTTATACCACAAGTAAAGGACTTATCCGGATTTTAAAGCGGGCATCTTGATCGAATAAAAAACTTACGGGTAGTTCAGGAATTCCTGAGGCAAAGGAGCGAAGATCTCCATCGGCCATTTGCCGATAGGATGTTGAAAGGCGATCGATTGCGCGTGCAGCGCCAGCCGTGGAAAACCCTTTTTGTCCCCGTACTTGTCATCGCCGAGGATCGGATGGCCCAGATGCTTCATGTGGACCCTCAGCTGATGCGTGCGGCCTGTTTTGGGGAATAGCGCGACCAGGGTCGTGTTGTTCTTGCAGCGGCGGATGACGCGGTAAGAGGTCTCCGCTTCCCTGGAGTCGGTCTCATCGAACGAGACCGCCCTTTTATCAAAATGGAGCGGATGTTTTCCCAGCGGCGCGTCCACCACCCCTTCGTCAAACTCGATCCACCCCTTCACAATGGCGATATATTTCTTCTGGACCTTGTGTTTCTCGAACTGTCTGGCCAGCCGCACGTGAGACTGGTCGTTCTTGGCGACGAGGATCACGCCCGATGTCTCCCGGTCAAGGCGATGGACGATCCCCGGACGGTGCTCTTCGTTCACGTTCGAAAGGGATTTGCAATAATACAACAACGCGTTGACCAGCGTCCCGGTGCCCGTTCCGTGCACAGGATGGACCAGCATCCCCACAGGTTTGTTGACCACGATCAAAGACGCGTCCTCATACAGCACGTCCAGCGGGATGTTCTCCGGCTCGACGTTCATCTCTTCCGGCTCGACGTTTTCCAAGTGGACCTCAACACGGTCGCCTTCGTTGACCTTATGATGCGGGCTCACCCGCTCGCCGTTCAAAAGCACGAAGCCGTCCTCGATCAGCTTCCGGCCGAACGTCCTCGAAGGGATCTGCTCAACATACTGCGCCAGAAACACGTCAAGCCGCAGGCCCTTTTGGTCCGCCTCAATGGTGAAGGTGCTTAGATCCATTGCTTCCTTTCAAATAAAACCACAACGCCGCCCCGCCCAAAAAGATCACAATGCTCACATATTGAAAGATACTTAAACCAAACAACAGGACCTCATGGTCCGCCCGGAAAAACTCGACCGCCATGCGCTCAACGGAGGCGAACACAAGATAAAGCGCGAAGGTCCCGCCATCCCTCAAACCCGACTTTTGAAATTTTTTAAGGATTAAAAAAACCGCCGTGAGCAGAACAGTGTCATAGACCTGCGTGGGGTGCAAATGCGCTTCATGCACCGGAAAATAAATACCCCAATCGACCGGACGGCCGTAGCAGCAGCCGTTTAAAAAACAGCCAACCCTCCCGATCGCGTGCCCCAGAGCCAAATACGGCGCGATCAGGTCCGTCATTTTCCAGAACGGCCAGCCCTTCCGCCGAATGATCCACGCCGCGCAAAGGGCGCCCAAAACCAGCCCCCCCTGGAACGCCAATCCCCCGTGCTGCAGCATAATGATCTCTCGAGGGTCCTCGATGAAAAGCGGCAGGTTCAGCAGGATATAAAAAAGCCTCGCGCCCGCGATCCCGGCGATCATCGTCCAAAAGACCAGGTCCAGGACCGCGTCCTGTTCGATCCCGAGCGCGCGCTTGGCGTCCCTGCTCAGCAGGACCGAACACACGACGATCGCGGCCGCCAGCATCAGGCCGTAGGAATAGATCACGACCCCTCCGATACGAACGATCTCCGGAAACATCTTTTCCCCCACTTAGCAACCGTTAAAATTATTCCTCACGGAGGCGCAAACACTTCCAGGCGATCAAAAGGGCCCCCACCGTGATCGCGGAATCCGCGATATTAAAGACCGGCCAGATCCTGAAATCCAGAAAATCGATCACGTAACCATAAATGACGCGATCGATCAAATTACCCAGCGCCCCGGCCAGGATCAGCGAAAACCCGGTCACATAGATCAAGTTCAAGCTGTGCTCATGATTGCGGTAATAATAAATGTTGTAGATCAGAAGGATGATCGCGATCACCGGAATAATGATAAAAACAATACCCTGGTCCTTGAACAGCCCAAAGGCGATCCCCGTATTATGGACCAGGCTGAAATGAAACGCGTTTTTGATCACCGGGATCGACTCCCCCTCGGAGAGGACCTGAGAAAAGAAATTCTTTGTGATGCGGTCAAAAAACAGGACAAGAAAAACAGTCACCGGCGCGACTATGACATCCAGCTGAACATGGAACCGTTTATTCATGACCTCACGCGGGCTTGCGGCCATTATCAAGTTCTTCCTGGCATTTCACGCAATTTTCAGCGTAGGGCAGCGCCTTCAGGCGCGCGTAAGGGATCGGACCCTTGCAACGCACGCACAGGCCGTAGATCTTGCCTTCAATGCGCTTTAAGGATTCTTCGATCTTCTGCAAAAGTTCGCGGTCATTCGATGCCAGGTTCAGGGAGAATTCACGGTCATACATCTCTGAAGCCGCGTCAGCGATATGCATGCCGTGGCCCACGCTGCTGTCGGAACGGCCTTGACCTTCGGCGGAATTATCCGCATCCATATTCTTGATATCATGCAGAATATTGGACTTAAGGTTCAATAGATCTTTCTGGATTTGCTCTAATTTGGTTTGATCTAATTTGTTTTCCGGCATGCAAAAAACTCCTTTAACACATTAAACGGTTTTTTCTATTCGCATGACCACCTCAGCGCAACGGCCGCAAAGCTGCGGGTGCCCGGCAGAGACGCCCAGCTCTCTGTAATTCCAGCAACGCACGCATTTCTGACCATCGGCCTTGACGATCATGATCTTTGTTTGAGAAAACTGCGGACTGACGCCGTTCTCAACACTGTCCACCTTTCGGACCTCCACCTGAGAAACAATGAACGCCTCAGGCAGGTCCTTCAAGCGCCCGGCAAGATACTCCTGGTCCCGCTGGCTGGCGGTCTCAAATATGACCTTGGCCTCCAGCGAGCTTCCGATGAGCCCCTTGGCCCGTTCTTCCTCCAGGGCTTTCATCACAAAGGGACGAAGCTCCACTAACAGGGAAAACCTCTCTTGAAGGTCCGGATTTCTCCATTCCTGCGGAGTGTTAAGCCAATCCGCCAGATGGATGCTGTCCAAAGATCTCAGGTCCGCGCCTTTCGGCATGGCTTCAAAGACCTCTTCAGCCGTAAAAACCAGGATCGGAGCCAAAAGCCTTACCAGTTCATTAGTTATATAGAAAAGAACGGTCTGCGCTGAGCGCCGCTCATCGCAATGAGCTTGAGAAGTATACAAACGGTCTTTTAGAATGTCAAGATAAAAACTGGACAAACTTTCGTTGCAGAAAGCATACATGACTTGGAACGCTTTTGCAAATTCAAAGCTGTTATACGCCTCCCGGACCGCCAGGCTTGTTTCATACAATTGGTTCAGGGCCCATTGGTCCAGTTCCAAAAGACGGTTATACTCCAAAACATCCTTTTCAGGGTCAAAACCGTTCAAATTCCCCAATAAATACCGCAATGTGTTGCGGATCTTGCGATAAGCATCGATATCGCGCGCCAGGATCTCTTTGGACAAACGGATATCATCATTGTAATTGCTGGAGGCGACCCAAAGGCGCAGGATATCCGCCCCATACTGTTTGGTCACTTCGTCCGGGCCGATGACATTGCCCAGGGACTTCGACATCTTGCGGCCTTCACCATCCACCACGAAGCCGTGCGTCAGGACCGCCTTAAACGGCGAGCGCCCGTCAATGGCGACCGACGGGATCAACGATGACTGAAACCACCCTCTGTGCTGGTCGGAACCTTCCAGATACATGTCAACCGGCAGCCGCGCGCCGATCATCGGGCCGACCACAGCGCGGTGGCTGACGCCCGAATCGAACCAGACATCCAAAATATCGTATGTCTTTTCAAATTCCCCGCACCCTGTTTCCGGGCACACAAACCCTTTGGGGATCAGGTCTTTCACGTCTTTGGAAAACCAGGCGTCGGTCCCTTCGGCTTTCACGATCTTTGAAAAATGCTCGATCACTTCAGGATAGAGCCGATGCTTTCCATCCGTGCCGACGCACTTAAGCGCGGGGATCGGAACTCCCCAATGCCTCTGGCGCGAAAGGCACCAATCAGGCCGGCCGATGATCATGCCTAAAATACGCTCCTGTCCGCTTTCAGGGATCCACTGGACATCATTCTTAATGACTTCCTGCAATTTGGCGCGCAAACCCTTATGATCGATCTTCATGAACCATTGCTGGGTCGCCCTGAAAATGATCGGCTGCTTGCATCGCCAGCAATGCGGATACGAGTGGGCGATCTTTTGAGAGGCCAGTAAGACCCCGCGGCTCTTCAGATCTTCAACAATATTCGGGTTGGCCTTAAACACGTGCTGCCCGGCGAACTTCGCCGTCCCCGCGACAAAACATCCGCGGTCATCGACCGGCATCAGGATCTTCAGGCCGTTCTTAACTCCCGCCTCATAGTCCTCCTGCCCGTGACCGGGGGCCGTGTGCACCAGTCCGGTCCCGTCGTCGCGGGTCACGTAATCCGTGTTGATCACGCAGCAGTCCGCCTCCATGCCGAAGGGGTGCTCATATTTCAAGCCTTTAAGCTGATGGCCCTTGAATTCAGCGGCGACCTTGGATTCTTCGATCCCCCCCTTTGCCAGAACCTGGGCGCTCAGGGACTTTTCAATGATCAGGATCTCTTCGCCCGTGTCAAGACAGGCGTAATCGAACTGTGGATGAACGGCGATCGCGACGTTGGCCAGCAGCGTCCAGGGCGTCGTGGTCCAGATCACCAGATACACCGGTTTAGACGGGTCATGAAGGTCCAGGCCATCGGTGTCCGTCACCTTGAACTTCACGTAGACCGACGGGGATGTGTGGTCCTCATATTCCACTTCCGCCTCAGCGAGCGCGGTCTCGCAATCCGAGCACCAGTTGACCGGTTTGACCCCGCGGTAAATGTAGCCCCCCTCGACCAGGTCAGCGAACGCTTTCAGGATCGCGTATTCATAATCAGGCGCCAGTGTCAGATACGGCTTTTCCCATTCTCCGAAGACGCCCAGCCGCTTGAACTGAGCGCGCTGCGTGTCCACGAACCCGAGCGCGTATTCGTGAGCGGCCTTGCGGAATTCGACCGAGTTGACCTCGGATTTGCGCTTCTGGATCTTCTTGAACAGCTGATGTTCGATCGGCAGGCCGTGGCAATCCCAGCCCGGGACATATTTCGAATCAAAGCCCTGCATGGTCTTCATTTTGACAATGATATCTTTCAAGATCTTATTTAAGGCGTGCCCGATATGGATGTTCCCGTTGGCGTAAGGCGGCCCGTCGTGCAGGACGAAGGCCGGCGAGCCTTTGGATTTCGCGCGGATCTTCTCATACAAGGAGTTCTTCTGCCAGCGCTCAAGGATCCTGGGTTCTTTTTCAGCCATCCCTCCCCTCATGGAGAAATCGGTCTGCGGCAGGTTCATGGTGTGTTGATATTCGTTGGTCTTCTTTTCCATTCTTTCGATGCTTTCTATTGGATTTGAATTCTAAACGGGAAGGTATTTCCCGATCAAAACGCTCAGTTCTTTTTTCTTCTTTGCCGGGACCGCCTCGGGTGAGGTGATCAGCGCGTATTTCAAGGCCTCGCGCGCGCTGAAATTTTCAAGCGCCCCGATCCGCGGCACGGCCGCCTTCAAAAGCGCCTGCGCGTTGGCGACGTTCTTTCTTAACGTGGCGATGATCATCTCCACCGACACCGTCTCGTGGGTCTGGTGC
>ERZ795055.749-NODE-749-length-28939-cov-9.371555_pt1 | contig 28939 bp, 31 predicted proteins | sample MGYA00375139_ERZ795055 | MGnify/ENA primary metagenome ERZ795055 (study PRJEB30184, sample SAMN05720283) | anaerobic digester metagenome | isolation source: active sludge of municipal wastewater-treating anaerobic digesters | place: USA | collected 2015-01-23 ... | reverse complement strand
TAGCGGCTGGCTTCGCCAGCCGCTACGCCGTTTTAAGGGCATGCGGCTCGCAGGCAAAGCCTGCGAGCCGCATAAAAAATTAAAATAAAATTTCAATCTATTTCAGCGTTTCGACTAATTAGCAATTCGAGTTATTTAAATTGATCTATTTTAAAATCGGCATTACAAATCGCTGCTGTTAGTGGGGTTTCGCCGCAGAAAAAGAAAATGTTAGCTGGCGATTTTATAGAAAATAAAGAATGGGCCCGGATGGATTCGAACCATCGACCAACGGATTATGAGTCCGCTGCGCTACCGCTGCGCCACAAGCCCTAATTATTCTTTATCTTTTGGTATACTTAATATACTATCATCATTACTTACGGTCAAGTTTAACGCCAAGGAAATTTATAATGAATCATATTAACTTAATTAAAACCGATTTTCTCGCCAAAATAATTCTCTCAAAACCTCCTCTGAATATTCTTGAAGCGCATGATCTCGAAAAGTTAGCGGAAATTCTTGATTCTATTAAAAAAGAAAACACTTTAAGAGCAGTAATAATAGAATCTGATCAAAAAATTTTTTCAGCAGGCGTAAATATTTCCAGCCATGCTAAAGAAAAAATCAATGAAATGCTTAAAGCGTTTCATAGCGTATTTTTTAAATTGCTTGATCTGGAAATTCCCGTTATAAGCCTTGTTAAATCAGGCTGTATAGGTGGCGGGTGCGAATTGGCATTGTTTTGCGATTTTGTTTTAGCGTCTGAAAAGGCTTATTTTTCTCAGCCTGAAATTAAAATAGGTTGTTATCCTCCGGTATCGCTTGTTTATTTCCCTTATTTAACAGGGAATAAAAAATCTCTCGAGATGATTTTAACCGGAAATAAACTATCTGCAAAAGATGCGCTTCTTTGCGGATTTATAAATCACGTTTTTAATGATGAAGAATTTGACACAAAAGCTGAACTATTTATAAATTCTGTAATTGGAAATAGTCAGGCTGTTATAAAAACTGCTTTAAAAGCTTATAAACGACTTCATTACGCTGAAATAAAGGATAAGCTTAAATTTTCAGAAAAAATATACCTAGAGGAGCTTATGCGGCTTGAAGATACAGAAGAAGGATTGAAAAGTTTTTTAGAAAAAAGGCAGCCTGTGTGGAAGGGAAGATAATATCGGTCATAAGTTTTAAAAAATTTTGCTTAAAAACTTCTTTGGATTGGTATAATATAGGTGAAAGGCATTCGGAACGATTCAGGGGAAATAAAACTTGAAGAAAAAGACAAAGATCGCATTCATAAAGTATTTGGGACTTATCACGGCGGGAACTGAAAAATTTTTGCAGACAATAGCCGCAGGACTGCCTAAAGAAGAGTTTGAAGTTGACTATTACTGGTCGCATCCTGAAGAAATCCCTCCTGATGAAGCTAGAAAACAATATTTAATTGATAATGGAGTAAATTTAACTGAATTTAAAGCCTCAAAACCAAGAATTCACAGAGGCAAAATCTAGATTGATAATACTAACTTTTTTGAAGTGTTTAAAGGAGCAGATTTAATCCAGACAGGTCGCTGCGGACTTTTTGAAGAGCCTTTCTGCTCTATTAAGGATATTCCGATAATTGATTCGTACCATTATGTTGTGGGAGTTGATAATCAATATAATACTTCCCGTGTAATGCATATTTCAGAGTTTTCAAAACGCAAATGGATTGAAGCAGGCGGCGATAAAGACCGTATTGTTATGGTTTCGCACCCCATGATTATTCCTGAAATCAAGTTTATAGACTATAGACAGAAATTAGGACTGCAAGACAAGTTTATATTCGGTTTTCATCAGAGAAATGATGCGGCAATCTTTTCTGATATACCGCTAAAAGCCTATAAAGAAGTTGAAAACGACAGTAACGCCTTTGTTTTGTTAGGCGGCGGGGAGAATTATAAAAAGCAGGCAGAGGATTTAGGCATAAAAAATATTCATTTTCTCTCTCATACAGGAGATGCAAATAAAATTCACAGCTTTTTGCAGACGCTGAATGTATATGCGCATGGAAGAAGGGACGGAGAGCTTAATTCCACAGCAATAGCAGAAGCCATGTATTATGGAAAGCCTATAGTTTCTCATATTTCGTCCGAATTTAACGGACATGTCGAATGTATTTCCGATGCCGGATTTGTTGTTCAAAATTTCGTCGAATATTCGGAAATGTTAAGAAATATTGAGCAAAATCAGGAATTATATAAAAAGTTATCAAAAAATGCTCTGATACAGTTCAATAAAATGTATGATTATCAGACACAAATGAACAACATTATGACAATATATAGAGATGTTCTTAAGAATCCGTATCCGAACAAGCTCAAAAGGCTGTATTTAGACCTTAAACAACAATTTCCGCTAAGAAGACACAGGAGATTTAAATGATTTACGATTGTTTTATTTTTTATATGGAAAACGATCTTCTGGAAGTCAGGCTTAATGAGCTTTACGATATAGTTGACAAGTTTGTCCTTGTTGAATCAAAATACACGCATTCCGGCTTGCCAAAGCCCTTATACTTCGGGGAAGACAAGCAAAGATTTTCTAAATTCCTTGATAAGATTGAGCATATTATCGTTGAAGAGTTTGAAGGCTGTAAATGCAACTGGGAAAGAGAAAAATTCCAGCGGGACGCAATTTCTCGAGGATTAACAAACTGCAAGCCTGATGACATAATCATAATTTCAGACAGTGATGAGCTTCCGAAGGCTAAAACGCTTTTAAAATGCAAAGATTTGCCTGGAATCAAGGTGCTTGAACAGTTTCAGTATAATTTTTTCCTGAATTATATAAATGACAAGGAAAAAATATGGAGAAGAGGACCAAGAGTTCTTTTTTACAAGGATTTTAACAATAATGCCGATTCAATCAGATATACTCAAGGAGAGCTTATAAAAGACGGCGGCTGGCATTTCAGCTTTTTGGGCGGTCTTGAGTCCATAAAAAGTAAAATCAGGAATTTTTCGCACCAGGAATACAATAACGACTACTATTTAAACGATAACCGCCTTCAAAAGACGATTTTAGACGGATTAGACATCTTTGAAAGAGGCTATAAATATAAAATTGTCAATATTGACGGCTCTTTCCCAGTCTATTTAAAGAAAAACAAAGCTAAATTCCAACATCTTATTCTTAAACCTTCTTCTATTTTAAATAAAGTTAAGAATGCCCTGTCTTTCACAAATACAAAGAAAAAACGGCATGTTGAAACGCATAAACCTATTAATGAAAACCCTATACTTGATTTTATAGCTTCAACCTCTTCAAAAATACTGGAAATAGGAGAAAGCGTAGGGCTAAAACATCTGGTAGAGAATAAATTTCACCCTGAACAGCATCTCAACGTTACTTTTAAAAACATTCATGAAATTGATAATCTGCCTGAAGACACGTTTAACTGCGTTATTCTCGATAAAACCCTGAATGAGCTTTACAATCCGGAGGAAGTTTTATCTAAATTAAAAACAAAGTTAAACCGCAACGGTTTTATAATAATGACAGTCCCCAATTTTAGGCATATAAAGGTTTTAAACCAGATTTTATTTAAAAAAACATTTATATATGAAACAAAAAACATAAGACATTTTACTATGAAGAGCCTTTCTGAGCTTATATCCCGATCAGGCTATTATATAATTACTTTTAAAGGATTAAACCCGACAAATTCCTTTGATTATAAGGTTAAAAACCTGTTTTTTGTCGGGAATTTATATGACAGCAGGCATGAAGAGTTTTTAGTTGTTATTAAACATTAGTTGGAACAGCTTGATTTGCGCTTAAATCAGATATTGTTTCGGGTTTTAAAGAAGATTCAACTCTTTTTTGCCTGAATCTTTCGACTGGGTCTGCTATAAGCTTATTAAGAATTATTGATAAAGCGATAGATAAAACCATTGCCAGTAAGGGGAAATACTTGGGAGGATCGGGAAAAGCAAGCGAGAGTAAATTTATTATCAAAACATGACAAATATAGACAGGATAAGATAATTCGCCTATGAACCTGTCAAATTGATTATTTTTGGAAATTTTAAACAAAATTGGAGCTAAAGGAATCATAGCAGCATAAAGAACCCATTTTTTAACCCCTAATTCAACAGGGATATACTGGAACAGGATTATATACGAAAAGACCGACAATAATAAAATTGAAGCTGATTTTTTTGATATTTCAATATTTTTGTATTTTTCATAAAGCCTGAAACAGATTATTCCAAGCAAAAAGAAAGCTATTTCAAACGGGAAAAATCTATAATTCCAAGGCTCATGACTAAATCCAAAACTGTATGCAAAGAATCTTAAGGCTAAACTAACCGCTATCATTAAAAGAATATATCTGTTTTTCAAATTTATCAAAAATGGGGCTATAAAATAAAACATTAATTCCAGGCTTAAAGTCCATGCCTGTGGAATAAACATAAATTTATACGGCTGAAAAGCTTCGCTTAAAAAATTTGTAGATAAAAATAAAGCCCCTGTTTCAGGATTTAAGCCGGTAAAACAAAATATTTCCTGTCCAAGTAAAGTAATGGAAGTAATTGCAATTAAAATAAGACTGAATAAGTTTATTGTTGAGGCATTATCGTTCCAGTAATCCAGCGCAAACCCACTGCCTGTAAGTTTATAACTAAACATATAAGCTGTAACCGCTAAAATTAAAACAACCAAATAAACAGGAAATAGCCTTAACAGTCTGTTTGAAATAAATAGCCCGTATTTATCCAGCCCCTTATATTTGCCGGATAAAATCAGGCTCATGTAAAACCCTGAGATAATAAAAAAGGTTTCAACCGCTATTATCCCGCCAACTGATGTCAATTTAAATATTTGACCGCCGGCATGCGCAATTACAACGTTTAACGCTAAAATTAACCTTAATAAACCCATCTATTGTTGATCCTTAAATATAGTATTTGCGGTATTTTCAAAAATAGCTTTATATCCTTGTTTTTCCATAAAAGAATATATATTTTCCTTATTTTTATTTACTGTTTCAACCAGAACAAATTTTGGTCTATATTTGCTCCAGTCATTGCTTTTAAGCACTTCTAAATCAAAACCTTCCGTATCTACAGACATAAAATCGATTTTTTGCCCGCTTAATTTCTCATCCAGAATTTTATAAAGGGGAATTACAGGCATCTCAACAACTTTAGAAATTTTATACCCTTTTCTCTCAAGCTCTTTTGCAACTTCAGGATCAAAAGTAGAGCCTGCGGTTCCCGCAACTTCGTTTACCTGATAAAATTTAAGAGAAGTTTCTTCCTGCGCGACTCCCGCATTAATATTAGTGTCCCGCTCTCTTAAACTGCATATTTTTTCAAAAAGCGTCGGATGAGGTTCAATATTTATGCCGTTCCAGCCTCTGTCATAAAAATATTTTGTATTGCTTATAATTTCAGGATCGTTTGCCCCGACATCAACATAGAACCCCTTTTTTAAGCCTTTTAAAAGCAAAACAAATATAATATCCTCGCCATGCTGACTATAGGAACCTAAAAAGTGTCTGGAAAATGATGTAAAAAGGTTTTGTGCCGCCACTTTTATTGCATACCAAGGGTGTCTTATATTTTGTCTTATTCTGTCAGGTAAATAATTTGTTAAAGAAACCATTATTTTTTATCCTTTTTAATAAATTGTATTTAATCCAAATTTTGCAAGCTTTTTTCTGAAAGAAATTTTGCTTATTTTTCTTGAAAAAAGGCTGTTTAAAATCTTAAAAATTTTGATTTGCTTTTGAGAAAAGTATTTTTCCTGAATTTTATTTCTTTCAGTCTGGTGAATTTTGCCGTGTTCTTCATTGGAACTGAGTCCGCTCATCGAGAATACGCTTATAGGTTTATCCAGATAAGCATAATTGCCGTTATTTTTTCTGAAATAGTTTACATACCATTCATAATCGCTGGTGATTCTGTTTTCTTCATTATATAGCCCGTATTTCTCAAAAACTTCTCTCTTAAAAAAGGTTGCGGGATGGAATACCGTACTTTTTAAAAGCTGTATATCATCAATTAACTGCTGTTTTTCGTGATAAACTTTTCCTGTATATTTGTCCAGCAGGATTATATCGCCTAAAATAACCTCTTCAGTCCTATTTTTAGTAAAGTTTACAAACTGCTCAACAACAAGTTCGTTTATAAAAACATCATCAGCGTTTAAAATAAAAATCAAATCTCCTGTAGCCGCTTTTATACCTTTGTTTTGAGCGTTAAAAACGCCATTATCAGGCTCGCTTATTAGTTTTGAAATTTTATCTTTGTATTTTTCAAGTATAGACAGAGTAGAATCCTTTGACGCTCCATCCACTATAATATATTCAATGTCTTTATAGGTTTGCCCCGCAACGCTTCTTACTGTTTCTTCAATTGTTTTTTCAGCATTATAACAGGCTGTAATTATAGATACTTTCATTTTTTTACCATATAATTTTTATAATAAAATTATACATAAAAAATTAGTGAATATATGAAAAAAATAGCTGTAATCTCAAACACATTCCCGCCATATTCAGGTGGAGGCGTAGCAACCGCCCAGTATAATATTTTAAAAAAATTTCAGGAAGCCGGTTTTGAAGTAAAAGGATTTACTTTTTACGATCACGGCAAAATCAAGCTAAAAGAACAGAATATTGTTCGTTGCGGCTCTCCTAAGCTGATTTTCAGAACTATAAACACTTTAACTAAAAATTATTTTGCTAAATCTTCAAAAAAAGATTGCGCAACGTCGAATGAATACGCCTGGCAATGGAATTTTACGGTCAATTCCGCCATAGGCTGTTGGAAAATCAACCGTGAATTAAAAAAATTCATGCCGGATATCATAATTATGCCGGATTTAGGAACGCCGAATTACTACATTAACAAGCCTCATGAAAACTGTAAAATAGTTATGATATCTCACCACAACGCAATGAGGTTTATAAATAATCCTTTAATCGATAAACATTCAGTATTAGATGCAAAATTGGTTAATAATCTTGAAAATAAAGGCATGAAAAATATTGACAGTGTTATTTGCCCGTCCAATTATATGAAAAAGGTCTTTATGGAAACGCATGAAGGATACAACAAGCCTATAGAGGTAATTCCAAACTTAATTAACGAGAAATTAATACAGCATGCCGAGCCTGTGAATATAAGACAGGAACTAAATTTGCCTGCTGATGCGCCGTTGATCTATCTTCCTGCTGCTAATACACCTGTAAAAGGTCCTCGTTATATGTTCGAGATTATCAGACGACTTGCAGGGCATTATAGAGAGCCGATCGGATTTTATTTATCCGCACTGAAGAGCTAGCTTATGAGCTTCAATACAAGCCTGAAAACGCAAAAATATATGCTCCAGGATTTTTGGAATACAGTAAAAATATTGGCATAATTAAATCTTGTGATTTTGGTATAACTCCAACACTTTTAGAAAGCTTTGGCATGGCAATATTAGAAGCTAATTTTTCCGGAATACCTTTTGTCAGCTTTAATTGCGGAGGCAATGCAGATATAATAAATAATGAAGAAGACGGTTTTCTTGTTGATTATTTAGATATTGAAAATCTTGTTGAAAAAGCCAAATTATTGTTATCAGATCGCAATTTAAGACAAATGATGGGGCAAAAAGCAAGGAATAATGCCTTTGAGCAATACAGTTCAGAAAAAATACTCGCTAAATTAATTGGTTTTGTTTCTTAGCCTAGTGTTTAAAGCTGTTTTAGCTTTGTTTATAAGATATTTTAAAAACTTGCCTGTCTGCCTTAAGGGATTAGGGCAATCAGGAAATATTTTGCGAAATTCTTTGAAAATCCAGCTTGCTTTAGGTCCTTTATAGGGAGTTCCGCCCATTTTTAGCCATTTTTTATTGTTTTCATTCCATTCTTTAAAATTATCATAGTAATTCCAGAACTTTTCGCATCCGTAAGAATGCAGAATAACAGCATTTTTTGCCTTCTCATGAGTTGGATGGCAAACATAGACTTCTCTTTCAAGTTTTGTTATTTGAATATCAAACGCCTGAAACATAATATTAATTATTGCCTGATCGGGTAAATGCAGAAGTTCAGCGTATTTAACCGTCTTTTCATAAAGCCAGTCAGCGATTTCTTTATAGCGAGGCATTGTATCCTGAATGATGAAAGTGCCTGAGTCATAATAATTCAGGTCTAAATCAAACTCACAGTCAAATTTGCGTTTAAAAACAGTCCAAACAGGGTAATATCCCTGAGAAAAGCAGGCTCCTGTCGGCGTATCGGCGCACATTTCAGTAATATCTTTTTGAATAATGATATCAATATCAAGCCAAACGATCTTTTTATATTCATCGAGCATATCAAAACATTCATACCTTGAGAAAGCAACCGGAGTAAACCTGCCGAAATACTCGTCTTTCATTGTTTTTCTGAATTTATATTCTATAAACCGGCATGGCAGAATGGCTTGCATTAACTGCATATCTTTTTGAAGCATGCCCTGTTGAAAAATTATTATGTCATCAGCAAGATTCGGCGAGTGTTTTTTGAGCTGCATAAGAACATTAGCAACGGCAAAAGCCATATTGCCCGACGCTCCCAAAACTATTGCCACTTCTTTTTTATTCTGCATTATTTATCCTTTTGCCTGAAAATCTTTTGATTATATAATAATACATTATGAATAAACAAAATATAAAAAATCTTATAGTTCATGCAGGTTTTCAAAAAACAGGCACATCTACCTTACAAAGCAGTGTTTTTCCTTTTCTAAAAGATGTATATCTTACCGGATATATAGACCCTGATTTATATGAAACTCCTTTTGGTCATTTAATAGGGTTGATAAATTCAGTAGATGAAGCTAATCAGGTTGAAAATCGTATTGCGGCAGAATATAAAATATCTATAGAAAATTTTATAAATAACAGAAAAGAAAAAAATATTATATTTAGCGATGAAGACCTTGTTGGTCTTGTAGTTCCGCACAGACAGAAAAAATATTTTAATAATGATAAATTTACTAAAATATTAAAAAAAACTCTTCCTGAAAATGTGAAGATATTTTTAGTTTTTAGAAAACAATCAGAATGGGTTGAATCCTTATATTTTCAACATGTTGCTAAAAGCGGCAAAAATATTACTATAAATGATTATGTTGGCTATAAAAATGGAAAATTTGCCGAAGGCAAGTATTTATCAGCCGCCAATTTGGATTGGTTTAAAATTTATCAAAATTATATAGAAACTTTTGGCAAAGAAAATGTTTTAGCAGTTCCTTTTGAACTATTTAAAGAAGATTTAAACGTCTTTTTGAATCTATTTTATGATTTTACCGGCATAGAAGCATATTATCCTGAAAAACTGCCTCTTATAAATACTCGAACAAAAGAAGTAAAAGGACATTATAAACCTTTACTTGATGCTTATGAACAACTTTTGCTGACTTTTCCCGGTTATAAACTAAGAAAAAAATTCATGAAAAATGATAAAGGATTAAGAGAAATCCTTGTAAAATTTCATTATTTAAAAGATTATACAAATCAAAAAATGACTGAAGATCAGAAAAATCAACTAATGGCAGCGCTTTCGGAAAGCAATAAAAAATTGTCTGAAGCATTAGGAACGAATTTAGGACAATACGGTTATTATTAATGGAGAATAAATCATTATGGGCTTAAAATCATTATTAGGAATAAAAAAAGTTAAAATAGATAAAAATAAACTTGCAATGCAAAAACGTTGCGCGCCTTGGTTTCAAATTAACGGCGATAAAACTCTTAGGATTGATTATGATTTAAACGAAAATTCTGTTGTATTCGATATGGAAGGATATCATGGGGATTGGACTGCTGATATATTCTGCAAATATGGTTGTTTTATTCATATATTTGAGCCTGTGCAAAAATTTACAGATATAATTCAAACAAGATTCAGTAATAACAATAAAATTATTGCTCATAACTATGGTTTAGCGGAAGATGACAAATTTATTTCAATAACAATGGACGAAGATGCTTCTTCAACAATAAAATCCTCTGAAAATACAGAGGAAGTTAAACTTGTTGATACGCTAAAATTTTTTAATGAATTTAATATTGAACAGATTGACCTGATGAAAATCAATATTGAAGGCGGAGAATATGATCTTCTCGAATATTTAATTAAAACAGGTTTAATATTAAAAATTAAAAATATTCAGGTACAATTTCATAGTTTTGTTCCAAATGCAGAAGAAAGAATGAAAAATATTCAGGAAAAATTATCAGAAACGCATGAATTAACTTATCAGTATGAATTTGTATGGGAAAACTGGAGATTGAAATGAAATTTATAAATAATATTGTAAAAAAATTCAAGAAAAAACTTACGGTTGGCTTATATAATGATCAGCCTAGAGAACAATGGGTAATAAATAAAATTAAGGAACTCCCAAATGGTTATAAACTTTTAGATGCCGGAGCCGGTGAATTAAAATATAAAAAATATTGTGGACATTTAAATTATATCTCCCAAGATTTTGCCCAATATGACGGAAAAGGAGATGGAGTTGGTCTGCAAATCGGTACTTGGGACAACTCAAAGCTTGATATTATCTCTGATATAACTAATATTCCAAGAGAAAACAATTCATTTGACGCTATAATGTGCACAGATGTTTTTGAACATTTACCTAACCCTATAAAAGCTGTGCAGGAATTTTCAAGACTTATAAAAAAAGGCGGGAAGCTTATTATAACAGCGCCGTTTTGTAGCTTAACTCATTTTGCTCCATATCATTTTTGTACGGGATTTAATAAATATTTTTTTGAACACCATTTATCAGAAAATGATTTTGATATTATTGAAATTAGTTATAATGGCAATTTTTTTGAATATATTGCTCAGGAGTTAAAAAGAACAAGAAGCGTCGCAGAAGAATATTGTTCATATAAACTTAATAAAAAAGAAAGCAAACAAATAAAAAATGTTTTAAAGATATTACAAAATTTGACAGAAAAAGATACTAAATCATATGAACTTTTAAATCATGGTTTGTTTATATATGCAGAAAAAAGGAATTAATAAAATAATGCGGATATTTATTAGCGGATCAACCGGTCTTGTGGGGCGAAATATATTAGAAAAACTTGCCGCAGAAAAATTTGAATTATTGACCCCTTCAAGCTCAGAGCTGAATTTGCTGGATTACACAAAAGTTTTTGAATATATAAAAACGCAAAAGCCTGATGTAATAATTCACTGCGCCGGAAAAGTCGGTGGAATACAGGCAAATATGAAAGACCCTTATGGATTTCTTATGGAAAACCTGGTTATGGGAACAAATTTAGTAACTGCGGCAAAAAATGCAGACGTTAAAAAATTCCTGAATTTAAGCAGTTCATGCGCTTATCCAAGAAATGCCCAAAGTCCTTTAACAGAAGACCTTATTCTTAAAGGTGAACTAGAGCCGACCAACGAGGGTTACGCGCTGGCTAAAATTACTATCATGAAGATGTGTGAATATATTACACAGGAAAATAACGGTTTTTATTACAAAACAATGATTCCATGTAACTTATACGGAAAATGGGACAAGTTTTCGCCGGAAAATTCCCACATGATTCCTGGTGTAATAAGAAAAATTCATGAAGCAAAACGTAATAACCTTGATAAAATTGAAACATGGGGAGATGGAACTGCAAGACGGGAATTTATGTACGCAGGCGACCTTGCAGACTGCATTTGTACGGCAATTAAGGACTTTGAATCCCTGCCGACAGTTATGAATGTTGGCATTGGCGATGACTTTAGCATTAATGAATATTATGAGATAATTGCAAAAGTTATAGGTTATAAAGGTTCATTTACGCGCGATTTAACCAAGCCAGTCGGAATGAAACAAAAACTTCTTAATGTGGAAAAACAAAAAATCTGGGGATGGAAAGCCCAAAACACATTAGAAGAAGGCATTAAAAAAACCTATGAATTCTATAGAGAACAGGAGCAAGCCTATGTATAAATATCCTTTGGCGGTAAGCAGCTGGGATGACGCCGAAATAAAAGCAATTCAAAAGGTTCTTGAAGACGGTATAACCACTATGTGGGATAAGGTGCGAGCCTTTGAAAGCGAATTTGCGGCATATACAGGCAGTAAATATTGTGTAATGGTCAATTCCGGTTCGTCAGCCAACTTATTAGCAGTTGCCGCATTGTTTTACAGAAAAAATAACAGGCTTAAAGTTGGGGATGAAGTGATTGTTCCTGCGGTTTCCTGGCCCACAACTTATTACCCGCTTTATCAGTACGGTTTAAAGTTAAAGTTTGTTGATATTGACCTTAAAACCTTAAATTATGATATGGATGCTCTCTCAAAAGCTGTAAACGAAAATACAAAAATCATTATGGCGGTAAATTTGCTTGGTAATCCTAATAATTTTGATCAAATAAATAAAATTATCGGAGCAAGAGATATAATTCTGCTGGAAGATAACTGCGAATCAATGGGAGCTTTGTTTAACGGAAAACAAACAGGCGCGTTTGGAATAATTGGAACATTTAGCAGTTTTTTTAGCCACCATATTTCAACAATGGAAGGTGGAATGATAGTTACTGATGACGAGGAGCTTTATCATATAATGCTTTCACTTAGAGCCCACGGCTGGACAAGGAATTTGCCGAAAGAAAATAAAGTTTGTTCCACAAAAAGCGATGATAAATTTGAGGAATATTTTCGGTTTGTGCTGCCCGGTTATAACGTAAGACCTGTCGAAATGATGGGAGCAATCGGCACAGAGCAGTTAAAGAAGCTGCCTGGTTTTGTAAAAACCAGAAGAGAAAATGCGGCATATTTTTGTGAAATATTTAAGGATAGCCCATATTTTATTATTCAGGAAGAAACCGGATTAAGCAGTTGGTTTGGTTTTTCTCTTGTAATAAAAGAAGGGACAGGGCTTGACAGGAAAAAAATCGTAAATAGCCTTATAGAAAAAGGCATTGATAGTCGTCCTATAGTGGCGGGGAATTTTACAAAAAATGAAGTTTTAAAATGGTTTAATTATGAATTGTCAGGCGAGATGAAAAACGCTGAATATATTGATAAAAACGGCTTTTTTGTCGGCAATCACCAGTTTGACATTAAAGAAAATATTGATTACCTTAAAAAGGTTTTGGATGAATCTGTAAATGCAGTAAAATTAGCAGAGGTTTAAAATGATTATTGTAAATATTTTGGGAGGAATTGGAAATCAGATGTTTCAGTATGCTCTTGGAAAACATCTGGCAACAAAGCATAATACACAGGTTAAACTTGATCTTACAGGATTTGAAGAATATAAACTGCATAAATACAGGTTAAATGTTCTTAACCTTGAGGAAAATGTCGCATCTTTGGAAGAAATTGAAGCTATAAAATATAAAAAATTAAATTTCATTTCAAAAGCAATTTACAAAATTAAAGGCAAAAAAAATACTAAACCTTCAAAAAGTTATATTTTGGAAAAGCAATTCCCTTTTGACCCTGAAATTTTAACCTTGCCGGATAATGTTTATTTAGAAGGTTATTGGCAAACGGAAAAGTATTTTAAAGAGATATCACAAGTTATAAAAAAAGATTTCGGTATAAAAAATGAATTGTGCGGTAAAAACAAGGAATTTGCCGAACAAATAAACGATAGCAATTCTATAAGCCTGCATATCCGCAGGGGAGATTATGTTAAGGACGCCAAAACAAAAGCGGCGCATTATGTTGACCTTGATGAATATTATAAAAACGCCATTAATTTGATTAAAGAACGAGTTTCAAATCCTCATTTTTATATATTTTCCGACGATCCAGAATGGGCAAAGGCAAACTATGCAGGCGATTCCGCATGTTCAATAGTTGACTTTAACAGCGCTGACAACGGATATGAAGATTTGCGGCTTATGTCTTTATGTAAACACAACATAACAGCGAACAGTTCTTTTAGCTGGTGGGGGGCATGGCTTAACAATAATCCGGATAAAATTGTTATAGCTCCGCAAAAATGGTTTAATGACCCTCAAAAAGACCCTAAAGATTTACAGCCGGATGGCTGGATAAAGTTATGAACCCTAAAATATCAGTATTAATGCCGGTTTATAATGGCGCAAAGTATTTAAAAGAAGCGATTGACAGTATTCTTGCTCAATCTTTTAAAGATTTCGAATTCTTAATAATAAATGACGCTTCAACCGATAACAGCGCGGAAATTATTAAGTCTTACAGCGATAATCGCATTAATTTCCTGAACAATGAAAAAAATATCGGCTTAGCCGCAAGTCTTAACAAGGGACTAGATATCGCAAAAGGTGAATATATAGCAAGGATGGATCAGGATGATATAAGCCTGCCTCAAAGACTTCAAAAACAGATTGAATTTATGAATAAAAACCCTGAAATCGATATATGCGGAAGCTGGATAAAATTTTTCGGAGAAATGAATTTCGTCGCAAAATATGCGCAATCGCATAAACAGATCGTCAGCAATATGTTTACAAGCTCTCCTTTTGCTCATCCTTCCGTTATTATTAAAAAAGAGCGTTTTGATCAACATAATCTCAGATATAATCCTGATTTAAAAACCGCCGAGGATTATGAATTATGGACAAGAGCTTCAAAATATCTTAAATTTGCAAATATTCAGGAAGTTCTTTTGAATTACAGAACAAGCCCTTCTCAAATGACAAAATCAACCTCTGCTCTGGATGAAGCAAATAAAATAATCTGGAAAACGCAACTGAAAAACCTTGGTGTCAATTTTTCCGATAAAGAACTTGATATACATTGGCTTTTATTGACCGAAAAGTATCAAATAACTGATACAAAAGAATTTATAATAAATTCTAGTAATTGGTTTGATAAAATTATTTTTGCAAATAAGGAAAAACAGATTTACGATACCAAAACGCTTATTAATTTATTTAAACATAAATGGTATGTTGCTTTTAAAAATAGTCCCGAATGCTGTATTATAGAATTGTTTATAAATCAAAATAAATATAAGTATTTAAATTTTAAAAATAAATTCGGTTTTTTATACAGGTTTTTAAAGAAACAAATAAGGAAAAAATAAGTTTATGGACATCTCTAAAAACAAAGGAATTTTATTTTTTATATCTACCCCCCTACCCCCCTTCAAAGGGGGGAGAAATTTTGGCGTAGGGGCGAAGCCCCTACGCCAAACCCCATTAAGTTTTATGATTTTTTACGCAAACAGCGAATTGATAGAGGTATCTTTATGAATATTGGCATTACCGGCGGAACAGGTTTTTTGGGGGCATATTTAATTAAATACCTTCTGAACAATACGTCATATAAAATTTGGGGTTTGACAAGAAACCCGGTTGAAGAAACTCACGAGAACTTAAACTGGATAATAGGCGACTTAAATTCAGAATATGACTGCGTAACACTGATTAAAAATATTGATGTCCTCATTCATCTTGCCCACAACAACTCCCCGTTAATTTCAAACAACAACATCTTAAGCGACTCTAATCTTAATTTAATTCCGAACTTAACCCTGCTTGAGGGCATAAAAAAATACGGCAAAAAAGTTCACGTTGTCTACATTAGCAGCGGCGGAACGGTTTACGGGCATTTAAACAATTATATTCCGCTAAAAGAAACTGATTTATGCGCTCCTGCGTCTTCTTATGCGATTCAAAAATTAGCTGTGGAATATTATTTGCAGTTATGGAGCAATTTATCGCATATATCAGCTACAATATTAAGGCTTTCCAATCCTTACGGGGTTTTGCTTCCTTCCAGCAGAAAACAGGGGCTAATAGGCGTTGCCTTAAATACCTTAATTAAGGGAGAAATTTTGAAAATATACGGTAATCCTCAGAATATCAGGGATTATATACATCTTGATGATATGTGCAGAGCAATAGAAAAAGCGGTTAATCATAAGAAAAAATATGAAATTTTAAATATAGGTTCAGGAAAGGGGCATTCTGTCGAGGAAATAACCGATTTACTTGAAGAATATACTAATCTTAAGTTTAAAAAAGAGTATATTAATGATGAAAATTCCAGAAACCTGATAGACTGGAATATACTTGATATAACCAAAGCCGGAAATAAACTTGGCTGGGAGCCTGAAATAGAATTCAACAAAGGATTGCAGGCATTGTGTAAAGAGGTAATTCAATCTAATGCTAAAAACTCCGATTTTATTTTTAATATTTAACCGTCCTGAAGAAACGAAAAGGGTTTTTGAGGAAATAAAAAAACAAAAACCTCAACGCCTCTACGTTGCGGCAGACGGCGCAAGAGCCCATAAACAGGGTGAAGCTGAGCTTTGCGCGCAGACTAGAGCTGTTATTAACAATATTGACTGGGACTGTGAAGTCAAAACGCTTTTCAGAGAAGAAAATCTCGGCTGCAAAAAGGCGGTTTCCGAAGGTATAAACTGGTTTTTTGATAATGTGGAAGAAGGAATTATCCTTGAAGATGACTGTTTGCCGTCGAATAGTTTTTTCAGGTTTTGTGAAGAAAATCTTGAAAAATATCGGCATGATAACCGGATAATGCATATTTCCGGCGAAAATCCGCTTGATATGGAATTTGGCGACGCAAGCTATTATTTCTCGAAAATCCCTCATATATGGGGCTGGGCAAGCTGGCGGCGGGCATGGGCTTTATATGACGCTGAATTTCAAAATTTTGATTATTTTATCGAAAATAATATAATTCAAAATATTTTTGAGCAAAAAGAAGCTCAAAAGTATTGGAACAAAATACTTATGCGGGTTAAAAACGGTGAAATCAACACATGGGATTATCAATGGACGTATAATTTATTTGTAAACAACGGATTAAGCATTGTTCCCAATAAAAATATGGTGTCAAACATTGGCTTTGGACATGCTGAAGCCGCTCATACATCAGAAAATGCCAGCTGCGCTAACAGACAGGTTCATGAAATAAACGAGATCATTCACCCCGAATTCATAATTCCTCAAAAACAGGCAGTTAACGAAATCCTAAAAGTCAGGTACGACATTCATAAAAAAACCGTTCCCTTTATAATAAAACGTGAAATATCAAGGACATTAAAGAAATTTAAATGATACAAAATCCGCAGGAGCATATTTTCCCAAATTTTATCGAACGCAATTTTAAAGCAAAAGAAATTGCGAAAAAAATTTATGATGATTTTGTGTTTCAGTATTTGAAAAAATATCCAAAAATAAAACCTGAAAAACAAAATTTGGAAAATATATTGCATATAAATACAGCTGTAGGCAAAGGTGGAGCCGCAAAGGTTGCTTATGATTTTTTATGCCGAAATTTGAACAACAAAGGTTATAATTCTGCTGTTTTAGCAGGCGCTAATTATGGAAAACCTGCCGACAATATTGAGGCATTAAAAGTTTCCAATATCAGACTGCATAAAATGCTTCACAGATATTCCAAAAAGCAAGGTATGCTTGATTTTTACAATCTTGAAAGTTTTAATATTCCAAATCTTGAAATTTTTAAAAAAGCAAATTTAATTCATTTGCATAATCTTCATGGAGCTTATTTTTCGCCTTTTGTTCTGCCGTATTTAACTTCTTTAAAACCGGTGATATGGACGCTTCATGATGAACAGGCTTATACAGGACATTGTTCTTACGCTTTTGACTGCAATAAATGGCAGACAGGCTGCGGAAATTGTCCTGATCTTGACTATTATCCAAAAATCAAAAAAGATACGACTGATTTTTTATTGCAAACAAAAAAGAAAATCTATGATTTTTCTGATTTTACAGTTGCCTGCACTTCGCATTGGCTTGCCAACAGGGTTAAAAAGAGTATTTTAGGCGATAAAGAGATTAAAGTTATTTATAACGGCATTGACGAAAAGGTTTTCACGTCAACAGCAAAGCTATATGCCAGAAAAATGCTGAATCTTCCTCTGAATAAAAAAATACTTTTGTTTAGCGCAAGCGGTTGCATTAAAAACCCTCAAAAAGGCGGGAAGTATATTTTAGAAACCTATAAGCGGCTTAATAACAACAAAGACTACTTATTCGTTAATCTCGGAGCGGAAGAAGCTAAAAATAAAGGTAACTGGATTGACGTTGCATATATTCAGGATGAAAAAGAGCTTGCCCTGTATTATTCTGCCGCTGATTTATTTATTTACCCTTCGCAAGCAGAGGTCTTTGGGCTTGTAATAGCAGAATCCATGTCGTGTGAAACCCCTGTAATCGCTTTTAGGAACACTGCGATTCCGGAGCTTGTAGATCATATGGAAACAGGATACCTTGCTGAAAACAAGAATATTGAAGATTTTCTCAATGGCATAAAAACCTTTTTAGATAACGATAACCTGAGAAAAAACGCCAGCATCAAATCCAGACAGGTCGTTCTGGAAAAATTCACGCTGGATAGGATGATTAATAAGTATATTGAACTTTATCAGGAAATTTTCAAGAAATTTAATTAAGTTTTTTTAATTCCATCTTCTGTGCCGTCTTAGGGGAAATTGTTGTTTTATATCCAAGTATAGCCGTTTTAACTTGTTCGGGTAAGGGTTTTTTATCACATCTCTGTATATTTTAATTATGTTCTGCATCTGATTTTTGTAGTCATACATTTCATTAAACTGTTTTTTAATGAGAGGCTGTATTGCTTGATATAGACCTGGATCAATCTCAAGCTCATGAAGTTTAAAGGCATATTGCAAATAATCTTGCTCAACCCATCCGGCATTGCCAATACATTCCACATGCCCGTTAAAAGAATCAGAATAATGAGAAACGATAGGCTTGCCGTAATACATGGCTTCGGCGATGGCTGTAGAGTTAAGTTCTCCATCCTTCCTGCCGTGCGCATATACGTCTATTATTTGCAGGAAGCTGTGTATTTTATTAACATCCCCTGTATGAGGCAGGAAATAAATATTTTTCAACCCAAGTTCGCTCGCCTGCTTCTTATAAGCTTCTCCGCCTCCAAGTAAAACAAAAGCATTGTTGTCGTTTTCAACTTCTTTGTAAGCCTTTAGAGGAATATCTGAAAATATCGCATCATCATTTCTCTGGTGGAATCCGAATACAAACTTGTTTTCCAGCCCTAATTCCTGTCTGTAATTGATAAATTCTGTCTTAGGAATTATCATAGGATGTGAAACCATAACTATTCTTGACTCATCCCCGCCCATTTCAATCCATTTTCTTTTTGAAAACTCGGAAATATGCATAACACGGGAAGTATTATACTGGTTGTCAACGCCTACAACGTAATGATAGGAATCAACTATAGGAATATTTTTAATAGAGCAAAAAGGTTCTTCAAAATGCCCGCAGCGTCCTGTCTGGATTAAGTCAGCGCCTTTAAATACATCGAAAAAGTTTGTTTCATCAAGCCATATCTTGCCTCTGTGAACTCGAGGCTTTGAGGTTTTAAATTCTATTAAATTAACGCCATTTCCCTGAAGATATTTAATCCTGCCTTCGTCTGGCGGTATTTCTTCTGGGTGCGCCCAGTAAAAATCAACCTCAAACTCGTTTTTTGGCAGCCCCGCAGCAATTGTCTGCAAAAACTTTTCTGTGCCGGCTGTTATAAGTCCCAGATATTTGATAAAAGCTATTTTTGATTTTTTGCGCATATTTTCATTCATAAATTATTGTTAATATATTCTATCGCTTCTTGTACACTATAAAACTTTATCTTTTTATTATCAGAAATTCCACTTAAAAAATTTTTCATTTTTAAAAAATTCTTTCTTAAATGAAAAATTTTTCTAAAAGATAAATATAAATTTAATAAATTTTCTTTTAATTGTACAAATTTATTTTTAGGTTTATATCCATATTTTTTCAGAATCGAAAAATAATATTTTTTTAATTTATCATTATTCATTAAATTAATATTATTTGCTAAAAATTCAAAATATTTATTTAAATTTATTTTTTTAAATTTAGAACTATTTGTTTCTTTAGCAACATAACAATATTCATTTATTAAAGCATTTTCAGAAATTTCAATTTCAGGAATCATCGCATCAGGAAAAAGAACATCTTTTTTATAAAAAGATGCGAAATCTTTTGATGTATCATTTTTTTCTCCGGTCATATATGAATAATTATTGCTTTTTGATAAAGCATAACTTATATTAATAGCTTTATCATATTCCAGATAATAATCATATTCCGCAAGTATTCTATAAGCAAAACAAGCATCTGGACTGGTTGATGCAAAAATATTATTATGCTTTTGCCTTAGTCTGTCCAGCATATATCTTGGCGCTGCTGAAATCAGATTTAATGGCATTATTGCTGTCGGATATTTTACATTTGTGTAAATTTCATATAAAAAATCTTCGCTGTAAATCTTTTTTACAGTGTTTTCAAACTTTTTTATTCGACTTATTGTTACTGGTTTTTTAATATCGTTTAAAGTTAAAAAATTATAGCTGATTAAATCAAGAGGATTTTGGACAATAATATTTTTTAAATTAACAATAGAATTTTTAATTAATACATTTCTATCTGCTAACCAAAGAAAATGAGTAATATTATTAAACTTATCATTATCTAAAATATATTTAATCGCCCAGTCCCAGTGATTAGTCATTGACATTGATTCAGGCGATCTTATATAAGTTAAATTCGGATGGTTTAATTTATCACAAAAACTCTTTAATTCCTCAACTTCTAATTCTTCCGTTGAATTATCGGAAAATATTACATAAACATCATCCTGCCCTTGTTCTAAAACTGAATTTATAGCGTTTTTCGCAAGTTCTGCTCTGTTTCTTGTCGGTATTATTATTGCTAATCCTTTATATGGAGGCATTTATTATTTATCCTTTCTTAAATTAAATCAGGTATTTAATTATAGATTTATCTAAATCAGAAAAATTATTATAATAAGCTAATAAATTCGACAATTTATTTGAGGCGTTCTCGCTAAGATTTTCGCCTCTTCCGGCAATGCCTTTATTAAAACGGGTTAATTTATGATTTTGGGGCTTTGTATTAAGAGACAGGTTAATTTCATTTTCAGTTATCTCTAAATGTCCGGCAGCGCGCAAGATAGACATAATAGTGACTGTTTTATCAGTCATTAAATCCTCATACCAGACAAACTTTGTAAATTGTTTATCAGCAGCCCTGCTCCAGCCCGCAAAGAAATTTAAATACCAAGGCATAATTATATCAACTATAAATTCTTCTTTTTTATGTTCTTCCCATGTAAGATATTCTTTAGGCACGTTTCCCATAGGGAAAACTGTTGATTCATTAACAATATGGTCTTTTAAGGAAAAAATTATATCTTTTAAATTTCTGCATAATACAACCCTGAAGATTGAATGCCTTGAACAAATATTATCAAGTAACTGCGAATGTCGGACATGATTCTGCGATACAAAAAATTTAGGCTTTGGAATTTTATAATTTGGTTTAAATAATTTTTTTATTTTAAATTTAGGCTTAGGGTTATATTGTAGATCAAAGTCAAGAATTCTTTGTTCTTCTATTTCTTGCTCTCTGGTACCATAACACGGGACCAGCGCATAATTTATACAATCAGGAAGATTTGCAATAACATTCGCTAAAAAAGTACTTCCGGATTTTGGCATGCAGGCTATTAAAATTGAAGATTTATTTGGCATATTTTCTACTCACATTTCTTTTTTGATTTTTTCAAATATCATTATTTAATCCTCCTTAAATAAGCTCCCGGCCAGTGTGTAATATTTTTATCCAAATTACTTTCGTTAAAACTCCAAGCAGGTTGCTCAATCATAAAGTTATTATTTTTCTCTACAAAATCAATAGCCGCCTGAGTCGGATTACTTGTTTTCCAGTCAAGATGTCCACCCGGAACATCATATAAATTTTTCATAACCCCGTCTGTTGCTACAATATAAGAATCCTTGCTGACTAATTCAGAATATAAATTAAGTTCGTTCAGAACATGTTCTCCTGTATGGCAGGAATCCAGTATGACTAGAACCTTTTCCTCAGGTTTAATAAGGGATTTAACCTGCTCAAACGTGCTTTTATCTATTGAACTGCCCTCTACCATAGTTATATATTCAAAAAGTTCGTGTTCTTCTATTGCTTTTCGGTTATATGGTCTTATTTCAATATCAACGCCAATAACTCTTCCTTTACCCATTGATTTAAATAAGCTTGCATAAAATATGAGCGAACCTCCATGCGCAATTCCGGTTTCAACAATCACATCAGGTTTTATATTGTAAATTACTTCCTGAATCCTTATCATATCTTCAGGTAGCTGAATTACAGGACGGCCAAACCAGCTGAAGGTATAAGAATATTTTTGGCTCCAGCCTGTTTTTACCCATTGTTCGCTAATTAATTCAAAAGCTTCCTTTGAATACAATTCAATTTCTATAGTTTTATCGTCAATTTGATATGATAATTTCTTTTTTTCTGTATCAATATTAATTAACATTTTATAACTCCATTTCTATTAAATCTAATTTTAAATTTAAATCATCAATTATGCTAATTATTTCTTGTTTATAATTCGGGTTCATAATTATTAAAGTTTTAATGCCATATTTGTTTATGGACTCGGGAGAAACAACCTTATGTCCAGAACCAACAATATATTTGTCCTGTTTATCAGGGTTTATATCAACCAAAAAATCAACTAATTCAACATCAGGATCAATTAAATTTAAAAAAGTAACTCCTTTGGCTCCTGCGCCCCATACAGCGGTTTTACCTTTTGATTTTGTATTTATAAGCTGTTGTTTAAACTTATCTAAAATTTGTTTTTCAGATTTCGAGAATTCTACAGCTAATTCTTTAAATTTAGACTCTTTTTTTATCGGGGTAAAAGACTCTTTTTTAGTTGAAACAACAGCTTTAATCCACAAATACTGACTTCCAAATATCTTTTCCACCTTGTCTACTTGAAAACCAGCCATTTCAAAAGCTGTTTTTAATGAGTTTTCGCTAAAATAAGAACAATGTTCATAAAAAAAATCCCATATTACTTTATTTTTTAGTATCCATTCAACGCAAGGGGTTTCAAAATAAACTTTTGCTTCAACTGTATCCTTTAAGTTTTTTCTAAGTAGTCTTAAAAATTCAAGCGGATTCTGAATATGTTCTATTACATGCCTAGATATTATAATATCAGCATTTAAGCCTGAATGTTCATCACAATAATATTCTGTTTTAAAAATCAGTTTATTTTCTATTTCTTCAGTCTGTCCGTTATAACTGGGGTCAAAACCTACTCCCGTATTGTTTAATTTCTGATTATCCACCAGTTTTTTTAAAAAAATCCCATTACCTGAGCCAATTTCAATTATTTTGCAATTCTGGATATTTTCTTCATAAAGTAAATGATTTACTAATTTATCCATATGTTCCTTAAAATAAGCTGAACACGTCTGGTTATTATCATAATTATTCCCGTATTTTAGTTTGGAAAAATCAAAATCCATATTAAAGACAAATTCGCAGTTATTACATACTGCCAGCTTTAAATTTTCTTTTTCTATATTTTTTGCGGCATTAGAATCTTTTAAAAGAAAATTCTGAACAACCGGAACATTTTTACGTTCTAAAAATATTGTTAAGTCTTTAGATCCGCATATTGGACAAATTTTAGCTGTTGATTTCATTTTTCCACCATTTAATAGTTTGCTCTATGCCTTTATCTATGCTGTATTTAGGTTTCCATCCTACTTCCCTGACCAGGCGATTATTATTCCCCAGTATAACATCAGGCTCATTCATGCTTGTTTCTCTTGCGCCCAGTCGAATTAAATCGTTTTTCCCCATTTGTTCACCAATTTTATTTATTAATTGGTTTATTTTTATTGGTTCCCCTGAGCAAATATCTATCGTTCCATTTACAGCTGACTCTAAAATATCAACAAAAGCCTGCGCAACATCTTCAACATGTAAAAAATCACGAGTTTGGTTTCCTTCTGTACATTCTGCTTCACGATTATTTAAAAGGGAATTTATTACATATGGAATAAGCCTCTTAGGGTTTTCATGCGGTCCATAAAGAAAGAATATCCGACCCCACGAAAAGTTAATGTTTTTTAAATCACAATATGATTCCATAATATCTCTTAAAGCCTTCTTTGATATACCATATGGTGTCTTAAAATACTCTTCAAAACATGTCCCCGCAAAAACAGCCTTTTTACCGCCATTTTGCTGAAATTGTTTTATTATCTCGATGCTAGCCTGCACCCACTCAAAATTCTGGTCAGAATTTAAATATTTTCCAGATGTAACATCCCAGGCTAAATGTAACAAATAATCAGGTTTTACTTTATTAAAAGTTTCTTTAACTTCCTCAGGATTAAGTAGATTAGCTTTTATTTGTGAACAATTACTAAAATTATTTATATCCGTCGAATTGACTAGTCCATAAACATCAAATCCCTTGTCCATTAAGGGTTTTAATGTATGCCTGCCTATAAATCCTGATGCTCCTGTTACTATAACTTTTTTCATTTGGTTACCTATTTTAAAACAGCATAAGACACATAGGAATCAAATGAAAATCTCTTTATTTCAAGATTTTTAAGCCCTAATACTTCATTAACAGCCTGAGTTTCTCCGGGGAATATTTTTGCGTTTAACTCGTCAAAAACAATAATTGCCCCTTTAGGCATACGTGGAACAAAAACCTCCAGGGCTTTTTTAGTGGGTTCATAAAGATCAACATCTAAATATAAAAGGCTGACAACCAAATGAGGATTTTGTTCAATATATTCTTCAGATGTCTTGCATAAATCTCCTTTAACCAACTCAACTTTAGGAATATGGCTTATAGGTCTGTTCATATCATAAATCCGCACTGCCTTCTGAACATCATCATATGAACTGCCCTGAAGTCCGCCTTTATTTAGATCATTAAAAGTCCCAGTTGCTTTATCTTTTATATTGACTGAAGGAAACCCTTCAAACGTATCAAAACCTATAACTTTTCTTGGGTGATTAGCAGGCTCAAACAAACTACTAAGTTTTGCCCACGTTAAAAGTCCTGCCCCATGAAGAACTCCACATTCAATTATTGAGCCATTTACATTTAAAATTTGTTTAAAAATTTCGTATTTTGTAAGAAATTTGCCGATACTTTGCCTGCTTGCGTATTTACCAAAGGCTTCTATTTTTTCAATTAGTTCCTGATTTTCATTCTCAAAAAGTTCAGTTATTGCTTCAAACTGATTAAGATCATTACCTGATTGACTTTTTTTATCGCGTGTTCTCATAATTATACCTTTCTATTTGTAAATATTTATCTTTAATTTATTTTTAATTTTTCTTTTTGTTTATCAACTTCTAATAATGAAAGTACTTCCTGTCCACCAGAATGAACTAATATGGAAGATTGTTTCAGTTTATTGTATGCGTATTCAACTCTTTTTTTAATTTCATTTTCATCATAAAAATCAATTGGGAATGAAGAAATCATTGTATTTTTTTTGTATTCATACCCATATACAGCCACTTCATCAAAATTATTCACAACAAATTCAATTGACGCATCTAGCTCTGCCATTGTTTCTGTAGGAAACCCAACCATTAAATCAGTGCGCATTAAAACTTTCGGATTTTTTTCTTTAATAAGATTAATAGCTTTTTCAACATCAGATAATAAATAATTTCTGTTCATTAATTTCAAAAGTCGTGGGCTTGTAGTTTGTATTGGAATTTGAATATCAATAATTCTAAGATCCTGAAAATATCTAATTAATTCATTATAATTATCTTTTAAGCCTTCAGGATTAAATTGAGCTATACAAAATTTTATACTGGTTGTATTTTCCAGAACTTTAGACAAAAGATTTGAAAAAGAAGATCCGATATCTTTTCCGTATGATGCGGTATCAATGCCTGTCAAGATAATTATCTCAGGATTTTCTTTTGATATACTGTTAATTTGCTCAACAATTTCTTTTTCAGGTCTGCTTTCGATACTTCCTGCCCCAATTTTATGCGGACAATAAGTACAATTAAATGCGCAACCTGTCAGTATTCCTACAAATCTTTTCTTTGGATTGTATATCCTGTAATCTTCCTTAACTCTAAATTCTGAAGGCAAAGTAATATCATCCCAACCGACTTTAGGATCAGTTACTATTTTTTCTACCAGCGCTTTAGCTCTCCAGGAAGCAAATGTATTTTTATAAGGAATTTTATGGGGACTTACCTGCGTAAGACACCCATATACATATACAGGTGCGTTTATTCCCTGGACACTTTTTAATAAATTAACGGAACGATCCTCATCAGCCTCGAAAGCAGCGCATGTTCCAATTACAATCACATCACACTCATTCGGCGAATTAACTATTTCGTGTCCATTTTGAACAAAAAATTGCTGTATCCTGTTAAAAGTAAGCTTATAAATAGTACATAGATTATCTTTCAAGTATATTTTCATTTTATCTTTCATAATTTGAATATATCGAGTCCTTTTCTGAAATTGTCCTATTTTCGCACTCAGGCCAGATTATACTAAATGCAGAATCATCCCATCTAACGCCAGCTTCATATTCAGGGTTATAAAATTCTCCCACTTTATAAGAAATTATTGTATCATCTTTGAGCGCCTGAAATCCATGAGCAAATCCCTTCGGAACGTACATCATTTTATGATTTTCCTGTGTTAGTTCCTGCGCAAACCACTGGCAATAAGTTTCCGAATCTTTTCTTAAATCTATAATAACGTCATATATCGCCCCTTTTATACAGGATACTAATTTGGTTTCTTCATAAGGAGGTTTTTGAAAATGCATTCCTCTTAAAGTTCCTGCTTTTTGGCTATAAGATATATTACACTGGCAAATGTCAGGATTTAAATTTCTTTTAATAAACTCTTTTTTACAAAAAGACCTTGCAAAAAAACCTCGCTGATCGCAAATAGGTTCAATTTCAATAACATAAGCATCTTTAAGGGTTGTTTTGATAAATTTCATACCTGAATTATTCCTTTAGTTTTTTTCTCGTAAGCGTCAATCTGGTTAAGCGAAAACTCAAGCATATTCTGGTTATTTTTATAGGCTTTAAACCATTCAACAGTATATTGAACTGCGTCATTAATTGAAAAAATCGGCATCCAGCCCAACTGTGATTTTGCGAGAGAACAATCCAGTTTTAATAAATTAGCCTCATGAAAGGCTTTTTCATCTGTTATTGTAAAATCAAATCCTTCAATCCAATTCGCTTGAATTAATTTAACCACCTCGATAACCTGTACACAATCCTGGTCATCCGGACCAAAATTCCATCCTTGCGAAAAAGTTTTGTTATCGTTCCACAACGCTTCAGCCAACATTAAATATCCTCTTAAGGGTTCTAAAACATGTTGCCATGGTCTTATGGAATGGGGATTTCTAATTATTATTTCCTTATTATTAAGTATAGCCCTGACTATATCAGGAATTAGCCTGTCGCCAGACCAATCGCCGCCACCAATAACATTTCCTGCCCTTGCGGTTGCAATTCCCCTATCCTGCAAAAACGACCTTCTGTATGCTGCTGTAACAAGCTCCGAGCACCCTTTGCTGCAAGAATACGGGTCATATCCGCCCATAGGATCGGTTTCTATGAATGCTCTGCCTGATTCAGGATTCTCATAACATTTATCGCTTGTTATATTAACGCAAACCTTTACAGAGTCCGAACTTCTTATCGCGTCTAACGCGTTAATAGTTCCCATAACGTTTGTGGCAAAGGTTTCAACAGGTGTTTCATAAGAAATTCTGACAAGTGATTGAGCTGCCATGTGAAAAACAATATCGGGCTTAAAGCTGTTTACGGCTTTTTTAAGAGCATCAATATCTCTAACATCACCGTGAATATGAGTTATAGCTGTTTCAATATTTGCTAACTCAAATAAATTTGGCTTAAAGGGAGCTTCAAGCGAATATCCTGCAACTTGCGCGCATTGATTAATTAACCACAAAGCCAACCAGCTGCCTTTAAAACCTGTATGCCCTGTTATGAATACTCTTTTCCCTTTCCAGAACTCGTTCATTTTACCAGACCTTCCATGGGGCTTTGCCTGATTCCCATAATTCTTCCAGCCTGTTTTTATCCCTTAATGTGTCCATGGGCAGCCAGAAGCCTCTATGTTTATAAGCTGTAAGTTTTCCTTTATCAGCAATTTTAACCAGACTTTCGCCTTCCCAGGAAGTGGAATCGTTTTCTATAAAATTAAAAATTTCAGGCTCTAAAACAAAAAAACCGCCATTTATCCACGCTCCGTCGCCTTTTGGTTTTTCTTGAAATCGCTGTACATAATCATTTTCAAGCTCAATAGCTCCATATCTGCCGGGAGGCTGGACAGAAGTCAGGGTTGCAATGCTGTTTTGTTTTTTATGGAATTTAATAAGTTCTTGGAGATTTATATCAGCTACTCCGTCTCCATAAGTAAGACAAAACGTTTCATTATTAACGTATTCCCGAACTCTTTGTATTCTTCCGCCTGTGTTTGAATCTTCTCCCGTGTCTATAATAGTTACGACCCATGGTTCACAGGTATTATTATGAATTTTCATATCATTTTTGCGCATATCAAAAGTCACGTCGGATTGATGGAGAAAATAATTTGCAAAATATTCCTTGATAATATAGCCCTTATAACCTGTGCAAATTATAAACTCATTAATGCCGTGGGCAGAATAAATCTTCATTATATGCCATAAAATAGGTTTTCCGCCTATTTCAATCATAGGTTTTGGCTTAAGATGTGATTCTTCACTTATTCTTGTACCCAACCCACCAGCTAAAATGACTGTTTTCATTGTTCAAAATCTTTTTAATCTATTTCTTACATATAAATTTTATAATAAATACAAACTTTTTAGAATTTTTTTAACTATTTTTATAGCACTCCAAAGAAGTTTTCGTTATACTAAATTTCAAAAATAATTCCGAATTTTAAACTATTTATGGGGCTGTCTAAAAAGTAAATTTTAGCAACCTCTTTGTATAAAAAAAATA